>Ga0315903_10000673_pt1 | contig 51571 bp, 78 predicted proteins | sample LakEriMetagenome_7_FD_203524 | JGI IMG/M metagenome (GOLD analysis project Ga0315903, IMG submission 203524) | Freshwater fungal communities from buoy surface, Lake Erie, Ohio, United States - Buoy 2 MA119 | ecosystem: Environmental > Aquatic > Freshwater > Lake | place: USA: Lake Erie, Ohio... | reverse complement strand
CCATTTCCTGTTGCCGCCAATGCCGCCACAGCACAACCCATTGCTACATCAGCATCGAGGGTGCTACGCAATAACACCGCATCGATGTTTAATCGTGTATCTTTGGCATAATCTGGTAATGCCGGTTTAACTACTTCAATAAAACTCATTGTTGTTCTCCTTTATACATTTCCTAATCCTATTCTTGAATAACCCAACTTACTCTTGATATCTCGTCTGTCCGTTTTCTTTTCTGGTTTCCACGCTCTTGGATCAACTGTAGCACCTGTAAGTTCATATCTGAAGTCCGGATCATAAACCATATAGCCCAGTTTGTTCCATTTGATTACGCCATCATCAAAGAGAAAGATACAACCACGACACATACAGAAACTGGCACCATTCGTGCTCATTACATTGCCATTAACTGTGCCCACATATTTTACAACATTACCGTTGTGCATTTCTTTCAATGCTTCGTAATAATCAATCATTTTTAACTTCCAACAGTTAATCGTTTAGTCACTTTGCTATACCGTAGCCAAAAGATTTTTGATCCATAACGGAACCTAAATCCAAGGCTACTTTTATCATTAAGTGGATAAAAGTTAAAACCATTACGGATTACTCCGCCTTCTTCCGTGAAATGTATCATTTCTTTTCCTTACAGTTATCAAAGTGCCATCTTGTCATTGACCCGCCACTACCTACTTTACCGCAATGCGAACAGGTAAAAGTTTCCTTCTTACCTTGATTGGCTTGACGAAGTTTTTCTTTAGTTTCCTCGCTTGGTGTTTTACCATAACTTGGATTATTACTACCCGACTTTGCCTGCCTAATCTTGTCTCTTGTCTGCTCTGTAAATGATTTGCGTTTCTTCCCTAACTTTGATTCACTTTGCTTCTTACGAGTTTCCTCTGATGCTATCTTGCCTCTATTTGGACTTGGCTTGCCTCTATTAGGATGAACCTTTTTGATAGACTCGCTTTGTTTCTTACGAGTATCCTCTGATACTTTTACACCTGTCCTAGTAAACTTACCATCGCCGTTGTGTTGGTTAAAACTCATTGGATTGTGTTTAGCATCTAATGACTCCAACAAAGTAGTTTCCAGTTCAATCATCTCTTCTGGGCTACCAGTTTTAATGATTTCTCTTTTCCACTCTGTTGGATTTTGTTTTATCAGCGGTTTAATAAGTTGGCTCGAACTAATGTAGCCATCTTCAGGATGACATCCTTTAGCGGTTCTACTGCCAATATACCACTTGCCCGTAGGCAAGTGGATCCATTTATAGACGAATGATGTATGAGTGATTGTTTCCATACAAGTATTTATCACTCATTACATTATTCTGTGCCATTATTTTGTCTGTTCTCCTAAAATTTTATATCCTCGACCTGTGGGATGAATACCATCAGCACTCATATGATCTTTGGGTCTGGGAAGGATGGTATCCCCATACTCTTGTGCAATTTTTACAATAGCATCATGTGGCACTGGCTTACGATCTTTTCCCGGATCGATCCAAAATACACGATTACCTTTGATTGCTTCGCGCATTTTACGCAACTCTGCCTCTGTTTTGACGCCTTTGTGGTCATTGGCACCCAAACTGATAATCACAGTTCTCGCAGGCTGACTCGCTGATTTGGCCAAGTAATCTTTGTTCCATTGCCAACTATTCCAACCACCCCGAGCATAACTCGCACATTCGGGTCTGGCCATAGATACACCCACAGCAATGCTGTCTCCAACAATCATACAGTCTAACATTGTTAACCTCTTAGAATTTTAATCATACGATGCGCTAAATCGCGAAACCATTTTTCATCATGACCACGAGTTGTTTCTGCTGCTACACCAATACGTACACCCGATGTTTCAGCAAAGCTACGAGTTTCACCTGGTACACCGTTTTTGTTTACAGTGATTCCTTGTAATACTTCTAATGTGTCAGCATACTCTCTCCCACTCATTGACTCGTTGCGTAGATCAATAGTAAACATGTGACATTTAGTGCCGCCACTGACAATATTGATTCCAGCATCAATAAAAGTCTTTGCCATAGCATCAGCATTCAGTCTAACTTGCCTGGCATAGTCTTTAAACTCTGGTTGCAGTGCTTCATAGAAACACTGTGCCTTGCCAGCAATGATATGCATCAGTGGGCCGCCCTGTGTACCTGGAAATACAGCACTGTTGAGTTGTTTTGAAAACTCTGCATCATTCCACAAAATCAAACCGCCTCGTGGTCCACGTAGACCTTTGTGTGTTGTAGTGGTAACAACATCTGCATAGGGAAAAGGACTGGGATACTCTCCGCCCACAATTAATCCTGAATAATGAGCCACATCTGCTAGTAGCAGTGCTCCAACTGAATCAGCAATCTCACGAAACCTAGCCCAATCAATAATTTGACTATAAGCACTAGCGCCAGCAATAACTAGTTTGGGTCTTGTATCCCATACTAACTGTGCCACTTTGTCATAGTCGATAAAACCCTGCGGGTCGACTCCGTAACTGTGACTGAAAAACCAGTTGCCGCTGACGTTGACTTTGGCGCCATGACTCAAATGTCCTCCGCTGGCCAAGTCCATGCCCACCACCGTGTCGCCCATGTTCAAGAATGCTTTGAACACTGCTAGGTTAGCATTAGCACCTGAATGCGGTTGCACATTGGCAAACGAACAGCCAAACAATTTTTTAGCATATTCAATAGCAATGTTTTCGATCTCGTCTACGTTGGCACAGCCATTGTAGTAACGTCGGCCTGGCAGACCTTCTGCATACTTGTTGGTTAAGATGCTTCCGCACAAATCCATGACTGCTTGACTGGTATAGTTTTCACTGGCAATCAGTTCAATAGTTTGATTCTGTCTAATACTCTCATTGAGTAGTGCCAATTCTATTTTTGGATCTAACATATTATTTTTCTCTTCTATTATACGGTCTTGTTGTTTTTCTAACATAAGGATTGGCTCGGCCTGTGTTCCCATTGGCATTTGCACGCCTAGTAGTTAATTCTGCAGATCCTCGACCAGGCGTCCAGCCTTCTATAGTCAACTGTTCTAATTCATTCCTATCAATCATCTTGCTAACAGATCCATTATTCACCCAAACTCTGCCTTGTGACACACTAACTGCTCCACAATTATCACCGTGATATCTACTGTAATTGACTGAATTTTTACCAGTCTTATTACATTTTTCACAAGTCCAAACCTGTTGGCTAGCATGTGTGCCGTTAGATAATTGTATTGCAGTCATTTTTCTTTGCCATTCTAAATTGTTAAAATGATGTGTTCTATTTCTACTAGATATCTGACTCCAGTGAGTTCCAGCTTTGGCACGAGCTAAATTCATATTTCTAGTTGTTTGACTTTTTTCTTCTTGACTAACATTTAATCTTTTTGCTAATGCCCAGACTGCTCCCCAATCCTCTTGTGTTTTGTGTAGGTTGTAATGTTCTTCAATACTCAATGCCACTAGATTAGATATCTCATTGTTCGTGTAATCTCCATCAATGTGATGTATATCATATGATCTTCCTTGTGAATCCTTAGGTATCTCTCCATAATGTTGTTTATATATTTTTATGTATTCTCTGGTTCTCATATTATACTCCGATAAAGTATTTATCCTTTGGAGCATAAATGTAAAAATTAGTAATTTCCGCTTGCAAGAACGATACGGGCTATATGCTCGAGGCGCTCAATATGTTCAAATGCACGCCACGGACTTGTATCAATGGCCACTACACCGTGTCCTTTAATTCCTACAATGTCATAGTAAATGTTGCCATCCTTATCCAGTTGTAAGTTATGATGGCAACGATCTGCCAGCTCTTGACTGATGGGCTGAACATCCGGCACATTAGGTGCCACTCGGGTATAACGACTTAGCTCGGGAAAGTTGTTGACAATGGTACTCAAATCAATACCGGCATGCATGGCTGCAACACAGTATGTAGGATGCAAGTGAACTACGACTCTAACATCATCTTTGTGTTGTCCCATTTCTCTTTGTAGTCCGAAATGTAGTGGAATTTCTCCGCTGGGTTTTAAGTTCGAACTAATGTCAGTATAGGGAACATCTTGCCAAGTATAGTTAAAAGATGCAGTACCAAATCCGCTTTGAATATGTTTATGAATTGCAATCTTCTTGAACTGATCAGGCTGTAGAGTCTGCTTACGCACACCACTGGGTGTGATATAAAAATGATCACGGTCGTGGTGTCGTATGCTGACATTACCATCGCGACTGGTGATCCAATTTCTACGATAGGCTTCTACCAGTGTTTCGCAAATGGTTTCTAACATTACAGAGTCTCGCCGCCAATGGTACGGTTACATGCACACAGCTCGCCAGTTTGTAGAGCATCAAGAACACGCAGAGTTTCTTCTGGGCTACGACCAACATTCAAGTTGTTGACAGTAACATGCTGGATAACGTTGTCTGGGTCAACAATGAATGTGGCGCGAAGTGCTGCACCTGCTGGAGCATAGAACACACCAAGTTGCTCAATCAAACTCAACTCACCACGCTGTGTATCTGCGAATTGATTATGACGAATATTCTTTAGATCTGGGTGGGCATTTTGCCAAGCCACTTTACAGAACTCATTGTCTGTTGATCCTGTGAGCAATACTGCGTCACGGTCATCAAAATCTGCGGCTAGTTTATCGTAAGCCACAATTTCTGTAGGGCAAACGAATGTAAAGTCTTTTGGATAGTAAACAATTACTTTCCACTTACCTGGAAAACTTTCTTCTGTAATTGTAAAGAATGCATCTTCTGGTTGTGCAAACTTCACACCTGTAACTGCGAATTTCTCTAATTTATCGCCAACTGTTTTCATATTTTCTCCTTAAATTAAAATGAATACCAATTAAGCATTATACATGTATAACAGTAACTTTTAAAGATTTTTGGTGAAATTACTAAATTTTTGTGATTTAAAACCAGTGCCTAAAATACAGGCCCATTCTTTTGCAAACTGAACTATGGTAAATGTATTAGTTTTAGGATTGATGAATAATGCATAGTCACTTCGGTCATCTTCGTTTTTTCCTGTCCATACCGGTTGCTCGTTTATTTCAGAATTAATCAACGTTTTAAAAATTAGTTCGGTGGGGCCACAAACTACTGGCTTAGGAATTTGTGTAAAATTAGAATTATTTTGAGCGTTGGCTATGGTGCTGGTTAGGCAGAATAGGAACGCCACTGATAGTTTTTTCATAGTGGCTTGTCCTTAAAATAGTATTTACACTAAAATAAAAAGGACCTTACGGTCCTTGGTGCTGGTTACGAGTTCCAGCCCCACTCTATCTGTGTGGTCGGTTTATTTTATTTGACTCCAAACTCGTTGACGAATTTGATCTTGTAATACTGTGGGTAAATGCACATAATCTAATTCTTCACTCATCTTCTTACCATTCTTAAATGCCCAGTCAAAGAATTTCAATACTGCATCACTGTTAGCTTTGTTAGCAGGGTTCTTGTACATAATGATGAAACTGGCCGAACTCACTGGCCAAGCATTGGGATTCTTTTGATCCACGATGCTCAATCCCATACCAGGAACTGAGAACCAATCGGCACCATCTGCGGCTGCGGCAAATGTTAGGTCATCAGGACTAACATATCGACCTGATTTGTTTTGCAGTTGTAGAAATACCATGTTGTTCTTTTTAACATAAGCATACTCTACATAACCAATTGAGCCTTTAATTCTGTTTACATTAGCAGCCACACCTTCATTGCCTTTACCACCCACTGAGCTAGCTGCTGGCCATTTAACTGCGGCACCACGACCCACACGCTGCGCCCACTCAGGACTAACAGTGGTTAGATAATCAGTCCAATTAAAAGTTGTGCCTGAACCATCGGCACGATGTACTACAGTAATAGCAGTGTCAGGAAGTTTCTTACCAGGATTTAGTGCTACTAGTTTTGGATCATTCCATTTAGAAACAGTGCCCATGAACACTTCTGCCATTACAGGTCCTGTGATTCTAAGTTCACCAGGTTTGAATCCGTCTAAGTTAATTACGGGAACAGTGCCACCGATAATAGCTGGAAACTGAACTTGAGCATTTTTGTCTAAGTCTTCACCTTTAACTGGAGCATCAGTTGCACCAAAGTCAACGGTTTTTGCATTGATTTGTCTTATGCCGCCTGAGCTGCCGATTGATTGATAGTTGAGTCCTATACCAGTTTCTTTCTTGTATGCTTCTGCCCATTTAGCATAGACTGGGAAAGGGAATGTTGCGCCTGCACCAGTAATGTCTGCGCTGATTGCAGACGCAGAAATTAGTAATGCACCGACAAATGCTGTAATTTTTTTCATGTAATCTCCTTGATAGTTACATAATATTTAAGGGCATGAAGATTACAGAAAGATTACAATCTCGAACATTTGGACAAATAAAAAGGACCCGAAGGTCCTAATTAGGTTATTGAGTTACAAGGTTACCAACCCCGGGTTTGGCTACTTAGGCCAATACAGCCTCACGACGAGCAGAAGCTAGCTTTACGCCTTTTCCGCTGAACTTGAAGCTACCAGATGTAGATGCTTTTGCATTTACTAGTTTTGTGTCTTCGGCCGAGTTGTCTCAACCCTAACGGCTTCTACATTGCCGGACTGTCCATTTCATTACTCTTGACCCAATCGATCCTGTGTCAGGCCCATCATAAAGAAACATTATTCAGATAAATGCCTTGGTCGTTCAGCACTTTTCAGTAATGCATACACAATAACAATTGGTAATCCAATTACTAGAAAAATGCCAAGCAAATCTTTAAGCATGTACATATCCATTTAATTTCCTTATGGTGGACCTGGCGGGCACTGCCCCCGCGTCTTGAATCCTTTTCAATCTACTTCATACAGTCTTAATTTACAGTATATATTTATTCTTATTTGTTGTCAACTCTAAAACGGGGAGGTGACCCAGTTATTTTCGTAGTCACGTAGTCGGGAAACAAACAGGGAAATATACCGTGAATAAAAGAAGCGGCAGCCATAGACCAAGCAAATTTCAAATGCTCGAAATATCCCATGTTGACTTCTTTGAGATGTTTCACTTAGCTATTATCTGTGTGTCAAATATTTATCAATGGGTGAATACTTGCGTGAACACTCTGCCACGATAGTTAAATGTCACTGTTTCGCCATTCTGCACAGTCACAGGCACGTTTTGGCACACTTGCCGCTGACCACCAGAAATCTGATCTTGTCCGATCCTGTTGCCTACACTGGCTCCTACTCCGGCACCGATCACGGTGGCAATATCGCGACCACTTCCGCCGCCAACTTGATTGCCGATAATACCGCCTGCAATTAAACCAATAACAGTGCCCACACCACTGTTGTCTTCTCTTACACTGACTATCTGGCACTGTTGTTGATATACTGTAGTAAATCTAGGCTGTACTGATACTACATAAACATCTTGAGCCATGGCAGCACTTGATGCAAACAACAATCCTACAAGAATTTTTTTCATAATTTATTCCTTATTTGTCATCGTATGGCTTTAAGAAATCATCATCTTTGCTGTCTTCATCGAATTTTGACCAATCGTAGGTGGCCACTGAATGAATCCAAAATCCAATGATACCAATTAGTGCTAACAAAAAAATTAAATTAAGTATTACCATTTTATCATATTTATTCAATGAAAAAGGCCCATACGGGCCTTGTCCTGCACATTGCGCCGATCACTCTGCCACAGGCTCAGACTTAGCTGTTTTAGCACGAGCCTTAATAGCTTCAATACTAGGCTTCTCTGCTTTAGCCTTAGTGACCTTAACAGTTGCCACACTGTTATATTTGGTATCCGCGGCATCGATTGCGGCTGTAAAGCGAGCATCGGTATAGAGATCAGTGGTCTTAAGATACGTAACCACAGCAGGCTTGTCCATGGCCTCGGGCAGCTCAAGCAGTTCAATATCAGTGTGACCATTTTTAGCCAACACCTTAACACGAGTCATGTCGTTGGCAAAACGAACTTTGACTTCACCTTTGAGAACGGAAACACCAGCAACTTTAAACATAAAATACTCCTAGAAAAAAACAAGTTAGTTGAAAAAACAATGTTAACATCCATTTGCTAACATATTCAAATTATAGTTGAAAACGAAGTTGATGTCAACCATATTATGAATTCTGATTTACCAAATTAGAGTTCGTTGGCAGCCCAAATGAAAAACACCAATCCAGCAACAAAATCTGTGGTAGTAAAATTGGCCCCATTGAACAACAAAGTCCAAAACATATACAAGATCCAACAGAAAAATCCAAATGCACCAATCCCGCTGGTCAGCAGCCAAAAAAATCGACTTGGTGGCGAATTACTATAAGCACCATAATTGACAGATGGGGGCAAAGGCTGACTAGCGGGCGAATTAAAATTTCGACGACGCTCAGCCGCTTCCATTTGTTTAATGATAGCTTGAGTCTGCATACAATTGGTACAGTATGCAAGCCAACTGTCATGTTTTCGAGCGCAACTCATGCAAGTGTTCATTTATAGGTCCTTTGGTAGAACTAAAATTATTTATTTTTACGAGGACGGCCGCGACCACGTTTGGGTTGATCGGTGACCACAGCATTCTGATTCAGTTCAGCCAGTCGACCGCTGTACGCACCAGAACTTGCCTTGTGAATCAAACCAGTGGGGGTAAAAGTAACAGTGCCGCCAAGATGAGTAACGAAAGATTTAGTCATTGCAGTTCCTTGTTTAAAATTAAATTATAACAGAATTGGGAATTTTGATCAACCGAAATTTTAGCTATTACAAGTTTCGAAAGGGCTAAAAGCTTCTTCGATTTCCCGGGAAAGTTCTTCATAGACCCATTCTGCAGGAATATCGAGATATCGTGCAATGGCACGGGGGTCGTGTTCTTCGGCCAACATCTCTTGGATGTCGAGACTAAGTTCGCTAATTTTACTCATTATGCAGTCTCCTTCATGCAATATTCAAACAAAATCCACTTGGCACGGTTCAGCATTTGGCGCTGATCTTCAAGAAGATTAGCCAGCGTATCGCTGTCGTAAGGGCCGTAACTTACCATCTCTTGGCAGTCGCTCATGAGGCTTGCTGCCATCATAGCAGGACCTGAAAAACGGAACGTGATGCTTTCTTCAACTGCTTCACGCATTTGGTCTACGGTTGTTCCATACATGCGAATTTCACGTCGATCCGACTCAGTCATATCACGCATAAATGCGCCGTTGAGATCAAAAAGTGCAGACATTTCTTACTCCGTTTTGTTACTGTATGCCACTATTATAGCAAATTTGGGAATTTCAGTCAACCAAAAGTTCTTCTAGTTCTTCTTGTTGTTTTTGTGCAACAAGTTGAAGTTCTCCGTTGATTTTCCAAAAACCCACGTTTTCTTCGATATCAAGAATACGGTTGTATTCGTACTCGAATTCCATGATATCGTCTGAGGTGAAATATTCAGGATAGTGCATTTGGGTTCCTTCGAAGTTGGACGGCGATATCAAGCCGGGGAAAAGAGCTTGCCCATTTCACGAAAAACTACGCGATACGCCTGGGCTTCTGTGCTGGCGAGATCATCGTAACAATTCTGCATCTGTACCAGAGTTTCCAGCAGTCCGGGCAGGGCCCAATCTTGCTGATATTGCTCTACGACATCCAGTGCTTGTTCAAAGTTCATTGCTTACTCCTTGTTGCTTACTATTCCATTATTATAGCAAAATTGGGATTTTCGAGCAACCAAAATTTGTGTTGTTTTTATGCAACAACTGGGGATTTCTTGAGTTCTGCCTTGATTTCAAACAGGTTTTCGGCCAGGATTTGGGTTTTTTCTTGGGTTTTTGCTTCGTGCAGTTCGGCTGCGTCAAACAGAACACCAATTTCTGCACTATATTGCAGAACGTTACCTTTACTATCGCGGAGCACAAAAACTTTCATTTCTTACCCGAATTTCTTACTGTACGGTTATTATAGCAAAATTGGTAATTTCAGTCAACCGTTTTGTTCGTTAAAGTTTTGCTGGGATAAACGTTTAGCCGCATTTTTTTGACGATTAATATTACGTGGTTGGCCTGTGCCCAAATCATCGTGCGTGAAAAACCCATACAGATAAATTTGATTTCCTATGAGTTTATACACAATGCTCAAATCGAAAGTAATGTGTGCATGTCTTAGGCCTGGGATTACGGAATTAAATATACCATCTGAACTGAAACTTTTATCGCTACTGCCAAAAAGCGCCATGGGATTGGCTCTTTTTAGTTCCATGAAATCGCGGAATTTTTTTCTTATCGCCGGATAAGGCTGTACCTTTACTGTATACGTTGCATTATACAAGTCCCCTCGCATGAAGGGCTTGTCGCGTCCTAAACCTTCTTGCCAATGACCGAATTGATATTCGTTTACGATTTTTTTAAGATCGTTTAGTAGATACCCTGTTGTGTTTTTTCTGCCTAAACTTTCAAACAAAGATTCGTTAACAGGAATAATAACATCAAATATTCGCATATCAGATATTTATTCGATCCCCAAAGCTTTCATCATTGCAATAAGGATTAAACACTAACATCATAGCTCCTTCTAAATATGTTCTGTGAACAGCACTTTTGCATTCAAAGTATTCTATAGACCAAGACTCGGGAGTCCACCAATTCAAATCCCTGGCTTCGCGCCAACCTGCACCATGACTAGTGCCCGACTTTTGAATACTATAAGCTTTATTCCAGTGATGCCCAAACCTTTCTCGAATTCCTGTACCTCCGCCACCCTGTCCTACATAGATGCATTGCTCATCTTGCCAGATACTGTACAAACCTTTGCTCTTAGGCAGTGTTTTCCAGTCTTTAAACAAAATACGATTAATAGCAGGCTTTAGTTGACATCGCTGAAAATCAGTGAGCATTGCATCTAATTTCATTTTTGACCTTTTCTAAAATCTTCATTAAGAATGGTTTTATCACTGTTGCAGTCTAAACAACGACTTTGAACGTTTTCTTTAGTGTCGTCACCGCCGTCGGCTCTGCGAATAACATGATCGCCGATGATACGATTACGACATAGTCTAAAAAATTTGTCCGGGTCAGACTCCTGTAGGCCTGGATATTTCTTATCAACTTCGACGCTAACGTCCTTGCCACAATCAACACAAATCCATTGCCTATGAAAAGTATGAGGACGACTGATTTTTCCTGGACCGCCGTATTCAACTTGGCTGAGTTGATGCTCGCGACATAACTTATTTGAGCCCGGGCCTTCCATATTGGTCAGTGGTTTGCAGCACCCAGGAACAGAGCAGGTTTTACCTAGCTCCTTCCTGATTTGAGCAAGACTTTTTGGCTTGTCAAATCTTAGATATTTCATGGAAACAAGTCTCCAGATTCTGGCAGAAACTCACTGCTAGTATTACTAGACAATTTGGCAAAACCTTTAAGGTCTCGTTTAATTTGTTCTGCCAAAAACGGAAAACCATGAATAGGCTCTTTGTTGCAACGAGGATTGCCATAAACAATATGAGCGGCATGCCAATTTGTGTACGCCTGGCTGACTTTAGCCCAAAAGCGACTACTGGGACTAAAGCTTCCGCCCCATTTAGTAATGGCAAGACCTGCAATGTCAAACACTTGTTGTTGTGTAAGTTTGAGTTTGGCCAATCGGCAACGTTCAAAAAAGTAAGCCATCATGACCATTTCCTTCTCCTCTACCGCACGATGTTGAGCACCAACTGCCACAAGATAATCACAAAGCCATTCTAGACTTTCCAAGTCCATTTTGTTAATTTCTTGCATACGACTAATTGCACCAGGCATGTGATCATCGCCAAACTTTTTGCTGGTTAGAAACAGGCCGCGACTTTCGACGATTTGTTGTTTTTGTTCAATGAACACCCACAAAGGATTTTGACTGCCGTCCACACGCACACCATAAATCATTTGCTCGATCTTGTCAAACAAGTCCAGCATCTTTTTACCTTCTTCACTGTTCAAGTCAATGAAACAACCACGCATCTCGCTTTTTTGATGGCTGGCGTAAACGTTAACGGGGATTTCAAAATCTTCAGGATTTTCTGCAAACACCTGTGTACAAATCAGCCAAAGTAGTACTAAAGTGTGCTGCCCGTCCCACGCCAAATATTGTTCTGTATTAGGGTCAGGTTGATAAACATGAATAGGGATAACTTTAGTGGCCACAAACACATTTAGCAAAGTTAGAACCCAGGCAATATTCAATTGCCGTTGCATGGTATCGTCGATGCATACCTGCGACATACTAACAGTCCATGCTTTAGCCAACTGTTTCTTTAGATCTTTGGTGCCTTTAATATTAGGATTGCGACGACGAAATTCTGAGATCGCAGCGGCTAACGCATTATCAATGGCCTGCTGTTGAATACGGGGCAACGCATTATAAGTTTCGTCCCATCGTTGTTGAATGGTTCGAATTTGGCTTGCAGTTAGGGAAAAGCGGGCATTTTTTTGAGCCGCATAAGTTTGCGTAGTCGTGGTAGTAACTGCGCCGTTTTGAAAATTCATCATTTTGGTTCTCCAGTTTTGATTAATAATACACACAACGGCGTGTGTATGCCGCAAGTTTAACAAATAATTGAAAATCTGTCAAATATTAAATGCCATCATTTAAGGCAAACCAAGGATCTATTATAACTAAAGTCCCATCTTGTCGTTGCATTACATTTTCTGTATGCAAGTCCCATCCCAGTTTGTTTATTCTTCCGGTATGGTACAGCAAGGTCATTACAGAATATAAAACAGCATATTGTAGAATATCTTGCTGACTCATATTCTTTATAATGTTAATTATTTTTTCTTTGGCAGGAGGAGGTTCCCAATATTTCCATGTGTCGGGATGGGTTAATTCTTTGAATACATCTTTCCACTGCATTTTTTTAGCAGCATAGTCGCTGAGAACCCAGACCATGGCTTCCTGGATACTGCCACGCGGTATGTGCTGTAATCTTTCCATGACCACAAAGGTATAGTCTTTGCCATTTATATTCATAGTCTGACTAGATTCTAAAAATTTAGGTAAATTGGCAATGTCTTTGTTTGCTTGCACAAAATCATAAAATTTTAAAAAAGTTTTTTCTGCTAAACTGTTGCTGTCTTCAGGCATTAAAATTTTAATAACACTGGCGTCGTCTTTGGCCCATACCACAGAATCTGCACCTGATCCTAACTTTTTATAACCGGCTGCTTTTAGCTTTCTAAAAATTGCAGCAGAATTTTTAGTACCTGCTTCTGCTTCTAATAAAAAATCTGCTAGAATCATTTGTATCCTCTAATTCGATCAAAGAAACTAGATGGCGGCGCACCTTTAACTTGTCCATGCCGTTTATGCTGACCAGCATAGTCATAGTAACGACCTACAACATCAAAGCCAGGTTCAAAAAATATCACAGCAGGTGGATTGCTGTTGCGCCAAATTCCTGCTCTGCGTTTGCCTTTGGGTGCTGGCGCCACTTTGGTATCACCGCGCTGCACAGTCTGTATCCATGCGTCAGGTTTGAGTTTGACTAACCATATATAGGGTTGCTCGCTGGCATACACATGACGACTTTGATCCAAGAATGTGCTCAAAGGATAAAACCATAATGCTCTGCGACCTACTCCGTGACCAATGTAGTCCACTGAAAACTTGGGATGATCAACATCAGGTGTATGACCAAACCATTGACGACCACTGAATCCTAATTTGTCCCTATCAGTGAAACGCACAAAATATTCATTGGCAGAGCCGCCGTGTTTTTTTACATCGGCAATAATTTGATCACGCACACTGGGAACTTTGGCTTCAAACAATTCGGTAATAAACATATTATCTTATTGCATCTCTGGTACCACTGTGACGCCAGCCTGCAAGGTGCCCGGTCGTGCTCGCATCCAGTTTATAGCTACACGATTAGCATCACTCTGCACATTGCCTACACCCGAGAAGCGATGTATTTCTCTACCTTCAGGATCCAAGATCAACCAGTTGCCTGTGAAGTTGCCACCTGCTGCTGGACGTTGGTTACCTGATTGAGCTCCTTGGCGATCCACGGGTGGCATTACACTGCCCCTGGCTCTGTAGCCATAGTTTTCAGCTGCGCCAGGCATGCCCATGGCATCTATGATTTGACTGTATTTTCTTGCAGCATCCTGATCAGTGTTGGCAATGAACAAATACACTGGCTGCAGGGTATTTCTGTTGACAACTTCATAGTTGGCATCAGCAGTTTGATCAGGCCAACCCAGGCGATTTTCTATATCAGTTTGAGGCCTTTCAAATTGAAATTCACCAGCAGACTGTGCAGCTCGCTGACGTTGACGGTCCAGAGTGCTGCCCGGCACAGGAGGCTGTCCCAGTCTTTGGTTAGCATCATAATGTACTTCCCAGTCACCGGGATTTTCACGTCTCCATTGAGTCAACACTGTTTCGGCATCGTCGTTGTCTGCGGCCATAAAGCGGTAAGCAGGAGGATCGCCGGCTCTGCTGTTGTTGGCAAAAATTACATAGTTGCCATCAGGATTGGTTGGACGCATTGCACCAACCGGCTCGGGGTTACCTATTCTGCCAAGTACTGGACCTTTATCGTATGGACGAATCGGTGTAGCAGTCATGTCTTTGGCATAGTCCCACTCGGGATATTCTTTCTTGCCTAATGCAATGGCTTCTGCTCGATTAGTAGCCACTACCTCAACACTGCCACCGTAACCTGGACGACCCACACGCCACCAATACTTCTCTCCACCAGTGGGGTCTTTGGCAATTTTACGTTCTAATTGTGCTTGTTTAATGAAACTCTTTAATGCAGCCTTAGGCATTTCTCCTGCGGCATACTTGGCAAAGTAACTCAGTGTGTCATCTTTACTTTTAGGTTGCAATAGTTTATAAAGTTTTTTAAGATATTCATCTCTGTATTTTTGCGGATCCATGGCAGCATCTAATGCAACTACAAATCTTGTCAGTGTTGGTTTTATTTGATTAAAAAATTTATCGCCTAACCAATCGCCACCTGGACTACGAAATTCTACATAGCCCGTTTTTGTATTGATACTGGTATACTTGTCAGTTGCACCGCTGTGAATTACTTTAGTTGCTAGCTTGCCTAATCCTTCTTTCATCTTAACCAGCAGCATTTCAGCATCTTCGGGTCTTTGTCTGACACGGTCAATAATTTTGTCCATGGCGCTTTTAGCGTAGGTATTGCCCAATCTATCAAACTGTTCCAGCACATATTTGTCGCCCATCAACAATGCCAGTTTTATATAATCTAAATTGTCAACGCTGAATTCGGGTACACTAACGTTGATATGTAACCCAGTGCTTTCATTTGTATAACAACCAGTTTTGTCTGCCCAAGCTTTGACTTTGTCTAAATCACTGAACATTTCTTCTAGCGGCAAGGGCGGACTCACAAATTCTAATCCCACGTCGTTGCTGTCATCTGGGTCCAAACTGCCATCGGGCTCTACTACATAATGACCAGCTTCACGACGGGCACCATGATATCTTTGACTGGCATTTACCGGCCGTTTTATAGCTGTTCCAAATTCATCAGCCACTTGGTCAATGTCTACATTTTCTCCATCATTGTCATACGTCCAGTGTGGCCATGAAATTTCATATGCATTTTCAATGGCACTCATGGTGTCAAGATCCTGTGCATCCAACCAGTCGCTTTCGTCCCATGCACCGTCCATTTCTTCTCTGTGTATATCTCTGGCATTGTCATAATAGGGCTGTAATTCGTTTTCATTCACAAAGTCTGCGGCCACCGAGGCTTGCTGTTTGGTTACGCCGTCGGCATCTGATAGGTCCTCGCCAATGATTTCGCCTATTTCCTCGGGAGTGACATTGTCCACTAGGTATTCGTAGATATGCTCTGCGGGATCGTTGGCCCAGTCTGCGTCGATTATTTCCATCTTCCACTCTTGATAGTCTTCTTCCATGCGTTCACGCAGGCGTTGTACTTCTCTGCGGCCATTGTAATCACCGTCGTGGAAAAATTGCACAGCATCATCAATGCTGCGGCAGCGTTCGTCGCTGTTGTAGTCAGGTTCCATTTCTGGATCGTCACCTTTGACACCAGGTACAATCATTTCAAATTCCATGCCAGCCCGGGCGTCGATTTGACTAGCCAGCTTGTCAAGATTACCGGGACTCATGTTTATTTCAAACAAGTCCTCGTCTTCATTTATTATTTTAATTTCTTGGTATCTCATAAGTAATAGTTGTCAGATATTATATTTATTTTTAATAAAAAAAGGGCCACACAGGCCCTTCGAATTTTCATCAAACTGTATTAATTACACCAGCTTGTTTTAGCTTCGCCAAAATACTCTCTGGCAAATCCGTTTTGTATTAGCATTGCGCGAAGACTTTTACCATCTAATATGATATCTCCTAACACTCTGCCACCAAATTTATCCCATCCGTACAATGTAACCTGTCTTTTTTGACTGGCTGCAATAGCTTGCTTAGTGAAAGCTGTGGCCATCTGTCCACGTTGATCTTCTTGTGGGCACTGAGCGCGAAATCCTTTTTCAGGAGTATCAACGCCAAAAACTCTGACAGCTAGTTCAGGTTTTAATGGTGCAGGCAAAAATGGTGCAGCTATGACCACAGTGTCGCCGTCATTGATGCGTACAATTTGTGCATCGTAAGTTGCCCCTTGGGGTGTTTTTTGTGCAAACGCTACAAAAGGTAAAAATGCTAATAAAACTAATAATTTCTTCATCAAACTACGCCTTTAAATACTAAGTTATTTAGTATAAATTGGTATAATATTGATCCAAACAAATTTTGATGTTTTGCTCAACGGCAGATTTGACGTTACAAAAATTAGCCAGTTTTTCTTCTAATAGAGAATAAACTGGAGAATTAAAACAATAGTGTCCTGCGACAGCAATTTTTACATCGTTGTCACCGTCAATGATCCATTTTTTCCACTTACCACTGTCTAACACTGTTTGCTTGAAATGACTGGAATCTACTCCAAAACGATCAGCAAGATCCAGTACAGTTTTTGTTTGGATAACACCTAGTTGCGGTGCAATATTACAGGCATGTACTCCTGCTTGTTTGCGTAAGGAAATTTGTTCAGCTGACAAATAGTCTGCATTATGCTCTTTTAACTTAACTCCAGCAGCTTCCGCATATCCCACTAACTTACGAACCATGGCCACATCGAAACTGCCAACTTGACGATCTTCCATGGTCAAACTGCCAGTCTGAGCTACTACAAATTCCATGTTAGGAAACTGACTGGCAAACTTGACATCTTCCTGATATTTTTTAATACCCGCCGCAACTCCCACGTTTTCTTCAGTGCCAAACTCGAATCGAACTTTTGGGTTTAAAAATAAACAAAAATTAAAAAGCTCATCTGCAATATGATATGGTTGTTCGCATCTGCTGGTATCAATATGAATTAAATCAAATCCATTCTCAATATCGCCCGCAATTGTTTTCTTTGTAGCTTCCACTGCCTGTCGGGCACTGAGACTTTTTTCTGCATCTAAGAAGTACGGCCCGCAATGATCTCTGCACAACATTAAATAATCGCTGCGTAAGGGAGAAATTTGTTTAGATAACTCTTTAGTTGTCATTACATATCCACTGTCAGAGTCAATCTGATTTCGGCTAGCAATAATCATTAACGGCTGTTGTTTCTCTTTTGCATAGTTGGCCAAGATTTCATTTATGTAGTAACTCATGGGCCCCATGCCTAATTTAAAATTCATGATTGATCCCCATTAGTTTCATAATATATAAGGCTGCGTCTAAATAAGCGCCTTCTCCACCATTGCTGGGAGTAACGTATGTAGCAACACTTCTGGCTTCTATTCGTGCTTGTGCAGGTGCAATACCTGCTTTGGCCAGAGATATAATTTTTGCATCGAATAATCCGTCTCCCATGTAGGCAACTTTGTCGAATCCGTATTTTTCTACAAAATTGAATCTCTGACTTTCTGGGACATAATGTAATTCGCATTTCATATGGTCGACTATTCGACTTTTTAAAATATCCCACCCATGTTTATCGGCGCTGATAAAAATTAATTTAACATGTTCTCGAAGTAATTTTACTCCATCGTGATCATAATTTCCAAAAGCTTTAAAAGGCTTTTGTCCATTGCTGTCCCAATATATGCGACCATCATTGAGACACCCGTCAACATCAGATATAAAATACTCAAACATAACTAAAAACTCTCTTTGCTACCGAACTAACTGTGGCCGAGTCAGGTTCCTGGTGTGTATATAATTTAAATTGGTGTTTAAACTGTGCTTGATATATATCCGCTCCGGTTACCACTTGTTTATTTTTTTCTTGTGCTTGCTGTATTAATGAAGTTTTACCAATAACACAATCAATCACAGTGTGAGCATTAATAAAATCAACCGGGGATTGATCTGTGCCCATACCAATACTAGTGGTGTTAATCAGCACATCACAGTTTGTGTGTCGTTGGTCCCAATTATTTTTACGCCTGGATATTTGGATAATGTTATGAGCCTGATCAGATAGCATAATGACATTTTCCGCCATTGCACCATCCCCAAGCACTACCACAGTTTGATCTTTTAATTTGTTGCCCAATACTTCTTTAAGTCCTAGATAATCACAATTATAACCAACAAGTAAGCTTGAGTAGTTTACCACGGTATTAATAGCCGAATTAGGTGATTCAGACCTGTCTATGTGTTGATTGACAAGTTGTTTAAAAGGCATTGTAATACTGGCTCCATCACAGTGTTCGCGCACCAAACGTATATCCTGAACAAAATCTTTACACTCGCAGGCCATGTATTCAGCGTCTATTTTGTGATATTCAAATAATGCAGAATAAAACTTTTCACCAGTCTTGCCGGGTCGAGCCGCAAGGCTTACAAATAGTTTGGATTTCTTTTTCCACTTAATTGCTGTTTGCAGATCCATTAAAATGTCTCGAAAAATGTAACTGGGCCAAGGCAAATAAGTATTTGTCAAACGGAGCATCGTGCAACGGGCTCATATTCAAATAAATTAATGGCACTAGCAAAAATACTTTATCCCAATCTAACCCCTTTGTTTCGCAAAAAGTTTTTAATTGATTTATGTAAATATCTGCGTTGGGAATACTACAATCATTTAATACTGCTACTTCGTTCTTTTCGCTGTATTCTAATTTATCTGACTTGACAGCTTGGTAATCTAATAGAATGCCGCCCAGCATTTTTCCTAAATCATAGTATAAGTCGCCATAATTATCGCCACCGAAATCCGTACGCCAATCTATACAAGTAAATTTGTCTGATTCGGGATTATAAATTATATTTTCAAATTGAAAATCCCCGTGTATAAATCCCCACAGTGTGTTAGAGTACAGCCAATCCCAATCTATCATTTTTAAATATTCATCCATTGGCTTAACGTCTACTCCGTTAACAGTGTTGGGTTCGCTCCAATCGTTATATTTGACTCTAAACTGATTTAATCTATCTTGTGTCTTTTTAAAATAAAAGTCACGGCAGATATCTTTTGTATTTGGAAACCACTTAGACTTCCATAAATGTTCGTTGCTCCAATTAAGCAACTTATCAAATAATTCAGTGGATAATTGACTATAAATTATATCGCCATCTACATAATCATAAACTAAAAATTGACCGCTGCGTCTGATATTATCAGGCATACAAGTCGGATTTAATAACGCACGATTTGCTTTCCGATCTGTCAGAGTACTATCTACTGTAAATTTAATAATTTTATTGTTGTCGTGATAAAAAATTTCGTTGGGTTTAGGAAAACTAATATCTTTAAGTCCCGAACTCAATTCAACCCACTTGTCATAAGTACCAAAGTCCTTCCATCCGCGAACAGTATGTGCCTGAAGTTTAAGATTATCATTGAACCCTTCATAAGCTTCGCGGGCATTAACTGCTTTGAGGTTGTCAAGGTAAGTGTCATCCACACAATACATTAATCCAATAAAAGCATCCACTGCTAACTTGCTGGATTGTTTATTCTTAATCATTGTAATTGTTTCGCCTTCTCGCTCGACCCAGCAATAGTCTTGTGCTATATCACTGTTCACTGGATGGACTCCGATCCAATTATGATCTAAGTTATTGTTGATATCAAAATCGAACAGTGTATCGCAGCTTAACCAAAAGAATGCACCACTAATGTGTTTGGCACAATGTTGAATAGTAGTTGCTGGGCCTGTGTTTCCTTCGCTATAGTCAGGAATATCCACGTAGACTATTTGTTTATCTGTATGCACTGCACTGACATAGTCTTTTACCTGTTGTCCCATGTGCCCACAAGCAATAACAAATTTTGTGTCGCTGTCAAACTTTTCCATAATATGACTAATTAAAGGTTTATTGTCATAGGGAATAAGTGCTTTATTGACCATGCGACTAAATGGACCCATACGTCTGCCGTAGCCTGCGGCTAATATTAATACTGTTAACATATTATTTGTGTTCTGAATCGATTCGACCGTGAAGACGATTTGCATCATCTTGTAAACGAATCACGTCATCTAAATGACAAGTACTGGCTTCCACGAAACGTAGTTTAGTATATGCTATCATTCTATGAATAGTACCAGGCTCTATAGACATTACGCTGCCCGGGCCATATGATTGGACTTTTAAATTAATCAAAATTTGATCTAATTCTTGCTCAGTATATTTTCCTTCAACATACCGGTCACAGTCAAATTTGACATCGCTGTATATTAGTAGGCCTTGACCTTCTAAGATATAATTTGTTTCTGCTTTGTATTTGTGTACTTGCAAACTAGTTTTAAAACCCTCATTCAGAATAATTTCTTTAAGAACATATGAATGATTATCTTGCCCTTGCTGGATCCATTTTTCTTGCCCCCAAGGTTTAATGACGGTTTTGGTTTCTGTTAAAGATTGATGTGTTATCATAGTTAAGTTGAATATAGGAAAATATTTATCTACGTTCAACTATGCTGTCTGCTAATCCATATGCAACTGCTTGTTCGGCACTCATAAAATTATCTCGTTCCATGTCCGCGGTCAATTCATCAAATGTCTTAGATGCACTGTTATGCTTTACATAGATATTGGTTAAGTTTCGTTTCATTGACAAAATTTCTTCAACTTGAATCAGCATGTCAGTGGCCTGGCCTCGGGCACCACCACTGGGTTGATGGATCATGTGTCGCGCATTGGGCAACATTAATCGTTTACCTGGCGCTCCTGCCTGTGCCAATAAACTGCCCATCGAACAAGCCTGTCCCATGACAATAGTAGACACCTCAGGTTTAATAAATTGCATAGTATCGTAGATAGCCATACCAGCAGTTACTACACCGCCTGGACTATTAATATAAAATAAGATATCTGCGTCAGGATTTTCGCTTTCTAAAAATAACATCTGAGCAACAACTAAACTGGCACTGTGTTCATTGACATCAGTGTCTAACATAACAATACGATCTTTGAGCAATCGACTATAAATGTCATAGGCTCGCTCGCCGTTGCTGGTTTTTTCCAGCACTGTTGGTACAAAGTTTGGCATAATTTTCCTAAATGAAATTGACAGATTTTACATACTGTCTAGTTTTTATTAATTGTAACACATCTTGGTGGCTATAATCAATGTCTGCCAAAGGTATCTTTCCTAAATTTAAATGCGGATGGCCTGCATAATATCCTCGGTTTAGAAAAAACTTAGAATGCGTTAGATAATATTCACGAACGAGATCACGCTTATTAAAAACTTGACTTAAATCCGATTTGGAAAAACTCACTGCAAAATCTGCACTGAAAAAATTAAAAGGTTTAAATGCTTCTTCAGAAATGTATCGATCATTATCTATAGCTAAATCTTCTATAGTTTTACCAATTTCAACATAGTTTAAATACACAGTCCCAAATTCAAAAATGTCAGTGAACAAATCATAGTGTTCGTTGGATAAAGTTTTGATCTTAGGCAATCCAAAATATGTAACAACATGTCTGGGTTTATTACCTCTCGATATACTTTCGCAACTATGAACACAAATGTTTAACTCTGCCAGTGCATTTTGTACTTGTTTATTAGCACTGACAAAAAACGGATGAGTTTGCTGGTCAAGTAATCCGTGATATATTTCGAATATATTATGTAAGTAATTTAAGGTATCTTGATCAGCGACCGATGTCAATTTCCTTGTGATAATTTTTTCGTAACTGTTAATGGTATCTATGCAGTTGTTTATTTTTAATAATGCTGTTTTTTCTTGTTCTTCATACGAGCCAAATCCGTAAAACCTACTAGGATCATCTATAGAGTATTTTTGTTGTGCTTCGAGAACTTGATCGATCCATAGTGGCACAATACTAGAATTTCTAAGTTTAAATCTAATTGTAACAGAGTCTTCGTGATTTGATGGGTTCGCATATTCAATGCAGAGATAAGAGTACATAAAATTAATTATAATTTAATTTCAGCACTTATTAAAGTCTTGATGCTTAAACCAACGACGTTGACCAAAACTGACTTTTAAATTTAAATTATAATGTTCAAATCGATCACGCCAAGCATAAAAACTGGGGCCATGGGCACCGCCCCCGAAATTAATGTCTTTTCCGTTTCGCTCAATATGACACCACCGACCTATATCCCATTGATACTGATGCACCATTTCATGTGCAAGTGTGTTTAAAAACCACTGCGAGCAAAACCACTTGTCTGACAGTCTAATAGAACAATACGATCCTGTGTGTTGTTCATCATAGTGCCATTGGCACAATCCCCAAGCTTTGTGAATAATTCCTTGATTAATTTCTGGTCGTCTTAACTGGTTATCGAAAATATATTTGTTTAATATATTATATGCGTAGATAATGTCTTCGTCAGCGGGTCTAAATCTTTTTTTCCGTTGATAAGTTATACTGGGTAACGGGTACGACATTATAGATCGAATGGGATTAGGTCTAGCCATGAAAAAGCCCTCTCAGCGGTATTTAGTCGCAGTAGAGAGCTTTGATTATGTGCTAGTATTTTACCGTGTTTTATAACCTACTAGGGTCTCCTTGATTGCCTGCCCAGCCTCTTTGGGGCCGACATTGGCATTTTTTATCACATAACGAATTGCTTCGTCTGTGTTAAGTTGCATATGAAAAATGGCTTGATTAGCTGCGTTTAGGGTTTTTTCGCTCATTGCGCTTCTCCAAAAAATGCTCTTTACCAAGAGCTGTTATAAAACACTTTCAATCCCAGAAACAACTCTGCCCGGGCATTTTTAATGAATTCTAAATCTTGATCGTAGTAGTACTGATCAGCATCATTACCAAAAAAGAATCCCTGAGTCGATGGCAGTTTACGTTTTTTTACAGCATTTTCTAATTCATCAATATCTTGCCACGTGAGCTCAAGCTCTACACCATTAAATGTGCCCATATCATCAGCATCTTCGACAACAGGATTGCCTTCTGCATTACGTTTCTTGTGCCACAGATGTTCCATCCATCCTTGCAGATTTGGATGCTTGCGCCAATAAGCAATCTCTCTTGGTTCGGATTTGCCGGGCACCTTCCACTCGCCGTCAATAAATTCACCTTCTTCAGCTTCGTAATACTCTGCTCGTTCACTGGCCTTAGCGGCTACATATGCGTATTGATCAAGTCCCATAATTTATTTGATAAAAAGTTGAACAGAATAGTAGTATATTACAAATTGGATTTAACGTCAATCATTGATTGACTTTTTCTACTAGAGGCATAGAGCTTTGGGGCCCGTAGAAAAAATCGTCGTAGGGTCTGCCCCACCCAACAAATAATTCGTCTAATGTTTTCCAATGAATTTTATCTAAGTCGGTGTCTGCTGGAAAATTAGGCCTGACACAACAGAAAAAATTGAAATCGCCGGTGTCGTTATGACTAACTGGTACCAACAACCTTTTATTAAAAATTTCACACATAACCCAATGATGATTAGAAAATTCCCAATGAGTTTCATTTATTATTTGAGTATGATCGGGCGATCTACTAGAATAATACCGATCTGCAATTAAATCGTTGGTGCCACTGGTACTTCTAAAATACACATCCGTTATACCTAATAGACCACTATCCCATGTCTTAGGGGCTGCACCTTCATATTCAAAATCTTTACATATAATCCAAGGTGTATCGCTGCTTCTGAAATAACAATCGGGTCTGGTTTCGACTACTTGATCGTAGACAAAATTGTTATTAATTTCATGACGACGCTTTAACATATTGCCAAATTTAGACAACCAAGCTTGATTGTAAAATGTTGTTCTGTGACGGCCTATAGGTTCTAATATTTTATAAGATATTAAATTTTTATTATGTGATTGAAACGGAATTAACACATCAGAATCAGTGACGGGGACTAGTTCGCCTGTTTGAGAAGTCACATTCCACGTAACAAAAAAATAATCAACTTGATGAGCACGTTCTTCAAATAATCTAAACAAATACCGACTGGCAATTTTCCATGTTCTTAATTCGCCGACTAAGATCACTGCAAGTCTGTTTATAGTTTTTAAAGAATCGGTCATATTAATCTAATATTAAACCCTGCTCGAGTTAACCCGAATAGAATTTTTGTAGATTCGATGTCCGATCTAGTGTCTTTAATCATGTTAGCCTGTATCTTGTATACACTGCCTAATAATGTAAAAACATGCGGTTTACAATAAAAATTTCCTAATAGATCGGGCACTGGATATTGCGCTTTTCCTTGTATGCGAGTCTGAGTTAAAAACAACGTATCGGATCGCTCACTGAAATGAGACTCTATAGAAAGAAACTCATTCCATTTAATTCCTTTTTCATTGTTACAATATAATACCCAATCAATGGGCATCTTATTCTCGTATATTAGCTCGTCCAACGTCAATGATATCTCAGCAAACCCTTTTAGTTTATCTGGATTATTAAAATGAATTAACTTTTCTACGCCAAGCGCCAATCTCCATGCTTCAGGATCTTTAAGATTGTGACTGATAAAAATTAAATTCATCAATTATTTATTGAGCATGAACTTCCTAAGAATTGAATTAGCTTCGGGGATAATTTCAATATTATCAAAATGTTCTAATTTAAGTATACGCAATTGAGCGATCAATGATAAATGGATTGTATATAATTTGTTAACTCGAGAGAAATGGCTCGATGACTCAAAGGCCCCGGATGTGCGTTGTCGGAGCCAAGATCTAAGTTGACGTTTGGCATGTAACAATATTCTGGATATTTGGTGTACTCTTGACGATAGTCATAATGCCCATGCCCATGGGCATCGCGAATACTAATAAGTACAAATTTATTTTTTTTTGCTCTCAAATAATTCACACCGTAGTTTATCAAACTACAATGGTGAAAAAACATTTGTTGATCATTGAAAGTGTCGATCAAGCACCGATTAGATGATTGTGCCAGTCTAATTTCTTTGGTAACACCGTTGTACAGAGTCAATCTAAATGGATGGGTTATCTGCCATATTACCAGATCGTCGGGCAAAATATCAGCATTGATAAGATGCCGAAGACTCCATTGAAGACTGCTGCCAGGCAAGGTGATAAAATTTACAGGAAGTTGAAAATGTTCCCCAAGCAGAGCACCAAATGTCTGTTTTTGAGACGGCAAGCCAACACCGTGACTATGACTACATCCAAAAATCCAAATTTTTTTCTTGTTCTGGTTTGCCAGCAAATTGTTATGATCAGTAAAAACTTTCAATGGTTCTATTTTGTGATAGAGTACTGGCATTCTATGCCCAAGATAGTTTAGCAAAATCTTGGTTTCCATCCATATTGGTGATGTTTTGTCAAAACCTATGTCTATCAGTTCAAGTTGGTCAAACATCTTTATTACTGAAATGATGTCTGTAACAGACATGTCTCCCAAAGATGTATGATATTCATTGAAATCAAGGCATTGATCAAGAGATGTCAACAGGGTTGAATGTGGTATCAACTCTGATGCATCTACTTTGGGATACAATATGTATAACTTTTTAGGCATTTAATACTATCGGTCTTCTAGTCTGGACACAACTGGACCAGACATGATGATCTTTAAAATCAGTGCAATGTTCGTTCTGTATACAGAAAAAGCCTCAAAGATTTTTTGCCGAACTCAATTATTTATTAATTATTTATTGAGCATAAATTTTTGCAGAATCAAATTTGCGGTCTCGGTTTCAACGACTCGATCGAATTCTTCTGCTTCTGCTACACGAAGTCGGCCTATTTCCCAATTCACGAGCCTAAATAGATAGTTTAAGTCTTCGCTGTTACATGAGTCGTAAAATGCAGCCAGTTCGTTTTTGTCAGCATTCAAAATAAAATTAAGATTGTCTCGATCCCAATCGTTCATGATTTTATTCCTTAATTAAGAACCAGTTTGCAGAATAAGGGTACGCGAATCATCTTTGTCGGGACTAAACCGTTCGATGAACACATGGTGTTTGTCGCCGCTGTCTCGAATACAGGCATTGGCCGCAATGTACAAAGCGGACCAAGTCATGCCGTTAATACTGCAACTCACAGGTTTGGAACCCCAGTGGTCTTTGTAAACTACGCGGTCTGCACCTTCAAAAGGATGACGATCTACTAGATTGTCTACTTCATAGATACTCCATACAGAATTATCCAAACCAAGTTGACTGCGAACATCGTCGTAGTGATTGCTTTTTGTTTCAAATGCCTTGTCTTCTTGCTTATATGCATTTGTAAGACCTTTTCGAATACTATCGCGAGAATTGACCAGAGTCATGTATAGTTCGGGTCGGAGTACTTTTTCCAGTTGATGCACCAGGCTATCCAAATCACAAACCGCATTGTGGATCGTGCTAAATTCTTCCGCGGTGAGGGTGGGATTGCATTTCATAAAAACTCCTTAGTGAAGATCAACTTGAACTTGACGGAAACCAACAGCATTAGTGACAATGCCAGTGGGCTTGGTTTCGCCTCGAACTTCGGCCTGATAACGATCGACGGCCAACTTTAACAAAGCCTCCCAAACACTGATCCTGGCATTGCGAGTAGCAAATTGTTCGCTCATTTGCTGGATGGTGATGACCATGCCAACTTCTTCGCCGCTGTCAGCCATGAGAATAAAACGAAATTTTTGACTGTTTTTGAAACCATCAATAATAGTCTTTGTACGCATTACATGCTCCAATAAGTTTCAGACGCAGGATTGCAACACCAAGGAGTGTCGCGATCAATTTGCACATCCTTGCCGGACATCAGATTCTTGACTGTGACCTTGCTGGGATGACACTCGAAGCGCCAGCCTTTAGTAGCAGGATAAAGGTCGTAGAGCTCGTTGCATTCGCGACGCATACCTGCCTCGTCACGGTTAGCCCAAACAGTGGTACTAAACAAACGCTCACCAGATTTGCAACGACGATCACGTTTGTAAATGTACATGGTGTAATCTTGCTTCATTATCTACTCCGTTTTGTTTACTATACCAATATTATAGCAAAATTGGGATTTTTGAGCAACCGAAATTTGTGTTGTATTTTTACAACATTAGTAATCTGCAATGACGTTGTCTGCCACGGAGTCATACGTCAGAAATACTTTAGTATTACATTCTTCACTGTTCTCGATATAGGTAACACTATAGCAGAATTGGCCGGCGTTGGTGATGCCCAAGAACTTGGCAGTATTGAACTTGTCTTTCTTATAGCCTGCCTGCTGGATCAGTTGCGTAAGCATGAACACAGGGAAATTAGTCAGGAGTTTAAGTTTGTCTGCTGTAATCATTCTTGCTCCGTTTTGTTACTGTGCCATTATTATAGCAAAATTGGGAATTTCGAGCAACCAAAAAGAAACCCGCCAAAGCGGCGGGTTTCGTGGATTAAAAGTAGTACTTAAGTATTACTTTTTGGCAGCAGAAAATGCTTTGCCAAAACCCTCGCCAAACTTACTGTAATCAAATTTCATAGCTTCTTGCGATGCTTTCATGAATTCGCTGGTAAGAACAGAAGCAGTGTCTGTGCCAACCTTAACGGCTTTTTTAGTATAGTCTGCCTGAGCGTCGATGAATGTAACCATTGCATTTTTAACAGCTTCATTCTGAACAAAAGTATTCACGAATTGTTTTTTACCGGTTTGAACGGCGTCGATTAGTGTGTCATATGTAAACATAATTTTCTCCTTAAGACGAAATTTATTTGTTTGGCCCGCCCCATGCAGCACCTTACAAATTTATTTATCTATTATATGCTGCAATGCAGCAAAAGTCAATTAATTTTTTAGTGAATAGTCACTAAAGTAAATATAATACATTCAAACAACTTGCAAGGAGATAAGAATGGAAATTATTGTAGTATTAGTGGCATTAGCTGTTGTGGGATATTGGGCCTGGAACGCAAACAATGCCAAAAAAGATCAATCATCTGACAAACATCCATTGGATATCATCAATGATAATGCTGTTGAAAAACAAGCACCGTACAAGGTACCTGAACCAGCCGCTACTACGCCAATCCCGTTGGTAGTAGAACCAGTTCAACCTGTAGTGGAAGCCAAAACGGAAGTAGTCGCTGAGGTAGTTAAACCTGCTAAAAAGGCGCCTGCTAAAAAACCTGCTGCCAAAAAAGCTGCGCCAGCTAAGAAAACAACTGTAAAGAAAAAAGCAGTTTAAATTAGACTTTTACGTTGAGCATATTTGGCCAGTTCGAAGCTGGCCAAATTTTTGGCTTTACTTTCGCACATAATATCTGCCCATTCGTTGTGTGTCACTGCCCACTGATTAACTGCGTCATTCCAGTAGAAGTCGCTGTGTGCCCGTAGTTTACCTTTTTTGTAGCCCTGTTCCATTAACGGACTAAGAGCGGGGCGGTCGTGTCCGGAATGGCCGACAAGTACATCTTCACGACTAACGGAGTAGTGTATAACAGGACGCACACCACGCCAGCTATCAATAATCCTTTTAATACGGTCATCATTGTTCTCAATATATTCTCCTGTTTTAATCCAATGGTGATGAATGTCTAGCACCAAAGCGAGATCCTCGGCAAGTTCGAGGCTGTCTTCGATTCCCCAGCTAATTTCGTCGTTCTCGATGGTAATGCAGTTTCTTGCTTCGGGGGTAAGTCTCTTGAGGGCACTTTTAATACCGGCTGGACCGGCTCTACCGGCAATATGGACGTTGATCTTAAAGTCCTGATATCTTTGACCATACCCCATCCATCTCGCCATATCCGCATGATATTCAAACTCCTCTATACTGCGATCTACAACATCTGCTCTATCACTAGCCAGAACCACAAACTGACCAGGATGCATACTGAGCCTAACATCCATCTTCCTAGCAATATCACCAATGGTTCCGAAATGTCTTTCTGCGTAAGATTGGACATCGGGTAGCCTATAAAACCAAGACCAGCTTGGCTCAGTGTAAGCAGGAAGTATATCACTGCTGAGTCGTACCATTCTAAGATGCGGTTCAAGTATACTGACCTTTTCTACTAATAGTTTAGTTGCTTCAATGTTTTGGCGCATCAGTGCCCAAAGTTTTTCTTCGGCAACATGTTTACTTTGTCTATTTAACCAGGTAATAGTAGTAGTGCCGGTATTGTACTTTTTACAGTCATCCTTGGGTTTAATTCCGTCAATTTGACTGGAATTGTCAATCCATTTGCAGGCAAAGCCAATACGTCGAGAAATAGTTGTAGTCATGCTATAATTATAGCAGCATTTAATAATTCAGTCAAGCTATCCAGCCTTGCCCTGTAATCTGATGATACCATGGATAAAATGGTGCAGATATTTCGAAATACCATAATCCCAGACTATCAACATAGCATTTCTTATTATTGGATAGATGTTGATATTTTGGTAATATTTCTAGTTCGTTGATACTAAAGGATTCGATTTCGATACCACTTGTACCTTCATCAAAATCTAATAGTTCAATTTTAAGAAGTATGTTATCAAACAGATTTAACCTAATAGATTCATCAGGTTCAATTTGATAATCGTTTATGCTTACGTTAAACACACACCTACCGTGAACACGATAGCCTAACTTTATATCTAATACGTGAGCAGTTTCAATAGCCGTAATGTCGGAGAAATTTTTCATATCGTGGTGCATAATCTAAAATACTATTTTCTCTCAGCGATTCGAACCCTTTAATAAAGTTAACTAGTTTATATCTTAATTCTTCTTCATCTGCCAAAGAGGAATATGTTTCTAAAAAATTCAAATATTCATAGGCGATGTCAGATATTACTTTTTTAATTGATTCAGTGACCCGTACATTTACTACGTTATACTTTTTTAATTGGAATTCTTCTATTACTTTTTTTAACTTAGCAATGATTTCCTGTCTTATATCATCTGGCAATAATTCCATTCTGAGCTGTGCTGGTTTTTGTAATATATTACAACTCTCTGCTATAACTTGATTTTCGAGCATGTATCTAATCAATAAATCTATATCGTATATTGTAAAGATATTAGGAGTTATTCGTAAACTGATAAAAAGATTAGTTGTTTTTCTTAATTCTAAAAACTTATCTATATTAGGAATAATATCAGTTAACTTACCAGGATATCTGACATAATCATTGATAGGAGTAACTGCTTCTATGCTAATACCTAAATGAAACCCGCCGAATTCATTTATTAATCTCACTACTCTATCATCATATATTGTGCCATTGGTTGTTGTACCAATGGTGATATTTTTACTAATACCAGCATCTATTAGTTTTTCACAAATTGTATAAAATGCAGGATCATATAATGTTTCGCCTCCCAGAAAATGAATGTATTTTAAATTCTTTATTTCAATAAGTTCATTAACAAACTGGTCGAGACGAGTTGGGTCTTGGGTCCAATATTTATAAGGAGTCGGTACAGGAAATAACGGATGTGTTTTACTAAGTTTATTATAGTCCAATGTCAATCTGCTACTTGAAAATGGGTCGCACATAATACATGCACTATTACAAACGTTACCTAAATCTATTTGTAAATCAACTGGTTCGTAATTTGCTTGCCCATTATTATTTTGACTGTATTCAAATAATTTATAATGCGGACTACTTCTTGTTGTTAATGCAAAGTTGTTTTTATTAATTCCACTTTTATTTAATTGGCGAATTCTGCCATTTAATTTTCCAAATGTTTCCTCATAATAACAAGTTTCACAAATATTGGGTTTCTCTCCATTTAATAGCTGCGTTCTCATATGAGACATTTGCTCGCTATTGTAAAATTGCATAATACTTGTAGTAAAATTATGATTGGACTTTTTATCCCCCCATCTGCATTCTCCAAAGGAACCATCGTATTTTAATCGTAGGTGGAACCAGGGACTAGGGCAAAAGGATTTTTCAAACATTGTCTTATTTTTCGAAATTAATGCTTACAACGTGTTCGTAATTTTTTTTGATCAAACTTTTGTACATTAAGTTTTTATGTACTAAAAAACTTTCAGCACCAGAATCTGATGAAAATTTAGCTAACTGCTTAAAGTATAGTGTTCGTCTATTAAAAATATCGCAGCATAATGTTTCTTTACCACTCAATTGATATAACGCTGTGGTAAATGCATTCTTATCGCGTATATCCCAATCGTGAATTTCAGTGTATGCTGTCAGCTTATTATCGGCCTTGATAATTGCAGGCTGACTGTATTCTCTGTCTTTGAATTCTTGATTTTTATAATCTTTAATAGTTGTAATAATCAAACTATTGGCTAATTTGCAAAGAGAATCAATTTTATTTTTTTGATGATCTTCATTGTCTGCAAAGGTTAGATATTCATCAAAAGCTACAATTATATCAAATTTTCTCAGCTGGTCAAATCTATTTACAGGAACCCCTTGACTACGTAACCAATTAAATACTTCGTCGCTGATTTCCGCAACATATATTTCTTTGACGTTAGTAGACAAAATAGCAGGATTAAATCCAACGAATAAAATACTTTCGCAGCCAACATTGTAAAACTCGAATACTTTGTCGATGATTTCACGTTTACGATCTATTATTTCTTTTCTCTTAGTGTGTAAACAAAAAGCATTAAAAATAGTATCGCTGTAATTTATAAATTGACTCATATTATTGTTATTGTCTCAATAATTTATTTAGTGCTGACGATTCAAATCTAAAGTCACGCAATGAAAACCTCCGCCAAGAGTCCTGCTGTGTCTGAGTTCTAATGGTATAACAGTCATATTCCGTTGTTCTAATTTGTGTATCAATTGAATTTGATTTTTATCAACAATAACAGTAGTTGGATCCACACTGAAGACATTCAATGCTATCCATTTACTGGCATACGGATATTTGTAAAAGCTTTGCGGAACCACATCATCTACGTAGATCTTGTCCCATGTTTTAAATAATGCAGGGCAGTTATCATCATTTACTCTACTGCCATTTAATAATACAAGCCCATCGCGCAACACGCTTATTGTACTATCTATATGTGCGTAACTGTACAGGTTATCGACAATATGCACTCGATATTGTTTACCTAAAATATTCTGTAACCATTTTGCTCCTAGTCGATTGCCGCTGTTGCTAACAAGATAAAGAATATCATCGTTGTGTCTTAAAATATTTGCAGCATCAAACATCGGTTCACGTTCACTTAGCACAATATTATCATTTTCAACGTAGTTGTCCTGAGTCAGTAATCTAGGCCGAGGTGCGCTGATCCACCTAGCATCGTCTTGAATGGCTTTAGTTTTAATTTTAAAGTAAGCAGCTGATTCAAACTGCCTACTTCTGTAAACCATTGGACATTCAATCACTAAATCGTCGACAACTAATAATACATCCCTGGGGCAATAGTTATACATACCATCGGTTTCCCATTCGTGTGTTTTTACGGTGTGTGCATGATCTATGTCAGTGGGTCTATATACCTCTACATTCAAAGATGTTAAAGTATCGGCTAAAATTTGTAGATCTTCGTTGGCTTCGTCGATTATATGCTGAGAAAATTTGCCTCTTGGCAAAGGCGTTTCTTTCCAATTAGTTACTTCTTTATTGTAATTAAAAATTTCATCTAATTCGGGAAAGCGAGCAGCAGTGGCATCGCCGACTACACAAGATATTAGTTTATCGTATTCGTTTTTACTGTTTATTTTCATTGATGACCTGTTATTTGAAGGGTATATCTTGGTAGTGATCCTAAATTAGCAGCCATGTGCAGTGCGTCATAACGCCACACTACGTAATCACCAGATCGCCAACCTACAAATGGTTCGTTATTATATTCAGCATAATGCCCAGATTGCCAATCTTCTAGAAAAACAATAGCTCGATATATACTATATTCTTGACCTTGCAAATTAAATAATTCGATGTACTTTTTATAAAGATCGCGGTGATTGGGCAATACAGTGCCAGTGTCCATTCGATAGTAACTAGTGCCTATGTCTTTCCAACCTTTAGCTTCAAAAATGTCGATAAATTGTTGATTCCAGCTTGGTTGGGGATTACGCATGTCGCACATCCAACCTGTAAAAGGCCCCGAATATCCCCGGGTAACCCAATGAGCTACACTGTCGGGATCATTGAAAGGTTCTTGGATATAGTTTAAATTTTTATATTCTTCATTCCAAAAATAATTAATATGTAAATGTTGGATCATAATCTTTTATTATTTTATAAAATTCTGGATAAGTTATGGAAAAATTTTCTTTTCGATACTCATCTTTTTCTTTAGTCCAAAATTTAAAGTCTTCCCATATGCTTAGATCTTCATCGCAGTCTAAATAATTTAAGAAAAAATTTATTCTCGTTTTGGAATGATATCGATTAAGTTTTTCTTTTATAGCAGTTTTTATAGCCATTGGTAAGCACTTTATACTATAATAATTAGGAATATCGATAGTATTCAAAAATACTTTTATGTTTAACTCATCCAGTTTGTCCAATATTTCGGGAACGTAGTATATATTCAAAATCCCCACAGTACAAATAGCAGTTACTTGAACAGGTATTTCCCACGGATAGTTGCGAACAAAATTCAAATTCTTAACCCAATCATCCCATTTTCCTGGGTGCCTGGAATAAGTAAATCTATCGTAAATATCGTCTACACTAAAATTAAATTCCAATGATTTAAATTGACTCCAAAGTTTATAGTGTACTTCTTTAATAGGTGTAATACCGTTCGTATTATAAAATAAAGTTATATTTTTGCTTAGTCCAGAATCAACATATCTTTGTAACAAAGACAATGTTTTTGTATCTACCAATGGCTCGCCGCCATAAAATTCAATCCGACCGACGTTACCACTCAATTGAAATATTTGATCAATTTGTTCATCGCTAAATTCTGTAGGTTTTAAGTTTTCAATATAATATATTGAGGATTTTAAATTGTTCTTTTCTTGATAGTACTGACCTTCTTTTTTGTAAGTTATAGAGGATCTTACATAACAAGATCTGCAACGTAAATTACACTTATTACCGACCATTATATTGATTTGCTGTGGTCCGATTTTGTGATGATGGTCAAGGAAAGGAACCAGCTCACCTGGTTTAAATTTAGGAACTCCTGCGGTACTATTGACTAGTAACCGCTTACGTAAACTACCTTGGCCCAACTCTTCTTGGGCCCAACAACGGTTGCAAATAGAGTTTTTTTCATTATTCAAAAACGACGAGCGTAACTTTTCAAAATTTTCACTGCTCCACATTTTTAAAATATTACCGTCTGGATTTATCCATGGCCTTCCGCCAATCTCAGGACACGGGCTGAAATTCCCGAGCGGACTAAAAGTAATCTGATTAAACGGCGCAATGCAAAAATTATTGCGGACGAGTGTTGCCATAATGAACAACTTTCACATTGGTGGTAGAAGACAGTTTACGCCACGGGTCAACAATAATGCTGCCAGGTTTGATATCACAATAGGGCAGGGTATCGTTTTGATCGCCAGTATATTCATAAGTAATCTTACGATTGTGTGCCCACAAGAATACCGCTGGGGTATCCATATTTGCAACTACTTCGTCTTGATTATCTGCCAATGGATCAACATATACTACTGGAAAGCCAGCTTCTTTAATATAATGCCCTACTAACGTCGAATACGAACCAATGCAGTATTCAACGTCTGGTTTATAAGCTTTACCGTGAATAACAATAGGCAAACCTGTTGCGTTCGATTGATCAACTAAAAATAATCCTAAATTTTTTGCTTGAACTTCTCTGGCGTGCATAATAGTGTCAAACAAATCATAACCAACTTCATAATGATCGGCCAGCCAGCGTAGAGCAATGTTGTCACGAGGATGGCAAGCTCCAGCATCGCCCATGCCAGCTGTCATGTATTTGGGCCCTTGAAGTCGCATAGTACTTCTTGCAAGAGCGTTAGTGACAACGTCAACGTTAATATTACCAATCTTCATAGCAAAGTCTTGAATCATATTAACAATGCCAACTTTGGCACTGATGTAAGTATTGTAGAAAATCTTAATAGCTTCACATTCATCCCATGTTCCGACTTCATAACGGGGATCGTTGTGCATTATAGTTTTATATAAATCAATTAGTTCTCCGGCAATGCCAGTCAAACTACCATCTTCGGTTCCAATAATAACCATTTCAGGATTGGCCATATCCCATTTAACACTGCCCATGGCAATCAAGTAAGGGTTATACAAGAACTGATGTTTTTTATCCAATAGCGTAATAAATTTTCTACGAGTAGTACCAGGCAGCACAGTGCTAATTAGTACCACTTTTTTACTGGTTGTAGCATATTGATTAACTTTATTAATTGCGTCAATTACTGCATCATGTCCAAAGTCTTTTGGCTCCATGTGACTAGATGGAACAGAACCATCATATCCTTCAGCATGTGGAGTAGGAACAGCAATGAAAATCCATTCGGCATTTTCACATAGTTCTTCAATACCACAAACTCGTACAGAGTCGCTTGTACGTGGGTAAATATCATAGCCCCAGACGTCATGTTTTTCGGCCATAACTTCAGCGCAATCTAAACCCAGCTTTCCAATACCTACAAAGCCAATTTTCTTTTTTTCGAAAGTCATTATGTTTTCCTTAGAGAATTTATATCTTATATTATACACAAATTTACTTAAACCTGCAAATCTAGCTGATTGCTATTTTTTTCCATTCGGCAGTACCCACGTAAATGATTTGTTGTTCGGGGTTCACGAACACATCAATTCTTTTAAAAATCATTGCTTTTTTTATGATCAAGAACCTATAAATGTTAACACTGTACAAACCTGCATTCAGAAACACGATCCGTTAAAATTATTCAACACTAAAAAAATAATTTTTGCCAATAGTGAAAAATCATCTTCTGTAGACAATATATGTCTCGAAAACGGTTTTAAAAATTGGTATTATTTCTTTCATGGTTTTGCTGCATTAGCTTGGTACAGAGATTATCAATATATCCCTAATTTTGAAAATCATTTTACAAAAGTATTTATTAGCTATAACAGACTGGTGACAAAAGATAGAAGCTATCGTTTAAATTTAGTAAGTCATTTATACGAAAGAGATCTGTTAAAACACGGTCATGTAAGTTTAATATTGCGAGACAATGGATTAGGCACATGGCAGGAGGAATTAGCGGATACAAATTCAAGATTAAGCTCTGACGCTAAAATAAGAATCGAAAAAAATATCAATGAATTAAGAAACGGATTAATAATAGATTCAGATAATCCACCAGGAAATGCCAGTGCAAATTTGGGAATAGTAGAAATCTCCATGCACAAATCTGCGCTTTGGCACATAGTCACCGAAACGGTGTTTTATGATCACAAATTGCATCTCACTGAAAAGATCTTTAAACCAATTGTGTCGAAAAGACCATTTATCTTAGTAGGTGCTCCGGGCAATCTTGCATATTTAAAAAGATACGGTTTTAAAACTTTTGATCGCTGGATAGACGAAAGTTACGACAATGAATTAGATCCAGATAAAAGAATATTGCTAATCACTGAGCAAATCGAAAAACTTTGTTCGATGTCAAACTCCCAACTCAATGATATGTATGCCGAGGTGAAGTCTACGTTGGAATACAACTTTAACCATTTTTACGGAAACTTTAAAACACTTATAATTGATGAATTAGTTGATAATTTTCGTCAAATTCTCTGCGACTCTACTGACAGCAAAGTCGATATTTCTAAAATTAATTTTGACCAAGTTAAAAACATTTTGCACAAATAAATAATCGATAAGCTTTCAATAATATAAAAGGAGCCGTCAAATGGGAGATATTTTCAAATTAATAGGAGATCTAGGATTCCCTATTGCAGTCGCACTTGCTGGCGGGTACTTCGTTTACTTAACTATCAAACTGTTATTGCAGGGTGTGTTAGGTTCCATTAGAGGTATGGCTGGTATTATTACGGCTTTAGATAATCGTGTTAAAACAATGAATCACGACGTGGTGCGTATTGACACTATTGTAAGTAACGCTCTGGGACTGAGACCTGATGTTGACCGTATTGCGCGGGCAGATGGCAAAAACGATGCCCGGAGAGATTAATGCATCAGTACTGTGTTTACACTAGCAATAAACAATACAAAGAAGTTGGGCGATGGGTAATCCATAATGAAATTAAATATGAAATTCACCTTAATCGTATAAGATTTTGGGTACCAGATGGACCTGTGCTAACAGAATTTTTATTAAAGTATTCTGACATCTGTCCACTAATAAAAGAAAGATTAGATAACGATTATGCAATATCATGAGAGGCATTGATATATTATGAAACATATCGACTATGTGTGGGACTTAGGGGAAGGTTACATTATCCCCGACGAAGAATTAAACTTAGAAAAATTGGGGTGGAAGCCAGGTCAATTTTGGCAAGTTGTTGTCAGCAATGGCAAAATGAGTTTAGTACTAGTAGATCCGCTTGTACAGTTTACATTAGAAGGCGGGCAAAAACATGAATGAAGTAGTAGACTTAATTAACAAATATGGATTCCCAATCGTCATGGCAGTCGGTATGGGGTATATTATAAAATATGTGTGGGAATGGTCAACCAAAGAAGTTAAACCAGTTATTTCAGAAGCCAACACTGTTCTTATTGCACTTATAGATCGTATACGTATGCTAGACAATGACCTTATTCGTTTAAATCAGAAAGTTAATACAGTATTGCATCTGCGCGGTAAGATGATTGAGTCAGACCGTGTTATGGAAGGTGTTAAAGTTGAGCGTGAAGCAGCAAAACAATTCGACAAAGCTGTGCGTATGGATGAAGAAAAAGCCAGTATCAACAAAATTGATCCAGAAGATAAAAAAACTGCGGCAGCAGGTGAAGGGTAATTACTTTTCGTGCGCTATAAATTCGCCGTTCCAATTTGGACCTAAATCCTGTTGCTTCATAAATTCGCAACGTTCAATCCATATCTTGTAGTACTTGTCCATCTGTCCACCAAATAGACCTTTCATCTTCTTACACATAGCAGCAGCTTCGTCAAACTTCCTAGCCTTATACAAGGCATGCATTGCTTCGTGCTGTTCTCGATCTTTACTATAATCTTCACCACGCGGTCGTATAACTGTATAGATTAAGTCTGCTACAGTCTTACCTTTTGGTTGTAGATTATCTAACAACAAGTAGAAGAAGTCGTCTTTGGTTCTATTGTATGTTTCAGCACCAATAATGGCCAACACACCATAGGCCTTACAACGTGCTTCTAGTCGAGCCGCAGTACTAACCATGTCGCCCAAAATGTCATAGCTGTGTCTATCAGTGCTGCCCATCTCACCAATAAAGCCAATGCCCGTGTTACAACCCCAACCCATTGCGGCTGGAGGCAACCCTTGTGCTTCCATCAGCTTGGTGTACTCGTCAACAGCATCTAACATTTCTAATCCTACCTTAACGATAGTGCGAGCGTGATTAGGATCTTCAATAGGAGCACCATGTATGTGCATACTTGCATCACCTACATATTTGATGACCATGCCCTTGTTATCCATGATAGGCTTGCTGATGCTGTCCATGTAACCATTCATGTATTTGCCCAGTCCAGCAACATCATCTCCGTAGTGTTCGCCGATAGGTGTAAAGCCACGTAGGTCACTGAACATAACCGATACGTCTTTACGCACACCACGTTTAATTAAGTCTGGATCTTTTTGTAGCATCTCTACTACTTCTTTGGAGCAATAGCCGGCAAATTGTTTCTTTATGGCTTGCTTTTGTAAGAATTCACTGACGAATTTGACACCATAGGCATGCAAAGCGACCAGGACTGTGCCAACTGCAAAGGCAGTACTGTCAAATAAGAATAAAAAGTTGCTGTAAGCATAGTAGCTGCCAGCAATACCGCCAGCGACCAATACAATAACCGACGCAAGTCCAACATAAGTCCACCTTGTTAAAAACAATAATAACAATCCCGCAACTGCAATAGCAATAATTTCTAAGCCATCCGCATAGTCTGGACGTTGAATAACAACACCGTTGGCTATTGTAGCAATTACACTGGCTTGTACATCATGCGGAAATACTGCACCTTTGCTAGTCGGCACAGGGTTAGCAATACCAGCGGCAGTGGGACCTACTACAACAATGGCACGATTAAAATCTTTTGGTAAGTTTGTTAAGCTAACTGATTTACTCTGTTGGCTCCAATCAATCCATATACGTCCAAGATTGTCTGTGTTAATAATTCCAACTTCTCCAGGTAAACGCATTTTTTCAACGCCACCTTCAAATAATTTAACTTGAAATGTGTCATTGCCTGTGGCAACACGCAATGTTTCCAATGCTAGTCCAGGATATAGTTTTCCATCAACAGTTACGATTAAAGGAACACGGCGATTAACTCCGTCTACTTCTGGTAGTGTGTTTACTATGCCGACTCCTGCAGCATTATTTTCTAATTTAGGAACGTTGGCAATCAGTCCTGGATAGGTAACAATTTGGTCCAACCATTCTGGTCCTAGTACTGCTGATCCAGGAACCCGAGGCTCATTTTTTGTTTTGTTACTAGGCACAGAACCTAATACTACAGGATACTTTTTAAGTATGGCACTAAGATCGCCATCTCCACCAGTACGATCAGACTCAGCCATAAGCACATTGAGAACAACAAGGCCAGCATTGCGAGCATAAAGGTCTTGAATAATTTTCGCATATTCTGTCCTCGGTAATGGCCATTGGCCGTACTTTTCTAGACTAGATTCATCTATATTGACTGTGTATATATTGTTGTCTGTAGGAGTTTTTTGTGTGATAAAAGTGTCAAAGTACCTTAATCTTACACTTTCTATAAAAGCGGGATCAACAATTCTTATACTTACAATAAGTGCCAGTGTTAATAGCGCAGTCCAAGGACTTAACAATAGTTTTTTTACAAACATAGTTTAATATTTATCGAGAAATCATGTCTTCCACAATCTGTTCCATAGAATATAAAGGTTTATACCCTAGCTTTTTTAATTTTTCTGTGTTCATAAACATACTATGAACTTGAACAATTTTATGAAATTCAGGAGGTTCAATGTTAACTAACTGACTAGAACTGTTGGTAACCGTGTGTGCGTACTCGATTATAGTTTTAAACTTGATAGGTTTTCCGTTGCCGATATTATATACAGTGTTAATGTCTCCCTGATCTATCACTAATTTAACTGCTCTTGCTACATCCGTAACGTGCATGTAATCCCTGTACATGTTACCGCCATCATATATTTTGATATCCTTGTTGGCTTTAATTTCATTGATTAAGAATTGTAGTGCATTTTTTTGTAGACTGGCTTTTGGATCACCCGGACCTACTACATTTGCTAACCGTAAAATTCTATATTTGATATTAAAAACTTTGGCATAACAGACCAATAAATCTTCTGCTGCTTTTTTTGTTATACTATAAAATCCAGTCGGTCTACAAGGGCTGTTTTCCTGAGCAGGCATTTCGGTGTCACCGTAGACAAACCAACTGCTGACAAAATTAAATGTTACATCCTGATCCTTGCACTGTTCTAATACCCGCATCAGCGTAGTTAAATTGGTATTGATATCTACGTAGGGATCTGTCAGCATATTATAGTTGCTAATAGTACTGATGAGGTATAAAATATTTTTGGATTTTACTGTATAATCATTGCGATCATTGACTATAACATCGGGATATTGTTTAACGAAATTGGAGCCAACGAATCCCAGGCCCCCAAATACTTGAAGTTTTGTGTCCATACACAATTATATATTCTTGTAGCCATGAATATCAAATTTATTGTCTGATATAACTATAAGATCCACAACTGCCCGGTAAACACTGAATAGTCAAAGAACCAGAATCTGGTGACCATGGATTTGTTTGTTGAATATTTACTGAAGCACCTGTAGCACCATTTAAATTCAAATTAAAAACTTTATTAGCTCCAGAATTTCCTGTTTGAACGGCAGTAACAGTATTGCTGTCGTTGATAGTATTGGATGTAGCAGTTGTAGTAAATGAATGATTTCCAAGCCCGCTTTGACTGATTATAAAATTATTTGCTGCTCCATTTAAGTTAATAATGCTAGCAGTGTGATTTCCTATTCCTTGCTGTAGTATGTCCACACCATTGTTGTATCCGCTTTTAATTTCTACTGCTACAGATTTAGTACTATAGTCTTTTTGATCTATCATTATAATACTGTTGTCAACGGAACTAGATTTTCCCAAAGTTACAGTAGCAGAGTGACCGGACGAATCTTGGGAAATGGTTATAGTATTGTTATTCCCAATTTGATCGATCATAATATGATTATCTGCGGCAATGGAAATATAAGGTAAAAGAAATAAAATTAAAATTTTTTTCATCTTTGTATTAAGGTAATAATTGTATTACCCCCTGCGTTGACACGATTTTTAAACTCCAATGTTCCCTGTGTTTGATAAATGGTACTATTTTGAGTAAACGGCGTGGCCACACATTGAATATTGCTGCCATCGTTTCTGCACAATTCAACTCTAGATTCGTCTTTGATTGCAATTATACCACTGCTACGTCTATAGTCTGGCAGAACAGTGTCTACTTCATCCAATAATTTTTCATTTAATATGTCACCAATCATGTCAAACAATCCGTTTAAAAAGGAAGTATCTAAAAAATCATAACTTAATCTATCTTGAAATATTCTGGCTTGTTGTAGGTCAAGTTGATTTTCTAATCCTTGTTCTTTTAAAAAATCAACATCTAAAAAATTTTTAGTTGTTAATTTATTATCAGAGTTTTCTTTTCTCAGTTCTTTGGGGGGACTTAACAGTATTATATTACTAATAGCGTCTTCACTTAAATTAAGAATGGCAGGTCTCATAGGAGGAACACTACGACTTTCAACTCTGGTTGCTTGAAATGCTTGATTCAGTATTACTTGTCCTGCATCACTTTCTACTATGATAGTCCCAACAACACAATTTCTTTCTATATCTTGTTTAGTCCTAGCGGGTTTATTATCTGGACAACTGGGTAAAAGTATAATAGTACTTTGTCCAAGTTCGTCTACTGTGGCTGTGAAATCTGTTCCCCGTACACTGATAGTAGCGGTGGGAGTGTTCAATGCTACGTTCTGGGGTGCATTTTTTGCAATCTGACCTGATGCATATCTCACGGTGCCCAGGGCAATCTTTGCTCCTAACTTACCAGACTTACTTTTTGGATCGTAGACAAAGTCATCTATTACTAGTTTGGAGTTTTCGTTAATTTGGACTTTGGTATCATCTTCAAACGTTATACCCACTTTTCCCCGAGCTGTCTTTATCGAGTCGTTCATTTCCACTCCTATACCTTTGTCCGCAATCAGGGTGCTCTTTTGTCTCTGGATGCTGGGAGGGGTATTTACTAGTTCTGTTATTTTCCCTATAGATGCTGCTATAGACATACTGGATATAATCACCAAGTGTACGAATATTATTGCTTTGCATAACATTTTAATTCTTAGTTGTTATATTAAACGCATTTCCTGAACCAACTCCTACTATGTTTACTGTAGTGTCTATAGTACCTTGTTGCAATACAGTGGTGCTGTTACTAGATCCTGTTAAGTTTATAGTAGCAGAATGACCAGACGTACTTCCACCACTCTGTGTTATTGAAGTAACATTCAATGTACCCACAGTGGTAAGGTTAACAGTGCCTTTATCACCGGTAAGATTTAACGTAGTTTCATTTCCTCCACCAGCTGTTTGATTAATCACAGATGTAGTTGAGTCAGCGTTAATAGTGGCAATTATTTTATTATTATTTCCACCTGCCTGATCTACGGTTAAACTATTATTAGAACCTAGTATGTTAACTGTGGCTATTGCTCCATCGCCGGACTGATCAATGTCTAAATTAGTACTAGAATTTACTCCAGTACCAGCATTATTTAAATTAACAGTACCAACAGCATTGCTGCCTGTGACTTTATAAACAACGTTTGTTGGACTTGACCCGTTGGCTGTAGTGGTAACTAAACCTAAATTTAATATATTACCGCTACCAACTTGTTCTACAGACACGTTAACAGCATCACCTGTTATCTTGGCTGGAGTGGTGTTTCCGGTTCCTACTCCTTGTATTCCCCTAATCCTATTACCGGCACCTTCTTGCAGCATTGTTATGACAGCGTTATCACCTGCTTGATCAATATATATGCTGTTGTCAGATCCTATAGCCAATGATGATATCATCATTAATAGTACTGCTATAATTTTATTTTTTTTCATTTTTATTAAAAGTTGATTTATTTTTTTCCTCAACTTGCTCCTGCGGTCTTACCTTTATTTTAGTTTCCTCCATTAGCTTGTCCGCTAGCGGGCTGTGCCAATGATGCGGGAGATGTTTCTCCTCTTTTATCCGGGGTCTTCTCTTGAACCAGCTCAATTTGATTTCCCTCCTTATTATTTTGTTGTGTTGTTTGTGTTTTAAAATCCCAAACTGATTTTCGTTGACCTTCTTTGATTAACTCAACCACCGCTGCTTCTATAGCAGTTTTGACGGCATAAGTTCCTGGTTCGTTTATTGTCAAACCAGCTTCGGCTTCGAATGCTTTAGTGCCGAGATCGAAAAATTTAAATGCTGTGGTACTGTCGCTGCTACTTAATATAGTTTTTTGCACTGTTACGCTGATAAGAACTTTGCCAGTGTTAACACTGACAGCTCTTAGACTTACCGTAACAATATCTTCACTGTACTGAGTTTGAGTACCTATACCCAACCATCTAGCACCAACTCCACCCGACTTAGTACTAGAATCGTAACCAATAATACCACCTTCAATGATCATACCTGCAAATTGCATGGGCATTAAAGGTCTGGCATTGTTACCTTCGTAGGCTTCCCTCATTTGTCGGATAATTAATCTTTCTTTGGTCAGATTATCTATCCCTACTCTCTCAACTACTTCGAACCATTGACCTCGCCCCACATCTTGCAGTGCCTTAATAAGAAACGATTCTGCTCCTTGGGTTACCGCAGTGCTTAAACTTGCAATATTTTGTAGAGGTCTTCTTTGTCCAGTTTTATCTTGAAAACTGTATACTGCTACACTGATCGGTTTACCCACTGACGGTGGCGGTATGCTGTCAAATTCTTTTTGAAGTACATTTTTAGTGACTTCTGGCAGTGCGTCTAAGTCTCCGGCTAATTGATGTATTGCACATCCATTTAGCAAACTTATCATTGTTAGGGCTATTAATTTTGTTTTCATAATTAAAATTGGAATTGCCCTAACGGTACAGTAATTTCGGAGTTAACTCCGGGCCCATTTACTGTTAATTTAATGGTGCCAGCCAAAGAATCTTTGACCCAACTAATAGTTGTATTAGTAGCTTTGTCAAAGGTAAAAGACCCCGAGTCTGACCCCCCACTTGCAAACATGGCTGTGGCCAAATTTTGGCTTATCTGTGCATAAATTCTAGACTCTAGATTGTTTAGAAATTTATTTAAATTAGTGTTTTTTTCATCAGCCTTGATTTTGTCCAACTCGGCTTGTACTTTATCTGCTACTGATTTACGTCTAGTAGATTCTTGATTTTCGATGGTCAATAAATGACTACTAAACCCTATCCCGCTAAAACTAGGATTTTTAAATGAAAAATCTGATAAAGGCGCTGATAAAACAACCGCAGGCGCTGTGATAGCGCCTACTAATAGATATTTTATTATTTTTATCATTCTTCTGCTCCCTTAGTATTTAAAGAAAGCAAGAAGAAATAATCTGACTAGTTATTCTTTATAGCGATTTACTATTTCGTCGTAGAAACTGTCTAGATCTCCATTGAATCTTCCCTTGAGGAATGGAGCTGCATCAACACAATATTTAAAATTTTTCTTGTTAAGCTGATCAATAAAATCACTGTGTTGCTGTTTATAGCTTTCTAAGGCCGGAAGTTCCATTATGGGTACTTGATCCACTACACAATAAGCGGTGATATCTTGTCCGTTATGATAAAAAGTTTCTAATTCTAATACAGTATAATTTTCTTTAAGAGCCTGTGCGGCTTCTTTGCCCATAATTATGTGCATTCTTCTAATTCCTCTAATGCGTCAACGATCTGTGATACCTCTATGTTGTGCTGTCGATAACCCTCTACTACCATGTCTAAATAGCTGCGGCTAGGAATTCCATAATCATAGTAGTCTTTCATATAATATATCATTGCACGAATATTGCGGCCATTGTGCATTACTTCAACTTCTTTTTTTCCGTAAAAATGAGGATAACCTTCTAATGCATCCAGGCTGCGTTCGCAGTTTTCGGTAATATCCCATAATGCACAGACCATTTGACTTTGTGGATCGGCAACAGCATCACAAAAATGCTTGAATGCTAGCTTATGTCCGTCGAGAACCACAGAGCCTAGACTTTTTGCAGCAGGGCAACGTTGTGCCATACTGTCTTTATTGGAATTCATTCCATATGCAAGATAAAACATATTATTTTCTTTAAGATATCAAAGATCAGTTAAATTGTGGCGACTGACAGCATCTTGTATGGCCTGTGCCTGACTGACTGCATCAGCTAATGCATTGTGCAACATCGACCCGCCTTTTCGTGTGTCGCCCAATGCTTTAAGTAAAGTCCGACTGTCGCGAATTGTATAGTATTGCCAAGGACAGGGTTTGCCTAGTTGCCTGTACAGATTCTCAAGGATAACAATATCAAATACAGGTCCTTGAGCCCAAATACGAGTTGCACCTACTACAAATTTATTCAGCGAACGAGTAAATTCTTCCAGTGATATACGGTCATGTTCGCCCAGTGCTTCTTCGCGCACCTCGTCGCTTTGTGTGCCCCACCAAGCCACAGTGCCTTCGTCAACATTGCGGCCAAGTGTAATTTGTTCGTCTACGTTAATTCGAAAGTAGAGACCGTCGTCTAACTCTTGATCTGGATCAAAAGGGTTAAATTTAATTGCGCCAAAAGTAAGAATCACGCTGTCTGGACTGGTAGCCAGCGTTTCAAGGTCCAACATGATATCCATATTAAGCCTCGGGTTCTAATTTAACCACCAGCGGAAATCCGTTGTTTCGTGCCAGCATAGTTACTTCTACGCCCTTTTGTTCAGCCATTTCATATGGCATAGTAGCAACTACCGCAGATCCTTCTTTATGGACTTTCAAAGTCATTTCCTCAGCTTCGATTTGAGTATAATTGAAAATAATAACTAATGTTTCTACCACAAATTCTTGAGTAGTAACTTCGTCATTGATGTAAATCACATTGTATCTAACTGGTTCGGGAATGTCAGACTTAGGCTTGATTTTTGGTACAATTTTTGGTTCTGCAGTAGTTGTCATATTTTAAAAGGGATTTTTTAGGTCCCTTATTATATTACTTCGTAAAAGAAATTGCAATCTTTTTGGGCTTTTGTTCTTCAGGAACAATGAGCTCAAGTGCTACACTAAGAACACCGTTCTTAACTGTGGCACCACGGACTTCGATGTTTTCAGCCAATGGAAAATTGCGAGTAAAATTACGAGCACTGATACCTTTGTGTAGGTATTTGGGTGCTTCGCCTTCTGCTTTTGGGCGTTCGCCTTTGACTGTCAGGACGTTGTCTTTTAATTCTACGTCGAGATCTTCTTCGGCAAACCCCGCCACTGCAACTTCAACTACAAAATGTGTGTCATCCAATTGAACCACATTATGTGGAGGATAGTTGTCGCCCCCGCGGCTATTAGCAAATGTACGATTGAGTTCTTCAAACATACGGTCAAAGCCGATAGCATGGCGTGCAAGTGAAGGAAGGTCGATGGTGTGAATAGAAAATTGTGTCATTTTTAATCTCCTTTATTAAGCAAAATTATGACATTTGAAATGTAGACCCCACCCGGGCATCTACATAGTATTTATTATATAGAAATCGAACTGTTTAGTCAATTGATTTGGGAGGATTCATTGGTTCTATTAGACTCCAACGAGTGGCTGTATGGCTAGTGGGCACAAAGGTTAAAGCAAAAAACGAATAAGTTTCGATGTCATCGAACATTACTCGTTTAGTTAGTTTATGAACTTTGGTTTTATAAGGGATATCATACTGGTCGCTCCATGCATGTAAATCCCTGTTTATTAAATGAAGAGCCAGTTCTGCTCTAATAGAGCTTCTGTCATCGTTGGCTGTTAATCTAAATTCAACGTACATCAGTACAGTTTTTTAGGCAGTGTCTGAGATTCTAACTTTTTTTGCCAACGATTTTTTGCTGCACTATTTTTCTTTTTTCTAGTTGTAGTTGGTTTCTCATAAAACTCTTTTTCTTTAAGAGTTTGCAAAATTCCTGTGTCTGAAACTTTTTTCTTGAATTTTCGAAGTGCTTTTTCTACATTATCGTCTTTAACATAGACTGTCAATCCCCGAGATCGCTTAGGTCTGTCAAAACTCATTGTCGACTTCCTTGAGCCACTCCAACGTATCACGATTAGTGTAATGCCTAAAATCGTAGACATGTTTGGGATTCGTCATTGCTCGGATTCCCTCGAACCATTGAATATCATCCATGTTGTCGTGATAAAGATAAATGTCGTAGGTTTTGTCTCCGAGATTATCTAACAAATACTGAATTTGATCACCAGTCCAATTGCAGTTCCTTATAAGAACTTTGGGAATAGATTTGTCGTATTCAACATCCGGCGGGGTAATAAAGCGTGGCATATTATTTCTTTGCTGTAATTAAAAGGTGCCAACCAAGAGCACGTTCCATGATCTTAAACAACTCTGGCGGCATAGCTTCAAACCAAGGTTGTTTAACATACTCATATTTAATATAATGTTCTATATTCCAAGGAAAAATAAAATCCTGTTCAACATGAACATTGTCGAATTCTCTAAACAACTCCCTTGCTTCTTGTTTGGTATATGTCATTGCCTGTGGACAATTATCTTGTGCTTCAGGTTGATCCCACCCTGCCTCAATCATGATATTTTTCCAGCTATTTTTAGCATATAACATGCATTTAATTTCACCACCGGGCGCTAACAAGTTGGGTAAACATGCCACTACTCGATCGGGTCGTGGTGCATGATGTATGACACCAAAGCTATAAATTAAATCAAACTTTTCATGAGGATCGAACGCATTATTCAATTCCTCTGCATTGCATTCAAAAAATTCTCCCCCGAGACCGAATACTTCGAAGCGTTGTTTAGCTAATTTAATACTTTCTATGCTTAGATCCACACCAGTATATTTTGCTCCTGCTCGAGCAAAGTTTGTAGCATCAGTACCTATTCCACAGCCAATTTCAAGCACACGTTTTCCTTTCCATCGGTCAAATTCTGGAAAAGTGTAGTTGTGCGGCTCGTTGGCATATCTGCGAGCTTCGACTTCGTCGAAGTATTCCTTTGTTCCGATCGGACTTTGACTATGTCGTATATTACAAGGTCTATTATTCCAATAAGTTCTAATTTGTTCAAGTAGCTGGTGGTTGTTCATCTTTAATCTTATATGCTAGTTTAGTGACCCAGTCAGTGAGATCTTTTTGTCTTTGGGGATGACTGTAATCTTCTGGATTTGTTGGATCTTTGCCGTCTGCGGCATAACTTTGTTCTTTAAAAGTTTCATCGTTGTTGCCACCAGTGACATCTGCTCGGTCATGATATACCTGCACAGGGATATTTAATAATCTGCCAACAGGAGCAGTGACATTGTATATCCACCAATCGCTGTGATTCACTGGACTAATGCATCCAAAGAATTCAATCCACGATCTTGGTATAATAGGAAATAATGCAAATGGATGATTCATAGTAACACAGGGCATTCTTAATAATCCAAAGAACCCGTTGTGTTTATATATTTCTTCGTCCCAATTATCAGTGAGCATCAGGGCATCGTCGTTCCAAAACATAATCCAATCGCCCGATGCCTGAGTACCTAACATATTTACATACTTGTATAATCTTAGATAACCGTGACGTTCGCTTTCAAACACTTTTGTAGTTGTACCACATTGTTCGACAAAGGGATGCCATGTTGTACTAAAGAATTCCCTGCTTTCGTCATCGTCGTCGTCATAGGCAATCAGTATTTCAATTTGACTGGGATCTTTTGCAGTACTTAAAAGACTGCCCACACTTTTGATAACAGCCTCTGTTCTTTTTCTTGTTGGTAATAATATGGATATTTTAGGTTTTTGCATTATTTTTTTGAAGTTGCTGTGCCACTAAATCTTGTTCAGTGTCACTTAATTGATCTATTTCATATTCGCCTGATTTAATTTTTTCAATCAGGTATTGTATATATTGTTCGTCGTAAGTATAGCTATCTGTTTTGTCTTTGTCAACTTCAATCCATTTGAAACCGTTATGCTTGAACAATTTATTTGGAAGATAATCGACTCTGAGGAACATGTCACCTTTAGCAGAGCTGTCAGGAAACTTAATACCAAACCCACTTTTTGTACTAGTTGCTTCTGCATTGTCTGGTTGCAGTTTTCTTAAATTTAAAGTTTCTGGCACGGGTGGAGATTCTACTTTAACCCGGGGTGCTGTTTCAGGAACCTTGGCAAATTTGCTTGGCAGAACCTTTTCTTCAGGCTGTGTCTCTTGACCGGGTTGGTCCGCGGTTGCCTCAACTGTTGCAACTGGTTCCACTTCTGGTTCTACAACCGGCTCTGGTTTATAAACCATGGGCTTTAAGTTTTTAAAATGAACAAACGGTTTATTAAGGTACGTGTGTTTGCTGATGTCAAAGTCATTTTCAGGTGGTGCCGACTGTGCTGTTATATTAGAGTCTGCACTGGGTAATTCTTCTTTTATATCTTTATCTGTGCTTTCGCTGCAATTATTAGTTAAGTCATTGATATCGGGATCATTTTCAATTTCGCGACGCGAATCTTCTTCCAACAGTTCTTGATCTTCTCGATCATCTTTGGCCCAACGTAGACTCTGTTGTGCTGCTAAAATTAGAACAAGAGCCAGTGGATCAAACACTGCCACAATCAAAATAATAACCCATCGTACTGCGGCTTCGAGTAAATTTGCTTCTGGGTTGTCTCCGTAAATTAATGCTGCCACATATTTTATCGGTCCGACTTCTGCTTCCACTTTACGAACTTCTGCTCGTATGGGTGCGGCTTCATCGTTAAGAGCAGCAATAAGTTTTTGGTTGGATTCGATGCTCTTGGCTAACGCACTTCTATCTCGGGCTTGGGCTCTGCGAATAGCATTGGACTTTGATGCACCTTCTTCTGTGGTGCTTCTTGCCATGACTTGATCAACAGCCTCATCCATTTGGCGGAGTTGCCTGCGGTCAGCTTCAATATTCTCTCGTGCTGTTTTAATTTTTTCATCATAGATTGCAATCTTGCTTTGCACATCCCCCGATACCAAACTTTGATCAGTGTGTGCTTTTGACAAGAAACCGAAACATCCAATTGCAGTCAAAAACATTAATAAAAACACTGCCAGAGTCAGATATATCTTATAAGTCCAATTTGCCTTATCCCAGTTAAGTTTTAGCCAAACCGCGGCGGTAATTTTTCCTATACCGAGAGCCACTCCCATTACGGCCACCGATACTGGGGATGCAGCAAAAATAGCCATAAGTCCCACAATGCTATAATATTCTGCTATCGCAGATATTAATAATGCCACGGTTAATGTAAAATATCCAAAAATCATATTTTCTTTTTCTTGCAATTATCAAAGTGCCATCTATTCATATTAGCCCTGCCTTCTAATCCACAATGCGGGCACATAACAATCGGTAAGGTGTGCTTTCCTTTTAATGCTTTACTTATAGCATTTCGTCTATTATCTGAACAAGGCCCGGTCAATTTTCCTTTCCTGACGTCGGACATTGCTTTTCGATGTGCATCTGATTTTTTCTTTCCGGTTAATGCTTTAGAAACTTTATTACCATGGTCCGCAGGTTTTGGTTTTCTTAACTTATTAATATAATCTATATCTTTAACCTTCTCCCTATTTGCCCGTCTATAATTCTCCCTGGCGCTTTCACTTCTGATTTTACCAGTGTTTCCTTTGCGTATTTTGTCTATCCATTCTGTAGGTAAAGTTATGCCTGCTGTTGAAAATTTTCCATCACCATTATGCAAATTATAACTTCTAGGATCAGTTTTTGCATTTAACAACTCAAGTAATTCATTCTCTAATAGAATT
>Ga0315903_10000672_pt1 | contig 51683 bp, 37 predicted proteins | sample LakEriMetagenome_7_FD_203524 | JGI IMG/M metagenome (GOLD analysis project Ga0315903, IMG submission 203524) | Freshwater fungal communities from buoy surface, Lake Erie, Ohio, United States - Buoy 2 MA119 | ecosystem: Environmental > Aquatic > Freshwater > Lake | place: USA: Lake Erie, Ohio... | reverse complement strand
CGAAACGGCCGGGCGCGCCGGCCGCAGCCTCGGGGTCGAAGGGGCCCGCGCATTCGTCCTCGATCGCCTCAAGCGCCGCGATGATGCGCCCCTGCAGCGCCTCGAACCAGGCGCGGGCCTGCGTCTTGCGCGATTCAAGCAATGTCTCCGGCGCCGTGCTCATCCGCTGTCGCTCCCTTGTGTCGCGGGCATGCTAAACACCGCGCCGCCTCATAGGGCAAGCGCTCCCTTCGCCTTAGGCGAGCGCGAGCGCGAGCAGGGTGAGCGCTGCGCCCGCGAGCGCGGCGAAGGTGAGCGCCATCGCGCCCACCCGCAGGTTCAGGCTCTCCTTCTCCTGCGACACGCCATAGGCGTGCAGGCTGCGCCCGAGAACAAGCGCGAGGCACAGCCCATGCACGAGCGCGCTTGGCGCCGCCTGTAATTCCGCCATCAGGATGAGCAAGAGCGTCATCGGCGCATATTCGGCGAAATTGGCGTGGACGCGCATGGCGCGCTCCAGCCTCTTGCTCGCCCCCGCGCCGATGGCGATCCGCTCGGCGCGGCGCACGCGGATCACGCGCGCGGAGAGCCAAAGAAACACAAGCGCCAGAAGCGCCGCATAGACGGGAACGATTTTCACCATGTCGCGCGCCCCCTGCGCATGTTCGTTTCGGCTTTTGACGCGGCCTGCGCGCGAGCATTGACCGGCGACGCCGGAAAGTCCACGTTTGCGCGCGCAAGGAGCGCCCCGTGACCAAGCCAGACGTCCTCTCTCTCGCCCGCGATCTCATCCGCTGCCCCTCCGTGACGCCGCAGGACGCGGGCGCGCTGGGCCTGATCGAAGGCGTGCTGAAAGGGGCGGGCTTCCGCACGAACCGCCTGCGTTTCTCGCAGGAGGGCTATCCCGACACCGACAATCTCTACGCGCGCATCGGGACGGGCCAGCCCTGCCTCCTGTTCGCCGGCCATACCGACGTGGTGCCGCCGGGCGATTCCGCCGCATGGCGGTTTGATCCCTTCGCCGCCGAAATCGCCGACGACATGCTCTGGGGCCGCGGCGCGGTGGACATGAAGGGCGGTCTCGCGGCCGCCATCGCAGCCACGCTCGCGTTTCTGGAGGCGGGCGGGCTGAAGGGCGGCTCCATCGCCTTTCTCATCACGGGCGACGAGGAGGGGCCGGCGGTCAACGGCACGCCCAAGCTGCTCGAATGGGCGCATGCGCAGGGCGAGCGCTTTGACCATTGCATTCTGGGCGAGCCCACCAATCCCGACGCGCTGGGCGACATGATCAAGATCGGCCGGCGCGGCTCCCTTTCCGCCGTGCTCACCGTGGAGGGCAAGCAGGGCCATGTCGGCTATCCCGCTCTCGCCGACAATCCGGTCCATCACATCCTGCGGCTGTGTCAGGCGTTGCGCGAGACGCCGCTCGACGCGGGGACGGACCATTTCGATCCCTCCAATCTCGAGATCACCTCAATCGACGTCGGCAATGCGGCGGTCAATGTGATCCCGTCTCGCGCGCAGGCTAATTTCAACATTCGTTTCAATGACTTGTGGAATCCTGAGACGCTCGCGGCGGAGGTTTCCGCAAGGCTTGCAGCGGCCGCGCAGGGCGCCCGCTATGCGATCCGCTTCCAGCCCACCAACGCGCTCGCCTTCCTCACCCAGCCCGGCCCCTTCGTCGACCAGTTCGCGCAGGCCGTGGAGGCGGAGACGGGCCGCCGGCCGGTCCTGTCCACCACGGGGGGCACGTCGGACGCCCGCTTCATCTGCAAATACGCCCAGGTGCTTGAGTTCGGCCTCGTCGGCCAGACCATGCACGCGGTGGACGAGCGCACGCCGGTCGCCGATCTCCACAGGCTTGAGGCGATCTACCGTCGCGCGCTGCACGCCTATTTCGCATAGACTGCGCGTGGCCTGCCGGCGCCGGGCGTGTTATGCGGGCCGGCTTGAGGTCAGCCGCAGGTTTTCGCAAGGGGCGCAAGATGGGACGTTTGTCGACGCATGTTCTGGACACGCACTCCGGCCGTCCGGCCGACGGCGTCGCCATCGAACTCATTGCGGTGGACGGCGCGTCCCAGCGTCTCGTGAAATCCGCGCGCACCAATGCGGATGGACGCACGGACGAACCCTTGCTCGGCGGCGTGCTGCCGGTGGGCGTCTATGAATTGCGGTTTCATGTGGGCGATTACTTCCGCCGTCGCGGCGTGACGCTGGCCGAACCCGCATTCCTTGATGTCGCGGTCGTGCGTTTCGGCCTCGCCGAACCCGAGGGCCATTACCACGTGCCGCTGCTCGCCTCGCCCTGGTCCTATTCCACCTATCGGGGTTCGTGATGACCTATCCGCGCGATCTCGTCGGTTACGGCGCGAACCCGCCGCACGCGGGCTGGCCCAATGGCGCGCGCGTGGCGGTGCAATTCGTCGTCAATTACGAAGAGGGCGGCGAGAACAACATCCTGCATGGCGACGCGGCGTCTGAGGCGTTCCTGTCGGAGATCGTGGGCGCGCAGCCCTGGCCAGGCCAGCGCCACATGAACATGGAATCCATCTACGAATACGGCTCGCGCGCGGGTTTCTGGCGCTTGCATCGCCTGTTCGTCGAGCGCAAGGCGCCCGTCACCGTCTTCGCAATCGCCACCGCCATGCAGCGCAATCCGCAGGCCGTCGCGGCTATGAACGAAGCGGGCTGGGAGATCGCGAGCCACGGCCTCAAATGGATCGAGTACAAGGATTTCACGCCCGCTGAGGAGCGTCGCCACATCGATGAGGCGGTGCGCATCCATGAGGAGATCGCCGGCGCGCGGCCGCTCGGCTTCTATCAGGGCCGCACCTCCGCGCACACGCTCGCCTTGACGATGGAGGAGGGCGGCTTTCTCTATTCGGCGGATTCCTACGCCGACGATCTGCCCTATTGGGTGGAGGGGCCGCAAGGCCCGCAGCTGATCGTGCCCTATACGCTCGACGCCAACGATATGCGTTTCGCCACGCCGCAGGGCTTCAACAGCGGCGACCAGTTCTTCGCCTATCTGAAGGATTCCTTCGACGTGCTCTACGCGGAGGGCGCCGTCGCGCCGAAGATGATGTCGATTGGCCTGCATTGCCGGCTTGTCGGCCGCCCGGGCCGCATCGCCGCGCTCGCCCGCTTCATCGATTACGTGCAGCGCCACGACGACGCCTGGATCGCGACGCGCCTCGACATTGCGCGCCACTGGCTGCGCAAACATCCGCCCAAGGGCGGCTTCAAGCCGAGCCGCATGTCGCGCGCGCTTTTCGTGGAATGTTTCGGCGACATATTCGAGCATACGCCGCAGATCGCCGCACGCGCCCATGCTGCGGGTTTCTCCGCGGTTCACGATGCCGCGTCTGGCCTGCATGCGGCGCTGGTGGCGCAGATGCGCGCCATGAGCGATGCGGAGAAACGCGCCCTCATCTGCGCCCATCCCGATCTCGCCGGCCGGCTTGCGCTCGCCAAACAGCTCACCGAGGATTCCGCGAAGGAGCAGGGCTCCGCGGGCCTCGACAAGCTGACGCCTGATGAGCTGGCGCGCTTCACGCAGTTGAACGACGCCTACAAGGCGCGCTTCGGCTTTCCCTTCATCATGGCGGTCAAGGGCGCCACGAAGGAGCAGATCCTCGCTGGCTTCGAGCGCCGCATCGGCCACGATCAGCACAGCGAATTCGCCGAGGCCCTCACGCAGATCGAGAAGATCGCCGCGCTGCGCCTCGCCGACAGGCTGCCGCCATGAGCGCGCAATCTCCCGGCGCCGCGCGCGTCGCCGCGCGCATTCAGGCGCTCAACGCGGCCACCGACGAACCCGGCCGCCTGACGCGCCTCACGCTGACGCCCGCCCATCGGCAGGCGCTCGACATGCTCGCGCAATATATGCGGGAGGCGGGCCTGTCCGTGCGGCTCGACGCGGCCGGCACGCTGGTGGGCCGCTGCGAAGGCGCGACGGCGGACGCACGGACCCTGCTCATCGGCTCGCATATCGACAGCGTGCGCAACGCCGGCTCGTTCGACGGGCCGCTGGGCATCGTGCTGGGGATCGAGGCGCTGGAGATTTTGCGCGCGCGCGGCGCGCTTTCGCCCTTCGCCGTCGAGGTTCTGGCCTTCGGCGACGAGGAAGGCGTGCGCTTTCCAACCACGCTCACCGGCTCGCGCGCGCTCGCCGGCGCCTTTGATCCGGCTGCGCTCGACTCGGCCGATGCGCAGGGCGTCAGCCGACGCGAGGCGCTCGCCGCCTTCGGCTGCGATCCTGCGCGCATCGGCGCCGAGGCGCGCGATCCAGCGCGCACGCTCGGCTATGTGGAGGTCCATATCGAGCAGGGGCCGGTGCTGGAGCAGCGCGGCCTTGCGCTGGGCGTCGTCACCGCCATCAACGGCGCCTCGCGCGGCGAAATCCTCGTCACAGGCGAGGCTGGCCATTCCGGCACCGTGCCCATGGCCATGCGCCGCGACGCCGCGGTGGCCGCCGCGCAGATCGTGCTCGCGGTGGAGGAGATCGCGCGCGCGACGCCCGATCTCGTCGCCACGGTCGGACGCATGGAGATTCCCGGCGGCGCGGTGAACGTGGTGCCCGGCGCTGCGCGCCTCTCGCTCGACGTGCGCAGCCCGCGCGACGTCGACAGGCTCGCAGCGGTGGAGGCGATACGCGCCCGCGCGCAGCGCATCGCCGAGGCGCGCGGCGTGCGCGTCTCCATGGAAATGAGCTACGACATGCCGGCGGCGCCGTGCGATCCCGTCCTCATGGAGGCGTGGGCGCAGGCGCTGGGCGCCATCGGCTGCCCTGATTTCCGGCTTCCCAGCGGCGCCGGCCACGACGCCATGGCCTTTCGCGGGCGCATTCCGCAGGCCATGCTGTTCGTGCGCTGCCGTGGCGGCGTGAGCCACCGGCCCGACGAATGGGCCGAACCGCAGGACATCGAGCGCGCGCTGGCCGCGCTCGTCGCCTTCATCGAAAAGCTTGGAGCAGGTGCATGAGCGTGATCATCGACGGCGCGAATCTTTCCGGCGCCGACGTCCTGCGCGTCGCCCGACGCGACAGCCAGGGCCGCCTTGCGAAAGCGACGCTCGATCCGCAGGCCCGCGCGCGCCTCGCGGCGACGCGCAAATGGCTCGACGACAATTTCATGAACGACGATGCGCCGCTCATGTATTCCTTCAACACAGGCGTCGGCCTGTTCAAGGACCAGCGCGTCCTCATGAAGGACATGGTCGAATATCAGACCAAATCGGTCTACGCCCATGCGACGGGCGTTGGCGAGCCCTTCCCGGAGGACGTGGCGCGCGCCACCATGCTGCTGCGCGCCAACGCCTTCGCCTCGAATTATTCCGGTCCGCGCGTGGAGCTTGTCGAGCGCCTGCTCGATGTGCTGAACGCCGGCCTCACGCCAGTCATTCCGCAGAAGGGCTCGGTCGGCGCCTCCGGCGACCTTGCGCCGCTGGCGCATATGTCGGGCGCGGTGTGCGGCTTCGAGGAAGCGGAGATGTTCTACAAGGGCGAGCGCATGCCCGCCCGCAAGGCGCTGGCCGCCGCCGGCCTGTCGCCAACCTTCGACCTGTCGGCCAAGGACGCGTCCTGCCTCATCAACGGCTCCACCGTGTCGCTGGCGCTCGCCGTGCTGGCGACGGAGGATGCGCGCAATCTGCTCAAGCACGCGGATATTGCGCTTGTGATGTCGCTGGAGTGTCTGCGCGGCGAGAAGGCGGCGTTCGAGGCGCGGGTCCATGCGGCGCGGCCCCATGCGGGGCAGGCGGCGGTGGCGCGCAACGTGGCGCGCATGATCGCGGATTCGCGTCGCTGCACGGAGGCTGCGCGCCATCTCGTCTTCCCCGACGAGGGGCGCGATCCCGCGAAGCCGCCGGCTCCGCGCGTGCAGGACGTCTATTCCCTGCGCTGCGGCCCGCAGGTGCACGGGCCCGTGCGCGAGGCCTTCGCCTATACAGCCGACATCGTCTCCACCGAGACCAATTCGGCGACCGACAATCCGCTGGTGTTCCCCAACGGGGCCGGCGGCTATGAGATCATTTCCGGCGGCCATTTCCACGGCCAATACGTCGCGCAGGCGATGGACGTGCTCACGATCGCCATGGCCGATCTCGGCTCGATCTGCGAGCGTCGTCTGGCCCGCCTCGTCGATCCCACCATGAGCTACGGCCTGCCGCGCAATCTTCTGGCGGGCAAACGCGGGCTCAACACCGGCTACGCCACCGTGCAATGCTCCATGTCGGCGCTGGTGATGGAGAACCGCACGCTCTCCATGCCGGGTTCGGTGGATTCCATCCCTGGCAAATCCAACGCCGAGGACCATGTGTCGAATTCGACCTGGTGCGGCCGCAAGGCGCGGCAGGTCGTGGAGAACGTGGAGCAGATCGTGGCGGGCGAAATCCTCATGGCGGGGCAGGCGCTCTCGCTGGTGGAGGAGCTTGCCGCCGCCCATCCGGTAGGCTCGGGCGCGCGCGCCGCGCTCGCCGCCCTGCGCGCGGTCGTCTCGCCTGCGCTCGAGGGCGACCGCTGGTATGCGACGGAGATGCGCGACGCGCTGGCGCTTGTGCGCTCCGGCGCGGTCGTCGCCGCGGTGGAGCAGGCCGTCGGCCCGCTGGAGTGAACGCATTCAAGGCGCCCGTGGCGCAAGGCATCAGAAGGGGAGCACAAGATGGCGCGTGACATGATCGAGGGCCTGCAGGTCGATCCGGGCCTGCGCGCGTTCGTGGATGGCGAGGCCCTGCCGGGCACGGGCGTGTCGCCGCAGGCGTTCTGGGCGGGGTTCGCCGCCCTCGTGCGCGACCTTGCGCCGCGCAACAAGGCGCTGCTCGACAAGCGCGACGCCTTGCAGGCGAAGATCGACGAATGGCATCGCGCCCGCAAGGGCCGGCCCCATGACGCGGGCGCCTACGAGGCCTTCCTGCGCGAGATCGGTTATCTGCAGCCCGCGCCCGCCGGCGGCGCCGTGTCCACCGGCGCTGTGGACGACGAGATCGCCCGCATCGCCGGCCCGCAGCTGGTCGTGCCCTCCTCCAACGCGCGCTACGCGCTGAACGCGGCCAATTCGCGCTGGGGCTCGCTCTACGACGCGCTCTACGGCACGGACGCCGTGCCGGAAGACGACGGCGCGCAGAAGGGCAAGGGCTACAATCCCGTGCGCGGCGCCAAAGTGGTGGCGCGCGCCCGCGCCGCGCTCGACGCGGCCGCTCCGCTCGCCTCCGGCTCCCATGCGCAGGCTGAGTCCTATGCGGTGGAGAACGGCGCTCTCGTCGTCACCCTGCAGGGCGGCGCGCGCACGAGCCTGAAACAGCCGGCGCAATTCGCGGGCTATGCGGGCGAGGCGGCCGCGCCCTCCTGCGTGCTGCTCGTCAACAACGGCCTGCATCTGGAGATCGTGATCGACCGCGCCCATCCCATCGGCAAGACCGATCCGGCGGGCGTCGCCGACGTGATCGTGGAGGCGGCGGTCTCGACGATCATCGACATGGAGGATTCCGTCGCCGCCGTGGACGCGCAGGACAAGACGCTTGTCTATCGCAATTGGCTGGGCCTCATGCGCGGCACGCTCACCGCCAGCTTCCCCAAGGGCGACGGCCTGGTGGAGCGCAGCCTGCGCCCCGACCGCGTCTACAAGGCGCCCGACGGCGCGCGCAAGGTCCTGCACGGGCGCAGCCTCATGCTCATCCGCAACGTCGGTCACCACATGTACACCGACGCCGTGCTTGATTCCGCAGGCGCTGAGATTCCCGAAGGCCTGCTCGACGCCGCCGTCAGCGTCGCCATCGCCATGCACGATCTGAAGGGAGCGGGCCAGCTGCGCAATTCGCGCGCGGGCTCGATCTATATCGTGAAGCCGAAAATGCACGGGCCGGAGGAGGTCGCCTTCGCCGACGAGATTTTCGCCCGTGTGGAGGACATGCTCGGCCTGCCGCGCTACACGGTGAAAATGGGCATCATGGACGAGGAGCGCCGCACCACGGTCAATCTCGCCGCCTGCATTCGCGCCGCCGCCCATCGCGTCGTCTTCATCAACACGGGCTTTCTTGATCGCACCGGCGACGAGATCCACACCTCCATGGAGGCGGGGCCCATGGTGCGCAAGAACGACATGCGCGCGCAGGCCTGGATCAAGGCCTATGAGGACAACAACGTGGACGTCGGCCTCGCCATGGGCCTGCCCGGCAAGGCGCAGATCGGCAAGGGCATGTGGGCGGCGCCCGACCGCATGGCCGACATGATCGAGCAGAAGATCGGCCATCCGCGCTCAGGCGCCAATACGGCATGGGTTCCCTCGCCCACCGCCGCCGTGCTGCATGCGCTCCATTATCATCAGGTCGACGTGTTCGCCCGCCAGAAGGAGCTTGCGAGCCGCGCGCCGGCCGCGCTCGCCGACATTCTCACGATCCCGACGTCGAACTCCAATTTCGCGCCCGACGCCGTGCAGCAGGAGCTCGAAAACAACGCTCAGGGCATTCTGGGCTATGTCGTGCGCTGGATCGATCAGGGCGTGGGATGCTCCAAAGTGCCCGACATCCACGACGTCGGCCTGATGGAGGACCGCGCCACGCTGCGCATCTCCAGCCAGCATATCGCCAATTGGCTGCGTCACGGCGTGTGCTCGCGCGAGCAGGTGATGGAGACGATGAAGCGCATGGCTGTGGTCGTCGACCGGCAGAACGCGGACGATCCGCTCTATCGCCCCATGGCGCCCGCCTATGACGGCGTGGCTTTCCAGGCGGCCTGCGATCTCGTGTTCAAGGGCGCGGAACAGACCAACGGCTATACGGAGTTCGTGCTGCACGCGCGCCGCCGCGAGGCGAAATCGCGCGGCTGAGACGAACGCGGTTCAAGCAAAGCGCATGCGCGCGCGTCGGGGAAAGTCCGGCGCGCGCGGTCGCATTTTCAGGCGCTGGATTTCCGCCGTCCGGGCGGAAGCGGTTGCTTGCAAGCGTCGCTGCGGCTCATTTTCGATTCATCCTGCCGATCGTGTGAGCTTTTGAGACTCGGCAAGACTCGCCCGGCCTCTTTAATGGGCGCCCTTCCGCCGCCATTTGCCGCACAAATGAGCAAAAGCCTCCCGCTGGGCTTTCATCTCCATGCTTTGCACGATCTTGCGCAAGTGATTGATCGCTTTCGAAAACCTGCGTGATTTCCGCGGTGGCACACCCCTTGCTCTCGAATACGCGGCGCTAACGCCGGACTTCGGGGTGACAGCATGAGCAGCAAGTTCAACAGGCGAGGGTTCCTCGCGAGCGTGGTCGCAGGCGCGGCCATGATGGCATCGGCGGGCTCGCCCGTCATGGCGCAGGAGACGATCAAGGTCGGCATCCTGCATTCGCTTTCCGGCACGATGGCGATCAGCGAGACCACGCTGAAGGACGTCATGCTGATGCTCATCGATGAGCAGAACAAGAAGGGCGGCGTTCTCGGCAAGAAGCTTGAGGCGGTCGTGGTCGATCCGGCCTCCAACTGGCCGCTGTTCGCTGAAAAGGCGCGCGAGCTCATCACGCAGCACAAGGTCGCCGCGGTGTTCGGCTGCTGGACGTCGGTGTCCCGCAAGTCCGTCCTGCCGGTCTTCAAGGAGCTGAACAACATTCTCTTCTACCCCGTGCAATACGAGGGCGAGGAGAGCGAGCGCAACGTGTTCTACACCGGCGCCGCGCCCAACCAGCAGGCCATTCCCGCCGTCGATTACCTGATGAGCAAGGACGGCGGCGAGGTGAAGCGCTGGGTGCTCGCGGGCACCGACTATGTCTATCCGCGCACCACCAACCGCATTCTTGAAGCCTATCTGAAGGCCAAGGGCGTGGCCGCGGAAGACATCATGATCAATTACACGCCGTTCGGTCATTCCGACTGGCAGACGATCGTCTCCAACGTGAAGAAGTTCGGCTCCGCCGGCAAGAAGACGGCCGTCGTCTCCACCATCAACGGCGACGCCAACGTGCCCTTCTACAAGGAGCTCGCCAACCAGGGCGTGAAGGCCACCGACATTCCCGTCGTCGCCTTCTCGGTCGGCGAGGAAGAGCTTGCGGGCGTGGACACGTCCAACCTCGTGGGCCATCTGGCCGCGTGGAACTACTTCCAGTCGGTCAAGAACCCGGCCAACGCCGAGTTCATTGAGAAGTGGAAGGCCTTCACCAAGAACCCCAAGCGCGTGACCAACGATCCGATGGAGGCGCATGTCGTGGGCTTCAACATGTGGATCAAGGCCATTGAAAAGGCCAAGACCACGGATCCCGACAAGGTGATCGACGCGATCGTCGGCATCGAGGCGCCCAACCTGACGGGCGGCGTGTCGAAGATGCTGCCGAACCACCACATCACCAAGCCGGTGATGATCGGCGAAATCCGCGCCGACGGCCAGTTCGACGTGGTCTGGCAGACCAAGGACCTCGTGGCGGGCGACGCCTGGTCCGACTTCCTCGAGGGCTCGAAGGATCTAGAGGCTGACTGGGTTGGCAAGAAGTGCGGCAACTTCAACGTCAAGACCGGCAAGTGCGGCAGCTGACGCACTGACCGGCGGCCGCCGCGCCTAGCGGCGGCCGCTCCTAACCAAAAAGCCTTTTTAGTTTGCGCGGAGGAAGAATGTCTCGTCTCAGGATCCTCTGCGCGAGCCTTTTGTGTCTCATTGGCCTCGTCCTGAACGCTCCCGTCGCCCGCGCGGATTACGCCGGCGCGCTCGCCCGTTTCGCCGAGGATTCCTTCGCCGAGACAGGCAAGGCCATTGAAGAGCTGGGCGAGTCGGGAGACCCGCGGGCGCAGGCCGTGCTCGAATCCCTCGCCTCCGCCCGCCTTTTCGTCGATCCCGCGAGTCGTAAAGTGTTCTGGCGCACGCCCGCCGGCGTTGTGCACGACGCCGCCACGGGCGAGCCTGTCGCGTCCGCGCCCGCCGGCTTGCAGACGGTGCGCATCAACAACCGCCTGCGCAGTTCGATCCAGAACGAGCTTGGCGCGCTCACCTTGATGTCGCCTGATCCCGCGCGCCGGCGCGCCGCCGCCGAGGCGCTGTTCAAGTCGCGCGATCCCACCGCGCTTGCGCCTCTGGACAATGCGCTCAAGAACGAGTCGAACGCCGCCATCGCCCGCGCCTTCGCGCAGGCGCGCGCGGCCATCTTGCTCTCGTCCGAAAACGCCTCTAGCGAACAGCGTATCGATTCCGTCGCTATCCTGCGCGCGCGCGGGGACATCGGCGCCATCGCGGCGCTGCGCTCCGTTCATGAAAAAGCGAGCGCGGAGGTCAAGGGCCTTGCGGCCGACGCGGTGTCGGCCATCGAGAGCCGCCTGCGCCTTCTCGGCCATGCGCAAAACGTATGGTACGGCCTGTCGCTTGGCTCCGTGCTGCTGCTCGCCGCCATCGGCCTCGCCATCACCTTCGGCGTGATGGGCGTGATCAACATGGCCCATGGCGAAATGGTGATGCTGGGCGCCTATGTCACCTTCATCGTGCAGGAGGCGTTCCGCGCCCATGCGCCCGGCTGGTTCGACCTCTCCCTGCCTGTCGCGCTCCCGCTGGCCTTTCTCGTCACGGGTCTTGTCGGCGTGGCCATCGAGCGCGGAGTCATCCGCTTCCTTTATGGGCGTCCGCTGGAAACCCTGCTCGCCACCTGGGGCGTGAGCCTCATCCTGCAGCAGGCGGTGCGCACGGCCTTCGGGCCCACCAATCGCGAAGTGGGCGCGCCCTCCTACATGTCCGGCGCGTTCGATCTGTTCGGCCTGTCCATCACCTGGGGCCGGCTCTGGATCATCGTCTTCACGCTGGTCGTCTTCGTCCTGCTGCTGCTCGCGCTCAAACGCACGTCGCTGGGCCTTCACATGCGCGCCGTCACCCAGAACAGGCGCATGGCGTCGGCCATGGGCATCCGTACGCCCTGGGTGGACGCGATGACTTTCGGCCTTGGCTCCGGCCTTGCGGGCATCGCGGGGGTCGCGCTCTCGCAGATCGACAATGTGTCGCCCAATCTGGGCCAGAGCTACATCATCGACTCCTTCATGGTCGTCGTCTTTGGCGGGGTCGGCAATTTGTGGGGCGCGCTGGTCTCAGCCTTCGCGCTGGGCGTCGCCAACAAATTCCTTGAGCCGATCGCCGGCGCCGTCCTCGCCAAGATCCTCATTCTCGTCCTGCTGATCCTCTTCATCCAGAAGCGGCCGCGGGGTCTGTTCGCCCTCAAGGGCCGCGCGGTGGAAGCATGATCACGCGTTTTCTCTTCGAACGGTTCGACAGGGCGGGGCTGGTCTTCCTGATCGTGGTGGGCGCGGCGGCGGTGCTTGTGCCGGCGTCCAATCTCTTGCTGCCCGTAAGCTCGCCGCTGCATGTGCCAACCCACGTCATGTCGCTCATTGGCAAATATCTCTGCTACGCGATCCTCGCTCTCGCGCTCGATCTCGTCTGGGGCTATTGCGGCATTCTCTCGCTGGGTCACGGCGCGTTCTTCGCGCTCGGCGGCTACGCCATGGGCATGTATCTGATGCGTCAGATCGGCCCGCGCGGCGTTTACGCCCATCCCGTCCTGCCTGATTTCATGGTGTTCCTGAACTGGAAGGAGCTGCCCTGGTTCTGGCACGGGTTCGACATGTTCCCCTTCGCCATGTTCATGGCCCTGCTGGCGCCGGGCCTGCTGGCCTTCCTGTTCGGCTGGCTCGCCTTCCGCTCGCGCGTGACGGGCGTTTACCTGTCCATCATCACGCAGGCGATGACCTATGCGCTGCTGCTCGCCTTCTTCCGCAACGACATGGGCTTTGGCGGCAACAACGGCCTCACCGACTTCAAGGACATTCTCGGCTTCAGCATTCAGGCCCAGGGCACGCGGGCGAGCCTTTTCGCTCTCACGGCGATCACGCTGATCGCCTGCTACGTGCTGGCGCGCTGGATGGTGACGACCTCTTTCGGCAAGGTGCTCGTGGCCGTGCGCGACGCGGAGAGCCGCACGCGGTTTCTTGGCTACCGCGTGGAGCATTACAAGCTCGTGGCCTTCACGCTGTCTGCGGCCATGGCGGGGCTTGCGGGCGCGCTTTACGTGCCGCAGGTGGGCATCATCAATCCTTCCGAATTCGCTCCCGCCAATTCCATCGAGGCGGTGATCTGGGTCGCGGTCGGCGGGCGGGGAACGCTTGTGGGCGCTGCGCTGGGCGCGGTGCTGGTGAACTTCCTCAAGACCTGGTTCACCACGGGCGCGCTTGCGCCCTATTGGCTGTTCATGCTGGGCGCCCTGTTCATCTTCGTCACGCTCGTCCTGCCCAAGGGCGTTGTGGGGGCGCTCAACGAATGGGGCGAGCGCCGGCGCGAACGCGCGCGTCTGCGCGCAGACTCGGAGCACAAGCCTGCGGAGCAAAAGTCATGAACGCCGCGCCCCTCGACGTGATTGAGCCCTCGCCCGGCTCCGACGATCTCGCCGGCTATGAGAGCGCAGCCACCGGGCCGCTCTCCGTCACCCAGGCGCTTCTCTATCTCGACGGCGTGAGCGTCACGTTCGACGGCTACCGCGCCATCCGCAATCTGTCGCTCTATATCGCGCCCGGCGAGATGCGCGCGATCATCGGCCCCAATGGCGCCGGCAAGACGACGATGATGGACATCGTGACCGGCAAGACGCGGCCCGACGAAGGCGACGTCCTGTTCGATCACGGCCGCCACGATCTCACAAAGCTCGACGAGACGGCGATCGCGGAGCTGGGGATCGGCCGCAAGTTCCAGAAGCCGACCGTGTTCGAAAGCCATACGGTGGCCGACAACGTGCTGCTGGCGCTCAAGGGGCCGCGCGGTCCCTTCGCCTCCCTGTTCGGCTGGCGCAATAAGGTCGCGCGCGAGCGGATCGACGAGATCCTGCTTACGGCGGGCCTCATCGACCATCGCGCGCGGCTAGCGGGCGAAATCTCGCACGGGCAGAAGCAATGGCTGGAGATCGGCATGTTGCTGGCGCAGGATCCCGCCATTCTCCTCGTGGATGAGCCGGTCGCCGGCATGACGGATGCGGAGACGGAGCAGACGGCGGCGCTTCTGCGCGAGATCAACAAGGCGCATACGGTTATCGTGGTGGAGCATGACATGGCGTTCGTGCGGGCGCTCGATTGCAAGGTGACCTGTCTGCATGAGGGCTCGGTTCTGGCGGAGGGGTCGCTGGATCGCGTCGCCGGCGACGAGCGGGTCATCGAAGTCTATCTCGGGCGCTGATCGGCGGAGCGAGCCATGTTGAAAGTCGAGAACGTCGATCTTTATTACGGGGCCGCGCGCGCCCTGCGCGGGGTGAGCGTGCAGGCGCAGGTGGGCGAGGTCGCCTGCGTGCTGGGCCGCAACGGCGTCGGCAAGACCTCGCTCATGCGCGCCATCGTCGGCCATCAGCCGATCGCCGGCGGCCGGGTGGAGCTTGCGGGCCGCGACCTGTCCGCCCTGCCGGCCTTCGAACGCGCACGCTGCGGCGTCGCTTACGTGCCGCAGGGCCGTGAGATTTTCCCGCTGCTGACCGTGAAGGAGAATCTGGAGACGGGCTTCGCCCCCGTCAGCCGGCGCGAGCGTTTCGTGCCCGACGAGATTTTCGATCTTTTCCCGGTCCTTGCGGAAATGATGCACCGTCGCGGCGGCGATCTGTCGGGCGGCCAGCAGCAGCAGCTCGCCATCGCCCGCGCCCTTGTCGCCCGCCCGAAGCTCCTCGTGCTCGACGAACCGACGGAGGGCATCCAGCCCTCCGTCATCAAGGACATTGGCCGCGCCATCGACTACTTGCGCCGGAAGGGCGAGATGGCCATCCTGCTCGTGGAGCAATATTTCGACTTCGCGCGCGAGCTCGCCGATTCGTTCGTCGTGCTTGAGCGCGGCGAGGTCGTGATGTCCGGCGGACGGGCGGATTTGCAGGGCGAGGATGTACGCAAGCGCATCGCTATCTGAACGCGAGCAAGGCGGCGGCGCCGACGCCGGCGGGGATCCGCTGGCGGGCATACGCGCGCGCGGCGTCATCGCGTTCAGCGCCCATGCGCAGGAGGGCGTCACGCGCCGCACGCGGGTGCGCGAGGAAGGGGCGCTGCGGCTGCGTTTTCCCGTCGAGAGCAAGACGCGGCTCGACGCTGTGGTCGTGAACGTGGCGGGCGGCATGGCCGGCGGCGACCTCTATGACGTCGCGATCGATGCGGGCGAGCGGGCGCATGTCGCCTTCGCCACCGCCGCGGCGGAGAAAGTCTATCGCGCGCTCGGCGCGCCGACCCGCTCGGACATGCGGCTGCGCGCGGATGCGGGCGCCCGGCTCGCCGTGCTTCCGCAGGAGACGATCCTGTTCGACGGGGCGCGCCTGCGCCGCAATGTGGAGATCGACCTGCACGAGAGCGCGCGTCTTGTTATGTGCGACCTCGTGGTTCTCGGCCGCGCGGCCATGGGCGAGCAGGTGCGTGCGCTCGACTGGGCGGATCGCTGGCGCCTGCGCCGCGCGGGCGCGCTCGCCTGGGCCGACAACGCGCGGCTCGCCGGGGATGCGTGCGCGGCGCTGGCGCGCAAGGCGACCGGCGCGGGCGCGCGCGCTTTCGGCCTTGCGCTTTATGCGGCGCGCGACGCGCAGGATCATCTTGAGCCCGTGCGCGCCTGTCTTGGCGATGCAGGGCTTGAGCGCGTGGAATGGGGCGTGACCTGCCTTGAGGGCGTTCTCATCGCCCGCTTCATCGCGCCGGACGCCTATGACGCGCGCCGCGCCATGGAGCGCGCGCTGCGCATTTTACCTGACGGATCGCCGCCGCGATCCTGGTCCACCTGACATGAAGCGAGCCTGCGCATGAACCTGACGCCGCGTGAAAAAGACAAATTGCTGATCTCGCTCGCCGCCATGGTGGCCCGCAACCGGCTGGCGCGCGGGGTGAAGCTCAATCATCCTGAATCCGTGGCGCTGATCACGGATTTCGTGCTGGAGGGCGCCCGCGACGGACGCTCGGTCGCCGATCTGATGGAGGCCGCCGCCCATGTCGTCACCCGCGCGCAGGTGATGGAAGGCGTGGCGGAGATGATCCACGACGTGCAGGTCGAGGCCACTTTTCCAGACGGCACCAAGCTCGTCACCGTCCACGAACCGATCCGCTGAGGAGCGCCCATGATTCCCGGTGAAATCATTGTGCAGGACGGCGAGCTCGTCCTCAACGAAGGCCGCGAGACGATCACGCTCATCGTGTCGAACTCCGGCAACCGGCCCATTCAGGTGGGTTCGCATTACCATTTCTACGAGGCCAATGGCGCGCTCGCCTTCGACCGCGAGAAGGCGCGCGGCTTTCGCCTCGACATCGCCGCCGGCACGGCCGTGCGTTTCGAGCCCGGCCAGACGCGCGAGGTTCGCCTCGTGGCGCTGTCGGGCGTGCGCAAGGTTTACGGCTTCCAGCAGAAGATCATGGGCGGCCTGTGAGCCGCTGACGCAGAGGGTTTCCCCATGCCAGCACGCATCTCCCGCGCCGCCTACGCCGACATGTTCGGCCCCACGACCGGCGACCGCATCCGCCTCGCCGATACGGAATTGTTCATCGAGGTTGAGAAGGACTTCACCACCTATGGCGAGGAGGTGAAGTTCGGCGGCGGTAAAGTGATCCGCGACGGCATGGGCCAGTCGCAGGCCTCACGCGCGCAGGGCGCCGTGGACACCGTCATCACCAATGCGGTCATCCTCGACCATTGGGGCATCGTGAAGGCCGACATCGGCCTGCGCGACGGCCGCATCGCGAAAATCGGCAAGGCCGGCAATCCCGACGTGCAGCCCGGCGTGGACATTGTCGTGGGGCCCGGCACGGAAGTGATCGCGGGCGAAGGCAAGATCGTCACCGCAGGCGGGTTCGACACGCATATCCATTTCATCTGCCCGCAGCAGATCGAGGAGGCGCTGATGTCGGGCGTCACCTCCATGCTGGGCGGCGGCACCGGCCCCGCGCATGGCACCTTCGCCACCACCTGCACGCCGGGACCCTGGCATATCGCGCGCATGATCGAGGCGGCGGATTCCTTCCCCATGAACCTCGGCTTCGCCGCGAAAGGCAATGCGGCGACGCCGGCCGCGCTTGAGGAGCAGATTCTCGCCGGCGCCTGCGCGATGAAGCTGCATGAGGATTGGGGCACCACGCCGGCTGCGATCGACAATTGCCTGTCGGTGGCCGACCGCTTCGACGTGCAGGTGATGATCCACACGGACACGCTCAATGAGTCCGGTTTCGTGGAGGATACGATCGCTGCCTTCAAGGGACGCACGATCCACGCCTTCCACACCGAGGGCGCCGGCGGCGGCCATGCGCCCGACATCATCAAGGTCTGCGGCCTGCCGAACGTATTGCCGTCCTCGACCAATCCCACGCGGCCCTTCACCGTCAACACGCTCGACGAACATCTCGACATGCTGATGGTCTGCCACCATCTCGACCCGTCGATCACCGAGGATCTCGCCTTCGCCGAGAGCCGCATCCGCAAGGAGACGATCGCGGCCGAGGACATTCTCCACGACATCGGCGCGCTGTCGATGATGTCGTCAGATTCCCAAGCCATGGGCCGCGTGGGCGAAGTCATCATCCGCACCTGGCAGACCGCGGACAAGATGAAGCGCCAGCGCGGGCGCATGAAAGAGGAGCGCGGCGACAACGACAATCTGCGCGTGCGCCGCTATGTCGCGAAATACACGATCAACCCCGCCATCTCCCATGGCGTGTCGCGCCACATCGGCTCGATCGAGGAGGGCAAGATCGCCGATCTCGTCGTATGGTCGCCGGCCTTTTTCGGCGTGAAGCCTGATTGCGTGGTGAAGGGCGGCATGATCGCGGCGGCCCCCATGGGCGACCCCAACGCCTCCATTCCCACGCCGCAGCCGGTGCATTACCGCCCCATGTTCGGCGCCTATGGAAAGGCTGTCGCGGCGACCTCGCTCACCTTCGTATCGCAGGGAGCGATCGACGCCGGGCTCGCCGGACGGCTCGGCCTCGCCAAGCGCCTTGTCGCGGTGGAGAACGTGCGCTCGGGCCTGTCCAAGAAGGACATGATCCACAATTCCGCCACGCCCAAGGTGGAGGTGGATCCAGAGACCTATGTGGTGAAGGCCGATGGGGAGGTGCTTGTGTGCGAGCCCGCCACGGTTCTGCCCATGGCGCAGCGCTATTTCATGTATTGAGCGGGGCCGCGCGCGCTTTCGCGCCGAAAACGCGTGCAAAGCGGCCCGCTTGGCTTTATCGCAGCGGCGGACCAATCGAGGGAGCGACCATGATCCGCGCGAATTTCATCTCCACCAAGGGCGCATGGCGGGCCACGCCGGCCGACACGATCGTGCTCGATTATGAGGGCCGCCACCGGCGCCGCGTCGCCATGAAGGCCACGCGGGGAACGGAATTCCTGCTCGACCTTCCCGAAGCGGTGGCGTTGCGCGGCGGCGATGCGCTGGTGCTGGAGGATGGACGGCTGATCGAGATCGTCGCGGCGCCCGAGGAGCTCGCGGAAGTGCGCTGCGCGGACCCGCGCCAGCTCGCCCGCGTCGCCTATCACGTGGGAAACCGTCACGCGCCGGCGGAGATTCTCGCCAACAGGCTGCGCATGCGCCGCGATCACGTGCTCGAGGACATGGTGCGCGGACTGGGCGCCAAGGTCAGCCATATCGAGGCGCCGTTCGAGCCCGACACAGGGGCCTATGAGGCGCCGGAGGCCGCGCACGACCACGCGCATCACGGCCATTCGCACCACGATCACGCGCACCACGATCATGCGCATCACGATCATGCGCACGACGAGTCCTGCGGCTGCGACCATGAGCACGGCGCGCATGAGCACGGCGAACATGCGCATGGTCACGATCACAAGCACGATCACAAGCACGATCATGGGCATGATCACGGCCACAAGCATGATCATGCGCACGGCCACGGTCACAAACATGGGTGAAGCCCCTCTCGCGCTGTTCGCCTGGCTCTCGCCGTCCTATCCCGTGGGCGCTTTCGCCTATTCGCACGGGCTCGAATGGGCGGTTGAGTCAGGCGACGTGCGCGATGGGGAGACGCTGAGCGACTGGCTCGAGGCGCTGCTGCTCAACGGCTCCGGCCGCAATGACGCGCTCATCTTCGCCGCCGCCTTTCACGCCGGCGCGCGCGGCGGCTGGGGCGAGCTTGGCGAGGTCGCTGAATTGTCCGCCGCGCTTGCGCCTTCGCGGGAGCGGCGGCTTGAAAGCCTGCAACAGGGGGCGGCCTTTCTCGACGCCACGCTCGCCGCCTGGCCCTGCGCGCGGCTGACTCAGGCCGCCGCCGCTATCGGCGCGCACACGTCCTATCCCGTTTGCTTCGCCGCCGCAGTCGCCGCCCACGGCCTCGCGCTGCGGCCGGCGCTGGATGGTTTCATCGCCGCCTTCGCCGCCAATCTCGTCTCCGCTGCGGTGCGGCTTAGCGTCGTCGGCCAGACGCAGGGGCAGGGGATCGTCGCGCGTCTTGCGCCGCTCGCCGCGCGTCTGGCGCAAGAGTGCGAAAGCGGCGATTTCGACGCGCTCGGAGGATGCGCCTTTCGCGCCGATCTCGCTTCCCTGCGTCACGAGACGCAATATTCAAGGCTGTTTCGATCATGAGCAAGAATGGACCTTTGCGCGTTGGCGTGGGCGGGCCCGTGGGCGCGGGAAAGACCGCGTTGATGGAGGCCCTGTGCAAGCGCTTCCGCGACGTCTACGACATCTGCGCCATCACCAATGATATCTTCACCAAGGAGGATGCGCGCATCCTCACCGAGGCGGGCGCCTTGCCGCAGGAGCGCATCATGGGCGTGGAGACGGGCGGTTGCCCGCACACGGCCATCCGCGAGGATTGCTCGATCAACCTGCATGCGGTGGCGGAGATGCGGCGCAAGTTTCCTGCGCTCGACCTCATTCTCATTGAATCGGGCGGCGACAATCTTGCGGCCACGTTCAGCCCGGAACTCGCCGACATCACGATCTATGTGATCGACGTCGCCCAGGGCGAAAAGATTCCGCGCAAGGGCGGCCCGGGCGTCACGCGCTCTGATCTTCTTGTCATCAACAAGATCGACCTCGCGCCCATGGTTGGGGCCAATCTGTCGGTCATGGAGTCCGACGCCAGGCGCCAGCGCGGCGAGCGTCCCTTCGTCTTCTCCAACATGCGCGAGGGCGTGGGGCTGGACGTCATCGCCTCCTTCATCGAGCGCAGCGGCGGCTTGAACGCCTGAGCCTTGCGGCGTAAGCTCAACCGCCGGAGCCGGTGAACGAAAGCTCCGCATTTCGCGTTTCAAGGTCTGCGTCCGCGCCTCAAGGGAGAGCTGGAGGGAGACTTGCCGCGCCTCGTCACATGGAACGTGCATCGCTGCGTGGGGCGGGACGGCAAATGCGCGCCTGAACGCATCGCCCGCATTCTTGGCGAACTCAACGCCGACATCATCGCCCTGCAGGAGCTGGACATCCGCCGTTCGCGCACAGGCCGCGTGGATCAGGCGCATGTGATCGCGCATACGCTCGGCATGACGCATCACTTCCATCCCGCCTATCGGGTCATGGAGGAGGCTTATGGCGACGCCATTCTCACCGCGCGTCCCTCGCGCATGGTGAAGGGCGGGGCCTTGCCCGGCGTCGGGCCGCTTGCTGGGCTTGAGCCGCGCGGCGCGGTCTGGGCCGCAGTGCATGTGGGCGGCGTGGAAGTGAACGTCGTCAACACGCATCTGGGCTTGCGCGGCCATGAGCGGCTCGTTCAGGTGGAGGCGCTGCTGGGGCCAGACTGGATCGGCGGCCCGGCCTGTCGCGAGCCGGTGATGCTTGTGGGCGATTTCAACGCCATTCCACGTTCGCGCGTCTATGCGCGCCTGTCCGCCGCGCTGCGCGATGCGCAGCGCCACGGCCATCGCCTCAAGCCGCAGGCGACCTTTCCCGCCCGCCTGCCTTTCCTGCGGCTTGATCATGTGTTCGTGAGTCGGGGCGTAGACGTGTCGCGCGCTGAAACGCTTCGCACGCCCGAAGCGCGCATCGCCTCCGATCATCTGGCGCTGGTGGTGGATTTCACTTTGCGTCCCGCCGCTTTGCGTCAGGTTCCCACGAACAGCGTCGCCGTGGCGTGACGAATCGAGGGGCGCGCCCGGCGGCGCTCATGCCTGCGTCCATTCCAGCATGATCGTGGCGAGCGGCGGGCAGAGAAGCTCTATGGAGCAGGGAAAGCCATGGCTCTGCGCGTTTTGCGTGTGCAGTCCTTCGCTGTTTCCAAGTCCCGAACCGCCATAGGCGGGCGAATCCGTGTTGATGATCTCGCGCCAGAATCCCGCGCGCGGCGCGCCGATCCGGTAGCCGTAGCGCGGCACGGGCGTGAAATTGCTGACGACGATGACGATGGCCTCCCGCGCTTTGTCGAACCGCGCGAAGACGGTTACGCAATTGTCGTGATCGTCGCCAACGATCCAGCGAAACCCATCCGCTTCGCAATCGCGCTCATGCAGGGCTGGGCTTGTGCGATAGGCGCGGTTGAGATCGCGCACCAGCGTTTGCACGCCCTTATGGAACGGATCTTCGAGCAAATGCCAGTCGAGGCTTGAATCATGGCTCCATTCGTTCTCCTGCGCGAATTCGCCGCCCATGAACAGGAGCTTCTTGCCTGGGTGGCCCCACATGAAGCCGAAATAGGCGCGCAGATTCGCAAAGCGCCGCCACCTGTCGCCGGGCATGCGCCCGATCAGGCTGCGCTTGCCGTGCACCACTTCGTCATGGCTGAGCGGCAGGATGAAGTTCTCTGAGAAGGCGTAGAGCAGGCCGAACGTCAGGTCCTGATGGTGATGGCGACGATGCACGGGATCGCGCGACATATAGCGCAGCGTGTCGTGCATCCAGCCCATGTTCCATTTAAAGCCGAAGCCCAGTCCGCCGGCCCATGTGGGGCGTGAAACGCCCGGCCAGGCGGTGGATTCCTCAGCCACCGTCACGGCGCCGGGGCAGGCGGCGTAAGCCGTCTCGTTCGCGCGGCGCAAAAAAGCGATGGCCTCGAGGTTTTCGTTGCCGCCATGACGATTGGGAATCCATTCGCCCGGCTTGCGCGAGTAATCGAGGTAGAGCATGGAGGCGACCGCGTCCACGCGCAGCCCGTCGAGCCCATAGCGCTCAAGCCAGAAGCGCGCGTTTGCGACCAGAAACGCCTCTGCTTCGCGCCGGCCGAAATTATAGATGAGCGTGCCCCAGTCCTGATGGAAGCCCTGCCGCGGATCGGCGTGCTCGTAGAGATGCGTGCCGTCGAAAGCGGCGAGTCCATGCGCGTCATTGGGAAAATGCGCGGGCACCCAGTCGAGGAGAACGCCGAGGCCGAGCGCATGCGCGGCTTCGACGAAATGCGCGAAATCCTCCGGCGGGCCGAAGCGGCTTGTGGGCGCATAAAGAGAAATGGGCTGGTATCCCCACGAGCCGTCGAAAGGAAACTCCGTGATCGGCAGAAGCTCGATATGGGTGAATCCCATGTCGGCGACATAGGGCAGGAGGCGCTGCGCCATCTCGCGCCAGGTGAGCGAGCGTCCGCCCTCTTCGGGCACGCGCGCCCAGGAGCCCACATGACATTCATAGATGGAGATCGCCTGTTCGCGCGGCGCAGGCGCCTTGTCGCCGCGCTGGTTGAGCGGCGAGCATGAGGGCGCCGGCAGGCCGTGCACGACGGACGCCGTGGCGGGCGGGCGCTCGGCGCGAAAGGCGAAGGGATCGGCCTTCAGCGGACGCAGCGCGCCGTCGGGCCCTGCGATTTCGAACTTGTAGAGCGCGCCCGCGCGCACGCCGGGGACGAACAATTCCCACACGCCATACGCATGGCGCAGGCGCATCGCGTGGACGCGTCCGTCCCAGTGGTTGAAATCGCCCACCACGCTCACCCGCATGGCGTTTGGCGCCCAGACGGCGAACAGAACGCCCTGCGCATCGCCTACCATGCGCGGATGGGCGCCCAGCGCCTCGTAAGGCTGCAGCGGACCCTCGCCGCGCACGGCTGACAATTCTTCATCCCGCAGGATGACGCCGAAGGAATAGGGATCGCGCAGCCGTCGCGCGCCGTCTCCCTCATCGATCTCGAGTTCGTAATGGGGGCGCTGCGCGCACTCCAGCCGCAGGAGCCAGAGGCCCGCCTCGTGGACCCGCCGCAATTCGCCAAGCGGAGCGCCGCCTGCCGCCTCGTGCGCGCTCACGCTGCGCGCATGGGGCGCGAGCGCGCGAATCTCCCATACGCCGGGCGCGACTTCATGCGGCCCGAGCGCGCCGAACGGATCGCGGCGCCAGCGCTCCATCACGGCGTGGGGAGATTCTGCCTGTGCTTCGTTCATGCGCGCGGGCCCATGCTGTCGAGGATCTGGAGAACGCCACGCGCCGGAAGGCCGATCCACTGCGGCCGGAACTCGGCCTCATAATGGATCTCATACAACGCCTTCGCCAAAAGCTTAAGCCCAAGCAGCCGCTCCTGCGTAAGCTCGTCGCCCGCCAGCGCCGGCGCGCCTGCCGCTTGCGCCTCGTAAGCCTGCCGAAAAGCGCGGTTCGCGAGAGCGGCGCCGGCCTCGCCCAGCGCATGGGCGCGCGCCGGATCGGTGAGCAGCCGGGCCTCGATGCCCTGGATCGCGAATTCCGCCGCATAGGCGATGGAGCGCATGAGCCCGGCGACGTCGCGCAGCGGCGTGTCCTTCGCGAAACGGGCGGCGGGCGGGCGCGCTGGTTCGCCCTCGAAATCCACGATCCGCAGATCGCGCTGGACGATGAGGATCTGCCTGAGATGGTAGTCGCCATGCACCCTGATCTTCATCGCGCGCCCGGGCGGTTGCGTTAGATGGGCGATGAGGGCCTCCGTCTCCTCGCGCCGCGCGAGCAGGCTGGCGGCGAGCTCCATCGTCGCTGCGGGCGCGTCGCGCAGGCGCGCGAGCGCCGCGAAGGCCCTGCGCGCATCCTCGCGCGCCTCTTGCGCCGTATGCGCCATGTCTTGCGCGTCAAGCTCCTCGCGCATGAAGGCGGGATCGTCGGTGGGGGTCGCGAACGCGCGGTGCATGTCTGCCGTGCGCGCGCCGACGCTGGCGGCGAGCGGAATGAGGTCGGCGAAGGCTTCCGCAAGGTCAGGCTCGCGGTCCTCGGGCGCTGTCAGCAGGGATTCGAAGGCGCGGCGGAACATGTCCACGCAGCGCGTCCATGCGTCGCCCTGATTGCGCACGAAGCGTTGCATGATGGCGAGCGGCGTGCGCGCGCCCGTGGAATCCTCATGCACCATGGCGCCAAAAAAGGCGGGAATAGCCTCGAAGCCCACCTTCGTGAGAAAGCGCGCGCATTCCACCTCCGGATTGCCGCCGCGCCACAGCCGCCGATAGATCTTGATGACCGCGTCCTCGCCGAGAACGAGCGTCGAATTGCTTTGATCCGAGTCGAGCCGTTTGCTTTCGAGCTCCCCGAGGCCGCGCGGCGCATCAGGCTCCGCGAAACACAAAACGCGCCCTCCGTCCGGGCAGGGATATTCGCGGCCTTCAAGCATGGCGCGCGCGATCACGCCGCCGAAAGCCGCATCCGCCTCCGCGTCATAGACAAGGCCCATGCGCGAGCCCCGACGCACGCGGGCGACCGCCCAAGCCTGCGCGCCGTCCTCGTCGAATTCCTCGTCGATGGCGAGCGGCGCGAAATAGGCCTGCGCCTCAGACCCGCGCAGCGCCACGTCGAGTCGCGCGAGCAGATAAGAGCGCGCGCGTTGCGCAGAAGGCAGATGCGCGAGCTTTTGCGCCCGCACGGACTGAATGCGCGCGCTCTTGGCCGCATACCAGCGGCGCGCGCGCAAATAGCGCGGCGCGACGTTCTGTTCGAAGGCGTGCGCCTCGCGCCCCGTCAGCAGGTCCCCTGCGGCCCCGGTGAGCACAAGGGTGAACAATTCCGTCTCCGGCGACGGGCCAAACCTCTCCGTCGCAGGACGCGAGGCGTCGAGCGATAGCCAGAGAAAGCCATAGCTCGGCAAGGTGAGCATGTAGGGGAGGGCCCCGATGGGCGGGAAGCGCGAGCCGCCAGAAAGCTCCACCGGCGCTGCGCCGGCGAAATCGCTCAGGTCGAGCTCGGCGGCTTGCGCGGCCCCCGAGACATTCGCCACGCACAGAATACGTTCATTCTCGAATTCGCGGACATAGGCGAGAATCTTGCGGTTGTCTGGATAGAGAAAGCGCAGGTTTCCCCGCCCGAACGCCTGATAATTGCGGCGCACGGCGATCATTCGCCGCATCCAGTTCAGCAGGCTCGCAGGGCTTGCGAGCTGCGCCTCTACGTTCACGCTGGAAAAGCCGTAAACCGCATCCTGAATGGCGGGCAGGAACAGCCGCGCGGGATCGGCGCGACTGAAGCCCGCGTTGCGGTCGGGCGACCATTGCATGGGCGTGCGCACGCCGTCGCGATCGCCCAGATAAATATTGTCGCCCATGCCGATCTCGTCGCCGTAATAGACGACCGGGGTTCCCGGCATAGAGAACAAAAGGAAGTTGAGAAGCTCGATCTTGCGCCTGTCGTTGCCCAAAAGCGGCGCGAGTCGGCGGCGTATGCCCAGATTGATGCGCGCTCGGTTATCGCTTGCGTAATAGGACCACAGGTAATCGCGCTCCCTGTCCGTCACCATCTCCAGCGTCAGCTCATCGTGATTGCGCAGAAAGATCGCCCATTGCGCGCCTTTGGGTATCTCGGGCGTCTGGCGCATGATGTCGGTGATCGGGTGACGATCCTCCATCGCAAGCGCCATATACATGCGCGGCATAAGCGGAAAGTGAAACGCCATGTGGCATTCATCGCCTGCGCCGAAATAGGCGGCGGTCTCTTCAGGCCATTGGTTAGCCTCCGCTAAAAGCATGCGGTCTGCGTAATCCCGGTCGAGCGTCGCGCGGATGCGGCGAATGACGGCGTGCGTCTCCGGCAGGTTCTCGCAATTGGTCCCGTCGCGTTCGATGAGATAGGGAATGGCGTCGAGGCGCAGGCCGTCCACGCCCATGTCCAGCCAGTGGCGCATGGTGTCGAGAACAGCCTCCAGTACGCGCGGATTATCGAAATTCAGGTCCGGCTGATGGCTGTAAAAGCGATGCCAGAAATAGGCTTTCGCCACGGGATCCCACGTCCAGTTCGCGCTCTCCGCATCGAGGAATATGATGCGCGCGCCCTCATACATCTTGTCGGTCTGGGACCAGACATAGAAATCGCGCAGCGGCGAATTCGGCCTTGCCTGACGCGCCCGCTGGAACCACGGGTGCTGGTCGGACGTGTGATTGATGACAAGCTCGGTGATGACGCGGATTCCCCGCGCATGCGCCTCACGCACGAGGCGGCGAAAATCGCGCATATTCCCATAGGCGGGGTTCACGCCGCGGTAATCGGCGATATCGTATCCGTCGTCACGCAGCGGTGAAGGATAAAAGGGCATTATCCAGATCGCATTCGCGCCCAGCTCGCGCAGGTAATCGAGCTTTCTCGTGACGCCTGCGAAATCGCCTACGCCGTCGTTGTTTGAATCGAAGAACGACTTCACATGCAGCTGATAGATGATGGCGTCGCGATACCAGCTCGCGTTTGTGCGATCGATCATCCTGCGCGCCCTCCCGCGTCTGAGCTGGCCGGGCGAATGAGGCGCCAGACGATCGCCGGATTGTGGTGTGGTTCGAGCGCAATGTGATGGACTTTGCCGTACAGCGTGAAGCGACCTCCGAACAAAAGGTCCTCCGCCTCAATGTATGCGTGATCGGACAGGCCGAACTCCCACAAAGGCGCCTCATAGGCGCATTCCTGCCGGCGATGGGGATCGAGATTGACCATCACGAAAATCGCCTCGGATCGATCCGGCGCGAGCTTCGCATAGGCGAGCACGTTATCATTCCAGGCGTTCACGAAGGTGAGCGGGCTGAGCGCCTGCAGGGCCGGATGCGCTTTGCGTATCTCGTTCAGGCGACGGATGTGCGCAGCGATGCTTTCGGCTGCGGCGAAATCGCGCGCTTTGATCTCGTATTTCTCCGAGTCGAGATATTCCTCCCAGCCGGGCAGTGGGCGCGCCTCGCACAATTCGAACCCGCTGTAGAGGCCCCAATTGGGCGACAAGGTGGCCGCCAGCGTCGCGCGGACGATGAAGCCGGGTCGCCCGCTCGTCTGCAGATAGAAAGGATTGATGTCAGGCGTGTTCACAAAAAAATTGGGACGATAATAAGCGCTCATCGCCCCGCAGAGCTCCTGCATATAGGCGATGATCTCGCTCTTGGCGTTGCGCCATGTGAAATAGGTGTAACTCTGCTGAAAGCCGATCTTCGCCAGCCTCTTCATCATTTTCGGCCGCGTGAACGCCTCGGAGAGGAAGATGACGTCGGGATGCGCTTGGTTGATCTGCGCGATCAGCCAGCGCCAGAAGGCAAGAGGCTTGGTGTGCGGATTGTCGACCCTGAAAATGCGCACGCCCTGCGCGATCCAGAACAAGAGCACGTCACGCCATGCGAGCCAGGCGCCCGGGCAGGCGGAGCCATCGAAACGCACATTGACGATGTCCTCGTATTTCTTCGGCGGGTTCTCTGCGAAGCGTAGCCCGCCGTCTGGCCGCCAAAAGAACCAGTCGGGATGTTCGCGGATCCATGGATGGTCAGGCGAGCATTGAACCGCAAAGTCGAGCGCGATTTCGAGGCCGCGCGCATGCGCCTGCGTTATGAGCGTGCGAAAATCCTCGAGCGAGCCGAGTTCTGGATGCAGCGCGTCATGCCCGCCGGTCTCGTCGCCGATGGCGTAGACGCTGCCTGGATCATCCGGCCCGGCGACCAGCGCATTGTTGCGCCCCTTGCGATGCGTGCGCCCGATGGGATGGATGGGCGGGAAGTATAAAACGTCGAAACCCAGATCGCGCACATAGTCGAGCCGGGCGATCACGTCCCGCAGGGTTCCGTGACAGCGGGCATCGTTGGCTGCGGAACGCGGAAACATTTCATACCAGGCGGAGAAACCGGCGGCGCGGCGGTCCACCCGCAGCGGAAAGTCCGGCGACCGCGACCATCCCTCGCGCGGCCCATGGGCGCGCATGCGCGCGCGCGCGTCTTCGCTCAGCAGCAGAGCGAGCGTTTCCTCTAATCGCTCGCCAAAGGCGCTTGCGCGCGCGTACAGGTGGCGGGTCTCCTCGCATGCGCCTTGCGCAAGCAGGCGCAGGCCTTCGACGATCTCCACCTCCACGTTCTGGCGGGCTGCGATCTTCTTCTCCACATCCGCCGCCCATGAGGCGAATGGATCGAGCCAGGCTTCGATCCAGAAGACATAGGCGCCGATTCCGGAAGGCGTGAAGGCGGCGCGCCAGCGGTCGTTCTCCACATGGCGCATGGGCCCCCGCTGCGGGCGCAGACCGTCGCTTGCGTCGCATTCATCAAGCGCGCGCCAGAGCAGGTCGGCGCGCACCACGTCGTGTCCGTCGCTGAACACGTCGGCCTGCACGATCACGCTCTCGCCCAAGAGCCGCTTGGCGGACCATTGGCCGCAATCCACAGCGGGAGCGACGTCTTCGATCGCCACGCGGCCCTCAAGGCCGGGGGGGTCGTCGCGTGTCATGTTCGCCTTCATCGCTGCGCGGCCTTCAGCACGATGGCGGGCGGGCTGGTCGCTTCGCCATTCGCGTGAGGGAACGCGACCTCGCGCAGAAGGTTGCGCCATTGCGCATCGGCCATGGCCCAGCCGGGCGGCGGCGTGTGTGCGAAGGGGGCGAGGCGAATCGCGGCCAGCAGCGCCTCTGCGCCGTGGCTTCTGCGAAAGCCGATCCAGCCCTTTGGCGCGGCGAGGGGCTCGTAATCGCCGAAAGCGTAGAGATCGGGGCTTTGTTTGCGGTCGGCGAGAAGCGTGCGCACGAGCGCGAATTTACAAGCCTCGAACCCGCGCCCGCCCGTCTCCATCAGCCGCATGCGCCGCGCATAGTCCACGGGCCTGCGGTTGTCGGGATCGACGAGAGAGAAATCCGCGCCCTCGCAACCCTGATAAATGTCCGGAACGCCGGGTATGACGAGCTTCAGCGCCGTGCGCGCAAGCGAAACGCGATCGCCCGCGCGCGCCAGCGCGGGCAGCCGCAGGGCCAGCTCCTCAAGAAAGCCGTCATGCGCGCACAGCTGCTCGATCCAGCGACGCGCAGCGTCCTCATAGGCTGCGTTGGGCGCGCGCCAGGAGGTGCGCCGTTTTGATTCGCGCAGCGCCTTCGTCGCATAGGCCTGAAAGCGCGCGCGCGTGGCCGCGTCCGGCGCGGGCGGAGCGCCGCTGGCCCCATGCGCGGGCCATGCGCCAATGAAGGTCTGCAGGAGAAGGCTGCGGTCGTTCGCGTCCGGGCGCTCGGGCGCAGGCGCGGCGGCGAACAGGGCGCGCCATGTCTGCGGGTCGTGCGACAAGGCGGCGAGACGCGCGCGCACGTCTTCGCCGCGCTTGGCGTCGTGGGTCTGGGTCGCGTGAAGTCCGTGCGGCTGCGTGCGCGCGCGGAGTTCGGCATGGGCGTGAAACTCGTCCACGCTCAGTCCGAACGCGTCGGGCGCGCCCCCCACTTCGTTCAGCGCCACGAAGCGCGCGTCGCGATAGAACAGCGTGTCCTCAAGGCTCTTGGCCATCGTCGGTCCGCTCAATTGCTCGAACCGGCGCCGCAGGGCGCAGCTGGCCTCATCAGGCGCGGGGTCGAACAGCGTCGCCTCGATGAACGCGAGAGCGTCGCTCGCGCCGGTCTCGCGCGCCTGCGCGAGCGCAGCCCGCAGCAGGCCGGCGTCGCGCGCGCCCGGCGCGCCGCTTCCCAGATAGGTGCGGTAGACGGGCAGCGCGGCGATGAGGTCGCGCCAGCCGCGCATGGCCTCGCGCAGGTCGAGATCCTGCGCGCCCGCCGCCGTCTGCGCAGCGGCTGCGAGGGCTTGCAGCTCCGGCTGAAAAATCGCATCGAGCGTTTCGCCTTTTGTCGCGCGCAGGCGCTGCGCGAAGGGCCGTTCGTCCGCAGCGGTCGCGGCGCGCACGTCGTCGAACGCGGCCTCGTTCTCCTGCGCCACGAAGAGCGCGTCGAGCCGGGTCAGCGTCTCATAGCCTGTCGTGCCCGCAACAGGCCATGGCGGAAGCGGCTCGTCGCGGGCGAGGATTTTCTCCACGACCACATAGAAGCCCGGCCCCGCATGGGCTTGCAGGCGGTCGAGATAGCCGGCGGGATCCGCGAGCCCGTCGATATGGTCGATGCGAAAACCGGCGATGCGCCCCTCGCGCGCCAACGCCAGCGGCTTTTCGTGCACGCGCGCGAAAACCTTCGGTCTCTCCACCCGTAGCCCGGCGAGCGCGTTCACGTCGAAGAAACGGCGGTGGTTCAGTTGCGAATCGGCCAGCCGCCAATGGGCCAGCCGATAGGCCTGTCGCCCGAGAAGCCGCGCCATCTCCTGCGGGCGGCGCCCGTCGGCGTTGAAGTCGGCGAGCGCGACGTCGATCGCGCGGGCGCAGGCCTCAGCGCGCGCGGCGTCGGCGAGATGCGCTTTCGCGGCCTCTCCCAAGCCGTGTCGCTCATGCCCGCGCGCCCTTGCGGCGTCCCGCAGCAAAAGCAGCGCCGCACGCAAGGCCGCGCGCGGTTCGTCGGCATGCGTCCTTTGCGCTGCGGCCGCGCCGATCGCGCGCTCCACAAGGAAGGCGCAATCGAGCGGGTTAAGCGGATAAACCACCCGAGCGCGCCGCGCGCCAAAGCCGCCGCAGGCGCGATCGAAGACGAGCGTGAAATCGTTCTCGCGCAGCGCCTGGGCCAGCGGAACGTCGAGCGTGGCGGCGAGAAGTTTTCCTTGCGCGCCGGGCCGCTCCCAGTCCACGTCGAACGCGTCGGCGAGCGGCGAGGCGCGGCCCCATTCCAGAAGGCTGCGCCACCATGAACGGCCCTCGTCTGTCTCCAGCGAGGCGCTGACGTGGTTGGGCGCGATGTCGAGCAGGATTTTCAGTCCATGCGCCTGCAGCGCGTCGCTCATCGCCGCAAAGCCGGCCTCGCCGCCGAGCGCAGGGCTGATCCGCGCAGGGTCTGTTGCGTCATAGCCATGCGCGGAGCCGCGCCCCGCCGCCATGATCGGCGACAGATAGACGTGGCTCACGCCCAATCGTTCGAGATATGGCGCGAGCCGCGCGACGTCGTGGAAGGCGAACTCCGGCCGCAGCTGCAGCCGATAGGTCGCGCGCGGGGGCGCGCAGGCGAGCGCGCCCGCAGCCTTGCGCAAGCCGCGGCCTTCCTGCGTCATGCAGGCGGCGGCGCGCGCGAGGGGTCCGTCCTCGCGGGCCATGGCGTCGATCGAAAGCCCGAGCCTGCGACGCCAATTGGGGTGGCCCGTCTCGGGGCCGGGCAGGTTGGGCTGGCTCCATTCGCCTGCCAGATCGTCGGCCTGCGCGGCGCACAGCAAGGCGGGCGTGCGGGCGAGAAAGCGCAGCACGGCGTGGCGAAAGCCTTCGTCGTCCCTGCGCGCGGGGGTCAGCCCTTCGCGGGCGAGCGCGTTCTCCAGCGCCGCCGCCTCTCTCTCGCGCGCGTCGCCGCCGACGGGCGCGCCGGCGAAGCAATTGCGCAGCGCGACGTCGAGGCCGCGCCGCCAGCCGGCCAGCGTCGGCAGATCATGGGTCGACACGGCGGCGAGCGCGTCGCGCGGCCAACGATGGGGCGGCGTGAAGCCGCCTTCTGCGTCGCGCTCGAACAGCAAAAGCCGGTAGCTCAACAGGCCCGAGCGCATAATGGTTTCGGAGAAGCCTTTTGGCGCCGTGCCCAGATCTTCAGCGATGACCATGCAGCGCGCGCGCACGCTTTCGATGCGCAGGCAGGCGAGCAGCGCGGCGAAGGGATTGGCTATATAGGCGCCGTCGCGCGCGCTTGCGCCCTCGGGCACGAGATAGAGCCGTTCGAGCTGAAAAGCGTGGTCGATGCGGATCGCGCCCGCGCAGCGCATGTTCGCCGCCAGCAGCCGGCGGAACGGGCGCAGCCCGCTGTCCTCCAGCCGCAGCGGATCGAATGGCGGCAGGCCCCAGTTCTGTCCAGCGGGGCCGAGCAGATCAGGCGGGGCGCCGATCGACGCGTTGAGGAGATAATCATCGGGCTTGCGCCATATCTCCGAGCCTGCGCGGTCTGCGCCCACGGCGAGGTCGCGATAAAGGCCGATCTCCATGCCCGACTCGCGGGCCGCTCGCGCGGCCTGTTCAAGCTGCGAATCGGCGAGCCATTGCAGAAAGGCGTGAAAGCCTATGTCCTGCGCAAGATCGGCGCGCGCCTGTTCGCATGCCGGGGAGCCGGGATCCTGCAAGTCCGCGGGCCATTCGCCCCACCACATGCGCCCTTGCGCGCACATCGCCTCCGACAGGGCTTCAAACAGCGCGTGATCGGCGAGCGCGCGTCCGCCGCGCGCCCGAAACGCCTCAAAGGCGCCGCGCTCCTCCTGCGCGCTGAAGCCCCGCCAGGCCTGATGGAGCAGCGGGCGCACGAGCCTCCATGCGGCCTCGTGGTCGATCAGCGGCCCTGCGCGCAGGCTTTGCGCCGTCTGCGCCGCCTGCGCGAGCAGCGTGGGGTCAAGCCCCGGCGCCCCGCGCGGATCGATGAACAGCGTCTCCAGCATCATGCGGTTGGAGGGCGAATAGGGAGAGTTCCTGCTGCGGTCGGCGGCGAACAGCGCATGCAGCGGCGACAGACCGAGGAACGAAGCGCCGCACGCGCCCGCCGCCGCCGCCAGCGCGCCGATCTCGCGATAGCCGCCGATCGTCAGCGTCGCGTAATCATGCAGCGCATAGACCTGCGCGGCGACGCCCCAAGCGCGTTCCCGCGCCAGCTCGGCTGGCCTCCAGCAACGCGCAGGCGCGCTGACGATTGTGGCGCAGGCGCCGCCGATCTCGAGTCGATGATAGCCCATCGGCTGCGCGGGCAGCGTGAACGACGCGCGGCCGCGCGCGTCGCGCAGAGCAGGGCTGCGCCCGTCCGCCGTCTCGCCGTTCTCCCGCGTCAGCCGCCAGTCGATCCGCTCGTCCTTGGCGCCGCGAAGCGGAATGGGCGTCTCTTCGCCCGCCTGCGCGCAGATGAGCGCAGGCGCGATCCGCCGCCGGACGGCGGCGAGGCGACGATAGGAGCGCGGCGCGCCGGCGCCTGTCGCAAGGCCCATCGCCTCAAGCGTCATGCGGATCGCCTGCGCTGAGGTTTCGATCCGCTCGCCCGTGAAACTGTCGTAGCTTTCCGCAAGCCCTACGAGGCGCGCGAGCGCGCGCTCCGCCGTGTCCAGCCCAGCGGTTGCGCGCCCGTCAGCGTTCATGCAGGCCTCCCCGTTTGCGCGGCGGCGCCGTCGCTTCGTGCTGGAACAGGGCGAGCGAGCGCGCTTCCAGAAGGAAGGCGCCGCCCGGGCGCAGCATATGGGGGCGCTCGCGCACCATGCCGGCGGGCAGGCGCGTGTCGAACACCTGCACGAAGCGCTCGGCGATGAAATCGCCGGCGAGATGGAAGCGCACGTCGTCGGGCGCGGCGTTGACCAGAAGCAGAAAACGCCGGCCGTCCTGCGCGTCGTTGCCGATTTGCATGCCGAGGGCGCGGCGCATTTCCTGCGTCCAGTCCGCGTCCGTCATCTCGCGTCCCTCGGGCGCGAGCCAGTATACCTCCTTGAGGCCGCTTTCAGGCAGGATCGCGCCGCTCAGAAAGGTTTTGCGGCGAAATGCATCATAGCCCTGTCGCATGCGCACTAGCGCGCGCACGAAATCCAGCAGATGCGGATCGCGCGCGCGTCCCGCCTCCCAGTCCAGCCAGCTGATCGGATTGTCCTGCGCATAGGCGTTATTGTTGCCGCCCTGCGTGCGCGAAAGCTCATCGCCCATCAGCAGCATGGGCGTGCCGATGGAGAGCAGGAGCGTGGCGAGCAGGTTGCGTTTCTGTCGTGCGCGCAGCGCATTCACCTGCGCGTCGCTTGTCGGCCCCTCCACGCCGCAATTCCAGGACAGATTATTCGCATGTCCGTCCTGATTGTTCTCGCCATTGGCCTCGTTATGGCGTTCGTTATAGCTTACGAGATCGTGCAGCGTGAAACCGTCGTGCGCGGTGACGAATTGCACGGAGGCCCACGGATGTCGGCGGCTCGGCTCATAGAGCTCGCGCGAGCCGGTGAGCACGCGGGCGAGTTCGGGCAAGCGATGGGGATCGCCGCGCCAGAAACTGCGGGTGACGTCGCGCCACTTATCGTTCCACTCGCTCCAGCCTACAGGAAAGCCGCCAACCTGATAGCCGCCTTCGCCCATGTCCCACGGTTCGGCGATGAGTTTCACCTGCGAGAGAACGGGATCTTGGGCCACCGCCTGCAGGAAACCGCTGCGCTGACTATAGGCGAATGGATCGCGCGCAAGCGCGGAGGCGAGATCGAAGCGGAAACCATCGACGTCATAGGCCTCCACCCAATGGCGCAGGCTGTCGAGGCACATCTGGAGCACGCGCGGATGGGAGAGATCGAGCGTATTGCCGGTCCCGGTCGAATCCCAAGTGGTGCGCGGCGTCTCCGCCGGCTGTTTGTAATAGACCGCGTTATCGACCCCGCGAAAGGACAGGGTTGGACCGAGTTGATTGCCCTCGGCCGTGTGGTTGTAGACCACGTCAAGGATGACTTCGATACCCGCCGCATGCAGCGTTGCCACGGCCGCGCGCAGGCCATGCGCGCCGCCCTCGCCGAAATAGCGCGGCTCGGGCGCGAAGAAGTTCAGCGTCGAATAGCCCCAGTAATTGCGCAGGCCCCTTTCCTGCAGGAAGCGGTCGTCGACGAAGGCGTGGATCGGCAGCAGCTCCACCGCAGTCACGCCCAGTTTCACAAGGTGGTCCACGATGGCGGGATGGCCGAGCGCTGCATATGTGCCCCGCACGCTCGCTGGCAGGTCGTGGCGCAATTCCGTGAAGCCCTTCACATGGGCCTCGTAGATGAGCGTGTCGCGCCAGTCGCGCCGTGTCGGGTTCTCTCGCCGCGCGCCATTGCATGTGACGGCGGGATCGACGACGATTCCCTTCGGGATCAAGAGCGCGCTGTCGCGCCGGTCCATGATCAGGTCGCCGCGGTGCGCGCCGAGACGATAGCCGAACACCGCGTCGTGCCAGCGCACGCGACCGAATAATTGGCGCGCGTAAGGGTCGACGAGAAGCTTGTTGGGATTGAAGCGGTGGCCGCGCTCGGGCTCATAGGGGCCATGCACGCGATAGCCGTAGAGCAGGCCCGGATAAACGCCCGTCAGATAGCCGTGCCAGACCTCGCCGGTGCGCCCGGGCAGGCGCACGCGCCGGGTCTCCTTACGTCCGGTGGGGTCGAACAGACAAAGTTCAACCGCCGTGCCGTGGGCGCTGAACAATGCGAAATTAACGCCGCGCCCGTCCCATGTCGCGCCAAGCGGCGCGGGAAGGCCGTCGTCGATTCGCAGCATGCCTGGACTCCGGCGACAGAGGCGGCGGACGCGCAAGCCCGTGCGCGCGAAGCCCGCAAGCCTGCGTCTGCTTCAACGCGGACGCGGCGTTTTCGTTGCGCTTTCGTCGAAAGAGCGCAGGAGGCGCTTGTGGGACGCGGCGCGCTCCGGCTAAGGTCGGTCGTTCACGCGAGAGAGACGATGGCGAAGACACCGCAAACCCCTGCGCCAAACGCCCCCGGCGCCCGCCGCCCGCGCGCGGCGATCACCGATCAGGAAGCGTTGCAGTTCCATGCGCGCGGCCGGCCCGGCAAGATCGAGATCGTAGCCACGAAGCCGATGGCGACGCAGCGGGATTTGTCGCTCGCCTATTCGCCTGGCGTGGCCGTTCCCGTGAAGGCGATCGCCGCCGATCCCTCCACCGTCTTCGACTACACGTCGCGGGGCAATCTCGTGGCCGTGATCTCCAACGGCACGGCGATTCTCGGCCTCGGCAATCTCGGCGCGCTCGCCTCGAAGCCCGTGATGGAGGGCAAGGCGGTCCTGTTCAAACGCTTCGCCGACATCGATTCCATCGACCTCGAGGTCGATACGGAGGACCCCGACAAATTCGTCGAGGCGGTGCGCTATCTCGGCCCCTCCTTCGGCGGCGTCAATCTCGAGGACATCCGCGCGCCGGAATGTTTCGTCATTGAGGAGCGCCTGCGCGAATTGATGGACATTCCCGTCTTTCATGACGATCAGCACGGCACCGCCATCATCGCCGCCGCTGGCATGCTCAACGCCATCAAGCTCACCGGCCGCGACATCCGCAAGACGAAGCTCGTCTGCAACGGCGCGGGCGCCGCCGGAATCGCCTGTCTCGACCTCATCAAGGCCATGGGCTTTTCGCAGGACAATGTGATCCTGTGCGACACCAAGGGCGTCGTCTACCGCGGCCGCACGGAGGGCATGAACCAGTGGAAGTCCGCCCATGCGGCGGCGACGGACAGGCGCACGCTGGCGCAAGCCATGGTGGGCGCCGATATTTTCTTCGGCCTGTCGGTGAAGGGCGCGCTCACGCCGGACATGGTCGCCTCCATGGCGCCTGATCCGATCATTTTCGCCATGGCGAATCCGGATCCCGAGATCACGCCCGAGGAGGCGCATGCGGTGCGCCCGGACGTCATCATGGCGACGGGGCGTTCGGATTATCCCAATCAGGTGAACAACGTTCTGGGCTTTCCCTACATCTTCCGCGGCGCGCTCGACGTGCGCGCGACCACGATCAACATGGAGATGAAGATCGCCGCCGCCCACGCGCTCGCCGCGCTCGCGCAGGAGGACGTGCCCGACGAGGTCGCCGCCGCCTATCAGGGCGCGCGTCCGCGCTTCGGGCGCGAATACATCATCCCCGCGCCTTTCGATCCACGCCTCATCAGCGTCATTCCGGCCGCGGTCGCGCAGGCCGCCATGGAGTCTGGCGTCGCGCGCAAGCCGATCGTCGACATGGGCGCCTATAAGGACGCGCTGTCGGCGCGGCGCGATCCGGTGGCGGGCGCGCTGCAACGGGTGGTGGAGCGCGTGCGCCGCTATCCCAAGCGCGTCGTCTTCGCCGAGGGCGAGGAGGAGCAGGTCATCCGCGCTGCGCTCGCCTTCGTCAATCAGGGGCTGGGAACGGCTGTTTTGGTGGGGCAGGAGGATCGCATCGCCCAGACCGCGGCTTTCGCCGGCCTCGACATCGCCGACAAGGCGATCGAGGTGCAGAACGCGCGCCTGTCGCATCGCAACACCGTCTATGCGCATCATCTCTATGAGCGACTGCAGCGGCAGGGATTCCTGTTCCGCGACTGCGTGCGCCTCGTCAATCAGGACCGCAACCATTTCGCCGCCGCCATGGTGGCGGTGGGCGACGCGGACGCGATGGTGACAGGCGTCACCCGCAATTTCTCAAACGCGCTCGACGACGTGCGCCGCGTGATCGATCCACGTCCCGGCCACCGGCTGATGGGCGTGTCGCTCGTGGTCGCGCGCGGGCGCACGGTGCTCGTCGCGGATACGGCGATCACTGAAATGCCGACCGCGGAGGAAATCGCGCAGATCGCGATCGAGGCGGCGGGCGTGGCGCGCCGTCTTGGCACCGAGCCGCGCGTGGCCCTGCTCGCCTTCGCCACATTCGGTCAGCCGCCGGGCGAACGCTCCGCCCGCGTGCAGGAGGCGGTGCGCATTCTCGACAAGATGCGCGTCGATTTCGAATATGACGGCGAGATGGCCGCAGACGTCGCGCTCAATCGCGAATTGATGAGCGCCTATCCGTTCTGCAGGCTCAAGGACACGGCGAACGTGCTGGTCATGCCGGCGTTCCACTCGGCGTCCATCTCCACGAAAATGCTGCAGGAGCTGGGCGGCGCCACGGTCATCGGCCCGCTCATCGTCGGCCTCGACAAGCCCGTGCAGATCATGCCGCTCGGCGCGCGCGACACGGATATCGTGAACATGGCCGCGCTCGCGGCCTTCAACATCGGCGGGTGAGGCGAGGGCGGGCGCGCCGGCCGCCCCGCGCTCAGATCGCGACTTGTACAGATGGCGACTTGTTCAGACAGCGACTTGCGCGCCGAGCTCCACCACCCGGTCGGAGGGGATGGAGAAGAAGTCGGTGGCGTTGGTCGACTGGCGCGAGAGGGCGATGAACAGCCGGTCCTGCCATTTCGGCATGCCCGAACTGGGCGAGGCTTTCAGCGTCCGTCGGCCGAGGAAGAATGACGTCGTCATGATGTCGAACTTCAGTCCCGCCTTGCGTAGCGAGGCGAGGGCTGCGGGCACGCGCGGGCTTTCCATGAAGCCGTAGTGCAGCGTCACGAGAATGAAGTCGTCGGAGAACTTGTCCGTCTCGCAGCGCGCGCTTTCGGGCACGCGCGGCATGTCCTCCGTGCGCACCGAAACGATGATGACGCGCTCGTGCAGCACTTTATTGTGCTTGAGATTATGCATGAGCGCGGCGGGTGCGACCTCCGGGTCGCTCGTCAGGAAGATCGCCGTGCCCGTGACCCGCGTGGGTTTGGATTTCTCCAGCATGCGGATCAGGTCGCGGGTGGGGATGGAGTCGCGGTGCGTCTTCTGTTCGAGGATCCGCGTGCCCCGGTTCCATGTCCACATGATCAGGACCATCGCCGCGCCGATCAGCACGGGCACATAGCCGCCGTCGAACAATTTGAGCAGGTTCGAGGAAAAGAAGGCGAGCTCGATGGCGAGGAAGCCGCTCACGAAAGCGGCCGATCCCCAGGCCGGCCAGCCCCACATGCGCCACACGATGAAGAACAGCAGGCAGGAATCCACCACCATGGAGGCGGTCACCGCGATGCCATAGGCGGAGGCGAGGCTGGAGGAGGAGCGGAACATCAGCACCAGCAGCAGCACGCCGATGAGCAGCAGCCGGTTCACGCGCGGCATGTAGATCTGCCCTTCCTGCGTGTCGGAGGTGTGCTGGATCTCGAGGCGCGGCAAGAGGCCGAGCTGGATCGCCTGCCGGGCGAGCGAATAGGCGCCGGTGATGGTCGCCTGGCTCGCGATCACCGTGGCGACCGTGGCGAGCACCACCAGCGGCAGCAGCGCCCAGTCCGGCGCCATCAGATAGAAGGGGTTCGACAGCGCGGCCGGATTGTCGAGGATCAGCGCGCCCTGTCCGAGATAGTTCAGCACGAGCGCTGGAAAGACGAAGAATATCCAGGCGGCCTGGATGGGCTTGCGGCCGAAATGGCCCATGTCGGCGTAAAGCGCCTCCGCCCCGGTGACCGCGAGAAAGACGCTGCCCATCACCACGAAGCTGATCAGGCCGTGGGAGAACAGGAAGTCGAGCGCATAGGCCGGGTTGAACGCGTTCAGGATTTCGGGCGCATCGCCGATATGCATCACCCCAAGGGCGGCGATGACGGCGAACCAGGCCAGCATGATCGGGCTGAACCATGTGGAGACGCGGCTTGTGCCGCCGCGCTGCACGGCGAACAAAGTGACGAGGATCGCCACCGTGATCATGATCACGTAAGGCTCGAACAGCGGCGTGACGAGCTTCAGGCCTTCGACCGCCGAGAGCACCGAGATCGCGGGCGTGATGATCGCGTCGCCGGTGAAAAGCGCCGCGCCTGCGATGCCCAGCGCGAAAATGATCGGGCTGCGCCGTCCGAACGCCTTTTGGGCGAGCGCCATCAGGGCAAGCGTGCCGCCTTCGCCGCGGTTGTCCGCGCGCAGGATGAAGACGACGTATTTCACCGTGACGACGACGAACAGCGCCCAGATCAGCATCGATACGACGCCGATCACCTCGCCCGGCGTCACCGCGCCGCCCTGCGCCGCATGGACGAGGGATTCGCGCAGCGCGTAGAGCGGGCTCGTGCCGATGTCGCCATAGACGACGCCCAGAGAGGCGAAGGCGAGCGCGACAAGGCCCGTCGGCCCCTTGGCGTGTGCGCCATGTCCGGGGGCGTCCTGAGAGCCCTTACGCGCGTCACGCGCGTCGGCGTCCGATTGGGAGGCTGGGTCCGTCAGCATGACAGGGCCTTAGGGAATCCTGTGGTCTCCAGCCCGCTGCGCGGACCCCTGCCGTCGGCCGGCCCGGCCGTCGCAGCGGACGGGCGTATAGCGCGTCTTTCGCCGCTCCACAACGCGCTCGTAGGATGAGGCGACGAAAGGGGCATGTTGCAGAGGGGCCCGGCCTGCGCCATCAAGCGCGCATGAACTTCCAGGCGCCCTTGCCCATTGACGAAATTCTGCCCGAGGTCAAAGCCGCCCTGTCCGCTGGACCGCGCGCCGTCCTGGTCGCCCCGCCCGGCGCGGGCAAGACCACCCGGGTTCCGCTCGCGCTCATGTACGAGGCCGCGCTGGCCGGCAGGCGCCTCATCCTGCTCGAGCCGCGCCGTCTGGCGGCCCGCGCGGCGGCCGAGCGCATGGCGGCCACGCTTGGCGAAAAGGTGGGCGAACGGGTGGGCCTGCGCGTGCGCATGGAGACGCGCGTGTCCGCCCGCACGCGCATCGAAGTCGTCACGGAGGGCGTGTTCGCGCGCATGATCCTTGACGATCCTTCGCTGGAAGGCGTCGGCGCGGTTCTCTTCGATGAGTTTCATGAGCGCTCCCTCGACGCGGATTTCGGCCTCGCGCTGGCGCTCGACGCGCAGGCGGGCCTGCGCGAGGATCTGCGGCTGCTCGTGATGTCCGCCACGCTCGACGGCGCGCGCGTGGCCGCGCTGCTCGAGGACGCCCCGGTGATCGAAAGCGAGGGGCGCGCCTTTCCCGTGACGACGGAATATCTGCCGCGCGATCCTGCGCAGGATATCGCGGAGGCGGTGACGCGTGCGGTCCTGCGCGCGCTGGAGCGCGAGGCGGGCTCCATTCTCGCCTTCCTGCCCGGTCAGGGCGAGATTTTGCGCGTGGCGGAGCGCTTGCGCGAGCGCCTGCGCGCGCCCGACGTGGATGTGGCGCCTTTGTTCGGCGCCATGGACCGCGCGGCGCAGGATCGCGCGGTGGCGCCCGCCCCGGAAGGGCGGCGCAAGATCGTGCTGGCGACGTCGATCGCGGAGACCTCCATCACCATCGAGGGCGTGCGCGTGGTGGTGGATTGCGGCCTTGTGCGCACGCCCCGTTACGAGCCCGACGTCGGCGTGACGCGGCTTGAGACCGTGCGCGTCTCGCGCGCGGCGGCGGATCAGCGGCGCGGCCGCGCGGGCCGCACGCAGCCCGGCGTGTGCTACCGCCTGTGGGAGGAGGCCGCGACGGGCTCTCTGCCCGCTTTCGCCGCGCCCGAGATTCTCTCCGCCGACCTGTCCGGCCTCACGCTCGATTGCGCGGAATGGGGCGTGCGCGATCCCACGCGCCTGCGCTGGCTCGACGCCCCGCCGGCGCCTGCGCTCAGCGAGGCGCGCGCGCTGCTGCAAAGGCTGGGGGCGATCGACGACGACGGGGCGATCACGCCGCTCGGCCGGCGTCTGCGCGCGCTTCCCTTGCCGCCGCGCCTTGCGCGCATGGCGCTGGGCGCCGCCGAAAGCGGGCGCGGCGCGCTGGGCTGCGAACTCGCCGTCCTTCTCTCGGAACGGGGGCTCGGCGGCGACGATCCCGATCTTGTCGAACGGGTGCGTCGCCTGCGGGCGGATCGTTCGCCGCGCGCGCAGGCCGCCCGCGCCATGGCGCGCTCCTGGGCGCGTATGGCGGCGGCGGGCGAGCCGGCGGACTCCAGCGCGCAGGAGCTCGACGCCTGCGGGCGCCTGCTCGCGCTCGCCTGGCCCGACCGCATCGCGAAGGCGCGCGGCGCGCCGGGCGAATTTCTGATGGCGAATGGGCGCGCCGGCGCGCTCGAGCCGCATCTTGCGCTTGCGCGCGAGCCGTTTCTCGTCGTCGCCGATCTCGCGGGCCGGGCGGCGAGCGCGCGCATCCTCGCCGCTGCGCCGATTTCGCTCGAGGAGATCGAGGCCGTCGCCGGCGACGCTCTCGAGACGCGCGAGGAGATCGTTTTCGAACGCGCGGACGCCAGCGTGAAGGCGCGTCGCGCGCGCAGGCTTGGCGCGCTCGCCCTCGCCGTCCAGCCCTTGCCGGCGAAAGGGCCGGAGGCGGCCCGCGTTCTCGCGCGCGGGCTCGCAAGCCTCGGCCTGTCGCGGCTTCCCTGGACGAAGGCGCAGAAACAATGGCGCGACCGCGTGATGTTCCTGCGCCGCGCGGAAGGCGAGGCGGATTGGCCGGACGTGGGCGAGGAGGCGCTTGCGCGAACGGTCGAGGATTGGCTCGCGCCGTTCATCGAGGGACGCGCCTCGCTCGCCGCCATCCAGCCTGACGATCTCGACGCGGCCCTGCGCGCGCTTTTGCCATGGGACATGCAGCGCCGGCTCGATGCGGAGGCGCCCACGCATTTCGAGGCGCCGACAGGCTCCAACATCGCGATCGATTACGAGAGCGAGGGCGCGCCCGTCCTTGCGATCCGCGTGCAGGAATTGTACGGCCTGTCGCAGCACCCGTCGCTGGCGCGCGGGCGCGCGCCACTCACGCTGCATCTTCTTTCGCCGGCCTATCGGCCGATCCAGATCACCCGCGACCTGCCGGGATTCTGGCGCGGCTCCTGGGCGGCGGTGAAGTCGGAGATGAAGGGGCGCTATCCCAAACACGTCTGGCCGGACGATCCCGCCGCCGCCGCGCCCACCACGCGCGCCAAGCCGAGGGGGAGTTGAGCCGCATGCAGCAAGAGGGGCGCCCCATGCGCATCCGCGACGCGCAGGAAGATGATTTCCCCGCCATTCAGGAGATCTACGCCCATCACGTGCTGCATGGGGCGGGTTCGTTCGAGGAGGAGCCGCCCGGCGTCGAGGCCATGCTCGCGCGTTTCGCGGCGGTGCGCGCGCGCGCCCTGCCATGGATCGTCGTGGAGGAGGGCGGCGCGATCCGCGGCTATGCCTACGCGCGGCCCTATCATGAGCGTTCAGCCTATCGCTTCACGCTCGAAAACTCCGTCTATGTCGCGCCAGACGCGGCGCGTCGCGGCTTTGGCCGGGCGCTGCTCGGCGAATTGCTCGCCCGCTGCGCGGCGGGCGGCTATCGGCAGATGATCGCGATCATCGGCGACAGCGGCAATGCGGGCTCCATCGGCCTGCATTCCGCCATGGGCTTTCGCCACGCAGGCCTGCTGCGCGGCGTCGGCCTGAAGTTTGGCCGCACGCTCGATTCGGTGCTGATGCAGAAGGACCTGCAGGGCTGAACGGGCGCGTTCCGCAAACGTTCTTGCTTGCCGCTTCGGCATGAGCTAGGCTTTTCCCGATTTCAGGAGCAAATCTTTTCGGGGCGGCCATGGTCGTGCGGGTGGAGACGATCGCGTTCGAAGGCGTCGAGGCGCGCCCGGTGGACGTGCAGGTGCAGATTTCCAACGGCGCGGTCGCCTTCTCCGTGGTCGGGCTCGCCGACAAGGCGGTGGCGGAAAGCCGCGAGCGGGTGCGCGCGGCGCTCAACGCCTCCGGGCTCGCGCTGCCCGCCCGGCGCATCACCGTCAACCTCGCCCCCGCCGACATGCCCAAGGAGGGCAGCCATTACGACCTGCCGATCGCGCTCGGCGTGATGGCGGCAATCGGCGCCATTCCCTCGGACGCGCTGGCGGGTTTCACGGTTCTGGGCGAGCTCGCGCTCGACGGCGCGATCAGCGCGGTCGCCGGCGTCCTGCCTGCTGCGGTGAGCGCCAATGCGCGCGGCAACGGGCTCATCTGTCCCGCCGCCTGCGGGGCGGAGGCGGCCTGGGCTTCGGAGGAGATCGAAATCCTCGCGCCGCGCTCGCTCGTGCAGCTCGCCAATCATTTCCGCGGCGCGCAGGTGATGTCGCGTCCGGCGCCGGCTGTGCGCGCGCGCGCCTCCGGCCAGCCGGACCTGCGTGACATCAAGGGGCAGGAGAGCGCCAAGCGCGCGCTCGAAGTGGCGGCCGCGGGCGGCCACAACATGCTCATGTGCGGGCCGCCGGGCTCCGGCAAGTCCATGCTCGCGGCGCGCCTGCCCTCCATCCTGCCCGCGCTCTCGCCGCGCGAATTGCTGGAAGTGTCGATGATCCATTCCGTCGCCGGCGCGCTCGCGGGCGGCGAGCTGACGGATCGGCGGCCGTTCCGCGCGCCCCATCATTCCGCCTCCATGGCGGCGCTGGTGGGCGGCGGCGTCTCCGCGCGCCCGGGCGAGGCATCGCTCGCCCATCACGGCGTGCTCTTCCTCGACGAATTGCCCGAGTTCCAGGCGCAGGCGCTCGACGCGCTGCGTCAGCCGCTCGAAACCGGGGAGGTGGCGATCGCGCGCGTGCGCCATCGCGTGGTCTATCCCGCGCGTTTCCAGCTTGTGGCGGCGATGAATCCCTGCCGCTGCGGCCATGCGGACGATCCCGGCTACGCCTGCAAGCGCATGCCCAACGAGCGGTGCGCGGCGGCCTATCAGGCGCGGGTGTCGGGTCCGCTGCTCGACCGTTTCGATCTCGCCATCGACGTGCCCGCGGTGAGCGCGTCCGATCTCATCCTGCCGCCGCCGACGGAGGGTTCGGCGGAGGTCGCCGCCCGCGTGGCGCAGGCGCGCGCGATTCAGGCGCGCCGTTTCGCCGACCTCGGCCTCCCCCATGTGGCCTGCAACGCCGCCGCCCCGCCAAACGTGCTGGAGGCGATCGCGCCGCTGGATTCCGGCGCCGCCGCGCTCCTGCGCGAGGCGAGCGAGCGCATGCGCCTCACCGCGCGCGGCTTCCATCGCGTGTTGAAGCTCGCGCGCACGCTGGCCGATCTCGCCGGCGCCGAAAATGTCTCGCGCGCGCATCTGGCGGAGGCGCTTGGCTATCGCGCGCGGGGGCTTGCGCAGGCGCAGGCGGCGTGAGGGCGATGCGATGCATGGCGGCGGCGGCGATCCGCGCGCGCCCTAACGCTGGATGATTCCGCTCTGCGCGAAGGCCGCGCGCGCCTCCGCCTGCGCGAGAAAATCCAGAAAGTCCGCGCCGCACGTGGTTTGCGCGCCCGCAGGCGTGAGGGCGGCGGCGTATGAGAGGATCATCTGCGCGCCTTGCGCGATCAGCCCGCCGTGTTTCACGTCAAGCGCCCCGACGATCTCCGTCGTCGGCCCAAAACCGATGGCCGCGCGCTGGCGATGCCGGCGCAGCCATTCGTTCAGATCCGCCGAGCGATCGAAGCGCAAAATCTTGTGCGCGATCTCCTCCGCCAGATCGAGCCGTTCGAACACGCTCGTCATGTGCAGGCCCGAGGGCGCGGTGGTGATGAGAACGGCTTGCGCCCGCCGCACCGCGTCCTTGAGGCCGGCGAGCGTGTCCACCTGCGGATCGGGCGCCTCGCTGGAGACGACCGCGCTGGTCGCCACGGCGCCCAGCCCAACGCTGCGCGGCTCGATCAGGCCGGCGCGCGTGAGCGCCTCGATCATATGGGCGGGCAGCAAAAGGGCGTCGGCCTCGAGCGCGCCCTTGCGCGCGCGCGCCTCGATGGCGTGCCCGTGGTCCGTCTCGATCGCGAGCGCGCATCCTGTGCGCGCCGCAAAGGCGGGCGCGGCGGCGCGCAGGCCGCGCAGCGTCGAGCCGGCGGTCAGCGCGCGCAGGGCGAGGGCGGCGCTCAGCCCCAGACCTCCTGCGTCACCTCGACGACGAGGCGCAGCTTGTCCATCTGTTCGACGACGGAGAGCTTGTTGCCGCGCTCGCCGCTGGCGAAGCCGCATTGCGGCGACAGGGCGAGGCGTTCGAGCGGGCAATGTTTCGCCGCCTCCTCGATGCGCCGCTTCAGCTCGTCCTTCGTCTCGAGCCGTCCCGATTTGGTGGTGACGAGGCCGAGCGTCACGACCTTGCCGGCGGGCACGTAGCGCAGGGGCGAAAAATCGCCGGCCCGATCGCTGTCGTATTCGAGGAAATAGGCGTCCACGTTGATCTCGTTGAACAGCGTGTCGGCGACCGGCTCATAGCCGCCTTCGGCCACCCATGCGCCCTCGAAATTGCCGCGGCACAGGTGAATGGCCTTCGTCATGTCGGCAGGCGCGCCCGCAAGCGCCGCATTGATGATGCGCGCGTAGGTTTGCGGCAGTTTGTCGGGATCCTCGCCGATGGCCTGCGCCTGCGCGCGCATGGCGGGATCGCACAGATAGGCGAAGTTCGTCTCGTCGATCTGCAGATAGCGGCAGCCGGCTCGCGCAAGATCGGCGATCTCCTCGGCGTAGACGCGCGAGAGGTCCGCGTAGAAATCCTCCATGCGCGGATAGGCGGTGCGGTCCACGCCGCCGCGCCCCGCGCGGAAGTGGAGAATGGAGGGCGAGGGGATCGTCTGCTTGGCCGTCTGCGTCGCGACCGATTTCAGGAAAGCGAAATGATCGACGAAAATCTTGCGCGGCCGCGCGAGCTTGCCGACGATGTGAAAGGCCGAGAGCGGCCGTTCGATGTCTCCCTCCGCGGTGCGAAACGTGGCGCTCGCGCCCGTCTTCACCGAGGCGACGTTTTCGAAGGAGAGCAGAAAGTCCGCGTGCCAGAGCGTGCGGCGGAACTCGCCGTCGGTCACCACCTTCAGCCCGAGGCTTTCCTGCATCGCGACAGCCTCGCGGATCGCCGCGTCTTCGAGCTTCGTGAGCTCGTCTTGCGACAATTCGCCCTTGCGGCGCCTTTCGCGCGCGGCCAGCAGGGCGGGCGGGCGCAGCAGGCTGCCCACATGATCGGCGCGGAAGGGCGGCGCGTCGCGGCGCATGGTCATGGACGTTCTCCCCGAATTTGTTTGCGGCGCGCAGATTGGGCGCGGCGCGCGGGGGCGTCAAGCCGGAGGCCGGGCTGGCCTCTGCGCCGCGCGTGTCATAAAAGCTGCGCATGTGCGTGGCTTCCTGCGGGCCGAACGGACGAGGGCCAGACGATGCGGCGATTCGACGAGAGCGGAGCGGCGGGAGGAGGGGCGGCGCCTGCCGACGGGCGCGCCATGGCCGCAGGGTTGTTCGCGCGTGGCGCGGGCCGGCGCGTGCGCGACCTTGGCGGCCTGCCGGAGATGATCGCGCGGCTGGGCGCGCTGGAAGTGAAATTCGCAGTCACCGCCAAGGAAATCCGCAAGACGCAGAAATTGCGCTGGCGCGTGTTCTATGAAGAAGGCGGCGCCGTCGCGGACGCTTACGCAAGGCTGCGCAGGCGCGACATATGCCCGTTCGACAGGCTGTGCGACCATCTCATCGTGATCGATCACGATGCGCGCAGCCGGCTCGGCGCGCGCAAGTCGCGCGTGGTGGGATGCTATCGCCTGCTGCGCGGCGACGTCGCGCAGGCGAACGGCGGGTTCTACAGCGCGCAGGAGTTCGACCTCGCGCCTTTGCTCGCGCGCCATGCGGGCGCGCGCTTTCTGGAGCTGGGACGCTCCTGCGTGGCGAAGGATTATCGCGGCAAGCGCGTGATGGATCTGTTGTGGCGCGGCCTGTGGGCCTATGCGCGCCATCACCGCATCGACGTGATGATCGGCTGCGCCTCGCTGCCCGGCGCCGATGTCGCGCGCCATGCGGCCGCGCTCGCATTCCTGCGCGACCACGCCGCTGCGCCGCCGGCCTGGCGCGTCGCCCCGCTTGCGCATCGTCGCGTCGATCCGCCGGCGAGCTTGCAAGAAAGTCTGCAAGAAGGCTTGCAAGAAAGCCCGCAATCTGTGGCGGGCGCGCAGGGCGCGCGGCGCGGGCTCGCCGCTTTGCCGCCGCTGGTGAAAGGCTATTTGCGCGTGGGCGCATGGTTTGGGGAGGGCGCGGTCGTCGATCGCCAGTTCGGCGTGACGGATGTGCTCGTCGTCCTGCCGATCGCCAATATCGATCCGCGCTATCTGGAGCATTTCAGCGCGCCGGCGGCGCTCGCCGCCTGAGCTAGCGGCCCTCGCCCGCAGCAAGCATGGCGCGCAGGGCCTCGCGATATGTCGGATAAGCCAGGCGCACGCCGAGCTTCTCCTTCATGGCGCGGTTTGAGACGCGCTTGCACTCGCTGTAGAAGCTGCGCGCCATCGGCGAAAGGGCGGCCTCCTCGAAAGGGATTTCCGGCGGCGGCGCCACGTCCAGCAATTGCGCGGCGAAGGTCACCACGTCCTGCGGCGGCGCGGGTTCGTCGTCGCTCACGTTCCACGCGGCGGATGGCCCCTCATAGGCGAAGGCGGCGTCGATGGCGCGCGCGATGTCCTCGATGTGGATGCGGTTGAACACCTGTCCCGGCTTGATGATCCGTTTCGCTGCGCCCGCTTTCAGATTGGCGAGCGCGTTCTGTCCGGGCCCATAGATGCCGGCGAGCCGCAGAACCTGCACGCGCGCGCCGCGCTTGCGCCCCAGCGCCAACCATTCCTCCTCCGCCGCCCGTCGCCACAGGCTGCGGGGATTGCCCGCGCGCAGCTCCGCGCTTTCGTCGATCCATGCGCCGGCGTGATCGCCATAGACGCCGACGGTGGAGAGATAGACGATGCGCGAAAGCGCCGGCGCTTCCTCCAGCGCGTCGCGCAAGCGCAAAAGAATGGGATCGCCCGCCTCTCCCGGCGGCGCGCTCACGAGCGCGTGGGTGCATCGCCTGAGGGCGGCGCGCAGGGGCGCGTCGTCGCCGTCCTCCTCCAGCGCATAGGCGTCGAATCCTTCCGCGCGCAGGCTGTCGCGCGTGTCGCGCCCGCGCACGCTCGCATGAATGCGCCCCCACGCCTGAGCGCGGCTGCGCGCGTAATGACCGGCCGAATAGCCGGGGCCGAAGACGAACAATTCGCGCGCCTGCGTCATGTGTGCTCCTCGTCGCGCCCCGCCAGCCATTCCGCGCGCACGTCGGGGTCGTTTTCCTGCGGCAGGCGTTGCGCGCGCAGGGCTTCGAAGTCCGGCGCGTCGAGCAATTGCGCCAGCGCCCATACGGCCATGCCGCGCACGAAGGGGTGGGGATCGTCGAGCCGCGCGCGCGCGGCCGGGGCGAGGCGCGCGTCCCCGCTCGCGCCGATCGCCACGAGCACGTTGCGGATGAAACGCGCATGGCCGATGCGCTTGATCGGCCCGCCGGCGAACAGCGCGCGGAACCCCGCATCGTCGAGCGCGGCGAGATCGGCAAGGCGCGGCGCGCGCAGGTCCTCGCGCGCCTGCAGCTTCATCTCGCGCGCGGCCTGCGCGAATTTGTTCCAGGGGCAGGCGGCGAGGCAATCGTCGCATCCATAGATGCGCGCGCCCACGCCCTTGCGCAGCCCGCGCGGAATCTGCGTCTTGCTTTCGATGGTGAGATAGGAGACGCAGCGGCGCGCGTCGATCACGTAAGGCGCGGTGAATGCGTTGGTCGGGCAGGCGTCGAGACAGGCGCGGCAGGCGCCGCAATGGTCGGTCTCCGGCGCGTCGGGTTCGAGGTCGAGCGTGGTGAAGACGCTGCCGAGGAAAAGCCAGGAGCCGAATTCGCGCGACACGAGATTGGTGTGCTTGCCCTGCCAGCCAAGGCCTGCGGCCTGCGCCAGCGGCTTCTCCATCACCGGCGCGGTGTCGACGAACACTTTCACGTCCGCTGCGCCGCCCTCCTTGACGATCCATTGCGCAAGGGTCTTGAGCTTCCCCTTGATCACGTCGTGATAGTCGCGGTTGCGGGCGTAGACGGAGAGGATCGCGCGGTCGGCCTCGCGGGGCTCGTCCAGCGGGTTCGTCTGCGGGCCGTAATTCATCGCGAGCATGACGAGGCTGCGCACCTCGCCCCACAATGCGCGGGGGTCAGCGCGCCGGTCTGCGGTCTGCGCCATCCAGTCCATGTCGCCGTGCGCGCCGGCGGCGAGCCATGCGCGCAGGCGCTCGCCGGCTTCCGGGGCGGCGTCGGGCGCGGCGACGCGGCAGGCGTCGAAGCCGATCTCGCGGGCTTTCGCCGCGAGGCGCTGTTTGAAATCCGCGCTCAGAAGTCGAGGTCGGCGTAGGCCGGGGCTGGCGCGAGGCCCGGCAGGCGATCGTTCAGGATCGCGCGGAACGAGGGGCGCGACTTCATCCGCGTGTACCAGTCCTTGGCCGCCTCGTCCTCGCCCCATGGCGCGTCGCCCAGAAAATCCACGCAGGACAGATGCGCGGCGGCGGCGAGGTCGGCGTGGGTCATGCTGTCGCCCGCCAGCCACCGGCGCGTGGAGGCAAGGTAGCCGATATAGCGCAGGTGGTAACGCACATTATTGCGCGCCGCGCGCACGCTCGCCATGTCGGGCGGGCCGCCGCCGCCAAGCTCGCTGGGCATGTAGCGCTTGTAGACCTTCTCGTTCACGAGCGGGCCGGAGACTTCCTCGTAGAACTTGAGGTTGAACCAGTCGAACAGCCGGCGCGCCTCCACGCGCCCGGCCGGATCCTCCGGCAGCAGCCGGCGCGGGCCCAGCGCGAGGCCGCGCGTCTCGTCGAGATATTCGGCGATCACGCCGGCGCCCGGCACGATGAAGTCATTGCCTTCCACCAGAACGGGCAATTCGCCGGCGGGATTGGCGATGAGGAAATCGCGCCGGCGCTCATAGGGGCGCTCCTCGATCAGCTCGGGCTCGAGACCATATTCGGCCAGCAGCGCCCGCACGAAGCGGGAGCGGGGGCAAAGGGGATAATGAAACAAACTCGCCATGCTGCTGCGCGATCCGTGAAAAGGGCAGGCGGCACAAAAGCCCGCCGCCCGTTAACCTTTGGTTTACGCGCCGCACCTTTTCGCCATCCGCGCGAAAAATGCGGGCGCCCTTGCGTCCGACCGTTTGCCGGCGTCGCGAAACCGCCTAGACGTAGGCGCGCGGCGAAGCGGCGCGCGAGGGATTAAGCATGATTCTGGACCTCATCAAGGCGATTGTGCTGGGAGCGGTGGAGGGGTTCACCGAATTCCTGCCCGTCTCGTCGACGGGACATCTGCTCCTGCTCGGCCATTTTCTGGGATTTGAGTCCAAGGGCAAGACGTTCGAGGTGCTCGTGCAGCTCGGCGCAATCCTCGCCATCGTCTCGGTCTATGCGCATAAGATCATCGTTTTGCTGACAGGCCTTCCGCGCGATCCTGCGGCGCGCCGTTTCGTGGCCGGCGTCCTGCTCGCCTTCCTGCCCGCGGCTTTCATCGGCGCCTTCGCCCATTCCTTCATCAAGTCGGTCCTGTTCGATCCGATGATCGTGTGCACCACGCTTGTCGCGGGCGGGCTTGTCCTGCTTGCGGTGGATGAGATGAAGTTCGAGACGAAATACGCGCAGGTCGAGGATTTCTCCCTGTCCATGTGCTTCAAGATCGGCCTCATCCAATGCGTGGCGATGGCGCCGGGCGTGTCGCGTTCGGGGGCGACCATCGTGGGCGCCATGGCGCTGGGCGCGGACAAGCGCGCGGCGGCCGAGTTCTCCTTCTGGCTCGCCATGCCGACCATGGCGGGCGCCTTCGCCTATGACCTCTACAAGAACCACAAGATCCTTGAGGCGAGCGATCTTGCGACGATCGGCGTGGGCTTTGTGGCCGCCTTCGCCGCGGCCCTCGTCGTGGTGCGCGGCTTTCTCGCCTTCGTCTCGCGGCGCGGCTTTCGGCCCTTCGCCTGGTGGCGCATCGCCGTGGGATCGATCGGCTTCGCGGGTCTTCTGCTGACGCGCTGAGCGTCTCAGATCCGCTTGTCGCCGGAGGCGCACAGGTCGGCGACGGGGCAGCGCTCGCACTCCGGCCGCAGCGCCTTGCACACATATCGTCCGTGCAGGATCAGCCAGTGGTGCGCGTGCAGGCGATAGGCTTTGGGCACGCGCTTTTCGAGCCCGGCCTCCACCTGTTCGGGCGTCTTGCCCGGCGCGATCCGCAATCGGTTCGACACGCGGAAAATATGCGTGTCGACCGCCATCGTCTCATGTCCGAACGCCATGTTGAGCACGACATTGGCCGTCTTGCGCCCGACGCCGGGCAGGGTGACGAGCGCGTCGCGATCCTGCGGAACCTCGCCGCCGAACCGTTCGATCAGCTGGCGCGACAGCTCCACCACGTTCTTCGCCTTGGTGCG
>Ga0315903_10000669_pt1 | contig 51748 bp, 37 predicted proteins | sample LakEriMetagenome_7_FD_203524 | JGI IMG/M metagenome (GOLD analysis project Ga0315903, IMG submission 203524) | Freshwater fungal communities from buoy surface, Lake Erie, Ohio, United States - Buoy 2 MA119 | ecosystem: Environmental > Aquatic > Freshwater > Lake | place: USA: Lake Erie, Ohio... | reverse complement strand
GGGCGATGATGGCGATGTTGCGGATGTCTTGACGAATCATGGAACGCAGGTGGGAAAAAGAACGGGAGCCCGGAAGGGGGAACACACGGTTCGCCGGGATGACACCGGGAAACAACACCCCCGACAGATGTCGCTGCTCACTTCAGCGAATCGGCCGGTCACAAGGGGGGGACCAACCTGTCTCTGGTTCAATCAAGAGGCGATTGGTCACTCTGGCTGCCACATCAACTCACACCGCCGTACTCCCACCACAGAAGTTACCCTGGGAAGGAGCGGCACTTCTCCCGACAGAAAAGCTAGGCGTCTGGAGGGCGATCGAGGGGGTGGAACATGCTTCAGGCAGAGGGGGCGAACCAAGGGGCCCGTCGAAATCCACACCGGAAACGACCGACCACCTCAAAGGGACACAACTCGCAAACCACACCACGGGGCAGGTGGTCCAACAACCGAACCACTTCCCGCACGTGGACGGGGTGGCGAGCATTCCCCGACAGCTCTACTATTCTTGCAGCTTTGCCCCGGCTGGGCAACCGCATTTCTTCGCAGTTGGCCCCACTTTACCGAATCTGCACCTTGCCCCCTCCCTCCCCAACTGCCCCTCAACTGCTGGTCAGCGTGCGGTCGGAGGCCGAAGCGTCGGTCGCGTGTGCAGGGGGCTGCGACATTCTCGATGTCAAGGAGCCGTCGCGGGGTTCGCTCGGTATGGCCCCACTCGGGGTTTTGGCTGAGATTGCCAACCGACTGGCGACCCGATCCCAGGCCCCACCGCTCAGCATCGCACTGGGGGAACTTGCGGAGTGGCCCGACGACCGACCGTTGCCCGAACTACCCCCGGGCATCCAGTTTGTGAAGGTTGGTGTGGCCGGATTGACGCGGGAAGAGGTGGCCGATCGACTTTCCCGGCTGCAACTGCGGTTCTTGCGGATGCAGGCTTCCCCTTCCCATTCTGACACGGCGGCCCCCCCGCAGTGGATTCTGGCGACCTATGCCGACTTTCAAGCCGCCCGCAGCCCCTCTCCCGGCGATCTGTGGGACATCGCTCAGGTGCAGAACTGTGTGGGGGTGCTGATTGACACCTGGGGGAAACAGGGCCCGGGATTGACCGGTTGCCTCACGGAAGACCAACTGCACACTCTGCGGGCTGGGGCCCGCGAGCGGGGACTGACGCTGGCCCTCGCCGGTCGCCTGACCCTGGCCGACATCCCCCTGCTGCGCCGAGTGGGGCCCGACATCGTGGGAATTCGCTCGGCCGCCTGCGTGGAGGGGAACCGTGCAGGGGCCCTGTGTGCTGGGGCGCTGGAGCGGTTTCGCACGTCGCTGGGGGCCCCGTTGGCCCCGCCGGTTCCAGGGCGGCCCGCTGGACGGGAAGCACTTCCCCTCAGCGTCGTGACCCCATGAGTGGCGCTCCGATCGGGCAGCCTCCTGCGCGGATCGCCGGGTGGGGGGAAATGGTGCCGGCGGTTCTCTCGGCGGTCTGGCTGGGCCTGTTTCTGGTGTGGTTTGCCCTCACCCCCCTGTCGAACAATCGCGAGATCGACCGGCTGTCGCTGGGATTGGTGGCCCCCGAATTGATTTCGGGCGTGTTGCTGCCCGAGCCGCGGCCCCAGGGACCGGGCTGGCATCAACTGGCCGACCGGATCGACCTGGTGGCGGTGGCGCTGCTGGCCTGGGGTTGTGCCTGGGGTTGGGGCCGGGGGGCCCGCCGCTGGCTGGGGGTGCCGCTGGGTGACGGCTGGGGGGAACGGCTGGTGCTGGAGGTGGGTTTGGGGTTGGCGTGGCTCTCGGTCTTGACCCTGGCGTGCGGCTGGTGCGGCGGGATGTCGCGCCCCATCATTCTGGGGGCGTCGCTGTTGGGCTGGGTGTTGGCGGTGTGGCCACAACGCGGCGGTGCACCCGCGCTGCCGCCAGCGTCACCTTCCGCCAAAACGATTGGGCCACGTGGCCGTTGGTGGGTGGCTGCCCCATTTGTGCTGGTCATCACCCTGGGGGCCCTGTTGCCCTCGTACGATTTCGATGTGAACGAATATCACTTCCAGGGACCGCGCGAGTACCTGCAGGCGGGGCGCATCCACTGGCTGCCCCACAACGTCTACACCAGCTTCCCCTTTGCGACCGAGATGCTTTCGTTGTGGTCGATGATAGTGCGGGATGACTGGTATCGCGGTGCGGTGGCGGGAAAGCTGGTGCTGGCCTTGTACGGCGTGCTGACGGCGGGGGCCATCGGGGCGGTTGCCCGCCGGCTGTTTGGTTCGACTGCCGGGGTCTTCGCCGGCCTGATCTGGATCACGAGTCCCTGGACCTGCCGCATCAGCACCATCGCCTACACCGAGGGGGCGCTCTGTTTTCATGTCGCCGCCTCGCTCTTGGCCTTGGTGATTTGGCGACAGACGCGTGCCGCGACGCCCACCGACTCCGATCCACCAGCCCGGCTCGATGCCCGCTGCCTGCTCTGGCTGGGAGCCCTCGCGGGGGGGGCGATGGCCTGCAAGTATCCGGGGCTGGTGTCGGTGGTTGTGCCCTCGGCCGTGGCCGTTGTGGTCTTCGCCTGGCGCGATTCCCGAAGTCGGTCCTCATCCGAGAGCGGGCCTGCCCCGTCGGCCACGGGTCTGTTGCCACTCATTGGTCGGCTGTGGCCCTGGGGGCTGGGGGTGGTGCTGTTCATCGGGCCGTGGCTGCTGAAGAACCTGGTCGAAACGGGCAACCCGGTTTATCCGCTCGGGTGGACCATTTTCGGAGGGGCCGACTGGGATGCCGAGTTGAATGCGAAGTGGCGGCAGGCGCACAGTTCCACCGACTTCACTCCCGCCAGCGTTGTGGCATTGCTGCTGGAGATGGCCGGGCGGAACGACTGGCAGACCCCGTGGCTGTTCGCTCTCGCCCCGCTGTCGCTGTGGCCTCGTGCCACGCGAAAACTGGTGGGGTGGCTGTGGCTGCTGGTGGGCTGGGAATTCTTCACCGTGTGGGGTCTGACGCACCGGCTCGACCGGTTCTGGGTCCCCCTGTTGCCTGTGGTGGCGGTGTTGGCGGGGGCCGGGGGAGCCTGGCTCTGGGACGAGGTCGCGTTTTGGGGCAGCGGGCGCTCGGCCCGGATGGCGTTGCGGGCCTTGGCGGCCTTGGTCTGGGGGATGAATTTCACCTTCGCCGTCAGTCCCTGGGGAGGCTACAACGGATTTCTCGAATCATTCGACGCCGCGTCGAAATTCGTGGCCGAGTTCACCGCCCCGGAACTGGTGCATCTGAACCAGCAACTCCCGCCAGGCAGTCGGGTGCTGGCGATTGGGGATGCCGAGATGTTCGAAGCCCGGTTCCCCGTGGTCTACAACACAGTGTTCGATCACTCCATTTTTGAAGATTGGCTGGGAGGCGAGGCCGCTGTGGGAACGGACGGGTTCCCCGATCACGCCGGCCGCCCGTTGAAGTCGGCCGATGAGATTCGGCAGATTCTGGCCGCCCAGGGCATCACGCATTTCTATGTGAACTGGCTGGAGATATTGAGATATCGATCGCCGGGGAATTATGGCTATACCCCGTTCGTCTCCCCCGCTCGGTTCGAGCGGCTGCGCGAATTGGGAGTGCTGGGTGAACCATGGCGCATCGAGACCGCGGTCTTCGCCCTCGATGAGCTCGATCCCGGGAGGCGCGAGATTGTGCACGGGTGGGGAGACAATCCGACACTGACCCGACAGGGGCGGATGTTTCTGAAAACCTTCGAGGTGTTTCCCGTGCTGCGGGAGTAGACGGGGCTGGCCGTTGGCTTTGGGTTGGAGGGATTGGTTTCTGCGGTTCACCTCGGGGACCAGTCTTCTGCGTGTCAGCGGGAGCCATGGAATTCAAGACGCCGCGAGCAGTCTCCACCAGTGAGGCCACTGGTTCCAGGTCAGGTGATGCCAGAGGATCAGAACGGCGAGGATGGCCACGGCGGAACCGGGACGTCCGCAGAGGGATCGGAGCAGAAACCAGGTGGGCCAAAGCAACACACAAACGGGAACCAAGGCCTGCCAGCCCCATCCCAAGCCAAGGAGCGTGATCGCCGCGGCGAGATTGAACCGGTTCTGGGGCATGACCGATTCGCCCATCAGTCTGGGCCAGACCAGGGAGACCGAAACACCCGTCAACAGACCGGCTGTGAGGCCGATGGCGGGAGTGGCCAATCGCTGCGGGAGGGTGATCGGGGGGTTGGGGATGATCCAGGGAAAAGACCACGGCACCAACTGCCAGGCGGGCATCACCATCAGCATGAGGGTGGTGATGACCCAGACCCAGGCGATCGATCGAAGGGGGATACCCTGGCGGTCATGGTCGATCAGCGACCAGACCAGCAAGACGCCCAGCAGCCCGGCATGGAACAGGGCCAGTCCCAGCAGTTCCCACTTGGTGTAGAACAGAATCCAGACGACACCGGCATTGAGGTACGGTGTGCGGAGTGGCAGGTTCGCGCCACCGGAGATCAATTCACGGAAGTAGATCAGCAGGAACAGCGCCAGTGTGATCAGTTCGACGAGGGGATAGCGGCATGAGATGGGGGTATTGCAATGGCGGCAGCGGCCACGCAGGTGGAACCAGCCCCAAAGCGGGATGTTGTCCCGGTGTTCGATGGGATGCTCGCAGGCCGGGCAGTGCGAGCCTCCGCGGACCAGGGTGGCATGCCGGGGCAGTCTCCACGCGGCGACATTCAGGAAGCTGCCGATGGCCGCCCCCAGGAACGCGAACCATCCGGCCGCGAGGGTGGAGAGCAACAGCAGAAAACCCGCTTCCGAGGTGGAGAGATCGGTCAGCTCGTACGAGGTGGGCTGGGGTTGACGGCTCTGCCACCACTGCTGGATCAATGGTCCCAGGACCAGACCCAGTAGGGCGAGTCCGAGAGCAGCCAACAGGCCGCGGCGCAGCGTCTGTTCGAGTTCTTGGACTGCCGGAGTTCCCGGAAAGCGCCACCACCAGCGGGCGACGGCGAAGACATCGACGGCCCCCAGCACTCCCCACCAGATGGCGAGGCTGTGGAGCGAGAACAGCCCCCGCAGCAGAAATGCCTCGGGCGAGTGGGGTGCGAGAGGCCGGGCCAGCGCCAGCCACAACATCCCCCCCGCCAGTTGGAGGGCCGCGGTGGCCGGGCGAGAGTGGGCCACGCCGGCCCCGCGGCAGACAATCCAGGCCGCGGCGAACACCGGGATCAGGGCGGAAACTCCCTGGCCCCGCAGTCCCTCGGGCAGCCACCGCAAAGCCGCCAGTCCACCCCAGGCCATCGCGAGCTGAATGAGCAGTTCACCGATCGTCGATTCGCGCCAGGGGTCGGTGCCTGGGCCGGCCTGAGAGAGGTCAACTGTGAGGGAAGGATTCTGCGTCATCAGGCCACCTCGGACCAGGCGTGCGAGACCCCCTCATGGAGATCGAACCACGCCAGACTTCCAGACGGGGCGGCCTCCAATCGTCCCGCCAGGCGCCGCCAGGTCTCGGGGAGCATGGCTGCGGGAAAATCTCTCCCTTCGGGCGACCAATTCAAAATGCTGCGATCGCGGTCGCTCGCTCCCAATTGCGAGAGCGCGGTCTGTTCCCAATCGGCGATCCACCGCAGCAGGTGGACGACCAGAGTTCGGACCGCAGCCGTCTCTGGCCCAGAGGGTCGAATGCGGGGGGGCAACTGGTCGGGAACGAACGGCAATCGTCCCGATTCGACCGTGGCGTCGAACTCGGGCATCCACTCGGGAAAGGGAAGGTGGCGTGGCAGGAACACCGCGCCGGTTCCCGTTTCAGAAATGACCGTTCCAAATCCCCGCAGGATGACGGTCCGGCCTCCCGGCAGGGGCTGCAGATAGACGCTGGGACTCCGGCATCCAGGGGGGGGCTGGATTCTCCGCAGCCCCTGCTGGAGCAGGCGATTGCCGGTGGCATGTCGAACATCACAGCCCCACAGCCAGTGCTGCAGATTCAAGAGGGCGCGAAACCTGCGTTTTTCGTCTGTGGGGGAGCCCGGGTCTCCTGGCAGAGACGGAACGACGGGAGATTGTCCGACGGTGGAATGCGCGACCGCAGAGAACAGTCGGACCTCCTTCCGCACGGCAGCAGCCGGTTCGGGAATGACGGGCACTCTCCGGGAGCGTCGACGTTTCATGGGTTGATTCTGCGCCGTATTGCAGTCAAGGCACGTATGGAGAGGCGGCGAGATTTGCCGACAAACGAGCTTCGTCCAGCAGCTCCACTGTGCGATCCCTCAGAGTTGATCGCAGAGAATGGACAACTCTGGCAGCAAGACTTCGAGGGGGGCCACATCGGTCCGCTTCAGAGTGGTCCCGCGGACATCCAGCCAACGTAGCTCGGGAACTCCCGCCAGGATGGGCACAGCACCCTTCGTGATGGGAGTGCCCCGCAGGTCGAGTTTCTTCAAGCGGGGTGCCTGACAGACCTGCCGCAGTTGCCCGTCGCCAACGCCGGTTCCGACCAGAGACAACTCTTCGAGGGACCCCAGGTCTCCCAGCCAGGCAAAGGCCTGTGGATCCAGCAGGCTTCCCTCAAGGTCGAGCCAGAGGGAGGCTCCGTCGGGGATCGACTCGGCCAATTGCCTGAGGTTCAACTGTTGCCGGCAGAGCGCCAACGCGACCGTCTCTTGGGAAGAAGAAGGCTTCACGACGCTCGGCACGGGCGGTGCCGCACCAACCGCGGGAGAGCAAATGGGATTGGTGATGGGGCTCGCCAGCCACAGGCCGGTCAACAGGCAGCCTGCGGCCCCACAGAGCCTCACGGCCGGGTTTGCAAACATCGGTGCCTCCTTGGAGACTGTTCCAAAAGCAGCTTGGAAGGACTGGGGCCGAACGCAGAAACCGGTGCGATTCCCCAGGATTGCCCTTCAGAGCCAGAAACGCTGCGCAGACTCTCTTCGGTTCGGAGCGGGGGCGGTGAGGTTGGGCCGATCAGCTCGGCAACCCATTCCGACCCACATCAATCCTTGTCATCTCTACGTTACATATTTGCACAACGTTTGCAAGTAGATATTGGATGCATTTTTTCTGGCCGTCGGTTCCAAGCGGGGCCCCCGTGGGGGAAAGAACCCGAGCAATCGCGGACGGGGGGCCTGGACCGTTTCCGAATCCAGCTCGGCCCCAGCCGTCGTTGCCCAGCCCGGCATCCCCCAGCCAGGCAGGGGGGGCGCAGCATGCCCTGGGTGACCTGGGGATGGTCACCAGGTCACCCAGGGGGCCTGGGCTGGAGTGGCGAAGGAAGCGGCGGCCGGGGGGGGCGACAGCCCGGCTCTCCCGGAAAGGTCGATGGACCCGGTAAAACGGCAGACCGGCTCGACACAACTATTCTGGCTGAAAGTCGATCGAGTCGAGATTCATCAGGGCGTTGCGGTTCTGCGGGTTGACGAACCGCACGAACAGATCGCAGCGACCGGTGGTGGGCTTCAGCTCGACCGTCTTTTCGTACCACTTCTCCCACTCGCCGTTCACCTCGACGGGGACCGAGGCGAGCAGCGGGCCATCGGGGGCGTCGCGGCGGATCTCGATGGTGCCCCCGGCCCCTGCCGAGGCGACTCGCAGTTTGAGCTTCTTCACCTTGTCGAGCGTGATGTGATTGAACCGCAACAGGTGATCGTGGTTGATTGCCCCGATGAACGCCCCGCCGTGGGCGGTGTTCGAGTTGAGCCGTTGCGGACCGCGAATCTCATCGGCGGTCTCGGCATCCACCAGCCGGCGGCGCAGGAACAGCGTTGCCGACGTGTTGAGAGCCGGAATCTCTCCCGCTCCCCGGTCGACGTAATTGGCTTCGAGACGGTAGTACCCGGGTTTGGCCGCTTCTTCGGCATTCACTGGAATCTCCCCGTTGAAGCCTTCGAAGACCCGCACCAAACCCAAGGGTTCGAGACTGTAGATCCACTGCACCATCTCGCGCACCTCGTCGACGGTGTGCTGTGAGTGGGGAATCATGGGGATCTTCCCCCAGGCCCCGGTGGAACCCTTCAGCACCCGCTGGACCGATGCTTCGAGTGCGCCGTCTTTCCCGCGGTATTTCTTGGCCACTTCCAACAGCGGCGGGCCCACGCGGGGTTGGTCGACGGCATGGCAGTTGAAGCAGTCGCTGCGCTTCATCCGTTTCATTCCGGCCGGTCCCTGGTCTTCGGCTGCTTCCCCGTTGGCCGAGGGGAGCGGCCCGGTGGTGAAGACCGCGTTCAGCGAGACCCGTCCCGGCGAGGCGGGGTCGATCGGTTTTTTGTCTTGTTGTTCCACGGCGTCGAAGTCGTTGGTTCCATCTTCGGCATCGTCGACTTCCAGGCTGTAGGCGATGGGCTGGGTGGGGTCGAAGAAGTCTCCGGGCAACGGCTGCAGGAACCGGATGGTCGGGCGGGCATTGCCCACCACCACGGGGACGGCGGCCGACCGGCTGGCACCGTGGTTGTCGGTCACCACCAGTTCGACGTTGTAGACGCCGGGCTGGTCGATTGTGACGGTCGGGTTGGGCTCGGTCGACAGCACCTTGGGCTGGGCCGTGGGGTTGGTCGCCTGGATCAGCCGCCATTCATAAGCCAGGGAGTCTTCCGCATCTTTGTCGCGGGTCCCTTGGCTGGAGAGTTTCACCTCGAGCGGGTGCTTGCCGATGTTGTTTTCGGCCGCCGCACTGACGAGAGGTGTGCGATTGCCCGCGATGTAGTCGATGCGGACGATGCGGGCGTCGGCGTTCAGCCCCCAGGTTTCGCCATACTCAATGAGGTACAGGGCCCCGTCGTGCCCGAAGGCCATGTCGATCGGCCGGACGAACCGCTGCTGCGGCAGGAAGGGCTCGATGTGAGTGATGTTCTGCTGGTCGTCCAGGTGAACCACCTTGATCCAGTGCCGGCTCCACTCGTAGATAAACAGGCAGTTGTCATAGGCGGCGGGGAACTTCCCCGCGGACTTCAGATTGGGGTCGAAGTGATAGACTGGACCGGCACAGGCCGTGCGTCCTCCGGCCCCAAGTTCCGGAAACTCCGGAGAGTTCGCATACGGGTAGTAAATGAATGCGGGCTGAGCCGGTGGCAGGGTCTTGCGCCCTGTGTTGTTGGGAGAATTGTTCACCGGTGCCTGGGCATCGAATTTCGCCCCCACCTCCTTGGTGACGAAATTCACCCAGGCGTAGGCCTGGTTGTTGGCGACAAAATAGGGCCACCCAAAGTTTCCAGCTTTACGGGCCTGGTTGACCTCATCGTAACCACGGGGTCCGCGGGGCCCCTCTGCCTGCGCATCAGGACCAACATCACCCCAGTAGAGATCTCCGTTGACCGGGTCGACGCTGATGCGCCAGGGATTTCGGCAGCCCATCACGTAAATCTCGGGCCGGCCCTGCGAACCATCGGCGGGAAACAGATTCCCCTCGGGAATCTCGTAACTCCCTTCGGGGGTGGGGCGGATCCGCAGAATCTTGCCGTTGTAGCTGTTGGTATTCGCGGACGATTTCTGCGCGTCCCACGGCTCACGCCCAGGGCGTTCATCGATGGGAGCGTAACTCTGGGAATCGTCAAAGGGATTGGTGTTATCTCCTGTGGCGATGAACAGTTCACCCCGCGGTCCAAACTGCAGCGAACCGGCATGGTGGCAGCACTCCCGACGTTGCTCCTCGTATTTCAGAAGCAGCTTTTCCGATGCCGTGTCGAGTTGCCCCTCGACCAGGGTGAACCGGCTGACATGCTGGCCAGTGAAGTTGGGGGGAGAGTACTGCAGATAGACCCACTGGGTTTGTTCAAACTTCGGATCGAGGGCCAAACCAATCAGTCCATTTTCCTGCTCGGTAGTGACCTTGAGTTCACCTACCAGCCGGACCGCCTGGGTCTTGGGGCTCCAGACCTTCAGCTTGCCCTCGAGCTCGATGAAGTACACATCGCCATTGTGGGCAATTGCCAATTCCATCGGTTGACGCAGACCGGTCACCAGCGGCGTGGTTTCGAAACGGGTGGGATCGACCGGTTCGGCGGCCCTCAGCAGCGGAGCCGCGAGGACGGTCAGCAGCAGGCTGGTGAACAAGCGAAGGGGAGGCATGATGGGGGTGAGGTGGAGGGGATGAGACGACCGGGAGGTTTCCCCCGCTGTGGCGGGGTACAAGACTGGATCCAAATCGTGAAGCCCCAGGGTACTGCCGTCAAGGATCGACGCACCAGACTGTTGTCCGTGGGGGCCAACCCCCAGGTGACTCCGCCAGAACCACAATCCAAGGCGGCCGGCGGGACATCGTGTTATTCTGGAGACATGTCCGCGATTTGGCCGGTTCACCAATGGAGAAATCGGCCAGCGATTGGGCTCAACATCCTTCCGGGAAACCTTGTCCATGCCATCGGCTACGACGACTGACCAATCGCCAGCCAAATCACTCCCTCCGGCGTCCCGGTCGCGGTTGCGGGCCATCTTCCGCATGCTGCTGCTGGCGGGGGGGCTATATGGGGTGGCAGCCTATCTGGCCGCTCCCGAGTTTTGGCGTTACTACTCTCGTCATCATCCCGCTTTGGCCGAATTGCCAGTGACGACCCAGACGGGAAATGGCACACCTGGCGATCCTTTGAACTTCGCCCTGGTGGGAACACGTCATGAGGTTGTGCGGTGCCTGGTGGCGGCGGGCTGGCGGCCAGCCGATCCGCTGTCGCTGAAGAGCAGCCTGGAAATCGTGGAGGCGAGCGTGCTGGGGAAGCCTTACGAGACCGCTCCGGTCAGCAACCTGTTTCTGTGGGGCCGACCTCAGGATTTGGCGTTTGAAAAGCCGGTGGGAAACAATCCCCGTCAACGTCACCATGTGCGGTTCTGGGAGTCGGCCAAGCGGGATGCGAATGGCCGGCCGCTCTGGGCGGGGGCGGCGATCTTCGATCGCGCAGTCGAGTTGAGCCGACGGACCGGACAGGTCACCCATCAGATTGATGGTGACATCGACCGGGAGCGGGATACTCTGGCCAGTGACCTCGGCCGTACCAATCGGCTACTGGGGCAGTCTTACGTCGATGATTTCCAGCCTGTGAAATCGGGCACAAACGGAGGGGGAGACCACTGGCATACCGATGGCCGGCTGTTTCTGGCGATTGTGGCCCCCGAACTGCGGTCTGCGCCCGCGACACATCCCGCTCCCCAGTCTCAGTAACCCCTCGGTCATCCCATAACTGCGGACAGGCAACAGTCAACTGAGATTTCGTGAGAGATTGCCAACGGCTGCCCCGACTGACACTTGCGATCCGTCGGTCTTCAAGCAAGCGCGAATATCATCGCCGCCACAATCGCCAGACTCACCAGCATCAGCAGGAGCACCCCCCTCCAAAGCCTTTGCTCGCGTTGCTCGAACGACGTGACACGATTGTCGACACGGCCCGACCGGGCGAACTCGATGGCCTCGGGACGGACTGGAGTCGGTCGGGTTGGGACCTTCTCAGCGGATCTCTCCTGACTCATCCGAAAGCACCTCAATGCGCGAAGAGCCTGGCCGGCAGTTGGCCCGTTTTGCGATCTCCGGCGAACTGTCAGCCCGCCGCACCGGACAACGCCAGATCGACGACAACAAGACCGTCACCAGAATATGACAAGGGTGTCACCGAACCAAAAAACCGGTCTTTCAACCAGAACTTTCCGGCCCGCTGCTCAACGCGTAGTTTCTTACGAAGTCTTACCTGCCCCCCAAGCGACTCCTCGTGACTCCCTAGTGGACTAAAAATCGACAGCTCTCAAGATTCTGCGAAACAACTGCATCACTTTCAAGCCCAAGGTGATTTGCAAATGAACAAGGACACCCATTGACGCAGCAATCCTCAACCTGCTTTTGGATTGCTGCTGGCGAACACTGCGAGCCATTCCATCTGCCCGCGGCCTGCCGAGACCGATCCCGACCAATGACCACCGCCGACTGGACACCTCCGCTTCGCCAAACAAATATCCCACAGTTCGCATCAGATCCCGAATCCTGCGACACTGACGGTGTGGAAGACGCCGGATCGACTGGCAACCGTTCCCTGGGAGCTGCCTCACATGACGACCTTGATTTGTGCTGGATTGCGAAAAAGCCTCGTTCTATGGCTGGCGGCCAGCCCTCTGGCCGCCTGGAAGGCTCCTCCCACCGCCGCGGATTCCGGACCAGACGCTGTTGATGTTGTCCCTGCCGATCCCCTCGACCAATGGCCCGCGTGGCGCGGACCGTTGGCCACCGGCGAGGCCCCCCGGGCACAGCCCCCCACCACCTGGAGCGAATCCAACCAACTCCGCTGGAAAACTCTCATCCCCGGCAAAGGGCATGGCAGTCCAATCGTCTGGGGAAACAGGGTGTTCGTGACGACAGCCATCCCGGTGGGAGCAGACCTCGCTCCTCGCGTCACGAGATCCTCGGGCTCGCATGACAACATCCCGGTCACACGTCGCCAGCAGTACACAGCGCTGGCCATTGACCGCGACTCGGGGCAGATCGTCTGGCAAACGACCCTGCGCGAAGCGCTGCCGCATGACGGTGGCGGTCACTGCACCGGCAGCCTCGCCTCGGCCTCACCCGTCACCGATGGGCGTCGGCTCTACGTCTCGTTCGGCTCCGAGGGCATCTACGCCCTTGAGGCCAACGGCACCCTCGCCTGGGAGCGCGACCTGGGAAAGATGTATCCCGTGCATGGTCATGGCGAGGGAAGCTCTCCCGCGCTCTGGGGAGAGTTATTGTTCGTGAACTGGGACCACGAGCAGGGCTCCTTCCTTGTGGCGCTGGACACCGCAACCGGAGAAGAACGCTGGCGCGTCCCACGCAATGAGGTGACCTCATGGGGGTCCCCCATCGTGATCGAACATCAAGGGCGGCCGCAGTTGATCATCAGCGGCACTCACCGGATTCGCGCCTATGCTCCGGCTTCGGGAGAGGTCTTGTGGGAATGCGGAGGACTCTCCACCAACGTGGTCGCCTCGCCGGTCGCCGGGGACGGATTCTTTTTTGCTGGCAGCAGCTACGACACCAAGGCCTTCCTCGCCATCCGGCTCAACGGAGCCTGCGGAGATCTCACGGGCAGTGACCATGTCGTCTGGTCACGAAACCGGGCAACCCCCTATGTTCCGTCACCGCTGCTGGCCGGTGGAACCTTGTTCTTCCTGCACCACTATCAGGGAGTGCTGATCGGGGTCGATCCGCAGACAGGGGCCGACCGCCCGGGAGCGTTCCGCCTCCCCGGAATCTCCGACGTCTATGCCTCCCCCGTCTCCGCCAATGGGAAGTTATTCATCACCGATCGCGACGGGACCACGGTGGTCTACCAATTGGCAGACCGGCCGAAATTCCTGGCCGAAAACCGGCTCGACGACCAATTCAGTGCCTCAGCTGCACTCGCGGGACGCCAGATGTTTCTGCGGGGTGAACGCTGGTTGTATTGCCTGGAAGAGCGGTGAGACTGCGGTTCCGCTTCCAACATGGCCGACGGGGCCCCTCGGGGCCGTATGTTTTCGGACGGCGTCACCCCACCTGTCGTCCTTCCCACTGGAGTGGCAATCACGCCCGAACAATCCCGATACGGTAGATCTGCCGACGGGATTCGCGTGAGGCTGGTTGCCTGGCACGATGCCAATCCGGCCACCTCCATCAGGATTTCTTTTTGACGATGGAGCCAATGATCACAGCAGCCCATCGATTGGCTCAGCGCGATACACTTCATGCGGCCGGCCATCGAAATCGATCCACTGGGCATCACGCGGAATGCCCAAGGTCGACAGCACCGTGGCCGCGAGGTTTTCAATCGTCTGCCGATCAGCCGTCGGCTGGGCCGCGATCTTGTCTGAGGCGCCCAAAACAGTTGCCCCGCGCACTCCCGCACCGGCGAACAGACTGGTCATGACCGGCCCCCAGTGATCTCGCCCTCCATCCGGGTTGATTTTGGGTGTCCTGCCGAATTCCCCCGTCACCACGACCAGGGTCTCATCCAGCAGGCCAGACTCAGCCAGGTCATCCAGTAGCCCCGAGAGCGACACATCCAGATAGGGCAGTAGATTGTCCTTCAGCACCGGAAAGTTCCGCCGGTGGGTATCCCAGGACGAATTCTTCCCGAGGTTGACCTGTACCAGATTGACCCCCGCTTCAACGAGCCGACGTGCCATCAGGAGTGACAGACCAAATTTGTTTTGGCCGTACCGGGCAGCCGTCCGCGGGTCAGCCTGCTCGACATCAAAGGCCGCCTGAACCTTGGGATCGGCCAGCACCGAGATCGCCTGGGCCCGGTTACGGTCGAGTTTCGCCCCCTCGGCTCCCTCTTCGAGCCGGCGTTGCTGACGCTCGATGCTGTCAAGCAGCCCAATCCGATTATCAAGCCGTCCTCGCCCTCCCTCGGGCAACGTCAACACGGGCATGTCGAAGATGGTTTTGGATTCGTGTTCGAACGGAGTGCCTTCGAAGCGAAAGCAATTCGGGCAGGCACCGTTCCCCAGAGCGCAGGCGGCAGCGACATGCAAGTGCCACGCCTCATAGCGTGTTCCCAACTTGCCAGCGTATTGACCGGGTCGGAATGCATTCGCCTCGTTGACGCTGGGTTGGGGGAGGACAGCCGCGGGTGGCAGGTCGTTTCGGCCCCGGGTGAGGTACGTCACCTGCGAGGCGAGCGACGGCCACTCGTTGGGGCTGGGGACACGGGCAAGGCTGAACCCAGCGGGGAAATCGAGCCGGCCCGTAAAGAGCATATGACACGCCTCTTCATGACCACTGCTGCCACTGGCGATGGCGCGGTGCAAGGCGAAGCGGTTGCTCTGTTGCGCCAACAGTGGCAGGTGCTCGCAGATTTCCAGCCCCGGGGTCTGGGTGGAAATGGGGCGAAATTCGCCCCGTACTTCCAGAGGAGCTTCCGGCTTCAGGTCGAAGCTGTCTTGATGGGAGATGCCACCATTCAGGAAGACGAAGATCACGGACCGGGTGGGAGGTGTTGGGCGGGGGAACCCGACAGCCCGTGCGGCCAGCAGGTGGGGCAACCCCAGTCCCAGCAGACCCAGAGAACCGGCCTGCAGCAATGATCGGCGTGAGGAGGCAGGGGCTCCGAACGGGAGAGTGTTCCGGGGTTGCGGACAAATCATCGAACCACTCCACGTCACGAAGCCGAGGGGAATGCAGGGGCTGATCACCACAGGCGATCATCAACCCGCCAGAACACCAACCGACTGACCGATGAACACATCAGCACCCAGTGATCTGAACTGCTCAGAATAACACCGAGCCATTTTGAATGAAACCAACACTTTCGCAGTGCATATCTTGCCCCCCCCCTCAAACCGATACCGCCACCCCCAGCGCCTGTGCCGTATCGCACAAAGACTTCCAGGTGATGTCATCGAGTTCGATTCCCTCGGCCAATCGTTTCTGTTTCGTGCGTGCCTCGATTTCACCCGGCATCAGGATCTCGGAATCGGGTGTTGCTTTACGCGATTGCTTTACGAACGCGATGAAACGCTCAACCTCGTGACCAAAGCCGATGTCGTTGGGAATGCGCTCAGGATCGATCAACAATGCGAACATTCCGTTGATCAGATACGGAGCAGCCGGATCACTGCACCCACTGCCAGTCAGCGCCCCGGCAAACATTTCGGCAATAATACCCAAGCCGTATCCCTTATAGCCGCCAAACGGCAGGATCGCTCCCGGGGGCTTGCCATAAAAAGTCTTCGGATCGTTGGTGGGGTTTCCATCGTGGTCGATGATACAGCCTGGCGGAACATCCACCCCCTTGTTGAAGGCCACCTTGAGTTTTCCCTCGGCGATCGAACTGGTGGAAATATCGTAAATGATGTCGGTTCCCCCGGAGACAGGCACCCCGGCCGCGACGGGGTTGGCCGAAAGCCGACGGTCGATACCGCCCCAAGGTGCCACCAGCAGTCCAAACCCGCTGGTATTCACGAAGAACAGTGAGCACAGCCCGGCATCACAGGCCATCTGGGGCCAGTCGCCAATTCGCCCCAGATGGGCCGTGTTGCGCAGCGCCAGGATCGACAGGGCACTCTTCTTCGCCTTCGCAATCGCGATTTCCAGGGCCTGCTCACCAACCGACTGCCCGAAGCCCCGCTGACCATCCAACACCGCCAGCGTGTCCGTCTCGAAGACGGTCTGTACCTTCTGGTTGGCACGGACCATGTCTTTCTTCAGCCAGTCGATGTAGTAGGCGACCCGAATCACGCCATGCGAGTCGTGCCCGACGAGATTCGACTCGACCAGCCGACGGGCAATCTGGGAATCCTCGGGCGAATGACAACCGGCCCGGGAGAAGATTTGCTGAACGAGGGGAACGAGACGATCGGCACGGATTTTGATCATGGAGAATGCGAGCAAAAAGGAAATGGAGAGGCGGGCAAAAGGCCGGAGAAAGACGTCGGGTTGATCAAATTTGTGGCGAAATCCCGGACAAAGGACTCGAGCCCTTTCCAGGAGATCAAACCAACGGAAAAAACGACCTGTCCTCAGCGGGCGGGGACATGATTGCTGAACCTGGGATCTCCCTTGAGGGGGAGTTGGACCGACCGACCCGATTCGGCCGCTTTGTAGATGGCGAGGATGATCTCGACGCTCTTGCGTCCCTCTTCGCCGTCGACCTGGGGGGCCGAGCCGGTCTGCACAGCCCGGACGAAATCCCGCAGTTGTTCGCGATGACCGGCGTACGAGATCGCCTTGGGATCCGCAGCCCCTCCCCCACCACCGACCCGCTTGGCAAACTTCTCCCGGATCATGGCGTCGCGACGATTGGCCGGTTCGAACTGCCACAGTAGGACATCGTCCTGCTCGACAATCACCGTTCCCTGGGTGCCGTGGATCTCGGTCTTCTTCAGCATCCCCGGATGGGCACTGGTGGTGGCCTCGATGACACCCAACGCCCCGTTACGGAAACGGATGGCCGCGACACCGGTATCCTCAACCTCAATCCGTTCGTGGGCGAGCGTCCCGGTAAACCCTGCGACTTCGGCCACATCCCCCATGAACCACTGGATGAGATCAACGTTGTGGATCGCCTGATTCATAAAAGCACCACCGCCGTCGAGCTTCCAGGTACCGCGCCAGCCCCCGCCATCGTAGTACTGTTGGGTGCGCCACCATTTGACGTAGGTGTCTCCCAGCGTCAGCTTGCCAAATCGGCCCTCGTCGATCGCCTGTTTGAGCACCTGATTGGCGGGGCTGAACCGGGAGGGGAAGATGGTACAGAGCTGCACTTGAGCCTTACGGCAGGCAGCGATCAGACGGTCACACCGGGCGAGTGTGATTTCCAGCGGTTTTTCGACCACCACGTGCTTCCCCGCGCGCGCCGCCTCAACTGCCGGTTCGAGATGGGCTCCGCTGGGGGTGCAGATGTTGACGATATCGAGCCCGGGATGGTCAAGAAACCGGGCATAATCTCCATAAACCTGGCAGCGCGGGGCCAGTTCGACAATTCGCTTGGAGTTCTCGGGGTTGGTGGAGAAGGCGGCCGTGAGGTGGGCCCCCTTCAGGTCGGCAATGGCCCGTGCGTGAAACTGGGCAATCATGCCACATCCAACAATTCCAAAACCCAGCTTGGCCATGTGGTCGGTCCGGCGTGAATCGAAGTCGGAGAGAAAACGACGGGCAGCCGTGGGCCACCCGCCGCTCGGACGCGATTATTGAGGAGTGGAGGGATGACAGCAAGGATGATTCCCTCTTCATACCATCACGCCCCCAGACTGCGCCCGATTGCATCCCGGAAGGGGGGTGATAGCATGAAGCAGGTTTTCTTGGTCCCTGAGGTTTCCTCATGCCCGCCAGTTTTGATCGCGCCACTGCCCGACTCGCCCTGGAGGTCTGCCGGTGGACCAATTGCGCCGCCGCAGGAGCGACTGAAGCTGCAAGTCTGGCTGAGGCACAGGCCCAGATCGAAACCCGTGGCCGCCCGCTGCGCAGTCCCCTGCGGGTGAGGGGAGTGGGCTTGCACGCTCTGACGTCGTTCGCGGCGATTGTTCCGGAAGCCGATCGGAACATCGTGGCTTTCAGCGGCACTTTGACCGAGTTTCGCCTGCCGTCGAATTGGGGCCTGGGCGATCTGGTGACCCTGTTTCAATCGTTGGCCGACTGGGTGCAGAATGGCCGGGCAGCCCCGGTTCCCTTCCAACTCTCGGCGGAAGATGTGGGGCTGTGGCGGACCATCGATCTGGGATGCGAGGTCCACGGCGGTTTTTTGGATGAATTGAAGGCGGTTCTGCGACCCGTGATCGATCAGTTGCAGAGTCTGGGAGGAGCCGGTCGGCCGTTGCTGTTGACGGGACACAGCCAGGGTGGGGCAGTGGCGGCTTTGGCGACACTGGCCCTCGCGAGTGCTGGTTTTCAGGTCGAGGGAACCTACACATTCGCCGCCCCCCGGGCCGGAGGACGCGAATTCGTCAATGCAGTGCAGTCCCCGGTGTTTCGCTTCGAGTACGGAGTCGACCTCGTTCCTTGGCTCCCCCCAGCCGCTCTGAAGAGCACGCTCGAGAAGAAGCTTTCTGAGAGTGCCGGAATGAAGTGGCTGTTGCTGCGGGGCACAATCCAAAAGGTTCTCGACGCTCTGGGGGATGCTGATTACCTGGGGCTGGGAGAGCTCTACTACGGTACTCCCGAGGACCGCCGACTCTGGGTGGCCCTGAATCGGGAATACGAGCGCGCATTGGAACCGCAACGGCTGAAGTTGGTGATCCAGCGAACAGAAGACTGGGGGGCGAACCATCGACTGGGCAACCCCCGGGCAGAGCCGCTGATGGGCTACGAGGCACTCGCGTCGCCCCCTCCCGAAGGCTGGCCTTTGGCGCAGCCCACGAACTCGGGACTGCCGCACGTGTCGGACGGGGGGCGACTGCCGCTGGTGCCCCCGGTCATCGACGCGACCCCATCCGATGATTGGTCAGCGGTTTAAAGGGTTCATCGTGGCATCTGAACTGATACCGGGATTCCGACAGGAAGTTCTTGAAAGGAGCGTGGGGAATGTCTCGTGTGAAATGGCTGGGAGCGATCTTGATGACTCTGGGAGTAAACGCGACGCCGGTCCAGGGAGATGACGCACACGACGCGTTTCAGGCGCGGGTTTTCGAACATCAGGGAAACCCGTTGCCCTATCGGATCCTGTTCCCTCTGGGATTCCAACGTGACAAGAAGTACCCGTTGGTTGTGTTTCTGCACGGAGCGGGGGAACGTGGAACCGATAACTCGGCCCAGTTGGTGCATGGAATGAACGATTTCGCCCAGCCTGAGAATCGTGCCAAGTATCCCTGTTTTGTAGTCGCGCCGCAGTGTCCGCAGGAACGGCGATGGGTGGAGGTCGACTGGGGGGCCTCCCGGCACACGATGCCCGATGAAGCATCGATTCCCCTGACGGCGACCATCGCCCTGCTCGACTCGCTACAACACGAGCTGCCCGTGGATGTCGACCGATTCTACGTCACCGGACTCTCGATGGGCGGCTATGGCGTCTGGGATCTCGCACAGCGGTTTCCATCGCGGTTCGCGGCGATTGCCCCAATCTGCGGCGGCGGAGACGAGGTGCAGGCGCCGCGGTTGAAGTCCCTCCCGATCTGGGCCTTTCATGGAGACCAGGACACGGCTGTAAAGCCCGAGCGGTCGCGGAACATGATCGCGGCGATCAAATCGGCGGGGGGACAACCGAAGTACACCGAATACCCGGGAGTGGGACATAACTCCTGGTCCCAGACCTACGCTGATCCCCGGTTTTTCGAATGGCTGTTCGCTCAACATCGGGTGGCGAAATCTGATCAGCAATCGGGCAACGAGAATCGGAACTGAACGACGCCACGTTCCGGAGTTCGACAAACTCGCAGTTGGGCATCGAGTGGCGGATGTCGGTTCAGGACACCATGGCCCCCTGCAGATCGCCTTCGTTCCAGGGAGGGGTCTGCAGGATCGCGGGCAGCACCTCTTCGGGTTGGTCGACCACCTGCCACAGTTTCAGGTGCCGGGGGGACATGAACTTCTCGACGACGCAGTAGTCCATCAGTTCCTGGAAACGATCGTAGAAGCGGCGAGTGTTCACGAGGATGATCGGCTTCAGGAAGATACCCAGCCGTTTCAGCGTGATCGCCTCAAGCAGTTCCTCAAAGGTACCAGTCCCGCCGGGTAGGGCGACCACGGCATCGGCTCTTTCCAGCATCAGTCGCTTCCGGCCGTGCATGTCGTCCACGATGTGCAGTTCATTGACCCCGGTATGTCCCCACTCAATCTCAGCCATGAAGTTGGGAATCACCCCTACAACATAACCTCCTTCCGAGAGGGCACCGTCCGCCAATTGCCCCATTGAACCGACACGTCCACCACCGTAGACGATGGTCACCCTCTCGCGTGCCAGGCACTCTCCAAGGCGTCGGGCGGCCTGCTGGAACTCGGGATCGGTCTTGTCGCTGGAGGCGCAATAGACGGCGATGCGTTGAATACTCATGGAATGACGTCGCAGCACTGCAGAAGAGTCAATGACGAGTATGAATCGTTGCCAGGATGCGAAAGTCCGTAAGGGGAGTCGCTCACCGCTCGCCAGAATGTATCGTCGCACCCCGCCTAAACTTCGTAGACTTTCCCGCGTTCGGGGATGATGGGTTCTTCGTCGCAGAAGTCCTTGAGCATCTGCGAGAGGCCCATCAGCGAATCAGGTTCGCCATGCACCAGGAATGCCTGGCCGATGCCTGTGGTCTGGGCCATATGCTCGTACCACCAGCGCAGGTCGTTCACGTCGGCATGGGCTGACAGTCCTTCGAGGACCTCGACCGAGGCCCGCAGACTGTACTCGCGGTCGTAGATCTTCACGAAGGGCTGCTTGTCTCGGATCCTCCGGCCCAGGGTATGTTCGGCCTGAAAACCCATGATGGCCACGGTATTGGCGGGATTTTCGATGCTGTGCTTGAGATGGTGCAACACCCGGCCACTTTCACACATGCCACTGGCGGCGATGATGAGCATCGGCCCCTTGCGGTGATTGAGAGCCATACTGTCTTCGGCCCGGGTAACGTAGGACAGGCCGGCAAAGTCGAATGGATCGCGGTCAGACTTGAGTGTGTGCTGGACCTCATCGTCGAATACCTCGGGATGTTCCCGGAATACCTTGGTGATGCGGCTCGACAGAGGGCTGTCGACAAACACCGGAATCTGCGGAATCTGTTTCGAATTGGTCAGTTCATTGAGGAAATAGACCAGTTGCTGGGTGCGGCCCAGGCTGAAGGCGGGAATGACAATCCGGCTTTGCTGGGAGGCCGCCTTGCGGATCAAGCGGACCAGATCGTCCTTGATATCGTCTGGGGGAGGATGAACCCGGTTGCCGTAGGTCGACTCGGTAATCAACACATCGCAGCCATTGACCAGCGTGGGATCGCGCAACAGGGGCATGCCACGCCGACCCAAATCCCCGGTGAAGACCACCCGTCGGATTTCCCCCAGTTCCTGAAACTCCAGTTCGACGCTGGCCGAGCCGAGAATATGCCCCGCCTCTCGAAACCGGATGCGAAGTTCCGGAAAGATCTGCCGCCACTGGTCATACGGAACCGCTTCAAGTTGGCGTTCGACCTGGGCGACTTCCTTATGGGAATAAAGAGGCTCGATGCGGGGTTCCCCTTTGCCCCGTCTCTTGTTCAGGTGGGCCGCGTCTTCCTCCTGAATGCGGGCACTGTCGTCGAGCATCACCGCAGCGATATCGGCCGTGGCGGCGGTACAGAAAATCGGGCCCTTGTAGCCCTCTCCGACGAGGCTGGGGAGATTTCCGCAATGGTCGATGTGGGCATGTGACAAGATCACAGCATCAAGCATGCCGGGCTTGTGCAGGAACTGTTGGTTCTTGAGTCGCGATTCGGACCGACGTCCCTGGAACAGCCCGCAGTCGAGCAACACCCGCAGTCGCCCACATTCGATCAGATGTTGACTGCCCGTGACTTCACCCGCCGCACCGCAAAACGTGATCTTCATGAGCGCCCTGGATCGGGAAAGACTTGCGAGGGAGAAGCCCCCGGTAACTGTCAGAATAGAACTGATTGGCCCATGGTGAAAGTCCACAGGGAGCGGTTGATTCCCCCCCCCGCCCTATCAGCGATGGCATCCGACCGCAGTAATTGATTTTCCGGACGGTTGCACGGATCATCGCAGTCTTCCCACGACTTTCCCCGATTTGACCCCGGCATGCACACAAGCCTTCTCTGCGCGAATTGCGGACTGCCCCACGATCATCACCAGTTGCAGAATCTCTGTCGCGTCTGCCAGCGGCCATTGGTTGCTCGGTATGACCTGCAACGGTTGAAGGGGGTGTTCCGCCCAGACGTGGTCCGCCAACGGGCCGATCGATCATTGTGGCGCTTCTGGGAAGTGCTGCCGGTCGACGCTCCGGAGGACGCCGTGTCGCTGGGGGAAGGAGGCACCCCCTTGCTGTCGTGTCTGCCTCGCGGGCCATTTGCACAATTCTCGCGGCTATCGATCAAAGATGAATCGTTCAACCCCACGGCCAGCTTCAAGGCCCGGGGAATGACGGCCGCCGTGACGCGGGCCAAAGCACTGGGAGTCTCGACCATCGCCCTGCCTTCGGCTGGAAACGCCGCCGGTGCCGCCGCGTATTACGCAGCCCGCGCCGGGATGCGATGCATTCTCTTCATGCCACAGGACACTCCCCCTGCCAACATCATTGAGTCGGTCGTGGCGGGAGCCGAGGTGTACCTGGTGAATGGTCTGATCAGCGACTGCGGCAAGCTGGTCCGGCAGGGGTGTCAGAGATACGGCTGGTTCGATCTCTCGACCCTCAAGGAACCGTTCCGCCTCGAGGGGAAGAAGACGATGGGGTACGAGTTGCCGTTCGACCTGGAAGCCTTGCGGCCCGACCGAGGATTCCGGCTTCCCGACTACATCTTTTATCCGGCGGGGGGCGGCACCGGCCTGGTGGGAATGTGGAAGGCGTTCGACGAAATGCAGCAATTGGGCTGGATTGGCTCGGAACGTCCAAAAATGGTGCTGGTACAGGCCGAGGGCTGTGCCCCAATCGTCAAGGCATTTCGCGAACAGACCCGGCATGCCGAGTTGTTTCCCAACGCGGCCACAGTGGCCAGCGGACTTCGGGTCCCGGTGGCCGTGGGCGATTTTCTGATGCTGCAGGCAGTCCGCGAGAGTGGCGGAACCGCTCTGACGGTGACCGATACCGAGTTGATGGAGGGAGTCGGGGAAATCGCCCAGCATCAGGGAATCTATGCCTGTCCTGAGGGAGGTGCGGTCTGGAAGGCGGCTTGTCACCTGCAGGCCACTGGCTGGCTGCCCGCCGATGCCGAAATTGTGCTGTTCAACACGGGGAGTGGGCTCAAGTACAATCACCTGTCGGAACCACAAGGCCTGCCAGTCCTCGATCACACGGATTCCAATGTGCTCGACCTCGTTCGGGGTTGAGAGTGCCCGGGTGAAAATCCGCCGACAGCGTACCGCGACAATTCGTGTGTCGGGTCGAGGGTAAGTTGAAGACGGGTGCCAAGGCCCTGACCGCCAGCGACGGGATTCAAGAACATGAACAACCCCAAACCATCTGGATGCTGTCCTGCCGATCATCCCCGACTGCCCCGCCGGGGGGTGTTGCAGATGGGTGGCCTGGGCCTGTTCGGGCTGGGGATGTCAGACCTGTTGAAGTTGCGGTCCGAGGCGTCACCGGCACCCCGCGGGCGAGCCAAGTCGGTGGTGTTCATCTTCCAGTCGGGGGGGCCGTCACAGCACGAGACATTCGATCCGAAGCCCGAGGCCCCGGTGGGCATTCGGGGAGAATACGCGGTCACTCAAACTCAGCTGCCGGGTGTCCATTTCTGCGAATACCTCCCGCGATTGGCGGCGCGGGCCGACCGTTTTTCGATTGTAAGAACACTGCATCACACCGCTGACCGTCAGTTCCGGAACGAGCACAATAGTTGTCACTATCTGATGCTCACCGGCACCACCGAGTTGCCGATCGGTGATACCAACGCCACGATCGCCAATCCCCGTCCGGGACGGGTGGAGTGGCCATCGATCGGAGCACAGGTGGCGTATGCCGCACCGGTAACGCCGGGAATCGGCTGGCCGTCGGTGGTGGAGATTCCCCGGACCAATCTGATGAAATATCCCGGACGGGGAACCGGGCTCTTGGGACCGCGTTACGATCGCTGGGGCGTCGATCTGGCACCAGTCTGCAGGGCTCCGGACGCGGCTGGCTCGTGCCCCAATTGCTTCAGTCATGATGATCCCAATGATCCGGCCCGCGCGGCTGGTCCAGGTGCCAAAGCCTGGTGGGATAACAGCTCGTGCCGGGATGCGTCATTCCATCTACCCGCCCTGGTTGAGGGAGGAGTGGCCATTCCACAGCTCGACAACCGGTTCGCCCTGTTGAGTCAATTGGATGGAATGCGGCGGACGGTCGACCAGGCGGGAACGGCGGGCCTGCTCGACGGTTGGGACATCTACCGGCAGCAGGCGCTCAGGTTGCTGGTGGCGAGCCAGCCGGGCCGGGGAAATCCCTTCGATCTGTCGCAGGAGACCAACACGGTGCGTGACCGGTACGGCCGGGAGGAATGGGGACAGGGGTTTCTGACCGCCCGTCGGCTGATCGAGGCGGGAGTGCGCATGGTGCAGATCAACCTGCGGGGATGGGACACGCACCAGAACGCCTTCCGCGACCTGAAAGGAAAACTCCTCCCGTCGATTGACTGGTGTCTGAGTGGATTTCTGGATGACCTGGAAGAACGGGGATTGCTGGACGAGACGCTGGTCGTGATGTGCGGGGAGATGGGACGGACGCCCCGCATCTCGCCGATCGCAGTGGGGGGCAAAAACGCCAGCGGCGAAGTCTTCACGGATGGGCGGCATCACTGGGGAGATGTCTTCCCTTGCCTGTTGGCGGGAGGGGGCATTCGCCCCGGCCAGATTGTGGGGCAGACCGATCCGCAGGGAGCCGTTCCCGTGGGAGATGCGTGGACGCCGTCCGACCTCGCGGCGACAATCCTCCACCAGTTGGGAGTCGATCCAGCGACGGAGTTTCACGATTCCACCGGTCGGCCGTACCGTTTGTATCTCGGCCATCCAATTCCCGATGTGGTGTGAACCGCGGCAGAACCACTGACCATGGACTTGCAGATTCCCCGAAACTCTCCCCCTGCCGAGAAGACCGATATGGTCGATCGGACAGTTTGGCTGGGGGCTGGCGTGGTCCTGATCGGGGCCTGGGTGTTCATCCGGATGGCTGAGCTCATTGAGAACCACGGCGGCCATCCGCTGGATGAGAGCATCCTGAAATGGTTCCGACAGCCGGGAGACGTGGGAGAACTCCGTGGTCCCTGGTGGACGGGAGAGGTGATGCGTGACCTGACCGCCCTGGGCAGCCCACTGATCCTGGGAATGTTGACCGTTGTCACAACGGGCTACCTGGTGGTCAGCCGAAGGCCGCATGCCGCATGGCTGGTGACCCTCTCCGCCGCTGGGGGAGGCTGGCTCAATTTCGCCCTCAAGGAGTGGTATGACCGCCCCCGGCCCGAAGTGGTACCTCCTCTGACCGTTGTCTCCGGTCTGAGTTTTCCCAGTGGGCATGCTCAGATTTCAACGATTGTCTATTTGACGGTGGCCAGTGTCATGGGGCGTCTGGCGACAACCCCGGCCCGGAGGGTGTACATCCTGGGGACGGCCCTGCTGCTCTCAATTCTGGTGGGAATCAGCCGCGTGGCGCTGGGAGTCCACTACCCAACCGATGTACTCGCCGGCTGGATCGTCGGGGTGATCTGGTCGCTGGTGTTGGCCGGGGTGGTGCGTTTCCTGCAGCAGACCCGCTGGATCGAATGACCAGGCTCGGACTGCTCCCGCAGGTGACTGGAAACTGACTCTCCTCGAGGTAACGCAGGAGGCCTCAGGATTGGATGTGCCAGGTGGGAAGCTCATTGACTCCCGGGACGACCGTGAGAGACCACCCCGAAGTCTCGGGCTGCGAGTACCGAACTGGAAGTCGGTTGGCACTGATCATTGGTTTGCCGTTCTTCAAACCGGGTTTGTACCAGACCGCACTGACCAGATAGTCCCCGGCAGGGGCACCATCCCCCTCGGCAAAGGTTGAGACCTCAAAGGAACCGTCAGCCCGCACGGTGGCTCGCGGGTGCGTCGTGACCAGCGGAGACAGTGGATGCAGGATCACCAGAGCCCCTTCGGGATAGTTGTCATTCAGCAGCAGCTTACCCATCACTGGGTGCGTATCGCCCAGAAAGCGGTTCTTCTGTGGAGACTGACCACGCAAACCAGCCCAAACAATGGCCAGTAACCCGATTGTTCCCGCCAACCAGAGCAGGCCCAACGACAACCACGAACTCTCTGAGCCCCCCCCCTCCTGGACAGGACTGGGTGCTGGTGATTCTGTGTTGGACTGCGAGGGAACGGCGGGCTTGACCTCGGCCTCTTTGTCCACTTCCCTGGGCTTCGGCGGGGCGACCGCGAGGGATTTGGGGGGGGCGATCCCCGGAGGGGGCTGCGAAGCCTTGAGAACGTCGTTCCAGGTCAACGAAATAGGGGGGGCAGCCGCGACTAGCTCTTCGGCCCGCTGCTGCAGATAGATCTCCAAATTGTCATACACGGGATGCAGTTCATGCCCATTGGGCTTCAAATCTTTGCCATGTTGGGCCTCGAAAGAGTCGGGCATGCCGTCGTCATCCTGATCGGCCTGTGGCTCTCCGCTGTACTCGTTTTTGTCATCCCGGGGTTCCAGTCTCCATTCCCCTGTGCGGGTGACGAACTCGTGGTACAGCCGCTGGTCGGTCACGTCGCGCGGCCAGGCACCGAACCACCGCAACACCTGCAGAGTGTTTTCCGGAGCGGGCATGAGATCGACCGGGGGCAACTCCGCGAAACGCTGGGGAACATACTCCACCACCCCCGGCACATGGCCAACCCGCCCCTCGGAGGTTCCCAACAGCTTCAGGTCGGAGCCGCGAGCCGTCTCGCGCAACCCCCATACCCAAGTGGGCTTGCCTCGTTCCACATGCTGGTCGGACCCCTTGAAGGTCTTGCCGGTTGAGGGGTTGCGATTATCGTGTCCCAGTCCACCCAAGGCGTAGTTGTCCGCCACGTGAACCTGGACACCCAAACTGCCGAAGATCGGTGGACGGTTGGGATTCGCAGGGTCGCCCGCGTGAGTGTTGGTCCCCGCCACATACACGTTACCCACCACATTCATCCTGCCACGACGGCTGTCGAGCGTGGTGGGATACTTGCGGTAGTTGTAAACCAGATTGTTGCTGAACTCGACCAGTCCCTCGTCGACGACAACGTAGGGGGCCCGGGAATGAATGTGGGTGTAGAAATTGTGATGCAATGTCACCCGGTTTCCGCCAAAGGCAATCAGGTGGGGTTCCCCGTGATACGGCTCGCTGGTCTTGCTGTCAGCGGCATCACCCAGATGGCACCACTGCACGGTGACATCCGACGCCTCTTGCGTGACATCGACGGCCCCGTCCTGAAAAAACGAGATCGAGAGATGGTCCAGCACCACCCGTTTGGTCCCAGCACCGACAATCTGGACGGCATCGGACCCCTTTTTGAGGAAACCACCCCGGTGTCTGATATGCCGCAACAACACATCGTGCGAGGGATCCTGTCTCGTCGTTCCAATCTGGAGCGTCCCCCCCTCGATGGAGATTCCACCTCCAGGTGCCGACTGTCCGGCCAGATAGGTGTTGGCCGGTATGATCGCCTCTCTCTTCAGGCGGATCGTTCCAGCGACTTTAAACAGCACATATCCGCCGCCAGCCTTCTGCGCCTCATAAAGAGCACGGCGGAAGCGGCCCGGCTTGACGTACATCTGCATCAGATCATCGTCGTCAAGACTGGTGACGAAGAAGACCCGTTTACCCCGTGCGTGGGATGTCTCGGCCCCGAAACCTTGCGCACCCGGGAAAGCTGGAATCGCTTGGGGAGTTTCTACCGAAGTCGGGTCGTTGGAATCAGCAACGACCTGTGCCCTCAGCAATCCGCCTTGCAGCCACAACCCGATCAGCAGCAGCCATTGCCACCGAGGAGCGTGGATGTGGCGGGTCAATGTGCTGAGACAGGGAACCTCCATTACCGAACTCCTCCCCTCACACCAGGCCAACGGCAATACGGACAAATTCCCAGAGACTCAAGCATCTCACGGAAGTCTACCAGTCCAAACTGGCCATGGTGACCTGGCACCATGACTCAAGCCATCCCTGTTGAGGTGGCCTAATGTCAGGTGCGCAGCTTCCGCCGCTTGGCCCGGCGTGCCTTGGCGTTCGCAGGACGTGAACCGTGGTTGGCTTTCTTGATCAATCGATGCGGCTTGGCCATGACAGTGCAGTAGGAATCAGAACTGTGTGAAAAACCGGTGAGCAACACCGGCAAAGGACATCAGCGAATCGGCTGGAACTTCGGGGAGGATTCTCTGTGGCGTTGCCGCCACGTTGGGTTCCCACACCGTCAGGAACAGAATTCAAACTCGACTCAGAGATCGGCACGCAACCGCACCTCTGATCGTCAAACTGGAAACTCCAGCCTGCTGACGACCTCGAACGCGAAACGCACCCGCCCTCAGGTGCTCAACGTGAGACACCCTCTCGATTTATGCAATGTTATCGCGGGAAGGGGTGAGGGTAAAGGCTGGTGCGAGAAAGGTCAGCGCTTGCGACGCCAAGACCAGATCGCCCAGCGACTCCTCTTCATTCGACACAAGACTCTACTGTGAAATCGTTTACTCCAATTCGCGACTCCCAGTCTGGAACCCATCCGTCCACCGCCGAGAATCCTGGCAAGCCCAACAGTCGACCTGTGCTCGTCTTCAGAATCCCTAGCAGTCTGGCAGCAGAACCTGCAGAGGGAAATCGGTTGCATTCGGCAGATCACTCCAGCCAACCGGGTATTCTTGACCACAAGAATTCAGATGAACACGTTTCATTTGTTCAAATCCCCTGCTGTCGCCAGTCGCAACCAAGGCAACGCTGCAGATGGCCGTTCTCCCTCACCATTACCAACCCCTCCAATCCGGTTCGCCACACGCGGAGGAAAGGGGAATCGACTCTGGCAGAAGGGCTGTGTTATCCTCGCTCAAACGTGCGTCTTTACAGCCTGTCGCCCTTCTCCCGCCCCCACCCTGTTCGCTTGTGCATAAGCAGCAACAGCCCAAAGCGATTGTGTCAATCCCGCCTTCCGCCAACCCCTCCCCGCCCACACTGCCCCACCCGGAGCGGTTCCGGTTCATCGATGGCCTGCGGGGAATCGCTTCGCTGGGGGTCGCCTGCTACCACATCACCCGCTATGGACCGGTGGCCGGGAGTGCGCGATTGGCACTGCCCGCCAGCCTGCAGTTCCTCTGTGATCATGCCTGGGTAGGAGTCCAGGTGTTTTTCGTGATCAGTGGTTTTGTCATCGCGTACAGTGTGCGAAGCGCGCGGGTGACCCCCGGCTATCTTGCCAACTACGCATTCCGCCGCTCACTGCGACTCGATCCTCCTTACTGGACGACCATCGCTCTGGTGCTGCTGCTGCACCTGCTGATGACTCAGTTCGGCGGGGTTACGTCGCTCCTGGATGTGCCCAGCCCACTGAACCCGCCGCTCTCCCCGGCCCTGGTGGGAGCGCACCTTCTATACCTGCACAAAATTCTGGGTTACGACAGTCTTTCAGCGGGCTTCTGGACCCTCTGCATCGAATTCCAGTTTTACCTGGCCTATGTGGCGACACTGGGTGTGGTCCAGTGGCTCACCCGGCTCACCCCGCGGCTTCCGGGGTGGTGCTGGCCCGGTTCGATCTTTGGCAGTGCCGCAGTTGCATCGCTGGTCTGGTGGAATCTCGATCGTGGTTACGAGAATCTGGTGCTGTATTTCTTCTGTCTGTTTTTCCTCGGGATTGCCGCTTTCTGGTCTGTGTCGAATCAGGCTCCTCACTGGATCTTTTGGCTTTACGCGGGGCTGGTGCTGGCCCGTCTCTTGGCCACCAACGCCTTCCAGGGGTTTGCGGAATCGCTGGAGCTGAAGGCGGCCCTTGCCTGTGGGGTTTCGATCGTTTTGCTGGGCAGGGCCGGACTTTTGGCTACGGCCCTCGACTGGCCTTGGCTGCAATATCTCGGGCGCATTTCCTACAGCCTGTACCTCATTCATTTTCCGGTGGCCCATGTGGTGACAAACCTCGCAGAACTGGCGCTGGGAAGCCCCCTATCCCCGCCTGTGGCGGCGATGATTCTGGGGGTGGCACTGCTGACCAGCCTGTTGGCGGCCCACGGTCTCTACCTGTTGGTCGAAGCTCCCAGCGTGCGGCTGGCCAACCGCTTTCGAAGACCCGACTAGATCTTCACAAAAGTCTCTTTTCTGCAGTGCAACCGGTGTCCGTTCACGCTTCCCGTATCCCGCAATCACGGCGTCGTTGGCAAGTCCGCAGCCTGGCGGCCTTCACAGGCGTAGTGCTTGGCCTGGGATTGGCCGAGTTACTGCTGCGTCCGTTTGCACTCGGTACGCCCCCACAGCCTGTCGTGATCCATCCGTTTCGTGGCCGGTCTTACCGTCCTGATTCGGCATTTGTGTTCCGCGGTGAAGGGGGACCCCGCCAGATCGTGTTGAACTCGAGCGGATTCCGGGATTTGACACGCACTCCAGACAAACCGGCCGGGGTCTTTCGAATCGCCGTTCTGGGGACTCCTACGTCGAGGCGTCGCACGTTGACGTCGCTGACCGGGTGACCGAGCGTCTCGAACGCGAGCTGAATCAGCGGAGCGTGTTCGGTCCACTTCGGGTGGAAGTCCTGAACTTTGGAGTCGCCGGCTATGGAACGTTTAACGAACTGCAGTCCCTCAAACACGTAGCGTGGAACTTCCAGCCCGACGTGGTGCTCGTCTGTTTGTTCAGCGGCAACGACCTGGGGAACAATTGTCGCGAGCTGAGCCAGGATTGGGGACGTCCTTATCTCGCCAAGCGCGCCGATCATTTCAAAGAATTGTTGCCGACAGCGGCCCGGTTCAGTCTGCGGGAGTCCATGTTGCAATGGTCCCATCTGTTCCGACTGTGGACCACATTTCAGGAGCACCGGAGCGAATCGCGCAGGCAGAGTCTGCAAGTGCGCCGGCAGCAGACCCCTCAGGGCACATCGACGGAGGGCTTCGAGACCGGTCTCGATTCCCGGGTTTACGTCCCTCCCCAAGAAGTCGCCTGGTCGTCGGCCTGGGAGGTCACAGAGGAACTTCTGCGGCGAATAAACCAGGAGTGCCGCTCCCAGGAGACCCCGTGGTTGCTGGTGGTCTTGTCGAACGGAGTGCAGGTCCATCCCGATCGGGATCTCCGCGAGTCGTTTCGACAAGCGATTGGATCTCCCACACTCTTCTACCCGGAAGAACGCCTTTGGCAGGCGGCCCAACGGGATGGCTACCCAATTCTCTGCCTGGCCCCGGAACTGCTCAACCTGGCCGAGCGCGACCAAGAGCCTCTGCATGGATTTCCCAACTCAACGCTGGGATTCGGCCACTGGAATGAACGGGGTCACCGCGCCGCCTCCCGCTTGATCGCCGACTTTCTTCAGCAGAGCAACCGGGAACGGTGAATGCAGTTGGCCCTTCGTGGTAACTCAGGTTGAACAGATCTGTGATGAGCCCGCGTCGGGGTTGACCATCATCCACAGTCTGCCGTCGATCGTGTGCCGCGGAATGGATGGTATCGGCCCCCCCGCAGGCCCTCGCAGTTGCAAAAACCCCGCGATTTTCTTGAACCCCCAGGGTGTAGATCGCGTATAAAAGAGAGAGTTCAACCTCTTGGTGATTTGGCAGGAACCGGGATCGGTCCCGACTGGTTGTCATGCCCGAGAGGTCCACTGCTTCAAGGCGAGTCACACGATGTTTTTCAACCCGGTCTACCTGCTGTACGTTTCGCCAGCCCTGTTGCTGATGATGTGGGCCCAGTTCCGAATCCGGTCGGCCTATTCACGAGGGATGGAAGTTCCAGCCGGTCTCTCGGGTGCCGCCGCGGCCAGACACTTGCTGGATGATGCCGGCTTGTACGATGTGCCCGTTGAAGAGACGCATGGCCATTTGTCTGATCATTACGATCCGCAGACGCGAGTGGTCCGGCTCAGTTCGGAAGTCTATCAGGGAAGGACTGCTACTTCGGTCGGCATTGCCGCTCATGAGGTCGGTCACGCTCTGCAGCATGCCACAGGTTACAAACCACTGATGTTGCGGAACGCCGCCGTTCCTGCGGCCCAATTCGGTGGCACCATGTTCACCATCCTGCTGATCGCCGGGATGATGATGCATAGCCGAGGTATGATTGTTTTGGGGATCGTCGCTTTTTCCGCCTCGGTGGTCTTCCAGCTCATCAACCTGCCAGTGGAGTTCGATGCGAGCAATCGGGCCAAGCGGCTGCTGGTTGAGATGGGGATTGTGAATGAAGGGGATGGCTCCCAGGCAGTGCGACGGGTGCTGAATGCTGCGGGTTGGACCTATGTGGCCGCCACCCTCGAATCCGTGCTGACCCTGGTGTACTACGCCTCCGCTTTTCTGGGCGGAGGTTCGTCCGACCGCGATCGCGAGTAGTTGCCATAGCGTCTCTGGGTCTGACGATCTTCCCCTCACACCGGCTGCCGCTCGCTGAAAGAGCTGCCGGTTTTTCCTGCGCAGAGTCCCCTATCTTCAACTTTTCCGCTACTGAGTCTGAGAACCTGGGAGGTTTGGCGACGATCCACAAGGCGATGAATCGGGTATCTCACTTCCCGACGTCCTCCTGACGATGAGAGGACAAGTGGGGGATCTTCGAATGCCTTCAGGGCTCCGTCAGAGGACGTTGATTCGAGTGATGGTCGCCTTGACGAATGCCGGGCCAGGCCGATCCCAGGCTGAATCGGAGCAATCCCGGTCCGCTCACACCCCACCGGGTCCGGGAGGGGTGGATGGTCATTGGGAAACTCTTCTTGGCCAGTTGGCAGAATCCCTCTAAGATCCGCAGCTTACGGCGAGTTGCTCACAAGGATGTGACATTCTCGGTTCGAGAATTCCCAGGCACACAGGCCACCTCAGACCGTGCGTTGGATTACAGTTTCGCTCACGCTGCTGGTGTGGTTCCTGCCATGCCTGGCAGTGTCCCGCGAACAGACCTTCGACTTCGAGTCGCAGAAGACGAGCTGGACGGTGGAACTTGATTCCTCGACGTCCCGCCTCGTGGCACACTCACGCTCCGGTGAAAATCCGCACAGCGGAAACAATTGCGAGGCGGTGGTGATTGACTCTCGCAATCCGATTTTCGTCGGATCGCTATCGCACTCCTTACCTCCCGCCCGTGTGATCGACGAACTCGTCATCACGCTGTGGTATCGTTCAAACCGCGATGGAGCCCGGCTGTTGGTCCGGGTTGTGCTGCCGAATCAGATCAATCCGGTCGATGAGCAGCCCCTCACGGTCACCATTGCTGGGAGTTCCTACAGTGACCCAACGCACTGGCAGGCCTTGACCTGCGAAGACATCGATACCCAATTGAAAAAGATGCTGCCGGCCCTGCGCCGCAAGTTGCAGCTTGAGACTGGCAAACCACACCAGATTGATACCCGCGGCAGCTATGTCGACAGTGTGATTGTCGAATTTCAATCCGGCAAGGGCGAGACACAGATCGCGGTCGACGACCTGACCCTGGCCCCGGTCATCTCGCCCAGCCAGGTGCCCGCTGCGCACCCGGTTCAACAGGTGCAGTCACTGGAACCACAATCTCGATCCCAGGCGGAGTTTCATCTGGGACGACTGCTTGTTGAGTCCCGTCCATTTTTTCCCCTGATCGTTCCCTATCACGGCGAACAGCCGGGCGAGTTGGCGCAGCTGGGATTCAATGTGGCTTGGGTGCCCGATTACCGGGACACGGCGCTCCTCGAAGATCTGGCCCGGATGGGACTCCGCGGCATGGCCATTCCCCCACGTCTGCCGCGCGAGGGAGAGGCGGCACCCGGAGGTGGGTCGGCACAGTTGGCTCCATTTGGTCCTGAAACCAGTCAGATTCTGCTGTGGTATCTGGGGACCCGCATCCCGCCGGAATCCCGGCGGGCCCTGTTGGCGTGGGAAGAGCAGATCCGCAATGCCGACCACAAACTGCGCCGTCCTCTGATGGCCGATGTTACGGGGCAGGAACGTGAGTTCTCGAGGCATGTGCCCATGATCTCCTACCACCGGCCCGCGTTGCAGAACAGCCTGGGACTGCGGAATTACCGGGACGATCTCGCGGCCCACCGCCGGCTGGCGAAACAGGGTGCCTTCTTCTGGACCTGGTTGCCGACTGAACCCGACAACGACCTGCAGCAGGTCCGCGAGCGCAGTGGTCTGAGCCCGCTGGCGATCGAACCCGAACAACTGCGACTGCAGGCCTACGCCGCGATCGCAGCGGGTGCCCGTGGAGTGGGTTACTGGTCGCAGTCAACCCTGGACGGAGCCAGTCCCCTCGCGGCCGAGCGTCGGCTCGCCATCGCACAGCTCAACCTCGAATTCAGCCTGCTCGAACCGTGGCTCGCGACGGGAACGGTGCAGAACCACACCCCCTTCTCCGCCGGACTGCCCGCACAACGCAACAACCAGCCCAGTGCCTCAGGATTGGCGGGAACGGCCGAGGAGGCGGCGCGGCGCGAGGCCATCAACGCTGATCGCCAGGCACAAGCCCGCCAGCGCCAGACGCTGTCTCGAGAGCTCGAAGCCACCATTCTGCGGACCGATTATGGCACCCTCGTACTGCCGATTTGGTACGGCGAAGACGCTCAGTACTGTCCTGGCGGGATGGCCGCAAACGAGGTCAAGATCGTCATTCCCGGCGTGGGCGACACCGCCAGCGCGTGGGAGGTCAGCACGACGGCGATCCAGCGAATTGTCGACTCGACCCGGGTGGCGGGAGGGAGGCAGATTTCACTGCGGAAGTTTGATATGACCTCGGCTGTCGTCTTCACTGACGACACCCGTCTCATCGAACGCCTGCAGGCCCGTATACTGGAGTTGCGGGAGGCTTCGGCGAGAATGGCCGTCGAACTGGCACGGCTGAAACTCGAGAGGGTGAACCAGAAGGTGCTGGTTTTACAGTCGATTCGCCCGCAGCATGACGCGCCGCGGTTGCTGGGTCGGGCCCGACTGCTACTCTCGAACGCCGAGACGTTCCTGGGAGGCGGACGGTTCCATGACGCCCGCCTGGCGGCTGGAGACAGCCTGCAATTGGTGCGGATTCTGCAGAAGAGTTACTGGAATGATGCCGTCCAGCGGATGTACTCGCCGGTCTCCAGCCCACACACCCTCTGCTTCGAAACACTGCCCGACCACTGGGAGTTGGTCTCGCGGTTGAGACTGGCCCGCGAGAACGGTGCCCGAAATCTGTTACGGTCGGGGGATTTCGAAGACTTCGACACGATGGTGACCGAGGGGTGGCGTCACGCCCGGGCGAATCTCCAGGGAATCCGGACCACCGCCGAGGTTTCGCCCCAGGCGCGGGGCGGCTCTTTCAGCCTGCGTCTCGTGGCGGTTCCAAAGGACAAAGACAGCGTGCCGGGCGTCGTCACCACTCCCCCCGTGACCGTCACCTCTCCGCCGCTGACAGTTTACCGGGGCCAGTTGGTTTACTTGAGTGGATGGGTCAAGGTCACCAGTCCGATCACCGGCTCACAGGATGGGGCCATGCTGACCGATTCGCTGGGGGGACCGACAATGTCTCTGCGATGGCGGCAACCAGTCGAATGGCAGAAATTCGACGTCGTACGCGAGGTACGGGAGACAGGCGATCTGACTCTGACCCTCTCACTTACCGGCCTCGGAGAGGTTTTGTTTGACGATCTCACGGTACTGGCGGTCAGCCCGGAGGGTTCCAGCCCTGGTGACGAGCCGGTGATCACACCGGCCAGCAAGCCCCCCGCCGCGAGTCCGCTCGACTTTCTCAAAAAAATTCCGGGTATGAAGTCCCGGAGCGAGCCCTGAAAGAGCGGTCCTGGGGAATCCATGTGTTTTTCACCTGGAAGATCCTACTGGAACCTGCTCCACCGCAGACAGCCCCCCTCAACTCCCGCGGTATCCGATCGGTTTCCGGACGGACGATTTCCCACTCCAGAGACGACCCGTCGCGGACACGTTGGCTGCCCCCCCTCGGACGAAGGGAGGCTCAGGAAAATCCGGATTTTGTCTGCAATCCAGCGTCGGGACGCCTTGGTCGGATTGCCCAGCCCCCGACGGAATGTACGATTCGCCTGAAGTCCCGGGCATTCGGGACGTCGAATTGTCCACCAAACGAGGAGTGGTGCATGAGCGGATCCGAAGTGAAGAGTTTCGAGACGACTCTCCAAACTACGCACGTCTGGCTCGATGAGATCATGCGGGATCTGGGCTGGGACGACCGCCATCGGGCCTATCATGCACTGCGGGCCGTACTGCACACCCTGAGGAACCGTCTGCCAGTCGACGAGGTGGCTCATGTGGCCGCGCAATTGCCGATGTTGGTCCGGGGCTTTTTCTATGAGGGCTGGCGTCCGGGCGCCGGGGTGGTGAAGGAGCGCCGCCGCGAACAGTTTGTCGCCCACGTCTCCGAGGCGTTTGCACTCGACGTCGATGCCGATCCTGAGCAAATCTGCCGGTCGGTTTTGAAAGTCCTGGGACGACACATCGATGTGGGCGCTGTCAACCACCTGCGGCAGGTGCTCCCGCCGGAGTTGGTAGACCTGCTGTAACCGAAGCTCCCTCGCCCCCCATTCCCTACATTCCGGGATCGATGTACTACCATGCAGACGCCGCTGGAAATTGAGTTTCGTCATCTGGACCGTTCTGAGGCGGTCGAAAAAACCATTGAAGAACATGTGCGCAAACTGGAAGAGTGCTTCGCCCGCATCACCCGCTGCGAGGTAGTGGTCGAACAGCCCCACCGACATCATCATCAGGGAAACCTTTTCCATGTCAGGATCAGGCTCTCGGTTCCAGGTCGGGAGCTGGTCGTCAGCCGGGCCCCAGCCGCAAATCATGCCCATGAGGATGTGTACGTCACCCTTCGCGATGCCTTCCGCGCTATCCGACGGCAACTGGAAGATTACGTGCGAGAACTTCGGGGGGATGTCAAACAGCATGTCGAGTCGCCCCAGGGCCGGGTCATCGCGTTGAAACCCGAGCAAGATTACGGCATGCTCGCAACGCCTGAGGGGCGTGAGATCTACTTTCACAGAAACGCGGTTCATGGAGGCGGATTCAAACTGCTCCGGATCGGAGACCGAGTGCAATTCACAGAGGAACCCGGAGACCAGGGTCCCCAAGCCAGCACCGTCCATCCGGACTGACTCCTCGCCTGGCATCTCCTGTTTGCCAAATCGAGCAAGGCACTTGTCGTCCGGATCTCCCCGACTGTCACCAGGCTGCGTTTCCGACGTTGCTGCGGCGGCAACACGTTGCGTGTCTTGGACAATCTCTGTTCCGGGCGTCGAACAAATGCCCTCCGCAGATGGACCGCAAACGGTCTTGCGGGTGATTCAGGTCCTTCTGTGCGGGTTGCTCGTCGGGTGGAATGTCTTGAAGAATCCGGAGCGGTTCCGCCACGATACGCCCCCTCGTGCCGGTCAGGACCGACTGGCTCAACTCCGAGTCGGCGTTTGCAGCAGCATCTTCCGAACCGTTGACTTCAACTCACAACCGGATCCATACGCGAATTGCCCCACCCCGGGGAGAACCGATAGAATAGAGAGACGTGGGCTTCAGCCCCTCACCCACACTTTAACTCCCCAGCCGCGCCCGAGGCATCGATGCTGCAGATTGGCCGACACGCGACGGGCAGCTGTGGGGGGATCTCACGCCGGGCGTTTGTACAGGCCGGAGCCTTGGCCCCGCTCGCTATGGCGGCCGCGGCGGGTGGTACGCCCCAGGCGATGGGAGGGGAGCGTGCTGCGGCCAAGTCAGTCATTCTGATCTGGCTCTGGGGAGGTCCCAGCCATCTGGACCTGGTCGATCCCAAACCGGAGGCACCGCTCGACATCCGCGGGCCATTCGCCTCCATCGCCACGCGGCTGCCCGGGGTGCACTTCTCCGAGACACTTCCCAGGCTGGCGGCCCGGAACGACCAATTCGCCCTCGTCCGCTCCAATGTCAATTTCCAGCAGGGCCATCTGGAAGCGGGAACACTTGGACTTTCGGCCGCCAATCTGCTGACTGCAATTCCGGAGCCCCATTTCGGGGCGGTGCTGGCCAAAACCCGGGGGTACGGCAGCCTGCCCCCATTTGTCGCCTTGGGGAATGGGCCGGTCCGTGATGTGGTGGGACTGGTGAAAGGACAGGGGGGGGGCCGCTGGGGTGAAGTGCACGACCCGTTCCGGATTCGCTGTGATGATCTGGGAACCGTCGAGATCCCGGCGCTGCAATTGATCGAAGGCCAAACCCCGCAGGCCCTGGCCGATCGCACCCGCCTCCGCGAGTCGCTCGACCTGCTGCGCTCGGGGATTGATCAGGTCCGGGACGAACGGTTGGGAGTTTGGGACAAGTCGTGGCAGCGGGCGTGCGACCTGCTGACCTCTCCCGAGGCCCGGGCCGCGCTCGATCTGGGAACGGAGACCGACGCGGTACGGCAATCCTACGGGTACACCACGTTTGGTCAAAGTTGTTTGCTGGCCCGCCGGTTGGTCGAGGCAGACGTTCCCTTCGTCCAGGTCAACTGGAGCACCTACGTCGAAGCCATCACCCCCAACTGCGATTTTGGGTGGGATACGCACATCTGGAACTTCGAACTGTTGCAGGACCGCCATGGTCCGATCTTCGACAGGGCCGCCGCCGCTCTGCTCGACGATCTGCGCGACCGGGGTCTGCTCGACAGCACCCTGGTGCTGATGCTCGGAGAATTCGGCCGGACGCCCCGGATCAACGGGCAGATGGCTCGCGATCACTGGCCGGGTTGCTATTTCTCGATCTGGGCCGGAGCGGGCGTGAAGTCCGGAATTGTCGTGGGGCGCAGCGACAAGACCGGTTCGGCCCCCGCCACCACTCCTGTGACCCCTTTGGATGTGGGGGCGACGGTACTCGAACTGGCCGGTCTATCCCTCACACGGCGGATCGAGATGCAGGTGACCCCAAACGCCCGGGTCATCGAGGAACTGCTCGCGTGAAGTGGCACCGCCTGACCACCGATGGACGATTCAAACGGGATCTCGCGTGGTCACCGCAGGGAGACCTGCTGTACTTCGGCCTGCAACAGACTCCTGAATTACTCGCCATCCACCAACTCAACCTGGCCTCAGGACAGATCTCTCGCTGGCATCCGCAGCAGAACACCTCCGAGTTTGAACCTGCCTTCTCGGCCGATGGACGGTTTGCCGCCTGGGTACAGTCGCGGGCCAACCTCCAGTTGAAATTGGTCATTGCCCCCCCGCATGGCACAGAGACGGCGGTATTCGATCCGGGAGGTGGTTTCGCAGGACTGCGTCACCCGACCTGGCACCCCGCAGGAACCCAGGTCTGCTTCAGTCTGCCAGCCGCCGGCGGACAGCAATTGGTCACCGTCGATCCTCTGGCAAAAAACCGTCGCGACCTGACTGCCACAGCGGGGATCAACACTCATCCAGCGTATTCCCCCACCGGAGACCGACTCGCCTTCAGTAGCACCCGCGATGGCGACTATGAGATCTACGTGATGCAGTCGGATGGCACCAGCTCCCGCCGGTTGACGAACTCCCCCGGGATGGACCTGCGTCCCACCTGGTCTTGCGACGGGGAACGTATCGCCTTTGTCACCAATCGGGAGGGGAATTACGATCTCTGGCTGATGGGATCGGATGGCTCGAATCCTCGTCCGCTTACAACCCATGCGGAACGGGACGATTTTCCTGCGTGGCATCCTACCGACAATCGGCTGGCCTGCATCTCGGTCCGAGAGGGCCGCCACGACATCTGGCTGTTGGAGCTCGATTGAGCCCCCCCGGCAGAAGTGCATTCGCCAAACCACCCGGCTGTTTCAACGATTTCTCCCCCATGCATCCCTCCCTGCGTGCCACCAGCTTCGCCACCCAGGCCTGTCGCCTGATGTGGGGCCTCTTCGTGTTGTTCGCTGTGATTGCTGTCGCAGGATCCCTCTGGCCTTTTCGAGCCACCTCACAGAGTTTTGAAGGGGCCTGGACCCAGTTCCGGCAACTCGAGTTCTTTCGCTTCCGGATTGGCTCGCGCAGTGACTGGATTTCGAACGTGCTGCTGTTTGTTCCACTGGGATTCCTCGCAGCGGGATTGGCCACCGCAGCGGGAACGGCACCCCGCGCTCGCGGACTGATCCGGACAGCCCTGTGGTTGCCAATGCTGGTGCTGTTCTCACTGTTCCTCGAATTTGCCCAATACTGGTTTCCGCCGCGAGTGGTCAATCCGCTCGACGTCCAGGCGCAACTGTTGGGGGCCTTCCTGGGAATGGGTGTCTGGTGGCTGGTCGGCCCTGTGATTGTGCGGCGGATGGATGTCTTCACCCAGATGCGGCCTGCGTGGATGGTGATGCTGGGTCTGTTGTTTCTGGCCCAACTCGCCCCCATGGATATCTCGATCTCCCCCTATGACCTGAAGCAGAAAGTCGCCTCGGGGGGGATTGAGTTGATTCCATTTCGAAAGCATCCGCTCAGTCTCCCCTCCACCCAGCTGGGACTTTTCGGCTGTGCCGTGTCAGCCAGTCTGATGGGGCTGTCCTTCATCAATCTGGGCCATCGGGATGATCGTCCACCCCGCTCGATCTGGATGAATGGACTGTTGCTGACTCTGGCGGTCTGTTTCATGGAGGCAATCCAGGTACTGGTGATCAGCCGGGTCTCATCGACCAGCAACCTGCTGATGGGTCTGTTGGCCGGTTGGCTGACCATCGTCTGCGTCCAACGACGGGAAGGACCGGCGGCCTGGCAACTGCATCCTTCAGAACGGACCTACCTCAAGCTCGCCACGGGCACCGGAGCCTGGCTTCTCGGTGCCTGCTATCTCTGTAGCGAGTTCTGGTGGCCTCTCGAACCACGGATTGAGCGGCCCCGCATCGTTGCCATGCTGCGAGCCTTTCGCAATCAGCAAATGGGGACTTGGCTGCGGACCGGGGAATACGATTGGCCCACCAAGAGCAAGCTGCTGTGGTACGCTCCGCTGGGCTTTATCCTGGGGTGGATCTGTCGCCAGATTCAGCACGATTGGAAGCTCCGTCAGTGGCCCCTGCTCCTGCTGGCTTTGGTCGTTTCCGTGCACCTTGCGCTTGGGCTCGAACTGGGCCAGACAATCTTTCCTCCGCATGCCCCCGATCAGACCGATCTGTTGTTGGGTTGGCTCTTCTCAGCAGTAGGATTGGCCCTGGGCTGGTGGATCACCGGCCTGTTTCAGCCGCGCGGAATGCCGACTCTCACATCCCCCTACCCCGAGAGCCCCCGCGTCAACCGGGCGGGTTCGCGTCTCGTTTCCGCCTCCCGGACTCTCCCCCGCCCGAGCACATCCACTCCGCCGGACTGAAAGCATCTTGCTCTGCCTTTCGTCCAGTCCCTCCATCGATTCTGTTTTCACACTTCCCCATCAGACCCCCGAGTCTTCACCCGGGGGCTGGATCCCTCGACTTGCGAGCCCTCGTTCATGCATCGCCTGGTCTGCCTGATATGGTTTTTGGGTGCCTGTCTGGCCTTGGGAATTCCTGTGGCCCGCGCCGATGTGACCCTGCCCGCCATTTTGGGGGATCACATGGTGCTGCAGGCCGGGCAACCCCTGCGGGTCTGGGGCTGGGCCGAACCGGGAGAGGAAGTCTCAGTCAATCTGGCCGGTGACATCCGGGTCACACATGCCAACGCCGCTGGAGAGTGGCGGGTCACTCTGCCGGCGCGCGAGAGCAACCGCGAACCACTCGAGATGACCGTCACCGCTCTCTCGGGGGCGATCACCGTACGGGATATTCTGGTGGGAGAGGTCTGGCTGGGCTCGGGTCAGTCGAACATGGGTTGGCCCCTGCACCTCGCCACCGACGCCCAAGCCGAGATCGCCCAGGCGAAGCTCCCCGAAATCCGCCTCTTCTCCGTTCCCATTGGTACGGCGGGTACCCCGCAATCGAAGGTCGCTGCGGGCTGGGTGGTCTGTACTCCCGACACCGTTCCAGGCTTTTCGGCCGTGCTGTATTTTTTTGGCCGCGAACTGCATCAGACACTCCGGCAGCCGGTTGGTCTGATCGCCTCGGCTGTGGGGGGAACCCGCATCGAACCGTGGATGTCCGCGGCCAGTTTCGCCGAGACTCCCACCCTCGCCGGGGAATGGCAGTCGATCCAGCAGAGCCTGACCCAGTACCAGGAGGCCCGGCAGGAACACCTGCAACGGACGAAGAGCTGGGTGGAGGAAGCGGACCGCCTGCGCGAAGCGGGACGTGACTTTCCCGATGCGCCTGTGCCGCCATCCCATCCTCTGAATGGCTTCGCCGCCCCCACCAGCCTGTACAACGCCATGATCCATCCGGTGGTGCCGTACACGCTGAGAGGAGTGATCTGGTACCAGGGCGAATCGAACAGGGGCCAGGGGATGCACTACCACGATCTGCACACCGGCCTGATCGAAGGATGGCGTCGGGTGTGGCAGCAGGGAGACTTTCCGTTTCTGTTCGTCCAGTTGGCCCCCTTCCGCTACGACGACAACGCCACCTCTCTGCCCGAGTTATGGGAAGCCCAGTCGGCCGGGCTCACTCTCCCCCATACGGGCATGGCGGTGATCACCGACATCTCGACGATTGGGGATATTCATCCTCCCAACAAAAAAGAGGTGGGACGTCGGCTCTCGCTCTGGGCCCTGCGCGACGCTTACGGACAAGACCTGGTCCCCTCGGGCCCGCTGTGGAGTGATCAGGTGGTCGAAGAGGGATCCATCCGATTGACCTTCCAGCACGCGATCGGCCTGAAGACCCGCGATGGCAATGCTCCCAACTGGTTCTCGATCGCCGGGGAAGACCGCCGGTTCTACCCAGCGACCGCCCAGATCGACGGTGACACAGTGATCGTGCGATCCGCCGAGGTTCCCCAGCCGGTCGCCGTCCGGTTTGGCTGGAACCAGATTGCCGAGCCCAACCTGGTCAACGCGGCGGGACTACCCGCCAGCCCATTCCGCACCGACCGCTGGACCGATGCCCGCAATGCTCCCGCCCCAGTGTCCCACCCGGCATCCCAGCCGTGAAGAGGCGGCCGCCCATGCATCGCGGACTTACCGGTCGGGAGACACCGTCCGGGAATCTGGCAGCGGAGAAAAGTCTCCGGCTGGACATGTCCGCTCTGGGACTGGGGCATTAGAATATCTGTTTGAATGGCCAGCCTCCACCGGGGAGGGGCGTGCCTGTGAGATGAACCGTGCGGGAGCTGTGGTGGATTCTGCTGGGAAAGACTCGGGTGGGGGAAAACAAGCCAGGGGACGTTCGCGGAACCCGGCCTCAACCCCGGCGAACAGCGGACGGTCGCGACGGATGTTCAAGTCGAAACTGCACCGCCTGACCGTAACACAGGCTGACCTTCATTATGAAGGAAGCCTCACACTCGATCTCGACTTGCTTGAAGCCGCCGACATCCTCCCGTTCGAGGAGGTGCATGTCTGGAATGTGACCCGGGGAACCCGCCTGTCGACTTACGCAATGGAGGGAGCCCGCGGCAGTGGCGTGGTCTGCATCAATGGAGCCGCCGCTCATCTGGTCCATCCCGGAGACATTGTCATCGTCGCTACCTTTTGCGACATCCCGGAGTCTGACGCGCGGGCCCACCAGCCGATCATCGTGCTGGTGGATGCCGAAAACCGCGTCCGATTGATCCCCCCGCACGAAATCGCTGGCCCGCAACGGCGGGCGGAATGACCAGTCAACCCCAACGGGGGTGGCAAGCGGCGAAACAGCAGCGGTCAGCGGCGTCTTGGTCTGGTTTCCCGAAGCCATCTCGATCATTCGGCGCGAGCCCGTGACGGCTGGTCAGTCCAGAAGCACCCTCTATCGGTCTGCCAATTCCTTCATGGTCCACCCGATTCGGCGGGTGGTTCCAGCGACTCGAGAAAGCCACGAATGACCGACTCGAACCGGCCCCGGTCATGTCGGCAGCAGGAATCGTGCCCGGCTCCCGGGAAGGTCTCGCAGAGCGGGGGCTGGGGGAACTCGATGGCAATCGATTGCAGATCGGACGCCTGCACGCGAGTGTCCCTTTCTCCGCGCAACAGCAGCACCGGGCACTCCACCTCACGGGCGTAGTCGGTCGCGTTGTGGGCGAATGGATTGAAACCGTGCTGAACTCCCCCCCAAAGGCACAGCAACTCGGAGACGGGGGACGCGGGGATACCCGCCAATTCACACCGTCGGCGGATGGCGGTCGTCAGCCTGTCGAACGGACTCTCGAGAATGGCCGCCGTCGGGCGCACCCCATGGTGGGCCATTGCCCGCAGGGCGGCGACCGAGCCCATCGACCGGCCGCACAGGATGCGGGGTTCAAGGTCGCGAGCCAGAGTCGACCAGACCGCCGCGACATCCTCCGCCTCATCAACCCCCAGTGAGGTGTGGCTGGCACTCGAACCGCCGCTGCCCCGGAAATCGACCAGCACCGTCGTGTATCCGAGATCGTGAAAGACCAGGGCATCGGGCAGCATGCGGGCTTTGCTGTCGGTATAGCCGTGGAGCAACAGCACGGTCCCCCGTGCCTCGGCGACGGGAATGCGCCACACCTCCAACTCAATTCCCGGACGGACGGCGACTGTTTCGGTGGTGAATTCCAGCCGGTAATCGGCCGGGGTCTTCTCATTCTCGGGTCGACCCAGCGGCGGGCCCAGCAGAGCGAACTGCAACCGCTGCCCCAGCGACAGCTCTTCCACCTTGGGAAGCCGGGGAGCACCACGCTGAAAATGGGTCAGCGCCCGCGCCTGGAAGAAGAGGATGAGATTGAGACTGACCAGCGAGGTCCCCAGCCCCCAACCCAGAGATCGCCACCCCGAACGTCGGCGACGGGGTCGCGGACCGGTGTCGCGGACGACCGGGAGAGCTGTCACAGACCCCATTCCTTGATCTTGCGATACAGCGTCCGCTCGCCGATCCCCAGCAGGCGCGCCGCCTCTTCGCGATTTCCCTGGGTCAGCTCGAGTGTCCGCTGGATGTAGTACTTCTCAATTTCTTCCATCGATTTCCCGACCAGGGCATCGGCACCCGCGACGGGCAGCACGCCCCGGGCGCTGTCGATGGCCGCGGTGTGCAGCGGCGGAATGTCATCGGGCAGGTCGTCGACATCCAACAGTCCGTCGAGATCGACCACCAGCATCCGTTCCACGGTGTTCCGCAACTGGCGAATGTTGCCGGGCCAGTCATGGGCTACGAGGGCCGACTGGGCCGCCTTCGAGAATCCCTGCACCTGCTTCCCATGCCGGTTCGACATTTCCTTGAGGAAATGATCCATAAGCAAGGGGAGATCGACCTTTCGTTCGCGCAGCGGGGGCAGAAAGATGTTGACGACGTTGAGGCGATAGTAGAGGTCCATGCGGAAGGTTCCCGCCTTGACCATCTCCTTGAGGTCGGCATTGGTCGCCGCCACCAGCCGCACGTTCACGCGGACCTGCTCATTGGCCCCCACCCGCGTGATGTGGCCATCCTCCAGCACCCGCAGCAGCTTGATCTGGGTGTTCATGGGCATTTCGCCCACTTCATCCAGAAACAGTGTCCCGCCGTTGGCGAATTCGAACTGCCCCACGCGGCGCCGCTCGGCCCCGGTGAACGAGCCCTTTTCGTGTCCGAACAGTTCGCTCTCGAGAATGCTTTCCGAGAGAGCCGAGATGTTCAGCGGGACGAACGGCTTGCTCTTCCGCCGGCTGTTTTGGTGAATGGCCCGGGCAACCAGTTCCTTCCCGGTCCCGTTCTCCCCCTGGATCAGCACCGTGCTGTCGGTCGGGGCAATCTGCTGCAACAGCGTGATCAGCCGGTGCATCTGCGGGCTGTTGCCAATCACCCCCTCGAAGCCGAACTTCTCATCGAGCCGTCGGTTCAGCTCGGCGGTCTGGCGCATCAGCCGCAGTCGTTCCGACGCCTTTTCCACCGCCGCCCGCAGCTCGTGGATATCGAGCGGCTTGGTCAGGTAGGTGTAGGCCCCGTGCTGCATGGCGGTCACCGCCGAGTTGATCGAGCCGTGCCCTGTCAGCAGGATCACCTCGGCATCCGGCAGCTCCTCTTTGGTCTTGCGCAAAATCGCCAGGCCGTCGACATCGTTCATTCGCAGATCGGTGATCACGACATCGAACGAGTCGCTCTCGATGAGCTGTGCTCCACGCGCCCCGGAGTTGGCGACTGTGCATTCATAGCGGCCGCCCCGCTCGAGACTCTCGGCCACCGCCTCGGCGTGCGCCTCGTCGTCATCGACGATCAGCACCCGCACGGGGACCGGCAAGGGTTCCGCGAGCTTCTCCTGGGCGTTCATGGGACGGGAGGGGGCGGAACAGGACGGGGGCGGGAATCCGCTGCCGCACTGGCAGCGGTCGGGAGCGATGACGTGGCCCCGGGGGAAGCCGCCGGGGGGAGTTCGATTGTCACCCGGGTGCCACGACCGGGAGCACTGTCGACTGACACGCGCCCGGCATGCGCTTCAACAATCCGACGGACGGTTGGAAGACCCAGACCGGTACCATTGGCCTTGGTTGAAAAGAAGACTTTGCGAAACAGGTTCTGCAGTGTTTCGGGAGTCATTCCCTGACCATTGTCGATCAGCTCCAACAAGACCCGTCCCTCGACCACGCGGGTCTGCAGTTCGAGCAGACCTCCCTTGGGCATTGCCTGCAGGGCATTGCGGGCGATGTTGAACAGCGCCTGGCGGAAGAGGGTCTCATCGAGCAATACGGGGGGGAGATCGGTCGCCAGGTGCGGGCTGATTTCGACCCCGGCCGCCTGCGCCTCAGGCTGATAGAAGTCGATGAACCGCCGCACCTGGTCGTTCAGGTCGACCCGCTCCAGATGCATCTCTCCCACCCGGACGAAACGGAGAAAATCCTCGAGAATCGTTTCGAGATGCTCACACTCCCGCTGCAGGGTGTGCAGTTTGCGGAGCATCCGACGGTCCCGGGGGGTATCTCCCTGCGACACATCCTCAACCAGCAACTCGAGGTTGAGAGAAATGGTCGACAGCGGATTCCGGATCTCGTGCGCCAGTCCACCCGCCAGGGCGGCGATCTGGGCGTGCTGGCTCACCAGCCGCTCCCGTTCGTCGTCCGCCAGCAGCACCTCGGCAGACATGGCGCACTCTCCGGTCCAGAAGGAAACTCAGGTCCCGGCTTCTCCGGCCTCGGCCAATTCGGCGAGAGCCGCCTTCCGCGAAAGCTTCACGCGGTTCTGATCATCGACCGCGATCACCTTCACCTGAACCTTATCGCCTTCTTTGCAAATCTCGCTGACCGACTTCACATAGCCGTCCGCGAGTTCGCTGATATGGCACAGGCCGTCTTTCCCGGGCACGATCTCAATGAAGGCACCAAAGTCCTTCACCGAGCTGACGGTACCGTTGTAGATTTTGCCAACCTTGATTTCCTCGGTCAGCGCCTCGACGCGGGCCACGGCATCCTCCACCCCGGCGGCATCGAAGCCCGAGATGGTCACCCAGCCCGAATCGTCGACATCGAGAGTGGTCTTGGTCTCTTCCTGGATCGCCCGAATGGTCTTCCCACCAGGGCCAATCAACAGGCCGATCTTGGAGGGATCGATCTGACGACGAACGAGCCGCGGGGCGTGGGGAGAAATCTCCTTGCGAGGCCGCTGGATCGCCGAGAGCATCGATCGCAGCAGGTTGAGCCGGGCCTCCTTGGCCTGCTCGAGCGTGCCACGGATGATCTCTTCGTTGATTCCGGCGATCTTGAGATCCAGCTGGATCCCGGTGACTCCCTTGCCAGTTCCGGCAATCTTGAAGTCCATGTCGCCGTAGTGATCTTCATCACCGATGATGTCGGTCAGCAGGACGAACTTGTCCCCCTCCTTCACCAGGCCGATCGAAATGCCGGCGACCGGCTGACGGATGGGCACGCCGGCGTCCATCAATCCCAGAGTTGCTCCGCAGACGCTCGCCATTGAGCTGCTGCCGTTGGACTCCAGGATGTCGGAAATGACGCGAATCGTGTACGGGAATTTGTCAGCGGCGGGCAGAACCCGCTCGACCGACCGCTCAGCGAGGGCACCATGCCCCAATTCACGCCGGCCCGGCCCACGAATCGGCTTGCACTCACCGACCGAATACGGAGGGAAGTAGTAATCCAGCATGAACCGCTTCGAGATCTCCGGGAACAACCCGTCGACCTTTTGCTCGTCCCGGACGGTTCCCAGGGTCACCGTCACCAGCGACTGCGTTTCACCCCGGGTGAACAGCGCCGAGCCGTGAACGCGGGGCAGCACCCCGGCCACACAGCTCACATCACGCAGTTCATTGCACGAGCGGCCATCGGGACGCCGCCCCTCCAGGGCGAGGTCGCGGACAACGCGGTAGACCACCTCGCCCATCGCATGATCGAACTGGGCCGGGGTGCAGCCATCAGCCGTGACAGCCGCGCCATTCGGGAAGAGCCGCTCTTTCCAGGCCGCCTTGACCGCCGAAACGGCGGCGGCACGATCCTGCTTGCCAACAACCGATTTGGCTTCCTTGACCTGGGCGTACGCTTCCCGCTTGAGGAGGTCGACCAGGGGATTGGCCGGGGGAGCCTGCCAGTGCTTGGCGGGAGTCCCCACCTTGCGGACCAGTTCGTTCTGGAGTTCGCAAATCTGCTGGATCGCCCGGTGCCCAAACATCAGGGCCTCGAGCATCTGGTCTTCCGGAAGCTGGTCAGCGAAACCCTCGATCATGAGGATCGAGTCTTTGGTTCCCGCCACAACCAGGTCGAGAGCGCTGGTCGCCAGCTGCGCCTGCGTCGGCATCAGGACGAATTCGCCGTCCACCAGACCCACGCGGACCGCCGAGAGAGGCCCCTGGAAAGGGATTCCGGCCGCGACAGAAAGAGCCGCACTCGCCCCGATGATCGACAGCACGTCGGGATCATTTTCAACATCGCAGGCCAGCACATTCGACATGACCTGCACTTCCTGGAAGTAACCTTCCGGGAAGAGGGGCCGAATCGGCCGGTCCGTCAGGCGGGCCGTCAGCACTTCCTTGAGAGTGGGGCGTCCCTCCCGCTTCAAAAATCCGCCGGGAAACTTCCCCGACGCCGCCACCCGCTCACGATAATCAACGGTCAGCGGGAAAAAATCGATGCCAGGACGGGGAGGCCCATCCTGGGCTGCCACAAACACCACACTCTCGCCATATTGAACGACAACAGCCCCAGCGGCCTGTTTGGCCATCTCCCCCGTTGTCAGACTGAGCTTCCTTCCCCCTACTTCCCGTTCAACCGTAACTTTCACTGGGCACACCTTCTGTTTGGCGGGCCGCCCCCTCCGCTACTTGCGGAGCTGGAGACGCCCGATGATGGACAAATACTTTTCCTGGGCATGACGACGCAGATAGTCCAGCAGCCGCCGACGCCGACTCACCAGCATCAACAATCCCCGCCGGCTCGAATGGTCCTTCGGGTGCGAAGTCAGGTGGCTGGTCAACTCTTCAATGCGGTGCGTCAGCATCGCAATCTGGACCTCGGGTGATCCCGTGTCCGCTTCCGCCCGGCGGAAGTCACTGATGATCTCGGTCTTGCGTTCTTTCGTGATCGACATGTCTGCTTCCTGACTCGTGGTGCTTCCGGGGTTGCCGAAAACTGCTGGGATCCGAAACGTCACGCAGCAGTCAACGACACACTGCACGACCTTTCCTGCTAATGCCTGAAACCAGAACGCCCCTCGTCCGCCACGTACCATCACGTGACTCAACACGAAGAGCGGCCGGGAGTTGCGTCGATTCGATCAGCCCTCCCGAAGGTCTCGGGAACGACCTCTTCCGCCCCGCCCCAAACGCCAGCCCCCAAGAGGAGCCCGTCTTTTGCCGAGGACCACCGACTGCGGCACAACGCCGTTCTGCTTCAATCTGTTCGCCAGTATGGTAACAAACCCCCCGCAAGATTCAACGCCAAAGCCCGGGCGGGCCCCTCAAGCCCCTTCCCCAGTTCGGCATTTCCTCTCTTTGGCCCTCCCACTCCCAGGAACAGGCCTGGCGAGAGTCTCTCCAGACACAACGTGCGGCGGGTCGGGCGGGTGCGCAGTGGAATGGTTTTCCCAAAGCCTCCCGAAGGCTGGGACGCAGGCCGCGCCGGAAGGCGGAACAGCCCAGGTCACGCTGGGCAGACACTGGTTCCCTGCGCACGTCGGCTGATAAACTCCGTTTCACGCCTTGAATTCCCTCCTGAATCTTCCCCCCCCCCCGATGGCAACCTCCTCCATGCAGGCTGTGCGCGTCTGTTTGATCCTGGGATGGCTCCTGGGCCTGTTTGTGACCCGGCAGCGGCCGGCCGCGGCAGCCGGGGAAGAAGACTTCACCCAATCGATCCAGCCGCTGCTGAAGACCCACTGCGTCCAGTGCCACAATGTGGATGTGCGCAAGTCGGGTGTGCGGCTCGATCATCTGACGGCGACCGCCGAAGACTCGCAGATCGGCCTCTACAAGGCGATTCGCAAGGTACTGGACGAAGGGACCATGCCCCCTGCCGACCAGACCCAGCCGACTGACGACCAAGCCCGCGCTCTGGACCAATGGCTGGCGGGGCAGATTGTGGCGGCCCAGTCGCGGGTCGCCCCCCGCAACGGCGTGGTCCGCCGGTTGACGGTGCCGCAGTACCGCAACACCCTGCAGGAACTGCTGCAACTGGAAGAAGACCTGACCGACTCGCTCCCTCCCGATGGGGTCTCCAAAGAGGGCTTCACCAACAACGCCCAGACACTGGGATTGTCTCCCCTGCAGGTGGAAGCCTATTTCCAGATCGCCGAACGGGCCCTGGCCGAGGCCCTGGTCGACGAGACCAAGCCCCCGGTCATCCAGCACTTCCGGATGGAACTGGGGGCCGGCCTGAACCGGGAACCCTGCCCCGACAATCTCATCCTCGGGGCCAACAGCGCCCTGCTCCCCAATGCCGACTTCGTGGTGACCGAGCCCGATCCAGTCAAACCCTTCCCCTTCCAGCCGTTCCGCATGCAGCGGGTGTTCGACTTCATCGAGGGGTACCAGGGAAACGACACCGTCCGGGGCTGGCGGCATTACGACAGCATCTATCATGCGGTCTTCGCCTGCCTGCGCGGGTCCCCCGGCTATCCCCTGGGAGACGCCTGGCAGACGGTGCCCGAGGGGCTGCTGCTCCGACCGGCCATTCCCAGCCCCGAAATCTTCGGCCAGTCCGACACCTACGGCCCCATGGCCAACTTCAAAATCTCGCTGCGCGAACTCCCCAAACAGGGACGTTTTCGAGTGCGGGTGAAAGCGGCCCGCTATCCCGATGCGCTGCTGCTTGAAAAGGGATCCGCCGTGGTGATCCCCGATAACGCCCTGGGACAGCAAGTGCTGCCCCTCGGGACCGAGGGGGTCGCGCAGGGCGATGTGGCGACCGGAGGCGTTTACCAGATCGACGTGCAGACCGCGCCGGGGGGACCGGGTGGAAAACTCTCCGTGCAACTGGGGGGCCGATCGTTTGCCGGGCAGTTGTTCGAAGCCGAGAAACCGGCCGAGGGTCAGGACCTGCTGGTCACCCCCCTGCTGGTGGTCCGGCTGCCGGCGGGACCAGTCGAGGCGCGGGTCCGGCTGCACGACAACGCCCGGCTGCGGGGGCTGGTCTTCAGCCGGTTGTCCGACGAACACCCCTTTGCCAAACGGTTTGCCGCCATGGAACAACGCAACCCCTCGTTGGGGGTCCATGTGGGACTGCGCCGCGATTGCGGCAGCACCCTGGCCCGGGTCGGTCAGCCGCAGGCGGTGCGGGGAACCGAGCTGCAAGAGTATGTCTTCG
>Ga0315903_10000668_pt1 | contig 51806 bp, 49 predicted proteins | sample LakEriMetagenome_7_FD_203524 | JGI IMG/M metagenome (GOLD analysis project Ga0315903, IMG submission 203524) | Freshwater fungal communities from buoy surface, Lake Erie, Ohio, United States - Buoy 2 MA119 | ecosystem: Environmental > Aquatic > Freshwater > Lake | place: USA: Lake Erie, Ohio... | reverse complement strand
CGCCTCAGGGGCGCGCGCGGCCGGCGGGGCTGCGGCGAAAAGCGAGCCGGGCTCGCCTTCCGCGCCAAAAGGCTCCGCAGGCGAAAGGTCGGGCTCGAGCATCACCGGCTCGACGCGCATCATCGGCTCGGCCCGCAGCACGGGCTCGTCGCGCGTGAAAGGCGGCTCGACAGGGACAGGCGCCTCGGCGCTCTTGCGCGCGGGCGCAGGCGCCGCCACGCCGGCTCCCAGGGCCTGCGCCTGCGCCACCACCTGGCGCGGCCCATGTTCCTTGAGCATCTTCTGGACGCCGCGGATCGTATAGCCCTCGCCATACAGAAGATGGCGGATGGCGCGCAGCAATTCGAGATCGTCGGGACGATAGAAGCGCCGCCCGCCCCCGCGCTTGAGCGGCCGCACCTGCGGAAAGCGGGTCTCCCAGAACCGCAGCACATGCTGGGGAAGGTCGAGCTCCTCAGCCGCTTCACTGATGGTTCGGTAAGCGTCGCTGCTCTTTTCCATGGATTCCGATCCGCTCGCATCTTTGGGCGGGTCGGACTCCGTCATGGTCGTCCGGCTATTCGTCGGCCACATCTTGTCCGTTGATCCGGGCCTTCAGGATGTTGGACGGCTTGAACACCATGACCCGGCGCGGAGAGATCGGCACTTCGACGCCCGTTTTCGGATTACGCCCGATTCGCTCGCCTTTGTCTCGAACGATGAAGGAACCAAAGGAGGAAAGCTTTACGGTTTCGCCCTGTTCGAGCGTGTCGCAGATCTCCTGCAGCACGGCCTCCACGAGCTCCGCCGATTCTGCGCGAGACAGACCGACGCGGCGGTAAACCGCTTCCGCAAGATCCGCACGGGTGACGGTGCGGCTTTCACGCGTTTCAAAATTGTCCGCCTTCATGACAGCACCAATCATTGGAGTCGAAATGATAATCAAAAAACGGAGAACGAAAACGTTCTAAGGCTCAAGCTTGTGTGATGTCAAGCGATCCGGACGCCACGCGCAAACACGCCTAAAGGGGCCTCACCAGCGCACCAGCGCCGACCCCCATGTGAACCCGCCACCCATCGCCTCAAGCATGACAAGGTCGCCCTTCTTGATGCGCCCGTCGCCGCAAGCGGTCGCCAGAGCGAGCGGAATGGAGGCGGCGGACGTATTGCCATGCATGTGCACGGTCTTCACGATCTTCTCAGGCGCGATGCCGAGCTTCTCGGCGGAGGCGTCGATGATGCGCTCATTGGCCTGATGCGGCACGAACCAGGCGAGATCCTCGGCCGTGGTGCCTGTGGCGGCGAAAGCGTCGGTCATCACGTCCGTCACCATGCCCACCGCATGACGGAACACGTCGCGGCCCGACATGCGCAGCCGCCCGACCGTGCCGGTGGCGGAAGGCCCGCCGTCGACGAAGAGTTTTTCGCGATGGCGCCCGTCGGAGCGCAGATGCGTCGTCAGCACGCCGCGATCGCTCGTCTTGCCTTCGCCCTCCGCGCGGGCGAGCACCACAGCCCCTGCCCCGTCGCCGAACAGCACGCAGGTGGTGCGGTCGTTCCAGTCGAGAATGCGCGAAAAGGTCTCCGCGCCGATCACGAGCACCCGTTCATGCGAGCCTGAAACGATGAATTTGTCGGCGATGGTGAGGGCGTAGACGAAACCGGAACACACCGCCTGCACGTCGAAGGCGGCGCCGCGCGTCATGCCGAGCGCGGCCTGCACCTGCGTCGCGGTGGATGGAAAGGTGTAGTCGGGCGTGGAGGTCGCCACGACGATCAGGTCCACATCGGCCGCGCTGCGCCCCGCATTGGCGAGCGCCTCCTGCGCGGCGCCGGTCGCCAGCGTGGAGGTGGTCTCGCCCTCCTGCGCGATGCGACGCTCGCGGATGCCGGTGCGCTGCACGATCCATTCGTCGGTCGTGTCGACGATTTTCTCAAGATCGGAATTGGTGACGCGCTTTTCGGGAAGCCGCGCGCCGACTCCCTCAACGACGGAACGCCACACCTTTCGCATTTCGCTCATGCGCCCCGCGCCTTTTCCGTCACGTGTTCAGTTCTGGGCCGCCGCGTCGGCGGCCGCTGCGGATTGCGCAAGCGCGTCGTGCGATTTGGAGATCAGCTCGCCGATCCGTGCGAGCAGATCCTGCCGCACCACTTCATACCCCACGTCGATGGCGACCGAGAACCCCAGCGCGTCGGCGCCGCCATGACTTTTCACAACGATTCCTTCCAGTCCCAGGAAGACTGCGCCGTTGGAGCGCCGCGGATCCATCTTCTCCTTGAGCTGTGCGAAAGCGCCGCGCGCGAAAAGATAGCCGATTCGCGACAAGATCCCGCCGCTCATCGCCTCTTTCAGATAGGCGCCGATCTGCTTGGCGGTGCCCTCGGCCGTCTTGAGCGCGATGTTTCCCGTGAAACCCTCGGTGACGATGACGTCCACTGCGCCCGCGCCGATCCCGTCGCCCTCCACAAAACCCTTGTATTCGAGCTCGCGGAAATCCGCTTCGCGCAGGGTGCGCGCGGCCGCCTTCACTTCCTCGATGCCCTTGATCTCCTCCACGCCCACATTGAGCAGGCCCACGCTCGGGCGCTCGATGCCGAGCAGGATGCGCGCCATCGCCGCGCCCATCACGGACAGATTGACGAGATGTTCGGAATCCGCGCCGATCGACGCGCCGAGGTCCAGCACGATGGACTGGCCGCGCATGGTCGGCCAGCGCGCGGCGAGCGCGGGGCGCTCAATGCCCTTCATGGTGTGGAGACAGATTTTCGCCATCGCCATCAACGCGCCAGTGTTGCCGGCGGAGACGGCGGCGTCCGCCTCGCCGCGCTTCACGGCGTCGATCGCCATCCACATGGAGGATGTGCGCCGGCCCTTGCGCAAGGCCTGGCTCGGCTGGTCGTCCATGCGGATCGACACGGCGGAATGAACGATGGTGGTCGCCTCGGCGAGGCCAGGATGGGCGGCGACGGCTTCGCGCACCGCGGCTTCGTCGCCGAACATAAGGAAGCGGATGTCGGGCCTCTTGCGCAGCGCAAGGGCTGCGCCGGCCGCGATCACCTGCGGGCCATGGTCGCCCCCCATGGCGTCAAGGGCGATCCGCACGGAATTGGGCATCGGATTGGACTGCTCCTGCGCGCCGAACTGCGCGTCTGCCGGCGCCTCCCGGCCCCCCGGGTCGCACGGGCGGCGGACAATAGCCGTTTGCTGGGCGAAGGCAATCCTCTCCGCGCGGCCGCCTCTTGACCAGCCGGCCCCTCGCCCTAAGGGGCGCCGTTTGCGTCCCCGCGCAGGCGCGCGAGCGCGGCGAAGGGGCTGTCGCGCCCGGCCTCCTCCTCGCCTGGCTCAAAGGCCGCGCCCGGCTTGCGCGGATAGGGATCAAGCCCAAGCGCCAGAAACTCGGCCGCGAGCGCGCCAAGGTCGATCCGCCCGTCCACGATCAGATCCGGCGGATCCTCGTCGCCCTCCTCCTCAAGCGCGGCAGGGGCCGGCGCGGCCTTGCGGGCGGCTTCAGCCCGGGAGGCTTCCGCCCGCAGGGTCTCGGCCCGGCGGCGCGACGCGCGCCCCTCCGGCTCGCGCTTCGGCTCGACCATCCGCGGGGGCGGCTCCGCAAAGCGCACGTCCATGGGCTCCACGATCTCGCTGTCGAAATCCTCGAGCGTGACCACGCAGGTCTGGGCGACGCGGGCCCGCACCTCCCCCATCACGCGCAGGAACTTGCCATGACGGGCGACCTTGAACGTCGCCTTGAGGGCGTGAATGGCGGGGATCGCGTCGAGCGCGGCAAGAGCTGCGCGTTCCTCGGGATCGGCCTCGATCACATAAGGCTCGTCCGGCCGGCGCATCAGCTCCTCAACAGAGACGGAACGCGAAAAGGGCGGGCCGTCCTCTGCTGGCGTGGAAACGGGGCTTTTCGGCATGGAAGGCCTCGCAGGTTCGGGAAACGGCGATTTCAGGACACGGCGCGCGCGTCGCGCTGGGGCAAGGGCTCGGCGAGCAGGCGCTCGACCGTGAGGCCGGCGAGCTCCGCCCGCCATGATAACGCATAGCGGGCCATGCGTTGCGCCTGCGCGTCCTGCGCGCGCCCGGCGTCGCCGAACACGTTGCGCGCGATGGCGGCGGCCAGCGCCTCGGCGTCGCCCGCCTCCAGCGGCCCCGCATAGGCGGCCACGCGGCCCAGATAGCCCTGGGCGAGCGTTTTCATCTTCTTGGGCACGGAGACGTCGCCCACGCCGATCTCACGCAACGCGACGTCCAGATGGCGGAACAGCGCATCGGTGACGTCCTGCGCGATGGCGGGTCCGGGCTCGGGCAGCGCGCCGATGCGTCCCACGGCCACGGCGGCGGCCAAGCAGAGCACTTCGAAACGGCCGGCCACCGTGTCAGCGGCGCCGTAATCGGTGAACAGGACCGGCTGGCGGGCCGCCGCCATGATCTCGCCATGCAGGCGGTCGATCAACGGCTGGTTCGGCGACCGACGAAACAGGCTGAGGATTTGCGCAAACACCGGGCTTTCTCCTTGTCGCGCGCGGAGGGCGGCTCGCCGTCCGCCTTGCTTTTCGCCAGACCGGGGGTTAGGCATCGATCCGCGTGGATGCAAGCAAATTCCAAATGCCAAAACCAAATGCGCGGCCCAGACGCGCGGTCCAGACGCGATGTTGCGGCCCCTTCGACCCGGAGTGACGACATGCAAGGCGTAGACGGCGTTCAGTCCCTGGGCTTCGCCGCCCCGAAGGCTCGCGCGACGGGGCGCGCGGCGCGCGTCTTGATGCTGGCCTGCGCGCTTGGCGGCGCGGTCGCGCTCGGCGGCTGCGGCTACGACGGCACACATATCCGCGGCCATGTGCTCGACGAGAAGACCGTCTCGCAGGTGCGCGTGGGCGCCTCCGCCGAACAGGTGCTCGTGGTCATGGGCACGCCCTCCACCACCTCCACCGTGGGCGGCGACGCCTGGTACTACATCAGCCAGCGCACGGAGCGCACGCTCGCCTTCATGCAGCCCCGTGTCACCGACCAGCGCGTGTTCGCCGTCTATTTCGGCAAGGGCAAGCGCGTGGAGCGCATCGCCAATTACGGCATCGAGGACGGCCGCGTGGTGGACTTCATCACCCGCACGACGCCGACGGCGGGCGCGGAATCCTCCTTCATCCGCAACATGCTCACGAACCTGATGCGCTTCAGCTGACGCGACGCGCGCGACACTGCGCGCGCAGCGAGCGCGCGCAAAACCATGAGGCCGGCGTCACGCCGGCCTTTTCTTTTGGTTGAAGGCGCTCCCGCGCCAAAGAAAAAGGCGGGGTTTCCCCCGCCTTTCTCGACTTGCCTTCGACGCCCGCTCAGTGCGCGAGAACCGCGAGCAACAGCAGGGCGACGATATTGGTGATCTTGATCGCCGGGTTCACGGCCGGGCCGGCGGTGTCCTTGTAGGGGTCGCCGACGGTGTCGCCGGTGACGGAGGCCTTGTGGGCTTCCGAACCCTTCAGGTGCTTCACGCCGTCCTTGTCCACGAAACCATCTTCGAAGGACTTCTTCGCATTGTCCCACGCGCCGCCGCCCGAGGTCATCGAGATGGCGACGAACAGGCCGTTGACGATCACGCCGAGCAGCGAGGCGCCGAGAGCCGCGAAGGCGTTGGCCTTCGAACCCGAAATGGCGAGCACGCCGAAATAGGCGACGATCGGGGCGAGCACGGGCAGCAGCGAGGGAATGATCATTTCCTTGATCGCCGAACGCGTCAGCATGTCCACCGCGCGGCCGTAGTCGGGACGCTGCGTGCCCTGCATGATGCCGGGCATTTCGCGGAACTGACGACGCACTTCCTCCACCACGGAGCCCGCCGCGCGGCCCACGGCCGTCATGGCGATGCCGCCGAACAGATAGGGGATGAGGCCGCCGAAGATCAGGCCCGCCACCACATAGGGATTCGACAGGTCGAAGGAGACCTGGCCGACATCCTTGAAGTACGGACGGCCCTCGGCGATGAACGCCTGCAGGTCGTTCGTATAGGCGGCGAACAGAACGAGCGCGCCAAGGCCCGCAGAGCCGATGGCGTAGCCCTTGGTGACCGCCTTGGTGGTGTTGCCCACCGCGTCGAGCGCGTCGGTCGAATGACGCACTTCCTTCGGCAGGCCGGCCATTTCCGCGATGCCGCCGGCGTTGTCCGTCACCGGGCCGAAGGCGTCGAGCGCGACGATCATGCCGGCGAGGCCGAGCATTGTGGTCACCGCGATCGCCGTGCCGTAGAGGCCGGCGAGCTGGAAGGTGGAAATGATGCCGCCCACGATCACCATCGCCGGAAGCGCGGTGGACTCGAGGGAGACGGCGAGGCCCTGGATCACGTTCGTGCCATGGCCCGTCACCGAAGCCTGCGCGATCGACACCACCGGGCGCTTGCCCGTGCCGGTGTAATACTCGGTGATCCACACGATGGCGCCCGTCACCACGAGGCCGATGAGGCCGCAGATGAACAGGTTGAGGCCGGTGATGGACTGGCCGGCGACCTTGCCCATCTCGCCCCAGCCGACGAGCAGCTGCGTGACGAGCCACAGGCCGCCGATGGTCAGCACGCCGGTGACGATGAGGCCCTTGTAGAGAGCGCCCATGATGGAATTGTCTGCGCCCAGCTTCACGGCGTAGGTGCCCGCGATGGACGTGACGATGCAGGCCGCGCAGATCGCGAGCGGATAGATCATCGAGGTCCACAGAGCGCCGCTCTGCGTGGCGAAGAAGATCGCGCCGAGCACCATGGTGGCGACGACGGTCACCGCATAGGTCTCAAACAGGTCGGCGGCCATGCCGGCGCAATCGCCGACGTTGTCGCCCACGTTGTCGGCGATGGTCGCCGGATTGCGCGGATCGTCTTCAGGAATGCCGGCTTCCACCTTGCCCACGAGGTCGGCGCCCACGTCGGCGCCCTTCGTGAAGATGCCGCCGCCCAGACGCGCAAAGATCGAGATGAGCGAAGCGCCGAAGCCCAGCGCCACAAGCGCGTCGATCACCGTGCGGTCGTTGGCCTTGAGGCCGAGCGGGCCGGTGAGCGCCCAGAAATAGACGGCGACGCCGAGCAGCGCGAGGCCCGCCACGAGCATGCCGGTCACAGCGCCCGCCTTGAAGGCGATGTCGAGGCCGCCGGCCAGCGACTGGGTGGCCGCCTGCGCCGTGCGCACGTTGGCGCGCACCGAGACGTTCATGCCGATGAAGCCGGCCGCGCCCGAAAGCACTGCGCCGATCAGGAAGCCGATGGCGACGAGCCAGCCCAAAAGCAGGCCGATCGCGATCAGAATGACCACGCCGACCACGGCGATGGTGAAGTACTGGCGCTTCAGATAAGCCTGCGCGCCCTCCGCGACGGCGCCGGCGATTTCCTGCATGCGCTGGTTGCCGGCGTCAGCCTTCATCACGGCCGCGATCGTATACGCGCCGTATACGACGGACAGAAGTCCGCCGAGAATCACCCATGTCAATGCGCTCATGGAGTTCCGCCCTTTCGGTCTCCGGGATCCCAGTCAAACTGGCTTTTCTGCGTCGGCTCCCGAATTGTGACGGATTCGGGGCGGCCGGCGATCAGGGCCCTCTTGCCAGAATATCAGGACGCCTGCAATCAGCCTTGGGAATAGCGCAGGCCAAGCGGCGGGAGGGGGTCGCGAGGGGCGCCGTCGTCCTCAAGCTTGACCGCGCATCGATCTTGCCCTTGATCAAGGCTTGCGCCGGCGCGGCGCGCCAGCATGATGGCCTGCGGAGGATTTCCATGGACGAGCCAAGCAATGCGCCGCACGCCGGCCCCCAGTTCGACGACGCGGAGGAGGCCGCCGCCCGCGCCATCATCGAGGATGCGCTGAAGGCCGCGCTCGTGCGCTTCTACGAGAAGATCAGGGCGGACGACCTGATCGGGCCGACGTTCGCCCGCGTCGTCCATGACTGGGACGCCCATATCCGCACCATGCAGGACTTCTGGTCCCGCGCGATCCTGGGCACGGAACGCTACAACGGCCAGCCGTTCCAGCCCCATGTGGGGCTTGGCGTGCGCTCCGAACATTTCGACCGCTGGCTGGCCCTTTGGAAGCAAGCCGCCGAGGAGACCATGCCTGAGCCGCTCGCCGAACATGTGGTCGGCATGGCCTCCAACATGAGCCATTGCTGGGGCGCCGCCCTTGAGCGCCTCGCGCAGCCAGGCGCGCCCGCCCCGGCCTGAGGGCGTCTCGCCCGCTTTCCCCGCCCCCGCCCTGTCGCCTGCGCGCGTTTCGTCCTAGATAGGAGCGCAAAGCGGAGGTGGGCCAGATGAGCGGCCAGATGAAGGGCCAGACCAGCGACGACGCGCAGCTCGCCGCCTGCGCCGGCCAGCTCCTGCGCGACCTGCGCGCCGCGCGCCCGCTCGTGCAGAGCATCACGAATTTCGTCTCCATGGACATCGCCGCCAACGCGCTGCTGGCGGTGGGCGCCTCGCCCGCCATGGTCCATGCGCCCGAGGAGACGGGGGAGTTCACCCCGCGCGTCGACGCGCTGGTGGTGAACGTGGGCACGCTGTCAAAGGACAGCGCCCATGCGATGGAGCAGGCCGCGACCACCGCGCGCGTGCATGGACGGCCCTGGCTGCTCGATCCTGTCGCCGCGGGCGCGCTCACCTTCCGCGACGAGACGATCCAGCGCCTGTTGCGCCACCGTCCGTCGATCATCCGCGGCAACGCCTCCGAGATCATGGCGGTCGCGCGCGCCGCCGGCCTCACCCGCAACGAGGCCGCCCCGCGCGGCGTGGATTCCGCGCATACGACGCAGGAGGCGGAGGCGCTCGCGGTCCGGCTCGCGCGCCATTGCTTCTGCGCAATCGTCGCCACCGGCGCGGTGGACGTGGTGACAGACGGCGAGCGCGTTCTGCGGGTCGCCAACGGCTCCCCGCTCATGCCGCGCGTCACCGCGCTCGGCTGCTCCATGTCGGCGGTGATGGGCGCTTATCTCGCCGTCGCGGCCGATCCCTTCGAGGCCGCCTTCGGCGCGACCGCGCTTTACGGCGTGGCGGGCGAGCTCGCCGCCGCGAAAGCGCAGGGGCCCGGCTCGCTGCGCGTGGCCTTCCTCGACACGCTCTATTCCATCGCCCCCGAAGATGTGGCGAACAACCTGCGCATGGGATGACATGACCCAAGACCGACGCGATCCGCGCATCTGGCGCCTCTGCCTTGTCACCGACCGCGGGCTTGCGCGCGGCCGCGCCCTCGTGGACGTGGTGGCGCAGGCCGTGCACGGCGGCGTGACCATGGTGCAATTGCGCGAGAAGACCGCGACGACGCGCGAGTTCCTCGAGGAAGCGCGCGCGCTGAAGGCGCTGCTCGCGCCGCTGGGCGTGCCGCTCATCGTCAACGACCGCGTGGACGTCGCGCTGGCGGTGGACGCCGACGGCGTTCACGTCGGACAAAAGGACATGCCGGTGGATCGCGTGCGCGCCATGATCGGCGCCGACAAGCTGATCGGGCTTTCGATCACCAACGCCGAACAGCTCGCCCGGCCGGACGCGCGCCAGACGGATTATCTCGGCATGGGTCCGCTCTATCTGCAACAGACGAAGGCCGACGCCTCGACGCCGCTGGGCGTGGAAGGCTTCCGCGCCTTGCGCGCGCAGGCGCAAGCCCCCGTCATCGCCATCGGCGGATTGAAGGCCGACAATTCCGCGCCCGTGCTCGCGGCCGGCGCGGACGGGCTCGCCGTCGTCTCCGGCATCGTGTCAGCGCAGGATCCGCGCGCGGCCGCAGCGCAATTCGCCGCGCTGTTCTAGAAGTGGCTGAAGGAGCCGCGCGCGAAATCGCGCGGCGCGCCTGACGCATCGAGAAAGACGACGCCCGATTCCGCGCGCGCGGCGCCGATGCGCGTCACCCGCACCCCCGCCGCCTGCGCCGCCGCCTCGAACGCGGCCGCCCTGTCTTCGCCCACCGCGCACAGGATTTCGTAATCGTCGCCGCCGGTGAGCGCGATCTCCAGCGCCGCGGGATCGTGCGCGATCGCGGCCTGCGCCGCAGCCGACAGAGGCGTGCGCGCAATCTCCACCACCGCGCCGATCCCGCTCACGCGCATCATTTTCGCAAGGTCGCCCACAAGCCCGTCGGACACGTCCATCGCGCCATGGGCGAACGCACGCACGGCAGCGCGCAGCGCGAAGCGCGGCTGCGGCTCGAGATAGCGCGCGCGCAGCGCGTCGCGATGCTCGGGCGCCAGCGCGCTGACCCATGCGGGCGCGTTCGGCGCGCCGGAGCGCACATAGAGGCCGAGCGCCGCATCGCCGATGGTTCCCGTCACATAGAGCGCGTCGCCCGCGCGCGCGCCCGTGCGCGCCGCCATGCGGCCCGAAGGCACGCTGCCGAGCGCCGTGATGGAGAACGTGGCGGGACCGGGCGTGCGCACCGTGTCGCCGCCCAATAGCGGACAGGCGTAAAGCCGCGCGTCCGCGCCCAGCGCCTGCGCGAAGGCCTCCAGCCAGTCGAGCGTGACGTCCGGCGGCAGGGCGGCGGCGAGCAGGAAGCCCAGCGGATCGGCGCCCTTGGCGACGAGATCCGACACGTTCACCCGCAGCGCCTTGCGCGCGATGGAGGCCGGCGGATCATCGGGAAAGAAATGCACGCCCGCGACGACGGCGTCCTTGGTGATGACGAGATCGCAGCCCGCCGGCGCGGCGATGCAGGCCGCATCGTCCTTCAGCCCAAGGGCGCCCGGCCCCGCCTGCGGGGCGAACACGCGGGCGATGATGTCGTCTTCCGACAGCGGACCGCTCATCGAGCACTCCTTGTGGCGCTCCCTCAGCGGGGCGAGAACTCCTGCGGGCGCGTCTTGCGCGCCAGCCTGTCGAGCACGGCGTTGACCATGCCCACCTCGTCGGCGCCAAGGAAGGCGGCGGCGACGTCCACATATTCGGTGATGACGACGCGCGCGGGCACGTCGATCTTGTGAAGCAATTCGAACATGCCGGCGCGCAGGATCGCACGCATCACCGCCTCAACGCGGCGCAGCGGCCAGCCCTCCTGCAACATGGCGTCGGTCTCGCGGTCGATCGTCACCTGATCGGCGAGCACGCCGCGCAGGATGTCGCGAAACAGATCGATGTCGGCTTCCTCGTATTGCACGCCTTCGATGGAGCCGCCGATCCAATGGGTCTCGAACTCCGCGAGGATTTCGTTCAGCCCCTTGCCGACGATGTCCATCTGATAGAGCGCCTGGACGGCGGCGAGCCGCGCGGCGGCGCGATGCTGCTTGCCCATCACACGAGCCCCGCACGCTTGCGCAGATGGTGCAGCATGATCGCGGCGCGCGCCGCGTCGCCGCCCTTGTCGCCCTGCTGGGGATCGGCGCGCACGATCGCCTGCGCCTCGTTCTCCACGGTGAGGATCCCATTGCCGATCGGCAGCATGTCGTCCACCGTGAGGTCCATGATCGCGCGCGAGCTTTCGCCTGCGACGATTTCGAAATGATAGGTCTCGCCGCGGATCACGCAGCCCAGCGCGACGGCGCCGGCGTATTTGCCGCTGCGCGTGAGCATGCGGATGGCTGCGGGAATCTCCAGCGCGCCCGGCACGCCCACAATGTCCACCTGTGCGTCAGCGGCCTTCAGCGTGGTGACGGCGCCGGTGAGCAGCATGTCGCCGATCTCGTCATAGTAACGCGCCTCCACAATGAGGAACCGCGCGCCCTCCACGGAGGGCAAGGGAGCGCGGGCGCGACGGGCTTCGGCCATGGGCTGTTTCCATATTCACAAGGCAGGGAATGGACGCCTGTTCAATAAAGAGCCGCGCCCCCCGGCGCAAGCTCAGGCGCCTGCGGGCGCGCCCTGCCCCGTCTGGGCCCGCGCTTCCACCAGACGCGCGGCGTAGCGCGCCATCAGGTCAACCTCGATGTTGAGCGCGTCGCCCGCCTTGCGCTCGCCCCAGGTGGTGACGTGCAGCGTGTGCGGAATGAGCAGGACCGAGAACACGTCCCCCTCGACGCTGTTCACGGTCAGCGACGTGCCGTCGAGGCAGACCGAGCCCTTCTGGGCGATGAAACGCGAGACGGACGCAGGCGCGCGAATGTCGAAACGCGCCATGCCGTCGAAAGCGCGCAGATCGATGATCTCCGCGATCCCGTCCACATGGCCGGTGACGATATGGCCGCCGAGCTCATCGCCAATGCGCAACGAGCGTTCGAGATTGATGCGCGAACCCACACGCCAGCGCCCCACCGTGGTGAGCGCGAGCGTTTCCGCCGCCGCGTCCACTTCAAACCAGTTGCGACCGTCGGCCACGCCCTTGTCGACCACCGTCAGGCAGGGGCCGCCGCAGGCGATGGAGGCGCCGAGATCGACGCCCGCCACATCGAAGGAACAGGCCAGACGCAGGCGCTTGAGCGCGCCGCGCGCCTCCACCGAGAGAACCTCGCCCACGTCGGTGACGATGCCGGTGAACATGTCAGATGATCCTCTCCCACAGGCGGAAACGATCCGTCCCCACCGCTATGTCCGTCGTCTGGCGATAATGGCCCGCGTCAGCCAGACGCACGCGCGCCGGCGCCGAAAGCGCCTCCACGCCCACGCGCCCGAGCGGCTTTTGCGCGGTGAACAGCGCCACCTCGTCGGCGAGCCCCTGCGCGATCAATGCGGCCGCGACCTTCGGCCCGCCCTCGCTGAACACGCGGGTGACGCCGCTCGCGGCAAGCAGCGCGAGCGCAGCTTGAAGATCAAGCCCGCCCTGCGGGGCGCGCGCGCACTCCGCCACGTCGACGCCTGCGGCCTCAAGCGCGCGGCGCGGGTCGGCGGGCGCGTCCTGCGCGCAGATGACAAGCGCTGGAAAATCACGCGCGGTGGCGGCGATGCGCGAGCGCGCGGACAGGCGCAGCTGCGGGTCGAGCACCACGCGCAGCGGCTTGCGGGACTCGAGCCCCGGCAGGCGCACGGTCATCAGCGGATCGTCGGCGAGCGCCGTGCCCGCTCCCACCATGATCGCGTCATGGACGGCGCGCATCATCTGCACGCGCTGATTGGCGGCGAGCCCGGTGATCATGAGGCGCGGATCATGCGGGCCTCCGGCGGCGTAGCCGTCGGCGGTCTCGGCGAGCTTCAACGTCACCATCGGGCGGCCCGCGCTCACGCGCAGGATGTGACCGAGATTGGCGCGCCGCGCCTCTTGCGCGCCCACGCCCACGCGCACCTCCACGCCCGCCTCGCGCAGCATGGCGTGGCCGCGGCCCGCCACGCGCGGATCGGGATCTTCAAGCGCCGAGACGACGCGCGCGACGCCCGCGTTCAGCACCGCCATGGCGCAGGGCGGCGTCACGCCGAAATGGCTGCAGGGTTCGAGGGTAACATAGAGCGTCGCGCCGCGCGCGGCCTCGCCGGCTGCGTTGAGCGCCTCGGTCTCCGCATGGGGCCGCCCGCCCGGCCGCGTCGCGCCGCGCCCTACGATCACGCCGTCGCGCACCACGAGCGCGCCCACGGCGGGATTGGGCGCGGTCTGCCCAAGGCCGCGGCGGGCGAGCGCGATGGCGGCATGCATGTAGCGCGCGTCGTCGTCATGCCACGCGCCAATGGGCGCCGCCGCCTCGGCGGCCGCGTGCGAGGTCATGGCTTGCCCGCCGGCGACGCGCCGTCGCGCGGGCGCTCGGGCGCTTCCTCGTTGAGCTCGTCGATCAGCGTTTCGAAATCGCGCGCCTCGCGGAAATTGCGATAAACGGAGGCGAAGCGCACATAGGCGACGCTGTCGAGCGACTTCAGCCCTTCCATCACGAGCTCGCCGATCCGCTCGGCGGAGATTTCGTTTTCGCCCTGGCTTTCGAGCTGGCGCACGATGCCGGTCACCATGCGCTCGATGCGCTCGCCGTCCACGGGACGCTTGCGCAGCGCGATCTCGAAGGACTTCGCGAGCTTGTCACGCTCGAAGGGCACGCGCCGGCCCGAGCGCTTGACCACGGTGAGCTCACGCAATTGCACGCGCTCGAACGTGGTGAAGCGCCCGGCGCAACCCGAGCACACGCGACGACGGCGGATCGCGGACGCGTCCTCCGTCGGGCGTGAATCCTTCACCTGTGTGTCGAGACTGCCGCAATAGGGACAGCGCATGGCCTTGCATTCCGCACCGAGGCCGAACTCCCCCCGGCGTTGTCATACTGGCGGCCTTCGGCCCAGAGGCCTGTTCGGACGCGGAAAACGCGCAGGGAATGCGAACGCCCCCTGCGATGGCGAACAAGCCTGCGTCGCCGCAGGCTTGTCGAGATTGGTTCAGTAAATCGGGAAGCGGGCGGTGAGCGCGCTCACGCGCTCCTTCACCCGCGTCTCGACCGCGCCGTTGCCGGCCTCTCCATTGGCGGCGAGCCCGTCGAGCGCGTCGGCCACCATTTCACCGACCTCGCGGAACTCCGCGACCCCGAAGCCGCGCGATGTGGCGGCCGGCGTGCCAAGACGCACGCCCGACGTCACGAAGGGCTTCTCGGGATCGAACGGCACGCCGTTCTTGTTGCAGGTGATGTGCGCGCGACCGAGCGCGGCTTCCGCCGCCTTGCCGGTCAGCTTCTTGGAGCGCAGGTCGACAAGCATGAGATGATTGTCGGTGCCGCCGGTCACAAGATCATAGCCGCGCGCGTTGAGCGCGCTCGCCAGCGACTTCGCATTGTCCACGATCGCCTGCGCGTAGAGTTTGAAATCCGGGCACAGCGCTTCGCCGAAGGCGACCGCCTTGGCGGCGATGACATGCATGAGCGGGCCGCCCTGCAGGCCGGGGAAGATCGCCGAATTGAGCTTCTTCGCCAGATCCTCGTCATTGGTGAGGATAAGGCCGCCGCGCGGGCCGCGCAGGGTCTTGTGGGTGGTCGTCGTCACCACATGGGCGTGCGGGAACGGCGAGGGATGCGCGCCGCCGGCCACGAGGCCCGCGAAATGCGCCATGTCCACGAGCAGATAGGCGCCCACCGCGTCAGCGATGGCGCGGAAGCGGGCGAAATCCCAGTGACGCGCATAGGCCGAGCCGCCGGCGATGATGAGCTTCGGCTTGTGGGCTTTCGCCGCCGCCTCCACCGCGTCCATGTCGATGCGGTGGGTCTTCTCGTCCACGCCATAGGAGACGGTCTTGAACCACTTGCCGGACATGTTCACCGGCGATCCGTGGGTCAGATGGCCGCCGGCGGCCAGATCGAGGCCCATGAATGAATCGCCCGGCTGCAGCAGCGCGAGAAAAACGGCCTGGTTCGCCTGGCTGCCGGAATTGGGCTGCACATTCGCGAACTTGCAGCCGAACAGGCGCGTCACGCGCTCAATCGCGAGGTTTTCGGCGATGTCCACGAACTGGCAACCGCCGTAATAGCGGCGGCCCGGATAGCCCTCCGCATATTTATTCGTCATCACTGAGCCCTGCGCCTCAAGCACGGCGCGCGAGACGATGTTCTCGGAGGCGATCAGCTCGATCTCGTCGCGTTGGCGGCCGAGCTCGAGCTCAACGGCGCGGGCGATCTCCGGATCCGCCTCGGCGAGGCTGGCGGAGAAGAAGGAATTCGAACGGGCGCCGGAAACGGCTGCTGTGGACTGGCTCATGACGGTCTCTGGACTGGCGCGGCGCCGCGGATTCGCGGCGGAAACCGGGACTGGACATAGAGCCTGACGGCGCTCACGTCCAGACAAAGGAAGCCCCGCCCGCCCCGGCGCGCCCGGCGGGGGCCACAAGAAAAAGGCCGGGACGCGCCCGGCCTTGCTTCGCTTCAGGATCGTCCCGCTCAGCGCAGCGGCGGCAGCAGGTCGTCGTCGGCGGCCCCGGTGCGGGCGGAGGCGTCCGCCACCGCGCCCGAGCCGAAGCCGTCACGCCGGTAGATGTCGTCGCGGAACTGAACCACGCCGTCGCCGGCCCAGGCCGTCACATAGACCCAGTAGACGTTGATCGCGGGATTGATGCGCACGTCCACGCGCTGGCCGGAGCGGATCGTCTCGTCGATCCGGTCGCGGTCCCAGCCCGGCTGCTCCTTCAACAGCCAGGCCACGTAATCGCGCACGTTCTGCACGCGCACGCAGCCGGAGGAGACGAAGCGGTAATCATCGCCGAAAATGCCCTTGGCCGGCGTGTCATGCATATAGACGCCATGCGGATTGGCGATGTCGATGCGCACGAAGCCGAGCGAGTTCACGTCGCCGCCGGGATCCTGGCGGAACATGTAATTGGTCGCCTCCATGGAGTTCCAGTTCACCTGCTGGGGCTGGATCTCCTGACCGGCGCGCGTGTAGATGCGGATCCGGTTCTCGGTGAGATAGTTCGGATCCTGCTGCATCTTCGGGATCAGATCCTTGCGGATGATCGAAGCGGGCACGGTCCAGAACGGATTGAAGTTCACGCTGAGCGCGCGGGCCTGCATGACCGGCGACTGGCGGTCGATCTTGCCCACGCCGGCGGTGTGATGGGTGACGATCTGCCCGCCCTCCACCGTCTCAATCGCGGCGGCGGGAATGTTCATCGTCACGTGGCGATAGCCCAGATTGCCCGAAAAGGCGCGCAGGCGCACGAGATTGAGCTCGAGCTGGCGCAGGCGCTCGGCGGCGGGCGCGTTCAGCGCCTGGAAGGTTTGCTTCGCGGCGCCGCCGGTGCCGTTGAGGCCGTGGCGGATCTGGAAGCGGCGCACGCTCGCCTCCACGAAGGAGTCGAACACGGGCGAGGAATCCGCCGCCGGGTCGAGATCGCCGGTGTAGATGAGGCGCTGACGCAGCGCGATCACGTTGGGCGAGCGCACGCCCAGCTTCAGCGTCTGGCCGGCGGGCACCTGGCCCCAGCCGCCCTGCGCGACGTAACGGCGATATTGCTCGATCGCCTGCTCCGTCGCGGCGACGGTCTGCGGCGACAGGAGGGGGGTGACGGCGCGCTGCACGCCCACCCGGCCGTCCGCGTCAAATCGGGGCGCCCATTCGGCCTGATTTCCAAACAGGGCGTTGTTCGCCAGCGCCGGCGTCGACAGGGCGCCGAAGCCCATGGCGAGCCCCTGGGCGAAAGTCCTGCGGGAGATGCGAATCGGATCCTCGGTCACGCTTTGCTCCAGTCTTGGCGGCCGCGTCCGCCCCAGCCCGGCCGACCGCTCATCCTGCGGTTAGGCGAGGAATGGGGCTGAAAAATGGACGCTTGCGGCCCCGTCCGCGCCTTGCGCGGAGAACATGATCAAATCGTTACCACCGCGCTGGTTAAAAAGGAACGAACGGTTCGGCGGAATTGAGGCCGCCCGCCCCCGCAAGGCCGCGCGCCCGCAAACGAAAAAAGGGCGCCCGGAGGCGCCCTTGCAGAACGGGGGACGGCGCGCGCTCAGAGGCGGTAGCGGATCTGGTCGGTCCAGAAGCGCTCGAGCCGGGCCAGCGACTGGTTCATCGCCGTGAAATCGTCCTTGCCGATGCCGCCGATCTGCTCGACGGTCGAGACGTGCTTCTCGTAGAGCGCGCCCACCACCTTGTGGATCTCGCGGCCCTTCTCGGTGAGGCTGATGCGCACCGAGCGGCGGTCGACGCGGGAGCGCGCATGGTGGAGATAGCCCATCTCCACGAGCTTCTTCACGTTGTAGGAGACGTTGGAGCCCAGATAATAGCCGCGCGTGCGCAGCTCGCCCGCGGTCAGCTCGCTGTCGCCGATATTGTAGATCAGCAGCGCCTGCACGGCGTTCAGGTCAGTGGCGCCGCGGCGGTCGAACTCGTCCTTGACGACGTCGAGCAGGCAGCGGTGCAGACGCTCCACCAGCGACAGCGCCTCCAGATACGCCGGCCGCACGTCCCGGATGCGCTCAGCCCGGGCCATGGAAGCATCCGCCTTCATCATCGTGTTCATCGTCAACCCCGTTGCAATCGCCTGTCCAGCGGCTCTGCGGCCGTTCATGGAGCCACGTTAGCGGGGGGCGTCTTACGACCGGTTTAAATAACAGGATGAATCCCCGATTTACTTCCGAGGGTGAATCGAAGGTGAACAGCTCTATGATTTCGCTTGATAATTTCGTTTACCACACGGCTTTGGCGAGCCATGGTCAGACGTTCTCGCGCTCCTGCGCGGCGAGCCAGGTGACGGTGAAATAGATGGCCACGAGCGTGGCGTAGACGACAAGGGTGAGCGCGCCGCCGGAGAAATAGGCGGGCAGCAGAATGGTCGCCAGCGCCTCCCCGGCGGCGGTCGCCAGCCACAGGGCGCCGCCCCAGGGCGCGGCGAGCCACAGGCCCACGGCGGCCAGCAGGTCCGCGACGGCGAAGAAGCCGACCGCCATCGCCACCTCCGTCGGCAGGGCCTCGAAGGGCACGCTGCGGGGCCAGATGATATTGGCCCATTGGGCGAGGCCGAACAGCATCCAGACGGCGGCCATGGCCCGCATGAAGACCACGAGCAGCATGCCCCAGCGGGAGGCGCGCCGGCGCCGGCGCGCGACGTCGCCGCCCACGACGATCACCTCGGAATCCAGCCTGTCCTCGTCGCCCTGGTCCATGCGCATCGGTTCCGGTTAGGCGAAGCTCCCGACGGCGTCAACCGAAGCGACGGTCGACCCTGACCCGTCAGGCGTGCTAGACACTTGAGCCTGCAAGGGAGACGAAAACATGGCCGGCCTCGACCTCACCCATCGCCCCCGCCGCCTGCGGCGCGCGGAATGGTCGCGCCGCCTCGTGCGCGAGACGGTCCTCACCGCCAACGACCTGATCTGGCCGATCTTCGTCATCGAGGGCCAGGGCCAGCGCGAGCCCATCGGCTCCATGCCCATGGTGCATCGCCTGTCGGTGGACGAGGCGGTGCGCGCGGCCGTGCGCGCCCGAGACCTTGGCATCCCCGCCCTCGCCCTGTTCCCCAACACCGACCCGACCCTGCGCGACGAGAAGGGCGCGGAAGCCTTCAACGAGAACAATCTCGTCTGCCGGGCCGTGCGCGCGATCCGCAAGGAAGTCCCCGAGATCGGCGTCATGACCGACGTGGCGCTCGACCCCTACACGAGCCACGGCCACGACGGGCTGATGCGCGGCGACGAAATCCTCAACGACGAAACGGTCGAGGCGCTGATCCGTCAGGCGCTCAATCAGGCGCGCGCGGGCTGCGACATCGTCGCGCCCTCCGACATGATGGACGGGCGCATCGGCGCCATTCGCGCCGCGCTCGACAAGGAGGGCTTCGAGCAGGTGCAGATCATGGCCTATGCGGCGAAATACGCGTCCGCCTTCTACGGCCCCTTCCGCGAGGCGGTGGGCTCGGGCGGCCTGCTGCGCGGCGACAAGCGCACCTATCAGATGGACCCGGCCAATTCCGACGAGGCGCTGCGCGAAGTCGCGCTCGATCTCGAACAGGGCGCCGACATGGTGATGGTGAAACCCGGCCTGCCCTATCTCGACATCTGCCGGCGCGTGAAGGACGAGTTCGGCGCGCCGACCTTCGCCTATCAGGTGTCGGGCGAATACGCGATGATCATGGCGGCGGTGGAGCGCGGCTGGCTCGATCATGAAAAGGCGATGGTGGAAAGCCTCGTCGCCTTCAAGCGCGCAGGCTGCGACGGCGTGCTCACCTATTTCGCGCCCTTCGTCGCCGAGAAACTCGCGCGACAGGCCTGAAGACTCACTCGGTAAGATTGCGCCATCGCTGGCGCAGGCTCTCGCGCGTCTCGCGCCAGCTCTTGTCCACGCGCTCCCAGTTCACGAGCGGTCCCTCGCCGGCGGGATCGGCCAGACGACGCTGGTCGATGAGATAGGCGAAGCCAACCGTCAAAGCGGCGCCGACGATCATTCCAAACAATGTGCGCATGAGTCCCGCTCCGCTCGAGTCCGGAGCGTCAACGCGCAGGCTGCGGCAGGGTTGCGCGGCGAATGCGAAACGCTCAGCCCGCGCCCGCGCGCCGGAACGACCATTCAGGCCGCGCGGCGCGGATCATCATCATCTCCGCGACGTTTTGCAGCGTGAGCAGGCCGACGACGACGCCCTCCTCGTCCACCACGCCCATGGCGGGCGCGCCAGCCTTGTTCATTTCGCGCAGGGCGAGATCGAGCCTGTCGCGCCGCCGCACGCTGGGCGCCGGCGTCAGGATCGCCATGCTCACCGACGCCATGGGCCCGGCCTCACGCAGCGCGCCGATCAGGCCGTCGCGGGTGAGCAGGCCCACCGATTTGCCGAAGGCGTCGACGACTGGGAAATCATGCTGCGGCGTCGCCAGAAGGATGTCGACCGCCTCCGCGAGATTGGCCTCGATCGGCACCGTGGCGAAACGCGTCTCCATCGCGTCCGCGACAAGGAGGCGCTGCGTCACGTCCTCAAGCCCGCTCGACTGCGCTTCCGCAGCCGCCGCCATGAACACGAAAATCGCGATCAGCACGAGCAGCGGATTGCCGAACACGAGGCCCGCGAAACCGAAGACGAAAGCGAAGCCCTGCCCGACCATGGCCGAAATGCGCGTGGCGCGCCCCTTGTCCATGCGCATGGCGAGCAGGGCGTTGAGCACGCGCCCGCCGTCCATCGGAAAAGCGGGGATGAGATTGAACAGAACGAGGAACAGATTGGCGCCGGCCAGACGCGCCATGAGGCCCAGTTCGGAATCCTGCACGCGCGCGAGGCCGGCTGAGACGCGCTCGGGCTGCGCGCTGAGCGCGAGATAGAGGAACAGGACGCCGGCGATGACGACATTCACCGCAGGGCCCGCGAGCGCGACCGCCAATTGCTGGCGGGGCTGCTCTGGCATGCGCTCGAGCGCGGCGACGCCGCCGATCGGCAGAAGCGTGACGTCGGGCGTTTCGATGCCATAGCGCCGCGCCATCAGGATATGGCCGAACTCATGGGCGAGAACGCAGGCGAACAGCAGAAGGATGAAAGCGATCCCGCCCCAGGCCGCCTCCGCGCCGCCCGAGCGCCAGGCTGACCATGCGATCCACGCCAGCAGCAGCGCGAACGTGACATGGATGCGCACCGCCGTGCCGGCGATCCGACCGATGGTGAGCGACCAGGACATAAACGCTCCCGCTTGCCGCGGCCCACGCCGCATGGCGTGAATGTGGTCGCCAAACGCGTCAAGAACAAGACGAAGCGGGCCTGCGGGCTTGCTCAACGCGCCCGCCTCCCCCAGATTAACGACTGTGCAGTCGAACGCCGCCAGACACGAAGGATCGCCCGCGCGATGACGTATCAACCCGCAGATCCCCCGGCCAGCGGACTGGCCCTGCCAGAGCGCGCCCTTGAGGGCGTGCGCAAGCGCAGGATTTTCGCCATCGCCTTCGACCTTGCGTTCGTGTCGCTCATCGTGGCGGCGCTGTTCGTCGTGCTGAGCGTTCTGGGCGTGGTGACGTTCGGCCTGACCTGGCTGCTTATCCCCCCGCTGTTTCCCGCGGTCGCGCTGCTCTACAACGGGCTCACCATATCCGGCCCGCGCCGCGCGACGCCCGGCATGCGGCTCATGGATCTGGAAATGCGGCTTGTGGACGGCGGGCGCACGCCCTTCCTCAACGCCGCCGTTCATGCGGTCCTGTTCTATCTGAGCTGGACCATCCTCACGCCCTTCGTGCTCGTCGTCTCGCTCGTGTCGCGCAACAAGCGCTGCCTGCACGACATGCTGTCGGGCGTGGTCGTCACGCGGCGACCCGATTGATCGGGGCGCCTACGAGGGCTAATCTTGACGCGATGCGCCGCATGGGCTGGGGAGCGAGACAAGGGTGACGAGCGAACCGCGCGACGCGCCGCAATTTTATCTCACAGCTCCGGCGCCATGCCCCTATCTGCCGGGTCGTGAGGAGCGCAAGGTCTTCACGCATCTGATCGGCCGGCGCGCGGCCGCGCTCAACGACGCGCTCACCGAGAGCGGCTTTCGTCGCTCGCAGACCATCGCCTATCGGCCCGCCTGCGAATCCTGCCGCTCCTGCGTCTCCGTGCGCGTTCTGGTGGATGAGTTCCGCCCCACCCGCAACATGCGCCGCGTGGCGGAGGCCAACGCGGACCTGGTGGGCGCGCCCCTGTCGCCGCGCCCCACGTCGGAGCAATATTCGCTGTTCCGCACCTATCTCGACACCCGCCATTCCGATGGCGGCATGGCCGACATGAACGTGCTCGACTACACGATGATGATCGAGGACAGCCATGTGGAGACGCGCGTCGTCGAATATCGCCGGCGCGGACCCGACACCGCCATCAACGGGCGCGGAGCCGGCCCGCTCGTGTCCGTCTGCCTCACCGACGTGCTCACCGACGGTCTGTCGATGGTCTATTCCTTCTACGATCCCGAGCAAGCCGCGCGCTCGCTGGGCACGTTCATGATCCTCGACCATGTGGAGCGCGCGCGCCGGCTGGGCCTGCCCTTCCTCTATCTGGGATATTGGGTCGAAGGCTCCCGCAAAATGGCCTACAAGGGCCGGTTCCTGCCGCAGCAACGGCTCGTCGCCGGCGGCTGGACGCGGGTGGATCGATAGGCGCCTCGGTCAGCCGAAGCGATTGTTTTTCGGAAAGCCCTTCGGCGGCAGACGCCCGGCCTCGGCGCGCGCGCCGATCCACTCTTTCAGATCCGCCTTCGCCACGTTGAACGTGCGCCCGGCGCTGTCCTGCCAGGACAAGCCTTCCTTCAGCGCGAAGACGCGCGCGTCGGACAGGCCGCCGTCGCGGAAGCGCTGCAGCCGCACGCCCTTGCCGCGCGCCATTTCGGGAACGTCCGCAAGCGGGAAGACGAGCATCTTGCGGTTCTCGCCAATGGTGGCGACATGGTCGCCCTGCGCCTCGACGACGACGCACATGCGCGCGCCCGCGTCCACGTTAAGCACCGCCTTGCCCTTGCGCGTATTGCCGACCATCTCGTCCTGCGGCGCGACGAAGCCGCGCGCGTCGGAGGAAGCCACGAGCATTTTCGCGCCCGCCTTGTAGGGGAAGGCGGCGAACACGTCCGAGCCTTCCTCCACGTCCGCCATCAGGCGCACCGGCTCGCCGAACCCGCGCCCGCCCGGCAGTTTCGATGCGTCGAGCGTGAAGGCCCGCCCATTGGTCGCCATGAGCAGAATCTTCGACGTGGTCTCCGCGAAAAAGGCGGTCAGCAGCTCGTCGTCGCCCTTGAAAGTGAGGCCGGAGACGTCCGCCTGATGGCCCTTCATGGTGCGGATCCAGCCCTTGCGGCTCAGCACCACGGTGATCGGCTCGCGCTCGATCATCGCTTCCGTCAGGTCCACGTCGGCGACGACGGGCGCGATGTCGAAGGTCGTGCGGCGCTTGCCCATCTTCGTGTCGGGCGCGAACTTCTTTTTCAGTTCGCGGATCTGGTCGCGAATGGCTTTCCATTGCTTCGCCTCGTCGGCGAGCAGATCCTCGAGGCCGGACTTCTCGCGGCCGAGCGCGTCGTTCTCCGAGCGCAATTCCATTTCCTCAAGCCGGCGCAGGGAGCGCAACCGCGTGTCGAGCACGTAATTGGCCTGCGTCTCGCTCATGGCGAAACGCGCCATCAGCGCGTCCTTGGGCTCGTCCTCCTCGCGGATGATGCGGATCACCTCATCGAGATTGAGGAAGACGATCAGCATGCCGGCGAGCACCTCAAGCCGGTGCTCAATCTGGTCGAGCCGGTGGCGCGTGCGCCGCTGCAGCACGGCGCGACGATGGTCGAGCCATTGCTTCAGCGCCTCGTTGAGCGCGACCACGCGCGGCGTCACCCCGTCCACCAGCACGTTCATGTTGAGCGCGAAGCGGCTTTCAAGCTCGGAGAGACGGAACAGGGATTCCATCATGGTCGCGGGATCGACGGCGCGATTGCGCGGCTCGATCACGATGCGCACGTCCTCGGCGGATTCGTCGCGCACCTCCGCCACGAGCGGGAGCTTCTTCTCCTCGATCAGCTCGGCGAGCTTTTCGATCAGCCGGCTCTTCTGCACCATGTAGGGTATTTCGGTGACGACCGCGACCCACATGCCGCGCGCCCCCTCCTCGCGCGTCCAGCGCGCGCGGATGCGGAACGAGCCGCGGCCGGTCTTGTAAGCCTCGGCGATCTGCTCCGGCGCGTCGACGATGATGCCGCCGGTGGGGAAATCGGGCCCCTGCACGAAGGCGAGCAATTGCTCGCAGGTCGCACGCGGATTGGACACGAGATAAAGCGCGGCGTCGCACAGCTCCGCGAGATTATGCGGGGGAATGGACGTCGCCATGCCCACCGCGATGCCTTGCGCGCCATTGGCGAGCAGATGCGGCAGGGCCGACGGCAGAACGATGGGCTCTTTCTGGTCGCCCGAATAGTTTTCGCGGAAGTCGATCGCGTTTTCGTCGATGCCTTCCAGCAGAAGGCGCGCGACGTCGGTCATGCGCGCTTCGGTGTAGCGGTAGGCTGCGGCGGAATCGCCGTCGATATTGCCGAAATTGCCCTGCCCGTCCACGAGCGGATAGCGGGAGGAGAAGTCCTGCGCGAGACGCACGAGCGCGTCGTAGATCGCCTGGTCGCCATGGGGATGGAACGAGCCCATCACGTCGCCGACGATCTTCGCGCTCTTCTTGAAGGGCGAGCCGGGATCAAGCCGCAGGATGTTCATGCCGTAGAGAATGCGCCGGTGCACCGGCTTCAGCCCGTCGCGCGCGTCAGGCAGGGCGCGGCCCATGATGGTGGACAGCGCATAGGCGAGATAGCGCTCCTCCAGCGCCTCGCGCAGGCTGACGGCTTCTCCGGCCGGCTCGCTTGAGCCGCCGGGCGGCGGTGTGACGTTCTTTCCCATGCAGCCGGGTTACAGGAGCCCCCGAGTCGCCGCAAGTTCTTGTTCTGTGCTCGCCCGGACGGGCTTTCCCCCCGATTTTCACCTTGTCGCGGGACAACGCTTGCAAGTCACGATCAAGCCCCTTATTCGAAGGTTCGATTGCATTGCGACGAGGTCGATGGATCGCCGACGCGCCTCGCGCGTTGTGATCCCGCGCGTCGTCGCCCATATCAATTTTCAGCCGCAGGTTGTCCCGTGACGTTCGCAGTAAGTCTTTATCCCGCACGTCTTCTGCTTGTTTTCTCCCTTATCGCGGGCGCCGTCGCAATCGCCGTCGCCCTGCTCGTCTCGCCCGCCGCCTCCATTGAGACGCGCGGCGACGCGGGACCTGACGGATGCCGCCTCGTGCAGATCGCGCTCGACGAGGGCTATAGCATCTCCCGCGTGGAGGAGCGCCGGCTCTGCCCCTGACCCTGCCCGGCGATGAAAAAAGCCCGGCGTGAGAGCCGGGCTTTCCGAATGCGCGTGACGCGCCCGAAAGGGCGCGGGCCTCAATAGCGCGCGAGCACCGGCCCGGTGGCGACAGGCGCAGGCGACCAGAAGCGCCAGTTCACGCCCGCGCGCACCACATGCAGGCGGGTGTCGACCTTCAGATTCGCCGTCGCGAACCCGTAGTCGCGGTCGTAGATCGTCTTGTCGCCGAGATCGACATAGAGATATTCGGTCTTCAGGCTCAGGTTGGGCGTCATCGCGTATTCAAGCCCCGCGCCGAGCGTCCAGCCGCTCATGTTCGCCTTGCGATTGAAAGTGAAGAGCTCGTCGCTGTCGATCGCGATGCCGATGTTGTTCTTCACCCGGCCCCAGGCCCAGCCGCCCGTGACATAAAGCAGGGTGCGGTCGAAGGCCGCCCAGCCAAGCCGCGCGCGCACCGTGCCCAGCGAGGTGAGCTCGCCGCCTGCGCGAAGGCCAAGGCCCAGGGAGTCCGAGCCGTTCCCGATCGTGGCGTCGAGATCCACGCGGCCGTCGACATTGGCGAAGGCGTAATCCGCCTCCACGCCGACCAGGAAGCCGGATCCGAACTGCCAATTGTAACCGATCTGCGCGCCGCCTAGGAACCCGTTCGAACTGACGCGGGCGCGGCCGTCGTAGCTGATGGACTCCTCGCCGCAGCCGATGCAGCCGCCGAAGGGGTAGCGGAACTCATTGCCGGCCATGCCGGCGTTCACGCCGACATAGAACCCGGTCCAGCTGAAGAACGGCGCGCCGACTGCGATCGGGGCCGGCGCGGCGGCGCGCGCGGGAAGATCGGCGGCGAGCGCGGCGGAGGACGCGGCCAAGGCGAGCGCGGCGACTGAGCCCAGCGCGATTTTGCGAACGTACATGAAAAGACTCCCAGCTCCAGTTTTCCACCGCAGCGCGTGCTGCGAGCTGGCCGCCCCAAAATATCGAGATACGACCTAACTGGCCCCAAGCTAACCGAGACTCCGCCCCAATGCTGTATCTATCCCGCAACACACGGTAGTTTTGTAAGCAATTATATTACTTTATGAAAACTTATTGTTACGTTTAGCTTAGCATTGAAAATCACCGCGAGATCAGGACTCAAGCGCCGCGAGACGGGCCAGATAGGCCCGCCGGGCCTCCGGCTCATCCCGGCCTCGGGGTGTGAGCACGTCACGGGCGAAGAAGCGCCCGACCAGCGCGAAGCCCGCCAACACGTCCGCCCGCGGCGGCGCTGATTCGCTCTCCCCGTCCGGACGCAGAAAAGGCGGCAGCGGCAGCAGGCGATCGGCGTAAGGCGCGCCCGCCTGCGCGCTCACGGCCCGCCCGGTGCGCGGCGACACATAGACGAGATCCTCCCTCGCCCCGGTGGCGGCGCATTCGGACAGATCGAGTCCGAACCCCAGCTGCGCCAGCACGGCGAGTTCGAAGCGCACCATCAGCGCGGGCGCGCGGCGCGCATCGGCCAGATGGTCGCACAGGGCTTCGCCAAGCGCCCACAGCGCCTCGTGCGGATCGCGTTCAGGCAGCAGCCGCAGCCATTCGCCGATCAGGTTGAGGCCCGCCAGCGCGAGGCCGGATTCGATCAGCGCGCCCGCGCGTTCGCGCAGCGGCTCCACCGCATAAACGCCCAGATGCTCCTCGAGCCGCGCGCGCCAGATCGCGCCCACGCTGTTGCCCGGCTGCAGGAAGGGCTGCATGCGCCGCGAGCGTCCGCCCTTCACCACGCCCATGTGGCGACCATGCTCACGCGTCATCAATTCGAGAATGACGCTGGTCTCGCCATGTCTGCGCAGGCCGATGATGAGCCCCTCGTCGCGCCATTCCATGCGCTCAACCCCGTCCGGCCTTCCACAGGAGCGTCGCGGCGGCGAACACGCCCAGCATCATCGCGCCGCAAAACAGCGCCACGCCCGCCCAGCCATGGCTCTCCCAGAACAGGCCGCCCAGCGACCCTGCGGCCCCGCCGCCTACATAATAGAACAGGAGATAGAGCGAGGAGGCCTGCGCGCGATCCTTGTCCACCAGCGCGGAGGCCCATGAGCTCGCGATCGCATGCGCGCCGAAAAAGCCGAAGGTTAGCACGAGCAGCCCAACGACGATCGCGGGCAGCCAGTCCGGCGTCATGAGCGCGAGGCCGAAGATCATCGTCGCGACGGAGGCCGCGAAGACCGGCCCGCGTCCATGCCGGCCCGCAAGCGCGCCCATGACGGCGGAGGCGAAACTGCCCATCGGATACGCCAGAAACACGAGGCCCGCGACCGCCTGCCCGAGAAGGAACGGCGCGCCCTGCAGGCGAAAGCCGAGATAATTATAGACGGTCATGAAACTGCCGAGCATCAGGAAGCCCGCGCACAGCAGAACCGCGATGCCCGGATTGCGCGCGCAGGCGATCAGCGAGGCGACGAGCTTACGCAGGTCCGGCGTGCGCGCCACGAACTGGCGCGAGGCCGGCAAAGCGCGCCAGAACACGAGCGCGCAGGCGAGCCCCAGCGCGCCAAGCCCCGCCATGCCGAGCCGCCATGATCCATAATCGGCGCCGAAATCAGCAAGCCAGGCGACGACCAGACGCCCCGACATGCCGCCGAAGGCGCTGCCGCCGATATACAGCCCCACCGCAGGCGCGACCGCCTTGGGCTCCATCTCCTCGCCCAGATAAGCAAGCGCCACCGCGGGCATGCCGCTCAGCGCGACGCCCGTCAGCGCGCGCAGCCAGAGGATCTGCGTCCAGTCGGGCGCAAACGCCACCACGAGCGTCAGCAAGGAGGAGGCGATCAGCGCGCCCAGCATCATCGGCTTGCGGCCCACCACTTCGGAGGCGGAGCTGGCGAACACCATCGCCACCGCCATGGTGACGGCGGTGAGCGACAGCGCGAGCGAGCTTTCCGCAGCGCTGACGCCGAAGGTTTGCGCAAACAGCGGCAAGACCGGCTGCACGCTGTAGAGCAGCGCAAAAATGGAGAAGCCGCAGGCGAAGATCGCGATGTTGATGCGCCGGAACGCCGGCGTGCCGGCGGCGATGCGCGGACGCTCTCCAGCGTCCGGCGCGAAAGGCGCGGGCGCGCTCACTCCTTGGGGAACTCCAGCCCAATCTCGCGATAGCGCTCGGGGTCGTCGATCCAGTTCTCGCGCACTTTGACGAACAGGAAGAGATGGGTCTTCTGCTCAGAGGCCTCCGCGATGTCCTTGCGCGCGGCCGCGCCGATGGACTTGATCGTAGAGCCGCCCTCGCCCAGCACGATCTTGCGATGGCCTTCGCGCGTCACAAAGATCGTCTGCTCGATGCGCGCGGATCCGTCGGGAAGGTTCTTCCACTGGTCGGTCTCGACGGTGATCTGGTAGGGCAATTCGTCGTGCAGGCGCTCGAAGATCTTCTCGCGCGTGATTTCGGCGGCGAGCTGGCGCAGCGGCGCGTCGGAGATCTGGTCCTCAGGGTAGAGCCATGGCCCGGGCTTCATCATGTCGGCGAGCTTCGCCTTCATCGTCTCCACGCCATGGCCGCGCAGGGCGGAGATCATGAAGGTCTCCTCGAACGGCAGGATCGCGTTGACCTTCTGCGCAAGCTCCAGAAGCTTCTCCACCTCGAGCGTGTCGATCTTGTTGAGCGCGAGGCATTTGCGCTGGCGCACGCCCTTGAGCCGCTCAAGAATTTGACTCGCCTCCTCATCGAGGCCCTTGCGCGCGTCGATCAGCAGGCACACCACGTCCGCTTCGTCCACCCCACCCCAGGCGGAGACGACCATGGCCCGGTCGAGCCGCCGCTTGGGGCGGAAAATGCCGGGCGTGTCCACGAAAATGATCTGCGCCGCGCCATGCAGCGCGATGCCGCGCACCTGCGCGCGCGTGGTCTGCACCTTGCGCGAGACGATGGAGACTTTCGCGCCCACGAGCGCGTTGAGAAGCGTCGACTTGCCGGCGTTGGGGGCGCCGATCAGGGCGACGAAGCCGCATCGCGTGTTTTCAACTTCGCTCACGAGCCTGCACGCTCCCTGTTGTCGACGCCCTCGCGGGCCATGAAGGCGCGTGCGGCGGCCTGTTCGGCGAGCCGCTTGGAGGCGCCCTCGGCCTGAGTCGGGGCGAAGCCAGCCACTTCGACCTCGATGACGAATTTCGGCGCGTGGGCGGGGCCCGATCGGCCCGCCTCACGATAGATCGGCGTGTCGAGGCCGCGCGCCTGCGCCCATTCCTGCAGCGCGGTCTTGGGATCGCGCAACGGACGGCGCGGCTTCATCATGCGCTCGCTCCATGTGCGCTGCACGAGATCGCGCGCCGCATGGAAGCCGGCGTCGAGATAGACCGCGCCGATCACGGATTCACACACGTCGCCCAAAATGGCGACCTTCTTGGCGCCGCCCGTCTGCGCCTCGCCGCCGCCAAGCCGCAAGTGTTCGCCCACGCCCCATTCGCTCGCCACGTCCGCGCAGGTCTCCTTGCGCACGAGCTCCGCGAGCCGCTGAGACAATTCGCCTTCGGCCGCCTTGGGGAAGGCGGCGTAGAGCATGTCGGAGATCGCAAGGCCGAGCACGCGGTCGCCGAGAAATTCAAGCCGCTGGTAAGAATCCACGCGCGCGCCTTTCGTCGCCACCGCGCTCACATGGGTGAGCGCGCGTTCGATCAGGCTGCGATCGCCGAACCGGTGGCCGATCCTCTCCTCGAGCGCGGCGATGTCCGGCTTCGGTTTTCGCGCCATGTCAACGCACCGGCGTGAACAGGCGGTTCCACCGCAGGCTCCAGGGCCAGCGCCAGAACTGCCAGACGCTCTCGCCCTCCTCCACCGAGAAGAAGACGATCTCCGCGCGGCCGACGAAATTCTCCAAAGGCACGAAGCCCACGCCCGCATCCGCCGGCGCGACGCGCGAGTCAGTGGAATTGTCGCGATTGTCGCCCATCATGAAATAATGGCCCGGCGGCACTTCATACACGCCGGTGTTGTCGTAGAAGCCGCGGTCGCCGTCGCGCTCGATGATGCGATAGCTCACCCCATTGGGCAGGGTCTCGCGATAGGTGGCGGCTTCCGACTCGCGGCCGAAAGCGTCGCGCGTGCGCACGCTCTCCACCCGCTCGCGCGGCAACGCCTGCCCGTTGAGATAGAGACGACCGTCGATCAATTGCACCTTGTCGCCCGGCAGGCCGATCACGCGCTTGATGTAATCGGTCGAGCCGTCGCGCGGCAGTTTGAAGACGGCGATGTCGCCGCGCTGCGGCTCGGAGCTGAAGATGCGTCCGCTGAAGAGATCCGGCGAGAAGGGCAGCGAGTGCTTCGAATAGCCGTAGGAATATTTGGAGACGAAGAGGTAGTCGCCGATCAGCAGCGTCGGGATCAGCGAACCCGAGGGAATGTTGAAGGGCTGGAACAGGAGCGTGCGCACCACAAGCGCAATCAACACCGCCTGAATGACGACCTTGACGGTTTCGCCCAAGCCCTCGTCCTTTTTCGTCACGTTGAGCCTTCCTGCGCCTGAAGGGGGCCTCAAATGCAGGCGCCCAATGCGGAAAATGGGTCCGGAAGACGCGCCGGAGAGGGCCGCCGCCGGTCAAATCGACCACGCCTCGTATACTCGCCGCCGGCGCCCGCGCCAAGGCCAAACCCCTGCCCCTGGCGGCGCCGACCAGCTCAAGCCCGCGCCTGCTCCGGCAACGCTTCTATGACGACAAACGCTTGAGCCCACGGGTGATCGTCTGTGATCGTCAGATGCAGCACGGGCCGGTGGCCCGCCGGCGTAAGTCCGTTGAGACGCGCCAGCGCGCTCCCCGTCAGCTCCAGCGTGGGCTTGCCGCTGGGCAGGTTCACCACGCCCATCTCGCGCCAGGCGATTCCCATGCGCAGCCCCGTCCCGAGCGCCTTGGCGCAGGCCTCCTTGGCCGCGAAGCGCTTGGCGTAGGAGGCCGCGCGGGCCGCCCGACGCTCCGAGCGCGCCCGTTCGGCGCCCGTGAAGCAGCGCGCGACGAAGCGCTCGCCGAAGCGCTCCAGCGTCGCCTCGACGCGCCGGATGTCCACGAGGTCCGCGCCGATGCCCAGGATCATCTCAGCCCGCCCGCCCGCGGCCTTCTTCCATCGCCGCGCGCATTTTGCGGATGGCTTCAGGAAGGCCGAGGAAGATCGCCTCGCCCATCAGGAAATGGCCGATATTGAGCTCCACGATCTGCGGCAGCGCCGCGATCTTGCGCGCGGTGTCGAAATCCAGCCCATGGCCTGCATGGCATTCGATCCCCAATTCCGCCGCGCGCGCAGCCGCCACGCGGATGCGGCCGAACTCATGATCGGCCTTCGCGACCTCGCCATGAAAGAGCGCGTCGCACCAGGAACCCGTGTGCAATTCCACCACCGGAGCGCCGATGGATTTTGAAGCCTCCAGCGCCTCCAGCGAGGGCTCGATGAACAGCGACACCCGCACGCCTGCGCGCGCAAGCTCCGCGGCGACGAGCTTGAGATGGTCGTGGGCCGTCACAACGTCGAGCCCGCCCTCGGTCGTGCGCTCGCTGCGCTTCTCGGGCACGAGGCAGGAGGCGTGCGGGCGGGTGCGCAGGGCGATCGCCACCATTTCGTCGGTCGCGGCCATTTCGAAATTGAGCGGCTTTGAAATTTCGCGCTTGAGCCGCGCCATGTCCTCGTCGCGGATGTGGCGGCGATCCTCGCGCAGATGGGCCGTGATGCCGTCGGCGCCGGCGGCGATGGCGGCGAGCGCCGCGCGCACGGGGTCGGGATGGGCGCCGCCGCGCGCATTGCGGACGGTGGCGACGTGATCGACGTTGACGCCGAGGCGGAGGTGAGGTGCGGACATGATCGGGCTCTGGCGCCGGGCGGCGCGGCCCGGCTCTGGATACCTAAGCCCCGCAGGCGCTCCCGACAAGCCGCGCCGCCGCTTACTCCGCAGCGGCCGTGATCTCGCCCGTGCGCATCTGGGTTTCGAGCAGTTTGCGATAGACGCCGCCGGGCCTGCGCATGAGGTCTTCGTGGCGCCCGTCCTCGACGATGCGCCCCTTGTCGAACACGAGGATGCGGTCGAGCCGCTGGATCGTGGACAGGCGATGGGCGACGACCAGCGTGGTGCGCCCTTTCGACAGCCGGTCGATCGCCTCGCGGATATAGGCCTCGGACACGGAATCGAGACTCGAAGTCGCCTCGTCGAGCACGAGGATCGGCGTGGCCGCCAGAATGGCGCGCGCAATGGCGACGCGCTGGCGCTCGCCGCCGGAAAGCTTGACGCCGCGCTCGCCCACCAGCGTGTCGTAGCCGTTGCGCAGGCCCTTCACGAACAAATCGACATGGGCGAGCCGCGCGGCCTCCTCGATCTCCGCCGCCTCCGCCTGCGGGCGGCCATAGGCGATGTTCTGCGCAAGCGAGCGGTGGAACAGCACCGGGTCCTGCGGCACGAGGCCGATCGCGCGGCGCAGCGATTTCTGCGTCACCTGCGCCACGTCCTGCCCGTCGATGAGAATACGCCCGCTGTCTACGTCATACATGCGCTGGATCAGTTTCACGAACGTCGACTTGCCCGCGCCTGAATGACCCACGAGGCCGACGCGCTGGCCCGCGGGGATGACGAGCGAGAAATCCTCGTAGAGCGCCTGCGTCGCGCCCGCATAGCGGAAGGTGACGCTCTCAAAGGCGATGCGCCCGCTTGTCACCTCAATGTCGCGCGCGCCCGCCGCGTCGGCGACCTGCAAGGCGGCGTCGCGGAACTCAAGCACGTCGTCCATGTCGTTCACGGTGCGCTGCACGGTGCGCACATGCTGGCCGATGTCGCGCAGGTAACCGTTGATGAGAAACTGTGTCGCGATGAGGCTTGCGAAATCGCCCGGGCTCGCCTCGCCGCGGCTCCACAGCACGACGCCGGACACGAGCATGCCCGTCTGCAGGCCGATCAGCATGACGGATTGCACGATGCCGCTCACCGCGCTGCGGTCCCAGGAGCGGATCGCGCGCCATTCCCAATTGCGCGCCACCTCGAGGAACATGCGGTCCTCGCGCCCTTCGGAGGCGAAGCTCTTCACGGCCTGATTGCCGGAGATGGAATCCGCCAGCGCGCCGCTCATGCGCGAATCCCACTCGCGCGCGGCGATATTGGCGGGGCGCACATAATAAACGGACAGCGCGATGGTGACGGCGAGGAAGACAACGATCGAGCCCGCCACAAGGGCGCCCAGCGCAGGCCAGCGCAGCCAGAAGGCGACGCTCACGCCAACCACCACGACGAAGGCGGGCAAAAGGCCGAAAGCCAACGTGTCGGTGAACGTGTCATAGGCGGTCATGCCGCGCGTGATCTTGCGCACGGTGGAGCCGGCGAAAGCGTTCGCATGCCAGTCCGCGGAGAAGCGCTGCACTTTCGCAAAGGCGTCGCGGCCGATGGCGACCATGGCGCGCGCGCTCATGCGGTTGACGAGAAAGGTCACCACCTGTCGGGCGAGCGCGAAGGCGGCCCCAAGCCCGATGAACCAGAACAGCGCGCGATAGGCGGGCGCGGTGTCGCCGGGCGCGCTCGTCACGATGGCGTCCACCACCGCGCCGGAGGCGAGCGGCACCATGACGTCGATCAGCGTCGAGACGATGCGCGCGACGACGAGCGTGCCGAACAGAGCCGGAAACATAAACCAGTAATGCGTGACGAACCGCAGCACGCGGCCGTATTTCGATGCGCTTTTCATCTCGTCTCCGGCGGATGGGGCGGGCGCGCGGGCCTCACCCGGTCACGCGTTCGGCCTTCGACACCACGCTCGTCGCCTTGAGCTGGGAAAGAAGGCCGGTCAGGTGTTTGAGGTCACGCACCTCAAGATCGATCACGATGTCGCGCACGTCGGGCGATTTCGTGACGAAGGCCACGTGGTCGATATTGGCGCCCGTCTCGCCGATCACGCCTGCGATGGCAGCAAGCGTGCCGGGTTCGTTGATGGCCGAGACGACGATCTGCGCGGGGAAGAGATCGGCGCTGTCGCCCTCGATGTCCCAGCGCACGTCGAGCCAGCGCTCCGGCTGGTCGTCGAACTGGGTGAGCGTGGGCGACTGGATCGGATAGATGGTGATGCCTTCGCCGGGCGTGAGAATGCCCACGATGCGATCGCCGGGAACCGCGCCCCCCTTGGGCGAAAAGCGCACCGGCAGATCCCCGCGCAAGCCGCGGATGGGAATGGAATGATGCGCCTTGGCGCCTTCCGGCACTTTGAAGACGACGCTCGCCGCCTTGCGCAAGCCGAACCAGCCGGAATCGGCTTTCGGCGCGGCCGCCCCCACGGTGCGCTCGGCCACGAATTCCGGGTGCACCGCTTTCACCACATCGCCGGAGAACATTTCGCCGCGGCCGACGGCTGCGAGCGCGTCGTCGACGTGGTTGCGCGCCAGCCTCGGCAGCGCCGCCTTTAGCTTTTCGTCCGAAAATGTTTTGCCAGCCCGCTCGAAGGCGCGGCGCACGATCTGGCGGCCGAGTTCCGCATATTGCGCGCGCACCGCGTCGCGCGTCGCCCGGCGGATCGCCGCGCGCGCCTTGCCCGTGACCACGAGGGATTCCCATGCCGCCGGCGGCGCCTGCCCTTCCGCCGTCACGATATGCACTTCGTCGCCGTTATTCAGTTCGGACAGGAGCGGAGCGATGCGCCCATTGATGCGCGCGCCCACCGCCTTGTTGCCGATGTCGGTGTGCACCGCATAGGCGAAATCGATCGGCGTCGCGCCGCGCGGCAGCGCGATGAGCCTGCCCTTGGGCGTGAAGCAGAACACCTGATCGTGAAACAATTCGAGCTTGGTGTGCTCGAGAAACTCCTCCGGCGTGTCGCCCTCGCCCAGCATTTCGATGGTGCGACGCAGCCAGCGATAGGCGCGGCTCTCGCGCTCAAGCGCCTCATTGTCGGCCGCGCGCCCGTCCTTGTAGAGCGTGTGCGCGGCGATGCCGTTTTCCGCGATCTCGTCCATCTCGCGCGTGCGCACTTGCAGCTCCACCCGCTGATGACCGGGGCCGATCACGGTGGTGTGCAGCGAGCGGTAATCGTTCTGCTTGGGCGTGGAGATGTAATCCTTGAAGCGGCCGGGAACGGTCGGCCATTTCGTATGCACCACGCCGATGACGCGATAGCAATCCTCGACCGAATCCACGATCACGCGAAAGCCGAAAATGTCCGACAATTGCTCGAAGGAGACGGATTTGCGCTCCATCTTGCGCCAGATCGAGTAAGGCGCCTTCTGCCGGCCCTTCGCCTCCGCCTGAATGCCGCGCGCGCGCATTTCTTCGGTAAGCTCGCGCTCAATGCGCGCGATGATGGCGCCGTTCTTCTCGCTCAGGTCGACGAGCCGCGCCTCGATCATCACCGCCGCCTCCGGCCACAGCGTGCTGAAGGCGAGCTTCTCCAGTTCGTCGCGCAGGCCCTGCATGCCCATGCGCCCGGCGAGCGGCGCGTAGATGTCGAGCGTCTCCTCCGCGATCCGCCGCCGCTTGGCTTCGGGCACGAAATGCAGCGTGCGCATATTGTGCAGCCGGTCGGCGAGCTTCACGAGCAGCACGCGCACGTCGGAGGCGATGGCGAGCAGGAGTTTGCGGAAGTTCTCCGCCTGTTCGGCGCGCTTGGAGACGAGGTCGAGCTTCTTGAGCTTGGTGAGCCCGTCCACGAGGCGGGCGATCTCGGCGCCGAAAACCTGCTCGATCTCCTCCTGCGTGGAATCGGTGTCCTCAACGGTGTCGTGGAGCACGGCGGCCACGATGGTGGCGTCGTCGAGCCTCAGCTCGGTGAGGATGGCGGCGACTTCGAGCGGATGGGTGAAATAGGGGTCGCCGGAGGCCCGCCTCTGCGCGCCATGGGCGCGCATGGCGTAGACATAGGCCTTGTTCAGCAGCTCCTCGTCGGCGTGCGGATTATACCGACGCACGCGATCGACGAGTTCATACTGCCGCATCATTGGACTGGCTTTTCCCGTTCGTGGAGAGACGACGGGACGAATATCGGCCCTTCAGGCCGGGGCGACAAGCTTTAACTGTCCGCCGCCCGTCACACAGGCGCGCGCGGAAGCGCCGCTGGGGCGCTTACTCGCCCTCGTCTTCCGTCTCAGCCGGGGGAACGAGGCCCTCGAGCCCGCGCAGCAGGTCCTCTTCGGTCATGCGGTCGAACTGGACGTCGCCAGCCGCATCGGCCCCAGCGTCGGCGGCGGCGGCGAGCGCCGGCACCACGTCTGTCTCCGGCTCGTCGACCTCGACATGCTTCTGGAGCGAGTGGATCAGGTCTTCCATCAAGTCCGCCGGCTGCATCGTGGCGTCGGCGATCTCGCGCAGCGACACGACCGGGTTCTTGTCGTTGTCGCGAGCGACGGTGATCGGCTGGCCCGCCGAAATCAGGCGCGCACGATGGCTGGCGAGCAGAACGAGATCGAAGCGGTTCTCGACCTTGTCGATGCAATCTTCGACGGTGACGCGCGCCATGGGGGCCTCCTCGGGCGAAATGGACCGGGCTTTGCGGAAAGCGAGCCTGATAAACCATTGCGCGCGCGGGCGCAACCGCCGCCTTGGCCGCCCGGGGCCTGGGAAGCATGGCCGGGAGCGGCCATCGCGAAACAATGTAACGCTTAAGTTAATAAGCTGCAATGTTGGGGTTAAGTCTTTGACTTTCGCCAGTGGGGCGAACTTTACGCCTTGACTTCACCGGATCGAAGGAATGATTGTGACAGTGGAAGTCTTGCGCGGCGTTTTGCGCGCAGGCGGCGTCGGTACCGGGTTGCGACGTCGCTTTTGCTGACAATTTTATTGCGGCTACCAAGTCGTTCAGAGAACCCGACGCGGATGTTACAATGGCTGACCAAGAGCGAATCGCGCTGTTCATCGATGGCGCGAACCTTTACGCGACCGCCAAATCCCTCGGCTTCGACATCGACTACAAGCGCCTGCTGAAAGAGTTTCAGGGCAAGGGTCGTCTGATCCGCGCCTTCTACTACACGGCGCTGGTCGAAGATCAGGAATATTCGTCCATCCGTCCGCTCATCGACTGGCTCGACTACAATGGCTACGCTGTGGTCACCAAGCCCACGAAGGAGTTCGTCGACTCGCTGGGCCGCCGCAAGGTGAAGGGCAATATGGACATCGAGCTCGCGGTGGACGCGATGGAGATGGCCGAGCGCATCGACCACATGGTGCTGTTCTCTGGCGACGGCGACTTCCGTTGCCTCGTTGAAGCCGTGCAGCGCAAGGGCGTGCGCGTGTCGGTCGTCTCCACCATCACCACCCATCCGCCGATGGTCGCCGACGAGCTGCGCCGCCAGGCCGACGAATTCGTGGACCTGCTCCAGCTCGCCCAGCGCATCGGACGCGATCCGGTGGAGCGCACCGAGCGTCCGCAGCGCTTCACGCAGGAGCGCCGCCCCCTGCAGGCGCCCGCCGCCAATCCGCAGGCGGTCCCCACCGACGCCGACGACTAAGCGCGCGAAGGCCCGCCCTTGGCCCGCGCGGCGAAATCTGCGCAAAAGCCTGCGCCGAAAACCGCCTCGCGCGCAGCCCTGCGCGCCGCGGAGCCTGACGTCGATTGTCCGCTCTGCCCGCGCCTCGTTGCCTTTCGCGCACAGGCGCGCGCGCAGGAGCCCGGCTGGCGCAACGCCCCGGTCCCCGCTTTCGGTCCGCCCGACGCGCGGCTGATCATCGTGGGGCTGGCGCCGGGCCTGCGCGGCGCGAACCGCACGGGCCGGCCCTTCACGGGCGATTTCGCCGGCGACCTCCTGTTCGAAACCCTGCGCAAGACCGGCTTCGCCCGGGGCGTCTACGAGGCGCGGCCCGACGACGGGCTGACGCTGATCGACTGCCGCATCGTCAATGCGGTGCGCTGCGTGCCGCCGCAGAACAAGCCCACGCCGCAGGAGATCGCCAACTGCCGGCGCTTTCTCGCGCCGCATTTTCCGTTGGAGCAAGCGGCGGGCGCCCCGCCTCCGCGCGCTGCTGTGGCGCTGGGGCGCATCGCCCATGAGAGCCTGCTGCGCACGCTGGGCGCGCGGCTCGCCGCCTTCCCCTTCGCCCATGGCGCGGAGCATGAGCCCGCGGAGGGCCTGCGCGTCTTCGACAGCTATCACTGCTCCCGCTACAACACGAACACCGGCGTGCTCACAGCGCCGATGTTCGAAAGCGTGTTCGCCCGCGTGCGCGACTACCTCACAAGCCTCAATCGGCGCTGATCCCTGCGTCCCGGATCACCGCGCCCCAGCGCACGATCTCCTTGGGCGTGTAATCGGCGAGATATTCCGGCGTGCGCCGCTCACGCGGCGGAATGCTGACGCCGATCTTGAACAGCCGCTCGCGCACCGAGGGCGTCTCCACCGCATCGTCCACCGCTTTCGCAAGCTTGCGCACGATCGCCTCCGGCGCGCCCTTGGGCAAAAGCAGCGCCTGCCATGAGCCGCAATCGAGCGTCGGCAATCCCTGCTCCTCGGTCGTAGGGACGTTGGGCAGCATTGGCACGCGGTCGCGACCGAGAATGGCGATGGCCTTGATGTTGCCCGCCTCCACCTGCGCGCCCACAGAGGCGATCTGTTCGGCCATGAAGTCAAGCCGGCCCGCGATCAGGTCTTGCAACGCAGGCCCCGCGCCGCGATAGGGCACGTGGGTGATCTTGGTGCCGTTGATTTTGTCCATGATCAGCGGGCACACGTGGCTTCCAGAACCAACGCCGGCCGATCCATACACAGCCTTGCCCTCGTTCGCTTTCATATAGGCGAAGAAGCCTTTCATGTCGCTTGCGGGCAGATCCTTGCGCGTGACGAGCACGCGCGCCTGGTCGGCGAACATGGTGACGAAGGTGAAGTCCTTGTTGCCGTCCACCAGCGGCTTCTTGTAGATGGCCTGATTCTGCGCGAGCACGGCGCTGCCGCCATAAAGCACCATATAGCCGTCGGGCGCGGCCTGCGCGACGCGCTGCGAGCCGATCATGCCGCCCGCGCCGGCGATGTTCTCCACCACCATCTGCTGGCCAAGCAATTCGGTGACGCGCGAGGCGAGAATGCGCGCGACCGTATCGACCGGGCCGCCGGCGGCGTAAGGCACGACGAGCGTGATGGGCCGGCTGGGCCAGTTCGCCTCCTGCGCGTTCGACACGCCGCAGAACGCGATGGCGCCCGCAAACGCAAATGCGAGACGTTTGCAAATCATCTCCCCCTCCTGGCCCTTCTGGCTCGCTTTATGACGCCTCTGCGCAGGCGATCGGCGAAGCATGTCTCATGGGACGGAAAAGACAAGGGCGCGCTTGCGCCCCGCGCCCGCAACGCATAAGAAGGGCGCGCATTGGGGAGTAGTTGGCGCCCGCGAGGGCGCAGCGTCGTCAACAGACTGGGCGAACCGCACGTGCGGAGGCCCTGGCGGCGCGGGCGGAGGACGCTTCAACGAGACCGATGCGGGACGCCGGAAAGGCGCGCCGCATTCGTCGAGGTCCATTGATGCTCCAGACCGCCATCATCGCATTCAGCCTGTCCACGGACGCTTTCGCCGCCTCCATCGCCAAGGGCGCCCGCTTTCCCGGCCTCACGCTATGGCGCTCGACATGGATCGCGCTTGGCTTCGGCGTGCTTGAGGCGACCGCGCCGCTGATCGGCTATCTGCTCGGCATGCAATTCGCCGACGTGATCGACGATTACGATCACTGGATCGCCTTCACCCTGCTCGGCCTGCTGGGCCTGCGCATGGTGTGGAAGAGCATCCATGAGGAGCCCGGCGAGGGCGAGGAGAAAGGCCCCGTCAATCCCAGCTGGACTGCGATCGTCGTGACTGCGGCGGGCACAAGCGTCGACGCCACAGCCGTCGGCGTGACGCTGGCGCTGGTGAGCGACAACATTCCGCTCACCCTGCTTGCGATCGGCGTCGTCACATTCTCCATGACCTTCTTGGGCCTACGCCTTGGCGGCGTTCTGGGCGCGCGCACCGGGCGCTATGCGGAGTTTCTCGGCGGCGTGGCGCTCGCAGCCATCGGCGCGAACATTCTCGTCACCCACCTGACGCGCTGAAAGCATCCGCTTCCCGCGCTCAGCGCGCGTAACGGCTCTTCGGGCGCGGCAGGCCGAGATTTTCGCGCAAGGTGGCGCCTTCATATTCCTTGCGGAAGATCCCGCGCTTCTGCAGCTCGGGCACGACGAGCCTGCAGAAATCATCGTGTTGGCCGGGCATATAGGGCGGCATGACGCAGAAGCCGTCGCAGGCGCCGGCGACGAACCATTCCTCCATGTAATCGGCGACCTTCTTCGGCCCGCCATGAATGGCGTTCTTGCCGCGCGCGCCCGCGCAGCGCTCGCCCAACTGGCGGATCGTCAGATTCTCGCGCCGCGCCATTGCGACGATGCTGTCGTAATGGCCCTTGCTGCCATTGGTGGGCGGCAGCGGATCGGGCAGCGGCTCATCGAGCGGATAGGGCGACAGGTCCATGCCGCCGAGCATGGTGGAGAGGATCTCGCGCCCGACCATGGGATGAATGAGCGATTGCAGAAGATTGAAATCCTCCGCCGCCTTGTCGTCGCTCTCCGCCACGACGACGCTCAGGCCCGGCAGGATTTTCAGGTGATCGCGTTCGCGCCCATAATGCGCCATGCGCGACTTCACGTCGTCGTAATAGGCCTTCGCCTCGGGAATGTTGAGATGGGGCGAGAAAATCGCCTCGGCGAATTCCGCCGCAAGCTCGCGCCCCTCGTCGGAGGCGCCCGCCTGCACCATCACCGGATAGCCCTGCGGCGAACGCGGAATGTTGAGTGGCCCACGCACCTTGAAATGCGCGCCTGCGTGATTGAGCTCATGGCGCTTGGCGGGATCGAAATAAAGACCGGCCTCAACGTCGCGCACGAAAGCGTCGTCCTCCCACGAGTCCCAAAGGCCCTGCACGACCTGCGCGAATTCGCGGGCCCGGCTGTAGCGCTCCTTGTGGGCGAGCACGCCGTCGCGTCCGAAATTCGCGGCCTCGGCGGGCTGGGTGGAGGTGACGAGATTCCAGCCCGCGCGCCCATGGCTGATATGATCGAGCGAGGCGAACTTGCGCGCGAGATTAAAGGGCTCCTGATAGGTGGTGGAGGCCGTAGCGGTGAGCCCGATGCGCGAGGTCGCCATGGCGAGCGCGGAGAGCAGCGTCAGGGGCTCGAAATGCGCGATGAACTGGACCGAGCGCGAAATCGCGTCCACATGCGCGTTGCGCGAAGCGTTGCCATCGGCGAGGAAGATCATGTCGAACTTCGCCGCCTCCGCCTTGCGGGCCGCATCCACGTAATGCTCGATGCTGACGTTGGCGTCAGCCTGCGCGCGCGGGTGGCGCCATGACGCCACGTGATGGCCGGTCGGGTTGAAGTAGGCTGCAAGCTTCATCTGCTTGGTCATGCGTCGTCTCCCGGCGCGCGCGGCGCCTCGTAATCGGCAAGCGTCCATGCGCCTTTGTGGCGGCGCGCGACGCCGCGCAAGTCCGCGACCGTCCTGCAGCCCAATTGCCCCATGGCGGCGCGCAGGTCCTGCGTATAGACGTTGATGAGATGGCCCGGCCCCGCCGCGCCCAGCGCGCCAAGGCTCCACAGGAAAGATTTGCCCGCGAAGGCGGCGTCAGCGCCGCAGGCGATGGCGCGCGCGACGTCCACGCCCGAGCGCACGCCGCTGTCGAAGATGATCGTCATCTTGTCGCCCGCCGCCGTGCGCACGGCGGGGAGCGCGTCGATGGAGGCGGGCAGCGCGTCGATCTGCCGGCCGCCATGGTTGGTGACGAACAGGCCGTCGACGCCCATGGCGGCGGCGCGCTGCGCATCGGCGGGATGCAGCGCGCCCTTCAAGACGAGCGGGCCTTTCCACACGTCGCGATATTTCGCGATCTCCTCCCAGGTGAAGGCGCCGCCCTGTTCGCGCTTGATGAAGGCGGCCGCCTCCTCGAGGCTGGCGGTGGGTTTCATGTAAGGCGTGAGCGAGGCGAAGCGTGGAATGCCGTTCTTCAGGAGAGAGGCGGTCCACCAGGGCGAACGCGCCGCATCAAGACGCAGCCGCATGGTCAGCTTGAACGGATTGACGATGCCCGCCTTCACCTCACGCGGGCGGATGGTGCGGATCGGCGTATCAATGGTGAGCACAAGCGCATGCACGCCCGCCGCCTGCGCGCGCCGCGCGAGATCGAGCCCGATGCGATGGCCGTCGCTGGCGAAGCGATAGAGCTGGAACCACAAGACGTCAGGCGCCATGCGCGCGGCGCTCTCGACATCCACGCCGGACAAAACGCCCAGCGTGTAAGGCGTGCGCGCCGCCTGCGACGCGCGCGCAAGATAAGTCTCGGCGCCCGGAAAGGCTGTCCCCGGCCCGCCGATCGGCGCCACGCCCAGAGGCGCGCTGTAGGGGCGGCAGAACAAGACGCAATCGGCGGGAGGCGGCGCCACCACGCGCCCATAGCGCGGCGCGAGCTCGACCGCGTCGAGCGCATCCCAATTGCGGCGCACGCCGGCGTCGGCGCCTGCGCCCCCGTCCATGTAATCGAATGCGAAGCGCGGCATGCGCCAGCGCGCACGCTCCCGCAGATCGAGCGCGGTGGGAAAGCGGCGCATCAGCTCCAGCGCGGCAGCGTCCATCGCCGCCGCCCGACCGCCCGCGCGCTGGGTCGCATCCTCCATGCCTCGTCTCCCGTTGGGCGCTTTATGCACCGCGCCGTCACAAGCGATAGCGCGCGACGCGGCGCAAGGCGAGCGCTCCCGATGCGGCCCCGCCCTTCCGCTTGCGCATGACGCACGCCCGCGCCATCCGCCGCAGAAGCCGCTCAAGGACACATAAACGACTGATCTTGAAAAGTCTTTATCATGGCACAGGGATTGCTGCTGCTCGCGCGATGTCACGCGCAGGGATTCCACGAGGCGGCGATTGATCGGCGGCCTGACCCACACCACCGCCTTCGGCCTCACCACGGCCCAGGTCACGAGCACGTTCGTCAACCGCGGCGGCGTGAGCGGAACCATTCCGCGCCCGAATCCGATCTCCCTGTCGGACGCGGCGAAGGCGCTCGCCGCCATCGACAAGGCGATCGAAGCGGGCAAGCCGCTCTCCATTCCGCAGGCGCTTCTGCTTCAGCAATATGATCAGCTCGAGGATTCCGACGGCGACAAGAAGGTCTTCTCGATCACGGACACGAGCGCGAATCTGCTCGCCAATCTGGAAGATCTGCAGACTCTGCTGGACGACGGCAATCTGTCAGGCGTGAACCTGACCGATCGCGCGACGCTCGCCGTGACCCCAGCCGTCTTCCTCGACGGCATCCAGCTCTTCGATGCGATCCAGACGGACTATACGCTCAACGTCACGGAGCCCTTTCCGGCGGCGGACATTCAATACGCCGACCGCGACGTGCTGACGCGCTTCACCAAGCTTGAAGTGGTGGGCTCCACCGATGAGATTCTCGATGCGCGAAACATTCTCGCCGATCTGCCCGATTCCGTCGCGCGCAACTGGCTTGTGATCGACACGCCGGAGAATATCGAGACCAGCTTCGACGATCTCGCCGCCCTCAAGGGCCTGCAGAAGATCGCAATGATCACAGACCCCGACACGCCTGTGGCGATTCCGGGCTTCCAGAACGGCGCGCGCAACGTCGGCCTTCTGCGCCTCACCCAGGCCCAGTACACCGCCGGCAAGGACGTTCTTACGGCGATCCAGCCCAAGCCCCCCGCAACCACGGCGAACTATCTTGTGGCGCTGCGCGACTGCAAGGCCGATTCCGCCGCCGGCATGCGCCGCGACAATCGCGTCGTGTCGATCGCCTTCACCGACACGGCAGCCAACGTCGCGCGCAACGCGCCTGCGCTGAACGCGCTCACGACCTTCAGCCAGATCTCCATCGTCGACACGGCGGCGAACATCGCTGCGCAGGCGAAGGCCATCAACACGCTACGCAAGCCGTTCGAGGTTTACGTCGCGGGTTCCGGCTCCGACAAGGCGCCTGTCGTCCGGCCCGCCTCAGGCGCGACGGGCGACGGACAGGCGCTCGTCAGCGGCGTAGCGCGCACAGCAGGCGCAAGCTATGTGGCGCGCTATGACGCCACCTCCGGCGCATGGACGGTCTCGTCACCTGAATTTCCCGCACTCACGGCGACCGGCGAAAATGCGCTCACGCTCGATGGGCTGAAATTCACCTTCTCCGGCGCGCCGGCCGACGGCGACGAACTCCTCATCTCGCCGGGTGAGAATATCGGCAGCGTGCTCGCCAACGCGCCGCTGTTGAAAACCCTACGCGCAGGCGTTCCCGTGGTCGGCTCCAGCGCCGACATTCTGGCGAACGCGGGCAAACTGGCGCAGATGGGAAACGTCAGCGCGATCACCCTCACGGATCGTTCCGACGCGCCCCTTGAAGTGAGCTATGCGCAATATATCGAAGGCCGCGCGGCGCTCGCGCGCATTGCGCCCCCCGCAAAGCTGAAAGTGCTCGACGCCACGCTGGAGAATGTGACGAATGTGATCCGTGATCCGCTCGTGGAGGCGGTCGCCATCGCCGACGACGTTCTTGCGCTGGGAAACGACAAGGCGATCGCCTTCCTCAACAAAGTCTCGGACATCGCAAGCCCGCTTTATCTCAACACGACGCGCGCCGCGCCTCTACGCATTGAGAGTCTTACAGCGCGCGTCACAAGCGTGGGCGACGCGGCCAACGCGGCTATCGCCAACCTCACCGCGCTCGACGTGCCAGCAGAAGGCGCACTGCGCGAGGTGGACCAGAGCTCGATCGGCTCTGGCGCGAGCTTCACGCCCGGCGTCTACAAGAACGTGCCCTTGCTCGAGACAGGCAATGGCGCGGGCGCCGGCGCCACCGCCAATGTCACCGTCAACGCGGATGGCGAAGTGGTCTCGGTTGAGATCGTCAACCGCGGCGCCGCCTATTCCGGCGATCGCCTGACGCTTGACCCGCGCCTTCTCGGCGGCTCCCATTCCGTCGCGCTCGCAAACAATCCCGATTTGGACGACCCTACAAAACTCGGCCTCGTGGGCGATGACACCCAGTTCTACATTGAGATCGAGACAACGGACGTCTCCGTGGCCGGCGCGCCGAAGCGGCCTATCCTCACCTTCGCCTGCGAAGACATTCTGACGCCCGATCCGCCCTCGCCCACCAATCTTCCGCAGACGTTGAGCGAGAGCGCACAGGCCACGCTCACCGCCATTCAGCTCGTCGCCAAGCGCACCCAGCGCGAAGACGGAACCACCTATGATCCCAAGATCACGCTGAAGATCATTGACGCAGCGGAACGCCTCGCGATCGCCGCCGCCACTCCTGCAACGCAGACATTCGATTTCACCGACCTGCTCACCGTCTATCAGGGCGCCAATGGCGGCACGCTCGCCAATAATCTCACGGTGGAATATGTCGCCAAGGACGGCTTCACCGCCGTCAGCGCGAACAGCGACGACCTCGATCTCCTGCCCTCTTATTCCGTGATTGGCACCGCCGCGCAGCTCGCGCAGGCCATTGAATCCTCGGCGGCTGCGAACTGGACGACCCCAGACTGGACGAAGATCGACGAAATCATCCTCGCCGACCGCCCGCCCCAGCCCGTCATCGTCTCCAAGACCCTGCTCGCGGACGAAAACGACGTGGAGGCGCTCGACGAGAACATACTCCAGAAATCCTCGGGCCTCAGGCTCGCCGTGCGCGAGGCGGTGGATTTCGACGAGGCCAGCGACATCCAGGACCTGTCCATCAACGATCGCATCGCGCGCATAGCGCTTGTGACCGACGCGACGGAATTGTCCGATCAAGAGACGTTCGGCACGATCAAGGAGTGGACGAATCTCGCAAGCGTGCAGCTCACGACCACACGCCTGCAGAAGCCCAACCTCGTCATTGACGCGTCGCTGCACCCCGACTACGACACTCTGGTGCGCAAGATCGCACAGTCTTTCACGATCTCGCTATCCAACGTCACAGCGACCGACGCGCTTGGCCCCGCCTTCCGCGACGCTCGCGTCACAAAGGTCTCCGTGCGCGACGACTGGAGCGCGCTCTCGCCGGCGGAAAAGCCCGGCGTGCTCGCCAATCTCGCAAAGGCCTTCGCGGCAGGCCGCATCAGCGGCGTCGCGATTTCCGGCGGCTTTGACGAGGAGACCGATCCAGATACGGGCGACACGATCCAGAGCGTGTCCATGCGCGGCGCCGACATCATCGCCTTCGACGCCGCACGCAACCGCCTGCGCGACAGCTTCCTGTCGCAGATCACGGCGCTCGACGACGATGGCGAGCCGATGGAGCTGATCATCAAGCCCACCAAGGTGAAGGTCAGCGAGCACAAGGCGATCGTGACGCTTTCCACCAGCCTGCCGGACCATTCGTTCCAGGCCTATGAGCTGCGCGACACGGCGGCGAACATCTCGGCCTATTTGTCGCAGCCATCGATACCGCAAGCGGCGCAGGACCTCATCTCCAGCATCGCCGCAAGCGATTCCGACGTGGCCCGCGTCGTTCTCGCCTACGCCCGGATCGCAGCCTATCCTGATTTGATCGAACGCCTGCAGTCAGGCCTGCGCGCGACCGAAGTTCCGGTCGCCCAGATCGCAAGTCTGCTCAACGACTACGCCTCGAAGCTCGATCGCATTACGCTGGCCGTCAACACAACGCGCGCCGCGCTCCTTGACGACGCCATCACCGCGCTTTCGACCTATTCCTTCGGCACGCGCCTGTTCAGCAAGAACGGACGGCTCGTCACCTGAGGATAGCGAGTCAGGCGAGAAGCGCGCACGCTGCGGCGGCGATTCCTTGCGCGTCAGGTCGCACAAGCGGCTCGAGGCTGCGACTGATCGGGACCGGCGCATCCGCCGCGCCCAGCCTCCCCACCGGCGCATCCAGCCAGTCGAACGCCGCCTCGGTGATGCACGAGGCGATCTCGCCCGTGACGCCATATGCGCGCGGCGCGCCATCTATCACCAGCGCGCGATGGGTGCGACGCACGCTCTGCGCCAGCAATTCTTCATCAAGCGGCGCGATGGTGCGCGGATCGACGATCTCCGCCTCGACGCCATCCTCCGCCAGCAGACGCGCGGCCTCTTGGGCGAGTTTCACCATTCGACCGATCGCCACAAGCGTCACGTCGCGGCCCGGACGCACGATCCGCCCCTGACCTATGGGCACGATCGGCACATCCGCAGGCACAGGATCACGCGCGGCGTAAAGCATGCGGTCTTCGAAGAACAGCACCGGATCATCGTCGCGAATGGCCGCGCGCATCAGGCCGCCGGCGTCCGCCGCGTTGGACGGCACGACGACCTTGAGGCCCGGCGTATGCGCGGCCCATGCATAAAAGCCCTGCGAGTGCTGCGGCCCCAGATTGGCGCCAACGCCCATGGTCGTGCGCAGGACGAGCGGCGCGCAGGCGCGTCCGTTCGACATGTAGCGCAGTTTCGCCGCCTGATTGACGAGCTGATCCATGCACAGGGTCATAAAGTCGCCGAACATCACTTCGAAGACGGGACGCATGCCCACCATGGCCGCGCCAACCGCCATGCCGAACGCGCCAGGCTCGGAAATGGGCGTGTCAATGACGCGATGCTCGCCGAAGGCGGCGAACAGCCCTTCGGTTTGTTTGAAGACGCCGCCAGCGGCCCCCACGTCTTCGCCTATCAACAGCACGCTGGGATCGGCGCGCATTTCGATGAACAGCGCTTCGAGCACCGCCTCGCGGAACGACAGCTCGCGGATCTCAGCCAAGGACATGCTCCATCAGGGCGCCCGCCGCAGGCTCGGGCGCAGCGCGCGCCGCATCAAAGGCGGCCTTCGCTTGCGCGGCGGCCTCCGCCTCCATCTGCGCTAGTTCGGCTTCGCTCGCATAACCCGCCTCCAGAAGCGCGCGGGCGGATTTGGGGATCGGATCGCGTGCGCGCCATTTGCGCGTCTCTTCATCGTCCTTGTAATCCTGCTTGTCGCCGACGTGATGGCCGCCGAAACGCCAGGTGTTGCAGACGAGGAAGCTCGGGCCTTCGCCAGCGCGCGCCCGCGCCACAGCCTCTTGCGCCGCCGTATGAACCACATGCACGTCCATGCCGTCCACCATGACGGAGGGAATGTCGAGCGCGCGGCCGCGCGCGAGAACATCCGCGCCGGCGGTGACGTCCTCCATGGCGGTGAACTCGCCGAACCCGTTATTCTCGCAGACGAAGACGACGGGCAGTTTCCAGATCGCCGCCATATTCATGCATTCGAGCATCAGGCCCTGGTTGAGCGCGCCGTCGCCGAAAAAGCCGACGCTCACCTCCCGACCGCCGCGTGCGCGCGTCGCAAGCGCAGCGCCAGCCGCAAGCGGCACACCTCCGCCCACGATGCCGTTCGTGCCCAGATTTCCATGCGCGAGGTCGATGACATGCATGGATCCGCTGCGTCCGCCGCACAGGCCCGGCGCCTTGCCGAGGATCTCCAGCATGAGGCCCGTGACGTCGGCTCCTTTGGCGAGACAATGGCCATGGCCGCGATGATGGCTCGCGATGTAATCAGCGGGCTCAAGCGCGCTGATCACGCCCACGTTCGTCGCCTCCTGCCCAGCGCACAAATGCACAAGGCCCGGCACGCCGCCGGAGGCCGCCGCAATACGCACCGTCTCTTCAAAATGGCGAATCTGAAGCATCATAAGATGCATCTTGCGCCATAACGCCCGGCGACCGTCTGCCTTCGCGTGCTCCAACCCCGATCTCCCCGACGCGATGCGCGCGTCCGCTTAATTGCCCTGCAGCAAATCAACAACGCGCTTGCGCACGTCCGCGGGCTGGTTGAGCATCGCCTCGATCTGGGCCTGCATCTCAGCCCCTTCAGTCAAAGTCGGAGTGATGCGCGCGACCTTCTTCACCTCCGCGCGGAAGGTCTCGTCCTCGACAAGTTGCGCAAAGGCCTTGCGCAGAATTTGCGTTCGATCGGCAGGCGTTTTCGGAGGCGCGAAATAGGGCCGCGCCAGATCCAGCATGGGATTGAGCATGGCGAACAGCCGACGATGCTCATCGGGCATGACGTCCATCGCAAACTGCGGCTTGAACGCCTCGAGCTCAGGATTCTTGCGCCCGGCGACTTGCAGAAGGATTTTCACCTTTCCCTCATTGGCGAGTTGCACGGGGCGCCCGCTCATGAAGCCGATCACGTCGCCACCGGAGGCGTGCGCCTCGCCGCGCTCCACCGCAAGATCGGCATCGGCGTTGCGATAGCCGTAAATGATGTCCATGTTCAGCTTCAGCGCGTCCTTAACAAGCTCGGGCACAAGCCCGTAGCCGGTAGAGCCCTTCGCAGTGGCGGAGAACTTCAGGGGCTGCGGACAGTTGCGCAGCGCTTCCAGCGTCTGGCAGGGAAAATCCGTGCGCATCCACACGAGGACGGTGGCGCCGTAGATGTTTGCGATCCAGCTGAACTTGTCGAGCTCGAAGCGAATATTGGGCTGCGAGATCGCGCGCGAGAACAGGCCGGAGGACGCTGCGCCGATCGTCAGCCCGTCCGGTGTGGCGATATTGTAAACATGGTTGGCGGCGGCGATGGATTCCGGCGCGCCCATATTCTGCGCGACGATGGTGGGCGCGCCAGGAATGAAGCGGCCCAGATTCCGCGCAGCCAGCCGGCCCAGCACATCTACGCCGCTCGCCTCGCCGCTGCCGATGATGAGCTTGATCGTCTTGCCTTTGTAAAAATCCTCGGCCAACGACGGACTCGCCACGCTCGCGAAGGACAGCGATGCGACTACCGCACTGATCAAACGCTTCAGCATTTGGCTCCTCCCTCGCCGCGCCCCTTTTCGCGGAGCGTCGGCCCTGCTTTGTTTCAACTCATCGCGTCATCATCTTGCATGTTTGTGTCTGACTGCCCTGCGTGCGCTCATCCACCCGCGCAGGCGCGCCGGCATGCGGCGGCGATCTTCTCGGCGTCGGGATAGACGAGCGCCTCGAGAGGCGGGCTGAAAGGAACCGGCGTCATCGGCCGCGCGACACGCTGCGGCGGCGCTTTCAGCGCGCTCCATGCCCGCGTGGTCGCCTGCGCCACGATCTCCGACGCCACGCCGCAGATCTCGTATGTCTCATCCACGGCGACGAGGCGCCCGGTCTTGCGGACGCTCGCCACTATGGCGTCAACGTCGAGCGGGGCGATCGTGCGCAAATCGACGACCTCGGCTGAGACGCCCTCTTTCTCAAGAATTTGCGCGGCGGCAAGCGCGTCAACCACGCTTCGTGAACAGGCGATGATGCTCACGTCGCGACCGCTGCGCTTCATATCGGCCTTGCCGAGCGGAATCGAGAAGTCCTCTGCAGGCACTTCTTCGGTCAGCGACAGCAGCATGGCGTTTTGGATGACGATGGTGGGATTGTCGCTCGCCATGGCGCTGCGCATCAGACCCTTCGCATCGCGCGGGCTCGCGGGCAGAACGATTTCAAGGCCCGGATTATTCGCATACATCGCGTAAGGCGAACCTGAATGCTGCGGCCCGCCGCCGCCACGCACGCCATGGAACAGATGAAATGTGACAGGCGTCTTCAATTGGCCGTTCGACATGTAGTGAATATTCGCGGCCTCGTTGATGAACTGGTTCCACGCCTCATAGGCGAACACCGCGGTGCCGTAATGCACGAAGGGTCTTGCGCCGGCCATCGCGGCGCCAGTGCCCAATTGCGCGACGGCGGCCTCTGACGTCGGAGGGTCGACGATGCGCGCGCCGAATTCCGCTTTCAGTCGATCTTCCGCGCTATGTTCGGGCCCGTGGCCAGCGATTCCGCGCCCTACGATCGTGGCGGCGGGATCTGCGCGCAGGCTCCAGATGAGACCGTCGATGAGGGCCTCGGCCAGGTTCATGATGGGCATCGGCTCCCCCTTAAGCTGCGAACACGCCGCTGAACGCGGCTGCGGCGTCGGGATAGGGCGAGGCTTCCGCGAAGGCGCGGCCCGCTTCCATCTCCTGCTGGATCTCGGCGTCGATCGCCTGCAACGCGGGAAGATCCGCCGCGCCGTCCTCAATCAGTCGACGCGTGAATCGCAGCACCGCGTCGAAACGGCGGATCCAGTCCGCATGCGGACCAGACGCCTTGTCTAGGTCCATCGCCATCGCGATGTCCGTGACGCCGGTGGGAAACGCCGCTTTAACCTGGTGCGAACCAGGCCAGCGTTCAAGCGCGGCCTCCACGAAAAAAGGCTTGCCGGTGCTGCGCACATAATCGGCAGCCTTCGCGAACGCGCCCATGGCGGCGTCCGCATCTGCGCCATCCACGCGCTCACAAGGAATCTGCAACGCCTGCGGAACGTCGAGCAGCCGCGCAGCCGCAAGCATGGAGGATGGGCGCTGCCCGGCCTTCGAATTATTTTCGCAGACGAATACGACGGGCAATTCATAGACAGACGCAAGGTTCAGCGATTCGTAGGCGACGCCCTCGTCCAGCGTTCCGTCACCGAAATGGGCGAAGGAAATGGCGCCCTTGCCCGCGAGCTTCAGGCCGAAAGCGGCGCCGACGCCCAGCGCGATCGAACCGCCCACCATCGCGGATGTGGACTGAAAGCCCCGCGCGGCGTCGCACAAATGCCAGGAGCCGCCCTTGCCGCCGCACAAACCGTCGCGCCGCCCCATGATCTCCGCGAAGGCGCGCCCTGCGTCCGCGCCACAGGCGATCACGTAACCGTGATTGCGATGCGTCGTGTGGATTTTGTCGCCGTTCCGCATGGCGGCGGCCACCGCAGCGCCCGTCGCCTCATGGCCGATGTGCAGATGCTGGCGGCCGACATATTCGTGGGCCTGAGCAATGCGGATCACCATTTCCTCGAAACGGCGCATGCGCACCATGA
>Ga0315903_10000667_pt1 | contig 51811 bp, 53 predicted proteins | sample LakEriMetagenome_7_FD_203524 | JGI IMG/M metagenome (GOLD analysis project Ga0315903, IMG submission 203524) | Freshwater fungal communities from buoy surface, Lake Erie, Ohio, United States - Buoy 2 MA119 | ecosystem: Environmental > Aquatic > Freshwater > Lake | place: USA: Lake Erie, Ohio... | reverse complement strand
TTTTTAAAATTCTTAAAATTTTTTAATTATGTACTCAAAATAAATATAATAAGTAAAATTAATCATTATTTGCATTATTAGATAAATTGCTATTATTATATTCGTCTGTAATTAGAATATTACTAGAGACATCGTTCGTAATTAGAATATTACTAGAGACATCGTTCGTAATTAGAATATTACTAGAGACATCGTTCGTAATTAGAATATTACTAGAGACATCCTCGGTAATTAGAATATTACCTGCAGTGTCTAAGATTACTATGAAATTACTGGTAATATTCATATTTGCAATATTACTAGTTTCTTCAAATGTATCCTCTGTAATTACATTATTACTTACTGCGTCTACATTGCTACTCTCGTATATATTTAATTTTTTTTCTAATAATTCTACTTTTTGCAAAAGGTATTTAAAAGCTCCGTATAAATTATATTTTATTTGCGTTGTATCTAGTGATAATAAATCATCTATTCTATTGTCTCCCGATACATATATTTGGTTTGCTTCGACGGCTTTAGGATAAACCTTTTGAACTTCTTGAGCAATAAAACCCAATTGATTTCTATCTGTAGTATTAACAACATCATTTTTAAAGTTAAATCTATACAATTCAATGTTCTTAACATTTTCTAAACAAGTTTCATATGAAGCTTTAGTAATATTATTCTTAATTCTTCTGTCTGAAAGAGTAGTCCAACTAGTTTGTGTGCTCAATGTATAACCTCCTAAAGAACTAAAAATATTTCCTTCTATGTCTAAAGCATATTCTGGATTTTTAGTGCCAATTCCTACATTACCTAAATGATATACATTTGTATTATTTTTATTGTAAGTCCATTGAGCACCTATAGGATCTTTAATGTTATTTAATAATTGACATCTTATATCTATGGAATTACCTATATATTCTCTTCCGTAAATATATAATTTAAATATAGATAAATATTTATCAGAATTTCCTAGCGTTCTATTTACAACTAAACAGAAATAATTATAATAATCTTCCTTACCACTAACTGTTTCTTCGTACGCATATGAACCTCCGTAATTAGATACAGAAAGAGGTTGAGACCTATTAACTATTTCAACCCAGTTAATATTATCGTCTGAACCAAATATTTTGTATATACTAGGTGCTCGATTTATTAATCCAGAAGTACTTTCTATTTTATATTTAGTTAATTTAATTTTAACAGGTAGTTGTATTTTAATCCATTCGCCATTATAACCATTGAATGAAAATGTACCTCCGTAATTTCCGGTAGATGGTGCGTACATCGCAGTCTCTGTCGTCCATTCGCCTGTACTACCAAACATTTTATAAGGACCATAATCTATTGTTGTAGATGAATATTGAGAAGATGCTGATAATATATATAATCCATTTCCATAACTTTGCCCTGATATTAGTGTTGCATTTTGTGTAAATGTTCTTGCTGTCGCGGGAGGATATTCTCTTTCATTTGTAAATGTTACAAATATTGGATTTTTTAATATAGTTTGATTTTCCTTGGGAATTATAGAAGAAGTAGTTGATGATAATGTAATATCGTAAGAACCTTTAAATTGTACTTCTTCGCGTGCATTTACACTTGCTATAGTTGTAGACGGAAAATTAATATTAAATGAATTCACAATATATCCATTATATAATAGTGCAATTTCATCAGGTGTCAATGCTCTATCATACACCCTCATATCGCATATGTCAACTCTATTTAATCTTAATTCTAAATTACCTGTTGCAGTAAGAGCGGATGTATTACTATCTGTTTTAAATAATATTCCATTTCTATACATTTTTCTATTATAATTATTATCAACGGTAGCAGTAAATAATATCCAATTATTAACATCTTCATTATAATTTCTATCAGTTTCTATATCATTATTCATGAATCCTAACATATATGCTCCATTAACACGTGAACCTATATGTAAAGTATTATTAGAAGTAGTAGCACCAGTAGTGTATATATAATAAAGACCTTCATAATTATATAATCTAACTAAATATGAAATTGTAAAGGCTCTTCTATCAAATTTTAAGGTACTATTTGATAAAGTGCCGTTAAACAAATTTAAATAGGGTTTGTTTATTATTGCATCTTTGCCATAACTTATTGTACCACTAATAGTTGAAAAATTATGTTTTGTTGCCGTAGGATTACTATCATTTGCATTTCCGTCAAATTTATACCACGCAATTAAATTTGTTGTATCTGCAGGAATATAAGGATAACCTGTTGAATTTATTAAATTATTCAAACTTTTAATAACAGGAGTATAATAAAATGCTTCAATTATAGATTTAATTTTTAAAATTACTATTCCAGAACCACCGTAAGAAGTAGAATAACCACCTCCTCCTGTTCCTGGAATACCATTATAAACATTCCAAAAATATGTTTTATTATTTATATCCTTAATTTCAGCATATCCACCTCCTCCTGTTGCTATTCCAAATATTGTAGTTGCAAATCCACTATTCCATTGTGAACCTGCACCACCACTTCCATATTCTATAGGTATACCCGATATAGATGATACTATTCCTCTTCCTCCATTTCCTAAATATCCTATGCCTCCAGATAAATAAGAGTTTCCACCAGTTCCTCCTAAACTCGCAGGAGCAGCACCTCCTCCTGCACCTCCTGTCTGTGCATTATTATCTGTGTTTATTCCTCCCATTCCCGACAATGATGTATTCATGCTATATGGTATTGAATTAAAACGAACACCTCCGCCTCCACCTTGCGAAGTTACTATTGTATTTGTCAACGGATTTGTATATGTTACTGAAGGTGGAGTTGGTGCAGAATTTGCATTATATTGTCCTCCCCCACCCCCTCCCGCTGCTCTAATAATTATTCCATTTCCTTCTATTGAACTATTATTTCCATTTGAACCAACAGCGCCATTATTATTAAAAGCCCACATCCCACCATATCCAACAAGTATATTATATACACCAGATGGAAAGGATACGTCGTTTAGAGAGACTACACCACCGCCACCTCCAGAACCACCTGCACCTCCGCCACCTCCTCCTCCGCCTACAACTAAAATATCACAAATAGTATTTTTTGTAAATGTAAATTCGTGCGCAGTTCTACTTTCATTTAACTCGCTATGTCTAAAAGTAATTATATTTTTATTAATAATCTTTTGATGAACTTTTATTATAACTATTCCTGAACCTCCTGGATGCCAAATCCCCGTAGTTGAACTATATGCAGCACCTCCTCCGCCTCCTAAATCATTTGTACCTTTAACACCATCCCCATAACCACCTATTCTCCCGCTTCCTCCACCACCTAAACCACCCGCTCTTCCTCCAGCACCGCCACCAGCACCTCCACCACCGCCATAAAATTGATTAAATCCTGTTATAGTAACTATTCTCCCGTGACCTCCTTCGCAACCTAAAGCAGTAGCACTTGCACCACCACCACCACCTCCATTATTTCCTGCAAATCCTGCTGGATTTCCTACACTTCCATTGAAACCACCTTGAACATATTGTGTTCCATCCCAAAATGTATTACCTTGTGTAGCAGCACCAGTTGCTGTTACATGCCCACCACCTCCTCCAGACCCACCATTAGAACCACCACCGCCTGTACCTCCTATACCCCCTTTTCCTCCACCTTTTCCAACTAAATTTATACTATCAAAATTAACAATATTATTATTGATATCTCTAATTTCACTATCATAACCATTACTATTTTCACCCCCTTTGCCAACTATTATATTGTATGTTCCTTTTAATGTTTTATTTACCATATACACTATACCTCCTCCACCACCACCACCTGGTTCTTGAGATACAATACCGTCAGTTCTACCTGAAGAACCACCTCCGCCAACTATTAATATATCACATAGAGTATCTTCATCAAATGAAATCGTATAAGGTTCTTGTGTATTCGCTCCTCTTTTATGTTTAAAAGTATAAATATACGGAGTTCTTTGTGGAGTTACAAGAGATGTAACAACCGGTTCCATTGTCAATAATTTATTATTTGTAGCCGATGGATCTAATTTATATCTTATTAATACAATACCTGAACCACCATTACCACCTGGTATTGTATCGCTATATCTTATACCACCTCCACCACCACCAGTGCCGTTTATACCGTTTATACCTCTTCCAATACCATCTCCATTTCCACCACCTCCAAATAAAGCCGCTCCGCCATTTCCATAAGCATAGTTTGTATTCATAAATCCGCCAGCACTACCACCTCCTCCTGCAAACCACCCATTATCTCCAATTGATGATGAAAATGTTTTATTAAAAATGAAAGTTCCAACTCTATCAATACCAAGACCTCCGTTTTGTCCTGTTTCATTTTCTGCAGAATTCATGCGACCTACACCACCTGCACCTCCTCCTCCACCACCAGGATAAGAAACAGAACCACCTCCGCCGTGCCCTCCATTTTCGCCAAATTGGTTTAATGTTGCAGGAGAAGATATACCAATTTGAGATTGTGATTTTTGTGTTTGTGAACCTCCGCCATTAACATAACCTCCACCACCACCACTTCCGCCATTACCTCCAGTACCCGCTGTAGCACCACCACTTCCTCCTCCATTTGCTGTAATAATTATAGAGTTGTCAGATTTTGTAATTGTTGTATTATATCCTTGCAATCCTGAATTATCACTAACCCTTCCAATTCCACCATTACCTACATTTATTGTGAAACTACCAGATAATGAAATATTTTGAACTAACACTAAACCTCCAGCACCTCCACCTCCTGCATTTCGACCACCGCCACCGCCGCCGCCAGCAACTAATAATATATCACATAACGTATTTTGAGAAAATGTTTTAGTATATGAGGTTTGATTTCCAGAACCTCTATATTGATATGTTTCGATAACATAAGTAATACCATCAGCGCCAGTAAATATTTTTGGTAAAGTTTCTATAATATATCTTATAATTACAATACCCGAACCACCATTACCTCCTTTTGTAGTTACACCATTACTATGTCCTGCTCCTCCTCCACCACAACCATTAATAGTAGCGTTATGTGCATTTACATTTTGAATAGTCCCATTTCCTGCACCGATTGAACCTCCTGTTCCTGCTAGTTGATTACCGGTTCCAGAACCAGTACCCCCTGAACCACCTCCGCCTCCGCCAGAACCATATATAATTGTCGTGCCTGTAATTGAATTTGGTAGACCTATACCTCCATTTCCAGCATTTGTTGAACTTGCATTAGTACCTACAGCAGTATATCCACCACCTCCACCACCAGCACCCCATTCAAAACCGATACCTCCATTTTTACCCTGTCCTGCAGTACCACTTCCACCAGAACCAGCACCTAAAATTTGAGAACCTCCGCCACCTGAACCTCCAGATAAACCATCTCTAAGACCAGATGCACACGAAGCACCTGCACCACCTCCTACAGCAGTCAATGTTGTTAAACCTGTACCACTAATAGACGAATCACTACCATTTGTACCTCTTGTTCCAGAACCACCAGTAGTTCCAGATGTACTACCTATTCCTTCTTTACCAACTGTTACAGTATAAGTGCCATTTAAAGTGATATTTTGTGAAAAAATTACACCACCACCTCCGCCGCCTCCTCCTCTATCATTTCCACCTGCACCACCTCCGCCAACTACTAGTATATCACATAAAGTATTTTGTGCAAATGTTCGTGTATATGTTGTTTGATTACCTACGCCTTGATATTGATATGTTTCAACAACGTAGATTTTATCATCTTCTTTATATATATAAGGTTTAATAGAAGGTGCTGCATTTATACTATTTGCAACAGTATCGTAATAGTTATCATATATCGTATTTCTAACATTTAGTTCAGTCTTTACAGTTTCTACATTAAAACTACTTGTCTTATAATCAACTATTATATTGCTATTACTTAAAATAATAGACATTACATCAAAATTAAATTATTTTTTCGTTCTATATAAATATATATATAAAGTATTTAATTATATTACAACAGATTAAAATATTTTAGATTAATAAATAATGAGCAGCTATTTGTTTATAGATATACGGAAAAGCGACGAAGTATATTCGCGTAGATTTGATAAATCTAATATATATGACGTGTATTGTATACCTATGTATCTTAGTAGATTATCTTAATTAAATTGATGTAAATTGATTTAAATTGACTAATAATGATATAAAAATAATTGAATTAAATATAATTAATATAAATTAATTATGATAGTATCTTTGGGAACAGATTGTATAGTTTCTATGTTTTGTGATAAATATAAATTGAAAAGGGCTACATTACCTTTTGACTGGTGTGTTTCTTACAATGGTGTTTCTAAATGTTTTGATGACGATTTTAAGCATTTTGTTGATACGATAGATGAAAATAGAATCAATAAGTACGATGTGTATTTTCATCACGATTTTAAAGATAATCAATTATATAATCAAGACAAAGACAAATATATTAGAAGATGTGCAAGATTACAAGAACTTTTAAAAAATACAGAAGAAGAAATAATTTTTGTACGAAGTGGTCATAGTTGTCATCATCACGATGAACTGAACGGAAAATATAAAATAATAGCAAATGATATTGAAGACATTGAATATCTAGATACTATTATTGCAACCAAATATCCAAAATTAAAATATAAAATGATAATATTTTTATCGTGCGATAGATGTTTTAATCCTCAAATTAAATATGAGAGTAAAAAAAATAACATTGAAATATATAATATAGCAGCAAATGCATTTGATTTACAAGGGACACATGCAGTTTTTGTAAATATCTTCAAAGATTATATTAACAAACAAAGCATGCACTATCTCCAAAGTCTACAGGGAAATAATTAAATACGCAATATACTCCTCCATATATTTCATATGCTATAGAACAAATAGTATTTAACATCTGCTTTGCATTCGTCATCATGTGATTTATAAACTGGAAGGAGTATATACTTGCATTTCTTGCATTCTCCTGAAATATATGTTATTATAGATGTTCTTATTTTTTCGTATTTATCTGTAGTTAATCTGTCTCCTGCACTTAGTTCGATATGCGATTTTTTATAATATTTTTTGAGATGTTTAGATAAATAATAGCCATCAATATTTAGAAATTCGTCCAATACGATGTTATAATTGAATATACTAGTCAATATCTTTCTAGCGTCTTCAATAGTATTAATAGGTTTCTTCCATTCAAAATATTCACAATCCATTATTCCAAAGTTCTTTTTCAACCTCTTCAATTCTAATTTGTCTTCAGCATTACTTACCTTTATTTCATTAAAGGGTTCTAAATACTTAGTATTTTCCAATACTTTATCATTATGGTTTATTGCAATATTTTTCGCACATTTCTCCATAATACAACTTATATGTTTGCACAATACAGTGCAATACACCGATGTTCTTTCATATTTTTTCCAATTTTTAAAGCGTCCAGTTATTCTCCCAAATAACTGGTACATTTTATCATTTAATATATTGTTATAACCGAAAATTGCCGAAGTAAAATTGCCAAGTTTCTCAGTTACCAATGTTTGTCCCATACCAACGCAATTAAATCCTATAAATATAACTGGTCTGTTGTGCAACTTATTTGCATCTATATGATCTGCAATTAAATCTCCCAATTCTCCTTTATTCAATATTAGAGGTATTGATATTTCATCTCCTTCACATATTTCTTCACAGCATACATTATCATATTCACTCAATACCTTGTATTTTATATTTTTATCAATACCATTTATTGTAATAATTACACAATCTTTTCTTATTCCAAAAATGTGTTCTCTAACATAATTGTGTGTTTTTCGTCTAGTATTAACAGGTATAAATACACGACTATTATCGCATAATATATTTGGATATTTCTCAAGTGTTTTTATGATAAAATTGATAGTGAAACTCTCATTTTCTTTAAAACCTTCGATAGTTCCATAACTATATCTATCACATGTAAATTCTATGTCATTTACACCTATGTAATTATTTTCCTGATATTGTTCTGCTATATTTATAATTTTAATTTTAGACCAAAATCCTACATTATTACTACTCCATATATTATTCGGTGATGCAGTCATACCATATAATCCTGAGACTATACTAAGATTATTCATATTCTCAATTTGCGCTCTGATATTATATTTAGAATTTGATATATATTTGTGAAGTTCGTCAAAATAAATAAAAACTCGATTAACGACACTATTTACTCCTGATAATTTATGGACAAAATCAAAACAATTGCTAAAACGTGTTTTATTACTGCACGCAATAATAATACGAGGCATATTCTTATTGACATCTTCGTCTTCTTTGATAAATTCTAACAGTTTATCAACTTTATTGATGTGCTTATAAGGACCCTTATATATAGATGCGAATACACAAATAGCATTATTTCCATAAGTTTCATTAAACCTTTCTAACCTGTTGGAAAATTGCTTGTTATTCAAAAGAGTATTCATCGTAAATACGATATGAAGACTACGACCTTTCACTGCGTCATTTATTAAATTCTCTTTGATACGATTTATCATAACAAATGTCTTCCCCATTTGTGTGGGGAGAACACAAAGATTGAACTTATTATAGTTCATAATATCTCATAAACCGCCCTGATTATATTTTATCATTTTTTATATATTTTTAAAAAAATTAGAACAAATTTAGAATATTTAGAATAATATATTATAGCTAATGAAATATATCAAATTAAATAATAAAAAAATGCAAATAATATAAATGATTGGAATGATATTTTGTATGTTGTTATTCAAAAAAGTGTTTTACAATATTTGATACAATTACTAAATGTTTGAAAAATAAATATAAGAATATTATCGTGGAAGATTTATAAATAAACTAATGTTTATTCGTAAAATGAAAGATGATGATTTTTTAAGAAATACAAATAGAATTAGTGATTTATAAATTTTTAGGATTATATAAAAATAAAAAATATAAAAAATAGTAATATATAGCGTTCTTTAATCTTTATTGTGCTTTATTTGTGCAATTAAAGTGTCGATTTTTTTGAAATATGAATCACCATTCTATCTTCTTTATATAGGTATGATGGTAAGAAATAATGATTACTCATTCTATCCTTAACTATTTCTAAAATATTTTCGACGTTTATTTCTTCCCAATTACATATTTCTGTACAATTATTTGGTCCTTTTCCGAACAATCTTGCATCATCTACAATAATAATTGCTTCGTCTGTATGACTTGAGATTATACTGGTCATCTCTTCGTATAACGGGCAGTCTTTTATTCCCCTTCCAGTATTTCCTGCACTCCAATGGCCATCTAAAAATATTATTGATTTACCAGTTATTGTAGGTAATATTTCTGCGAGTACATCTCCGCTATCTCCAAGATAGAAGTTTATTTTATTGCCTCTATATTGGTTTTTTATGTTTTCATAAAATTCTTTTTTTATTTCTATGGTATATAGATTTGAAAAATATTTTTCCATATGTAAAATAGTAGACCCCATACATGTTCCAGTTTCTATGAAATTTGGGTAATTTTTAAAATCAGCTTGTAAATCTTTCAAAAATTCTAAATCAATACCAGGCATTATAATTTTTGTTTATATTTTTTTTCGAATAAATTAAACGCAAATACAATAGCGTAACTTCATAACTTCGTAACTTCGTAACTTCATAACTTCGTAACTTCGTAACTTCATAACTTCGTAACTTCATAACTTCGTAACTTCGTAATATTACATATTTCCATATAATCTAAATAATTATTTATATATTACACCAACCGAAAAGAAAAATGAGACAAGATTATTTATTTTTATATATCTTAAAACTATGTTTTAGGTAATTTGTTAAATGTTCTCGCTTTATTTTGGTAGTTATTATATCTTTTATTACTCTTTCTATATCTTCGTATGTATTTGGACTTTCCTTTTTGATATAATGTTTTAATTGACTAAAAAATTCTTCTATAGCATTTGTTTCTGGATGATATGGTACGCTATATAATAAATTATTATTACTTTCTTCTATTATTTGTCTTATTATTTTTGACCTATGTATAACAGCATTATCCATAATAATTAAATAATTTTTATATTTATCTTTAATACTGTTATTATAAAAATCTATAATATTGGTAGTTTTTAAACCACCTTTTAAGTCTTTATATAAGATATAATCTACTATTTTATCAGCACTAATAGCGAATAATAAATTATATCTTTTATAAGGATACTTATAAGTTTTATCTATTACTCTTGTTCCACTTTTACTTCTTCCGTAAGATGGTTTCATATTTAGATAAATAGAAGTTTCATCTAAACAAATTGTTTTATCATAACTAAACTTTTTTAATTTATTATAAAAAACTTCTAAATCTTCTTTTTCTTGTCCTTCTTTCTTTTCAGGATAGTATTTACTTCTTAACTTCTTTCTTGTAATTTTATTTGATTGTAGTATATTATAGATTGAATGGTCTGATAATTTTACCTTATATTTATCATTTATCAATTTAGAAAATTCCCATAGTGTGGTTGTAGGATATAATTTAACATATTGTTTAACAAATATGTTGTTATTTCTGGTGTTATTTTTAAAGGTTTATTATCTCTTTTCTTTCTATCAATATTACCATATTTATTATATTTTATTTTCCATTGAGATAAAGATTGATATTTACAATTAAATATTTTATTACATATATCTCTCATCGTCTTATTGTGTGTTAAATAATATTTTACAGCAGTTAATTTATAATCTTTACTATGTTGTTCTATCATTCTCTTACTATATAAATGTACTTAAAAATAAATCACATAATAATATATAACATTATGGATATTACTAAACTGGTAGAAGAAAATGAAAAACTTAAAACAGAAATAATAGAGTTAAAAGAACAATTAAAAAAATATACTTATGGTAATACTCATAAAAGATATTATGAAAAAAATAAAGAAAAAGTAAAAGAAGGTGGTGCAAATTATCTAAAAAAATTAAAAGAAGAGAACCCCGAGAAATTAAAAGAATATAGGAGAACCGCTTATCTAAATAAGAAGAATAAGTTGAAAGAAGTTAAGACTTAAATTGATTTAATAGCATATCCAATTTAGTATTTATATCATTCATTTTTGTATCCAATTGTTGCAAATATTCTAATATCTCTGTTTTATCTGTTTTCGTATCAGGTTTATTACTATTTACTGATTTTTGTATATTATTGTTAGTTTTTAATTTATTTATGTATTTTGTGATTAATTCATTATCAATTTTATATTCTATTGATATTTTTTCAATATTATTTTCAATATCATCTTTATATTTTGGATAAATTATATAAGATATAACTCTTGATTTTATACTTAAAATAGTTCTTTTGTGTTCTAATGCGATTTCTTCATAAGATTTGTTATCAACTATTTATTGAACTAAATTTTTATCTTCGTCAATAGTCCATTTAGTTCCAGCATTTGATGTATCTTCGTTGCTTCTTAACTCTTTTAATCTTGTTCCTAATGTCATTTTATATATCAAAAATTTATAAACATTATATCATTTTTTTATTTTACTTGAATAAAAACTATATAAGGATAATTAAATATATACTATATAGAATTATACATAATGAAGAAACCACCTGATAAGTATAAATGTATTAAATTACCTATTCCTTTTATTCTAAATAAAAATCAAGAAAGTCAAAATATTTTTAATACCATTCAAGAAGCAGTTTATAGAACGAACTATATTACAACTAAAACAAGTTTGTTATTGAGATTATGGTGTTTAGATAAATATCATAATGGTATTGATATTCCTTTAATTGACGAAAATACTATTAAAATGTCTATGAAATCAATTCAATTACCATCTCGTGGTCCTAAACCTAAAAATAATAATCTTTTACTATTAAATGAATTTAAAAACTTACACAATTTTACATTAGAAAATGGAAATAATTTATCTTCTATTTTAGATTATTATGCTATTACTATTCTTACTTCTATTGAAACTAATATTAAAATGCATTTTTTTGATTATGTAAATCGTTTTATAAATTCATATTTTAAGGTTTTTTATAAAAATGAAATTTCTAATAAAGAATTTAAAAAGCAATTATTTAAAGATTTATATGTTGTTAAAAATGATATTATAAAAGGTACATTAAAAGCAAATGAAAAGTTCCATAATTGGATTAAAGAATATCGTTATAAAATTGTTCCAGAAGATTTTGAAATTAATTATTATTATGATGTTAAGGCTACGCCACAAAAGTATCTAAAATATATGATTTTTATGAATATTGAATTAGAAAAAATAGAAGGTAAAATGTATCAATTTTTTCCTATACAATCTTCTATTATTCCTAATCATATTCAAATTGATACTAAATCTATAATTGAACTTTTGGTTGAAAAAGAAAAAAAGCAATATTTAGATAATGTTGAGTTAAATAAAGAATTTTTATGGGACAAATTCTTTAATATAACTCAAAAAATAAAGGATTATAAGTTTGATAATACGATTATTACTGATGGATATGCTACTTCTTTAAGATTTATTCATAATGATTATATTGAAGGTGAAAAGATTAAAAAAGAAAAGATGAAAAAAGGACGAAAGGATGCAAGAGAAATGACAACAGAAGATAAGGAAAAAAAGAAGATTGCTAAAAAGAAATTACAAGATGAAAAGAAAGAACTTAATAAATTAAAAGAAAAACCTAAAAATGTTGAAAAAACTCACGAATTTCCTTATATTGATGATGTTGAAAAAGAAGAATTAAAAGGTAATCATATTTTTATTGACCCTGGTAAAAGAAGTTTATTTACTATGATGAATGATGATGGTAAGTTTTATTCTTATACTAATAAACAAAGAGTTAATGAAACGAAAAGATTAAAATACCAAAACATTCTTAAAAAATATAGAGATGAATTACAAATTACATCAAAAGAAAATGAGCTATCATCATACAATTCTAAAAGTTGTAATATAATCAATTTTAATGAATTTATTACAAGAAAAATAAGTACAAATGAAGTATTGTATAAACTTTATCAAAATAATAAGTTTAGACAATATAAATGGTACGCTTTTATAAATAAAAAACGAACAGAAGATAATATGCTTAATAAAATTGAAAAGACTTATACAAAAGATAGTATAATTATAATTGGTGATTGGAGTATTGGTAAGCAAATGAAAAACTTTATTTCTACACCTAATCTATCATTAAAAAGAAAATTACAAGAGCGGTTTAAGGTTTATGATATAGACGAATATAGAACTTCTTGTCTTAATTACAAGACAGAAGAACTATGTAAAAACCTTTATCTACCAGATAAAACAAAAAAAGAACGAAAGATGCATTCTATCCTAACATATAAAATGGAAAATAAACGGAATGGTTGCATCAATCGTGATAAAAATGGTTGTAAAAATATTCAAAAAGTATTTAATCATTATATAGAATATAATGAACGACCAGAAAGATATAAAAGAGGAGTTGATTTACAAAAACTACAAACCGTTTTAATAGAACCGTCAAATTGTAGTTAGTCGCTTTAATGTGATCATTTACATCAAATAGAAAAGATGAATAACAAAATTATTATATTTTTTTATAATAGCCTTGTCTCATTTTTCTTTTCGGTTGGTGTAATAGTGACTATAAAAAAATAATAAAAACGATTACTAAAAATATTATAAGTGAAGGAAAGGATAAGGATAAGGATAAGGAATACTATATAGATGTCAAAAGATATGTTATTGGGAGATTATTACGAGATAAACTAATCATATAAATAAAAAATGATATTATATTAATAGATTATATTAATTATATAAATATAATGGCCATTTCATATAAAACTACTGTAATTGAAGATGTTCTCAAAGTTGTAGAACATTTAAATGACCCTAAAATTTCTAAACCTATTATGACTATTTATGAATTTGATAAAATTGTTGCACTAAGAACGCAACAAATTGCATCAGGTGCTCCATTATTTATAGATTATAAACAAGCAGATATTGAAGGAGATAAAATGAATATTAAAAGCAATATGGAACTGCGACAGATTGCACTAAAAGAACTAATTAGCGGAAGACTACCTTTTATGGTTGAAAGGAAACTCCCAAATAATAAAAAAGAGTATTATAGAGTAAAGGACCTCGACTTAGTTGCTGTAAGAGATAGAATAAGATAATATAAGATAATTTATATTATATATAAAAAATTGATTATTAATAATATATGACTTAAAGAATGACTTTGTTTTTACACAATGACATATTTGAATATCTGCTACTTCATATAGATATAGGCCAATATGATAAATTGAAGAATGTTTCAAATGAGTTCAATAAAGTATTTAATTTAAGATATTTGATTCATAATAAGATTTATAATAAACTTATATATATACGCGGATGTACGCAGCATAAAATTTTGAATATTATGGAAAAATTTATATTAGATAAATATAAGTTAAAGAAAAATAAGAGTATTTTGAGAAGTATTTTGAAATATGGCGATTTAATGCTTATAGATGTTACTATTCGCTCGGGATTTCCAATTGTCATAGAATATTTAATAGAGTTAATATATAATACTTCATGTAAAAAACACAGAGACATTTTAAAAATATTAAATAACATATACAGTAACAGTAATACAGATATAATTCTTAATAATAATAAAGATTATAGCGATATTTCTACATTTATTAAAGTATGCTTCAATATATTTAAAGATTTTGATAAGTATTGTAATAATACATCTATATTATATAAGTTAAATATTAGTATATATGTCTTTATGTTAGTAAAAATAATGAGTAATTCATTAGATATTGATAGCGAAAGGAATTTAAAAAATAAATGTACTACTGACAATCTATTTAAATTACAAAATCAAAAACTAGATGAATATATAGAGTTTATTAATAATCCTTATTATAGTAAGTCGTTTCCAAAATATTATTCAAAATCTATTATAAATATAATTAATAATTTATATATATCTATAAAATAACAAGAAAATATATAAAAGTTTATATTTATTTTTTAATTTTTATTTATCGTTATTCTTCCTTATTTATCTTTCTTTATCTTTCTTATCTTAAATGAATACTATATTTATAATAGAAGATATTTTAGATTATTTGAAATTTCATATTGATATTCGGGATTATGATGCAGATGGTAGATGCTTTCCAGATTACTTCATTAAATATATTAATGAATTCGCCAATACTTTGTATATTTTATAAAAAATATAATAGTATTATATGAGCGAATATACATTTCCATTTAATACTTGTGAAAAAGTAAATAAGAACGGAATAGCACAACCTTATTCTGTATTGTTTAATTTAATAAATTGTTTTATCATACTATATTTTTTATTGAAGACGAAGCATAATTATGCGTTTTTATTATTATTTTCAATATTATGTTTTGAAGTATTTCATTCATTTTCTCATATGATTCATATCCCAGGTACATTTCAAGTCTATATAATTCATTTAATTGCATATTTAATAAATTTTGCGTTTTTTTATCTGCTATATTCTTATACTAAAAAATTTCCAAACTATATTTTTATTATTTATTTAATAGTTTTGGTATGTTTAGATTTATATTCCTTATTTAACTTAACTTTTATTTATTATATATCTACACAATCTATTATTTTCATATCATTATTGATATATTACTTTGCATTACTGCCAAAATTTATTCAAAATAGTATGTACCAATTATTTATATTAATTATTGTTATTATACTTTTATTTTTGAACGAATCATATAACTGCGAAAGAATGCTTGAAATTTACCCGCATTTCCCTTACCATATTTTTATTGAAATAGCGGGTATTATATTTTTTTATCTTATTTGCAGTAATTTTTATAAATTATAAATTATAATTTAACCACATTTTGCGGTATTATTTTAATGCGACATAGTATCTATATTTCCATAGTTTAGTTCTATTGTTTTTAATAAACATTTTGTATCTATCATTCCATATTTCACACCACTTATCTTTTGAATAATTGCTCATATTTAGTATATAATTTGAAGAAGATATATATGGACGTCGCATGGTTTTTCCTCCTGTGCTAAAAAATACCATATCATATACATTTTGATACATTATCCATTCATAAGAATCACAAGAAAATTCCATAAACCATTTGAAACCCTCATCTGGTTTTATATTACTTAAATTCATATAATTTCCAATAACCATTAGTCGTTTTATATGATGTAGATATCCTGTATCAAATGCTTCACGTATACTATCATCTACAGGTAATATTCCTGTAGTTCCTTCATACCATTCCTTTGTAAGTTTCTTTGTATTCCCAAAATAATTTTTAGAAAAATCTACATACAAATAGCATAAATGTTGATATTCGCGCCAGAACAATTGTCTTATGAAACCTTCGTAACTATTCATAGGTATCTTTTCATTTTTTCTATGTAATTCTAGAATATAAATTATATCACTTGGATTTAAAAGACCTATATTTATAAGAGCAGACAATAGCGAATGACATAAATGTCTATTATCCTTGTCTATATAATCTTGATAATTGCCAAAATTTTTCAATTTATGTTTTATAAAATGTTCTAACCAAAGCATAACATTACAATGTGTTATTGGATAAATAAAAGGAGTTTTTGTATTTCCACAATTGTTTTTAAAGTGTTTTTCAATATATATCTTGGCTTCTTCTATATATTTTTGCGATACTGCTATATTTTTATTTTTAATATCATATGGTTGCGATATGCAAATTTTTGTTCCTGTTTTAGGTTTTTGTCTGTTAAATTTATCTAGAGATTTTACATTAGGTATTATATTTAGCTCTTTTTTTGCCCACATATAAAATGCATTGAAGAAGAATTTATCTGTTTTTTTCCTATATTTTTCTATGATACTATTTGTCAATAAGAGATTGGGTGAACTTTTTTCATATATTGATATATTATCAGGAAGTCTTAAAATATCTATCTTATTTATGGGATAATATAATATATATTTTTGATTTTTAGGAAGTTTATTATTAAATTCGATATAAGATATTGTATATCCATTTTTTTTCATTAAATCAAATTGGTATCGCATTGTAGCGCGATGTAATAGTAGTTTTTTTTTGTTATAATTATAATCTAAAAAAAAATGCGGACATTCCCATAATATATATTTGAATTTTTTATCAAAATGCTTAATATCAAATAATTGATTTGGTAGAATTAAAAAAATAATTTTATCCATCTTCTTAATAATAATATTAAATATTATTGTTTCATTTGTAGTACATTGTTAATTTTTTTTGCAATAACATCTATAGTATAATTGTCATTAAAATAACTCATGTCTGTTATAGGAGGGCGATTAATAAATTCTAAATATTTTTCGTCAGAATTATCAAGTTCTATAATTTCGTTAATTATTTTTTGATATGATTCAATACTTTCATCTTCAAGATATAACATACTATCTTTATTAAATACATTATGAATGTGCGAAGATCCCCAGTATATAGGAATAGATCCTGCAACATAAGGATTAACTATTTTTTCGGTAGAGTAAGTATTTTGTTTATTATTTTCAAAACATATTATAAACTTATAATTACTGATAAAATTGCGAAATTCTTCAGTCCAATAAGAATGCTGTATTACAAATTGCATATTATTTGCATATCTACCACAGGATTCTACTTTTTTATATTGATTTAAATAGAGAAACATATTATTTCTTGCAGGACAACTTTCGTTTGATACTATAAAACAACAGAATTTCTCAGGTATTTTTGTTATTTTAGGTTTATTTACTATTCTATTTAATAAAGCATTATCGTACATATAAATAACATATAATGGGACGTCTACAATATTTTGTTGGGTTTCGTGTGAAAATAGAAGTAAATCGTATTTTTCTGAATTAGTTATATAGGGTTCTCCTGAAAATAATATTTTATATTTCCAAATCTTAATATCCGCAAGTGTATTTCCAAATACAGATTCAAATAATACATTAGCGATATTCAAATTATTTGTAATTTTGAAGTTTTTTATAATAGTTTTTGAAAATATTTTTTCAAATATATCTATTGTATTTCCGTCAGTTTTTTCTGCAAAACCGGGCCAAAAACCATTTAAAAATATATAATATTCGGTATTGTCACACATATCTTTTTGTATATATAATGAATATTATTTCATAATTCTTTATATCTAATATTCTATATTATTGTATTTTTAGTAAATTTTGTAGTTGTTGTTCTCGACTTTCTGTTATATTTTGTTGTGGTTGTAGTTTACTATCTTCAACTTCTTGTTGTTTTTGTCCATTTTGCGTCTTTTTTTCTTTTCCTGCTGGTACTGCTGGTACTTTTGAGCTAGATTCTTTTGATTGCGAAGGTAATTGTGTAATTTTATTAAATTATTCTAAATTTTCAATAATTTCATCTTTAAATTTAGTATCCTTTAAATATTTATCAATTATATTAAATAATTTTTTAGATATACGTTTTAATAAATTTATTTCAATACCACAGTTTATTGTTTCATTTGTTTCATTTGTTTCATTTGTTTCACTAATATTTTTGCTTGTGCGATCTATTAATACTATTTTTTTTTTTTTTGTATCTTTATTCATCATAATAATAATAATTAAAGGAACATATATTTTAATTTCATATATAATATCCTGGTTATTAATAATATAGTATTTTATATTTTCTTCTAAATTTGTTGTAGTAGTATGGTATATATTATATATATTCTTTTCATAATCATCTGCATGTATAGATGTTATACATTTTAGATTATTTGAATTATAATAAATAGGGTCATCTGTAGCATATTTCCTTAAACCAATAGGAATTTCTATCTTCTTATTTATAAATTTTAATTCATAATTATTACTTTCATTTCCGCGAATTACTGCAATTAATTTAATACTTATATTTGTATTTGTAGTTTTTATGCTATCATCTATACTATAAACTCTAAAGTTTTCAGGCTTATTTAATAAATTTATGAAATTATCATAATCGTCAATAGTTTTTTCCATATGCTATTCTCTTACTTATTAAAATATATAATAAAATACGTTCTATTTAATTATAAAAAATCTAAAAATTGACATAAGTATTATGATTAACTAATTATAGAAAAATGAGTGCTTCAATTAAGCAGTCTAATAATTTGAAAGATATGCCAGATAATCTCATTTGTCCCTGTGGCGGAGGTCAATCGTGTATAGTTGATAGGAGATGGATAGGTGATTGGGTACACGAAGATGAAATTTTCAAACAATCTGGTATTCCATTGCGTAAAAATTGTTATACTGCTTATAGTTATAAGCAGCGTAAAGTTTTGCAATTATAAATAATGTAAATAATGTAAATAATGTAAATATTATATATATTTTTATATTTTTATATTTTTATATTTTTATATTTTTATATTTTTCATACATTCTATTTATATAGAAATCAATATGTTTTATTTTTTTATATTTAATTAAAAAATTGATAATATTCTTGTTACAACTATAACAAGAACCAACCCAAAAGCGAACACAAAAGCGAACACAAAAGCGAACACAAAAGCGAACACAAAAGCGAACCCAAAAACTCTAATCTTTCTAAGATGTCTTTTAACAAGAACTTTGTAGTTTCCTTCCGCAATGATAGTAACAATATCAATACAATTATGGAAAGTGAATATAGAAAAAATATAATGGATATTATGATTGCTATTAATTCTTGTGGTGATTTTGAAGAAGCAAAGAGGCAGAAAATTCCTTTAATTCAAGACTATATTTACAAAAATATGAAACATATTGATTATCTAAACTATTTGTATGGTTATATCGCAGTTATTGAAGAATATATAATTCGATTTGGTCCAATTGTATACTCGCCTATTCTGGACGTTGATTTTGCTACAATTATTATTGATAATATTATTGTTATTCACGAAGCAGTTCAACAACCTTCTATTGTAAAAGAAGAAGTCTCTCCTGATAATGAATATCTGTTATCTCCTTCATCTTCAATAAACTCATATAATAGTCTGTCGAATGAAGATGCACGTAGTTTTCTATCATAGTATGTATATTATTATATATAAGTAAAAATAAATAAAAATAAATAAAAGATATAAAACAATATATATTTTTTATTTTTTGATAAGTATAAAGGGATGAAAAAACCTCAAAAAACGCAACATATTATAGTAAATAATATTGAAGAATTATTAATTAAAGAGTATTATAGAAAATACTTGTCAAAACCTATAAAATGTAATAATATATATGAAAAAGAATTATTAAATACATACAGTAATATATATTCTTCAAATAGATAATTTAATTCGTTCTAACTCGCTTTTAATAAAAATATTTTCTTTTTTTAATTCCTTTATTTCATTTGTGAGTTCTTTTATTGCTTCTACAAAAATTGGTCCTAATCTTTCATAACATATTGTTAAATATGATTCTCCTGATTTTGATATAACATTACCATCAGCATCATTTATTGCATCAAAAGGAGCCAATTTAGTAATTTCAGGAATATATTTTGTAACCTCTTGTGCACTAAGACCTATTTGTTTTTCGTGTTTAAATCCAAATTGCAATGCTTTTTCGTTAGGTTCGTAATAGTATCCATTTAAATTATTTATTATTTCTAGGGAATTTTTAATACGAGATGTAAAATGTTTTAATCTTTCATCCGAATAATAAGACGTAATATATCCGGACGCAATTATATTTCCTTGTACGTCTAATTTTTCTTTTGGAAAATTATCTCTATTAAATGCCCCAATTCCAAGCCTTCCCTCTTTATCTAATAACATTTTTGCAACACTTCTATATTCAAATTGAGCAATTGTACTTTTATCACCTTCGTTATCTACTTGATTTACTGTTAAAACTGCGTTATTTTGAACACCTCGCGTACCTGAAGTCAAATTTAACGATTCAATTGTTAATGCCCCATCAAAACCTATAGATCCCCCTTCCGAAATTCGAATACCCTGCTGAAATTCAACTAAATTATCAAAGTAAAAATTTCTATTATCTCCGCTAATTTTATAAGTAGGTTGAGTACCTATATTAATTAAATCAAAACATCTTTTATTAACACCTCCATATTCTTGTTTAATATTATCTAATATTAAATCATCTATTTTTTTTGATAAAAAATTTGAATTTATTTCATCTACATTAATACCATTTATTAAATATGCACCTGGACTATTAGTATAACTTTTTATATTAATATTTCCTTTGACAGACAACCTATTAACCCTATCAACATTTTCATCAGGAATAAACCCTATACCAACACATTCTAATTGTACTGAATTAGGATCAGAATATTTTGGATACCAAATAATCGATTCATCTTCATTTTTTTCCCATTTTGAACTTGTTGATACATTAAGAATCAATTGACCTGCATCATTAAATTTAAAAGTATTGCCATCATATTTTATGACACCTGGAATTTCAGATGTTGCAACATTGTAAGGTCCTATATGTTGATAACCTAAAGGTTCATCGTTAATAAATATAGTTTTATTAGTTCCAAATAATTTTAAATTACCATTTATTAATAAATTTGATGCATTGTCATCCCATTTTAAATTTATAGTTTGGTCAATATTCGCACTATTTCCTGGGGCGCGAATATTACCTACTAGCAACCCACCTTCTATTTCATAAGAAGCTTTTCCTGTACCTCCGTACCTTCCTGATAATATTCCGCTAGTTATATGGTGAGCATTAATATTTTCAACAAGGCTACCATTCCCTTTAAGATTAGCAACTTCTAATCTTTGCAACCCTTCTAGAAATTTAAAACCAGGTGTCTGTCCTACAGTATTATTATTAGAACCATATAATATTTGCTCGTTTTTTATATTATTTATACCTGTACCTCCAAAAGATGCATTTAATATTCCTTTATTAATATTGTCAGCATCAATATTTATAATATTACTTCCTGTACCTTTAAATTCGGTAGCATTTACCAAACCATTAATATTTAAAATAGAATAATTATTATCATCGCCAATTGCTATATTTCCTTTAAATGTTGATTTACCATAAATTTCTAAATTATTATTGTTTATTATGTCATCAGTATAATTTATTTTTAAGATGTTACTAGTATCATCAATACGCCATCCAATAACATTCGATGTTAATAGTGTCCCGTTTACAATTGTATTTCCTTTTATATCTAATTTTTCTGTAGGATTTTTATTATTTATTCCAACATTTCCATTTTCAGATATCATAAAATAATTAACAAAGTCAATAATATTATTATATGTTAAAGCCTCAACTTCATTGATTTTGCTGTTTAAAATATTAAAATCATTGCCAGCTAAACCTATATTCCACGGCATTTTTAATATCTATTATATTATATGTCTTCTTATTATTTTTAAATAATATTATAATAGAATAATAATGACTAATAATTGTTCTAATGTTATAACATTAAAACAATATGGGTCTACATGTTGGTTTAATAGTATTTTAATGGCACTGTTATATAGTGATAATAGTAGGAAATTGTTGCTTAAAAAATCTAATATATGGGATGATAAGATATTAATTTTCAAAACTATTAAACATATTTTAAAAAAGAAGTTTTTGCGTACTAATAATTTATTTAAAGATTATTTATATTTTGACAAAATAAGACCAGAATATATATTAGATAAATTATATAAATATAATAAAAAAAAATTCAATTTTAATCCTAAAAAATATAAAGGTTATCTTTCTTCATTATACATTAGAAAGGTTTATAAATTATTAGGAGTTAAAGTGTTATATTTAGATTTATATGAAAATAATTTATATTATTCATTATATAATAATACATTACCTAGGATTGAAACTAATAATATTATTATAGGAATGAAATATGTCTCTAAAGAAAAGATAATGGAAAAGTTTGATAATCCTGATGTAATTATAGTAAATATAGGTAGTCTAGTGAATAACGCGAATAGTTATCCTCATTATTATAAGGTTCCTAAAAATTCGCCTTTTCTTGATATTATAAAGTTAAATGATTCTGTTAAAATAAATAACACCGAATATGTACAAGATTCAGTAATATTAGGAAATTGGAATAAAAATAGTAATTTAGGTCATTCAATTGTTGGAATTAAATGCAAAGAAGATAGATTTGTATATAACGGTTGGACAAGAAGCACAATTGATTATCATATTAACGACCTTAAAATTGTAGAGGACGATGTGCAAAATGAAAATTTGTGGTTAATAAAGATTATTAATAAAAAAATTGCATATGTAAACACAAAAAATAATAATATAGTTTCTAGTTATTTACCTAAAGATGGCAAAATAATAGGTAATAATATAGAAATTCCTTGCGAACTTATGAAATATGATTGGAACATAAAAAAAGAAGGTGATTTTTGTTTAAATTTATCAAAATGCGGTTTAGATTTGCACAGTGATAAAAGTATTCAAGATATACAAAATGATAAACTATGCTTCTCTTTTAATAAGGGTAATAGGCAGGTAATTTACATAAATAAGAATAGCAGTAATTTAGATAATATAAAGGAGAATAATACTAAATGTCCAAAAGGTAAAGTAAGAAATCCTGCAACAGGAAGATGTATTAAAATAAAAACTATAAATAAAGTTAATAAAAAACCATTAAATGGAATAGAGAAAAAGTGCCCGGAAGGAAAGATTGTTAATCCAAAAACAGGTCGTTGCATTAAAATAAAAACTATAAATAAAGTTAATAAAAAACCATTAAATTTACCATTAAATGGGATAGAAAAAAGGTGTCCAGAAGGAAAGATTGTTAATCCAAAAACAGGTCGTTGTATTAAAATAAAAACTATAAATAAAGTTAATAAAAAGTCATTAAATCTACCATTAAATGGGATAGAGAAAAAATGTCCAGAAGGAAAGATTGTTAATCCAAAAACAGGTCGTTGTATTAAAATAAAAACTATAAATAAAGTTAATAAAAAGTCATTAAATCGACCATTAAATGGGATAGAAAAAAGAGGATAAGATAACGTTTATATTATGTATTTTAAATCTTCAAGGATGTAAATTATATAAGTGTTAAATAGACTAAAATGAGTACATAATTGAAAAAATTTTAAAAATTTCTAAAAAAGATACAAAGATTCAAAAAAATAAAATTATGTACTCATTTTTAGAACGCATGTTAATTAGTAAATATTTATACCCATTATTATTTATTATTGAATCTAAATATGCTTATCATACTGCAACATCTATACAATTTTATAGAAAATCAAATATACATAATAGGAATATGGAGAGAAAAGCAGATATAATTAAAAACAGTTGCGGATATATTAATAATGCTACAGAATATATTTTTGAATTATGCGCTATTATCGATATAATGCTTCCAAAAAAATAATAATTGAAATAAGTAAGAGAATTATTTAAATGTCAATTAATGATATTATTAAAGAATATGATGATTTTAAAATTGAAAAAATACAAAAATTATCTATACCAGAAAATAATATAGCATATACATTAACACTACCATTAATAACAATTATAAATTACACGGATACAGTGCAAAGTATTAAAAACAAGGTTTTTTGGTATAGTAGAAAAGAAGCAAACATTACTACTTCATATAAAAATGAAGCGACCACCATATTTACAGATAATAAGTGTGAAGATATTATGTTATATGATATAATAAGCAACAAATTTTATAATATTCTTAATCCAGATGTAGAAAACAAAGTAGAAAACAAAATGACAACATTACAAAAATATATAAAATATAAAAATAAAGAAGATAGTAATGTTATTTCTCCTGCAGAATTTTATTTAACACATAAAGGAGGTGAAAAGTATATTATTTTAAAAATATATATTGGATTAATATTTATAATTCATAATGAAGTACTTATTATACTAGATAATATAGGAAAAGAATCAGAGTTTACATGTGTTATATATGATTTGTTTAAAGAAATTAAAGAAATTAATTTAGATAATATTAAGATGCCAAAAGACGAGTTTGGCGAATTATTTGATATTGTTAAAAATAATGCAATAATAAACGAAACTCTTATTAATTATTTTGAATAATGTGCATCTTCGACTGATAAATATGCTTCCAATTATTAAAATATAGTTTATATATTTTTTTACTATACACTTTGTAAGCTAAAATATAATTTTTATCTATTGTAAAATCACAATAATACTCTTCGCTATTCATTAAATAATATAATATAATATAGTCTTGTGACTTACGTGACTTATATACACGTATATTATTTATATATAAGTATTATATATAATAATACAATAAATATATGAAAAGGTTTTTAGTAAATGTATATTTAACATTTATATATCTCTTAAACTTATCATTACCTTCCCATTCTTATCCTATTAATATAGGACCACATAGTATACATAAATTTGGTAATTATAATAATGGAAATGTATGCTTATTAAACTACAATAATGTATATAGCACTTTTTACAAATGGTCTAAGGATAAAGAAGAATATCATGATAAAATTATAAAAGATACTATATGGTTAAATAAGAACCGTTTTTCATCGCCTAATATAATTATTGGCATTTACAATAAAGATGGCGATTTAAATTATATATGTTTATTAAGAAGAGTCGCTGATGGTAGATTTAAATTATTGAATATTTTTGCAAACCCATATAATGGTATTGATGACGATATTATGCTATTTGAAAATATTCTTGGGTTTTGCAATGATAATAAATATTCACTTAATATGGAAAAGTTAAAAGTTATTGATAATAGTAAATATTATTTAACATATCTATATGCTTATAACGGTTCTTAGTATTCTTATTCGTAAATTATTTTTTGTATTATTATAAATATTATATAATAATACCTTTAATTAGAATAATGAGTATAAATAAAGAGACATATAGAGAGCCTTTAACCGATATGGTTATTGATAGTAGTAATTTAGATAAATGGAAAAAAAAACTAAATTACGTGACACGTGTTAATGACAACTTATTATTAAATTTAGATATAAAATCATTCCCTAAAGACGTTACTCGTAGAAAAGAATTATACTTTGAAAAAATTAAATTATTTATTGATAATAAATCTGTAAATTTACTTAATAATCTTATATCTATTAATAAGTCTAATAAAGATTTAATAGAACGTCGCGAAGAATATAATGATATTATGAGAAAATATAACAAAAGTATTAAAGAATATTATGACTCTCATAATAAGAAAATAATAATTAGACAAGTATTAAATGTTAATAAAGACAGAATGATGGCAATTTTACAATATCATAATTATAAAAAGGGTACTCAAGATACATATACGCCTAAAAGTATTGTAAGTGACGTTGATGATTTTATTTTAAAAAATCAATTATACGGATTATATTTAGATGATTTGATGATGGGATTTTTAATAATTAAGAAAACACGTAACTTTAATATTGATAGTAATAGCAGTAATAGTGGAAATAATAAACAAAATACTTTTTATATTCAAGAAGTCTATATTGATAAAAGCATGAGGGGAAGAAAATTAGGTAAAATATTATTAAATTACGCTGTATTACTATGTCCTAAAAATAAAAAGTATATTTCTTTGATGACATATGAAGGGAATATAATGGCGAATATAGCAGCATCTATTAAATTTAAATTACAAAAGAAAGAATCTGGATGTCCTGTGAATAAAATGTTATTTGTTAGAAAAATGAAAATAGATGATTTTGAAAAAAATACAGTTAGAATTACAGAAAGCAAATCATATTAGACATTCGAGGGTTTAAAGATTAAAGTACATTATTATAATAATTATGAAAAATTCTACTCGTCAACAATGTTATATATCTATAGAAAATGATAAAAATATTGGAAGGCAACTATTCAATGTAGCGTATCTTATAAATGTATTGCAAAGTAACAATAATAATTCCATTAAACGCAAGATTGTTTTTAATAAAGATAACAACCTATATTATGAAACATTATTTAAAGGTCTTTTTAATATCTTAGATAATGAAAAATATAATAGCATTGATTTTAATAAAATAGATATAGAAGATATTGATGATATAGATAAGGTAAATTATTCAACTTCTTCAAATATAGAACTTTATAATAAAAATCTAGATAAATTATCTAAACTCCATACATTTAAAGATATAGATAGTTCATTGCGAAATAAAATTATTGAACTTGTATATTCAAATGAAGATTTGATGTATGCTGCATATTATAAATATAGAGATATGCTAAATTATTTTGGCATTTATACTAAAGACGATGATGTAGCGATGATGCATATTATGAAGGATACTGATATAAATATTGATAAAGATTATTATAATAATGCTCTTTCTATTATTAAAGAAACGAGCAAGGTAACAAATATCGCTATTATTACCGATGATATAAATTGGGCAAAAATTATTTTAAATGATATTAATTACGATAATAACTATAGATTTTATTATATCCCCACAGGTGAAAAATATGATTATGAAATAGACTTTCTTCTAATGACTATGTTTAAAAATATAATAGTTTCTAGCAAAAAAGATTGTTATGCAGATAGTTTATGGGCGTCATATATTAGTTATTACGAAAATAAGAAGGTTATTGTCCCGTCGAGCGTTCGAGAAATTCATAAATATATAACAGATATAATATAAATATATATCATGATAAATAACGATTTGTTTTTTACATTTATTAAAATTAAATATGATTATAATAACTTGTTAGTGTGCAAATATTGGTATAAAAATATTATCATGCATATAAAGAAAAAAAAAGTGGATTTCTATGATATGAAATTATATAATGCAATAAATAATAAGTACACTTATCTATTGTATAACGAATATGATAATATTTTAGTAAGAGCTTACGATAACTTAATAAATAATATTATAAAGGAAATAATATACGATAATGATATTAAAAATTCTATAATGGATAATATTGTAGAAAATTATAAAAAACTAAGTATAATTATTACATTGTATAATATTACCGATGCTATGAAGTTGGGAATAGACAATATAGAAAAACATATGGCAGAAGAATATGCTAAGATATTGGCGAGATATTATGACTATAATATCATCTTAACTTAGATAGTTTAGCAATTAACGCTTAATTTAGCAATTAACACTTAATATTAACTGTCATAACGGGACTTAAAAATCCGTTGTCTTTAAATATTATTCTATAATGAAAATGTCTTTCTAATATCTTTTCAAATACCTTTTTTACTTTGTATTTATTAGGACAGAAAATGCGAACTTCTGCTTTACCATTTTTAACAATAGATACTCCTACATTATTAAAATCTTTATAAGCACTATAAGGGTCCTCTATAATTTTAAGACTATCTGTGTCATTATTTGCCGCCCAATAAATTATTTTTGTTCCATCTTCATAATCTGTCATATCTATCGTGTAATTAAGATTGGCACCAGAAGGAAATTTAGGTTCGCACAGTAAAGTATAAGGGATAAATGTTAATCCTAGAAAAGGAAGAAAAGTCTCTTTCTTCGAGGATAAGAATATTATAAAAGCTATTATAATTATTGAAATTACACGGATAAATATATTATATTCGTCGTTAAATAGAATATATAATCCTATAAATAATGTGTACAAAAATGTAAAAAATATTATACCCATATGTATATATATATCCTTTTTAAACAAATCATTCATAATATATTACTATAATAAATCTATTATATAAAAAGAATATAATTAAGAACCATCGTATATTTTATCAGCAACTCCCATTTTAATGCATTCTTCTGCATTAAATTGAATGTCTTTAATAAGTAAATCTTTTAGCATCTTTTTATTGATATTTGTTTTGGTAAGATAAAAATTATTGATATGTTCCTGGATTTTAATACAATTTTTATACGTGTCGTCAATATATGCTAATTTACCCCAACATCCTGATCGTAATTCGTGAATAAGTATATATGAATTTTTACAAACATATCTCGTTTTCCCGTGAATACAGATTAAAGTACCTGCAGATGATACACTACCGTCGATAACAGTATTTACAGGTATGCTCAATCCTTCCATACAATCAATAATTGAAAATGCAGAAGATATGCATCCACCGTCTGTTGTAATATGCAAAAAAATTTCTTGTTTAATATTTTTATCAATCGCGTCCATTTTTAGGACATTTTCTAAAATGCGAAGATTTTTACACAGCGCAAATGCTGATTTTGGAGTAATAGCACCAGAAAAATATAAATGATTATATGTGATATAAATCATATCAGTAGAATTCTCTGCCGAACTCTCTTCATCGCTATTTGAATCGTTCATTTTTCGCTTTTTTAATTTTCTATTATCCATATTATATATATTATTATACTAAATCTTTATATATCATCATATATCATCATATATTTATATATATCATAAATATTTTAGACCATAATATGTTAATAATGCTTGAAGAATTGAAAAAATAATCATTATACCCAATATCTTAATTATATCATAAAATTCTGGTAATTCAATTATTATATTTGTAGAGTTTTTATTATCTATATTGCGATAACATTATGATGTAATTCTATATTAAATTTGAAATTCATACTAATTGAATTCCAATTTGTCTCTCATAGTTCATTATATATATTATTTTTTATTTTAGGATTTATAGAATATAAATGCAAAAAAAATGCATTAATTTTAAATGTCCTAAAATAAGTGATTTTGAAGACAATATTATTATAGATAAAGTGAATAGTTGTGATTATAATATTATACGTTCGAAAATTTATAATAGAAGTTATTATAATTGGATAAATAAACCTACAAGTATACAAGGATTTGATAAAAAATCTTATAAAATCTCATCGCAATTACCTAAAATACAAGATACTATGTCTTACAACATTATGAATAAAGTATATGATTTTACTTATTCGAAGAAAAAAGCAATAGATACGATGGATTTAATTTTAATACGTCAAAATATAGATAAAAAACAAAGATATGATCTGGTAAATAACAAAATACTCAAATATGGAAAATACACTTCATCTCCTAGAAGATTTATAATATAATTATAAGTATCTAATTAAGAAGTATTAGTGTGGTTTTTTATTTCTATTTAATATAGATATAGTAATGGAAATATTTAAATATCTATTAGTAATATTAATAATTACTAGTATTATATTATTATTAATATATTTTAATAAACAAATACAACAATTATTATTTGAAAATTCTATAGAAAATTTTGTTTCAGAAGACAGGATAGGTTTAAAATGGTTATATTTAGGCAACGAAGAACCTGATGGTGATAAAATAAGTAATGAAAAATTATACATATTATTAAATTATAAATGGATATCTCCAGTAATTATTAGCGTCGATGAACTTGATTCTGCAAATATTACAAATATATTATCATACAATAGTTACATTGATATTGATGGAAGATATTTTAAACCTTATAATTCGTCTACAGACGACACAGATATAGGTTTAATGTGGAGAAATTTAGGAGAGGATACTGAACCTCATATACAAAAATATTACACAGAAATCAGAAATAATAAAATAGAGAAAGCTCTTGAAGACAAACTTAAAAATAAGAGATTTACTATTATTGATAATGAAAATATTTACACATTTACAAAAAGCGAATTTGATGCTATTAAAGAAAATAGCGTATTTAAATACGACTCGTATATAAAAGTTGGAGATAATAACGAAATATTTCAACCCTATTATAAACACAAAATAGTAAGTACTAAAACACTTTTTACCGATGTAAATATAAGTAGTGTTTTAAGAAGAGGATTTGACAATATTTATTCGCGCTCGACACCTGTAAGAACACACAATTCAAAAACAGATGAATATTTTAATACAGAAATATATAATAATAAAGGTGTATCAAATGATGAATTATATTTTAGTACAGAATCTACAAATTATAAACAGAGTAATGATGACAGTTACAAATCTATATTGGAACCAATAGAAGATAATTATTTACCATATATAAATACACAATACGAAGATGACCCTAAATATATGGCGGAAAAAACTATAAATGAATATGCGATCATAGATATATACAAAAATATATTAGATAGACATCCTAAACCTAAAGAATTAATGGTTAATTTGCAAGATTTTTATGAGAAAAATAGTAATGAAGAGAAATTAAAATTAAAATTATATAATTCAACCGAATATAAAATAATTGTTAAAATGCAATCAAATTATATAGACCCCACGCTTATTTCAAATATATCTGAACAAAATATTATAGAGTATTTATTAAAAATCTATAAAGAATTCTTTAATAAATTTCCACACGATAAAATGAAAATTCCATTAAAACAATGTTATATACATCTGCAGTTTAACGACTATTTGTTTAAAGCGATGTTAATGCACGACAATTACTTAAATTTTGAAAGAGCTGTTTTAAGAGAATATATAATAAATGATGAAAAATTATTAGAAATATTTGATAAGAACTTTGTATTATATGAATTGCGATTAATAGCGAATGAATTAAAAAGGAGAGAAATATTAAAAAGAGATGCTCTTAAAACACCTATAGCACTTACAACAGATGCTAGCAAAAATTCAGCAGATTCTTCAAATGATGAAAATACAAATTTAAATAGCGGCAAACATATTGCAGATATTATGAAAAATAGCGAACCTGTATTTAATATAAATATCATAATGCAAGATAAAAATATGTCGTCACCTTACAGAGTTAATGCCGAAGATATAGATAAAAATACTTCAAATATTTTCAATCCTTCTGACATGTCAGGACATTCAGCATCTATTTTAGAATACAATCCTTTTGATATTTCAAATCCAATATTAAAATTAGGAAATAATCCAAATAATATACGCACAGATAATTCAAATAATAGAATATATGACCCTGTTACATATAAACAACATTATCGCGGACCTATGGAATATAGACCAAATGTTTGTTCATATGGAACAAAACAAGTTGTAAATCCTTTATATTTAAATTCCCCAGGAACAGAATTAAAAGAAGCGATTGAAAATACACAAATAGGAAGTATAATGCCTAAGTTTGTGTATAGAGAGTTTGAAGATGTAAAAAAATAAAATTATTGCATATATATAGAATATGGTAGAGAAATACGATAACATGAATATTATGGGTGGAAATGTAAATGTATACACTGGACCCAAAGATGGTAAATTTTATATGAACAAAAGTGGAAAAAAAGTATACCTTAAACGCGATATGTTAGAGAAAAAGGTAACTTATAAAGACCGTAAGAAAAAATAATATATATGATTTAATTAGATTGTATGTCTAATAATAATTCTTCCATAAATAAAATAGTTAAGGAGATAGAAATTAAGAAATTAAAAGAGTTATATAACGAATTTAATGTTGTAATTGAATTAATTTCTAAATTTATTATTAAAAAGAAATTAATTCTTTATGGTGGTTTTGTAATTAATTTAATATTGCCAAAAAAACATAGATTTTATAAGGATTATACTATTAATGATTACGATTGTTTTTCTAAAAATCCAATAAAAGATTCAATTGAATTAGCGAAGGAAATTAAAAAATCTGGATTTAAATATATTAAAATAAAACGCGCTATTCATAAGAATACATATAAAATTTCTGTATTTGGAAAACAATTTTTTGATATAACATTTTTAGAAGAAAGTGTATATAATATATTATTAAAATATATTAACACAAATAATAATAAATTAAAATATTACAAAGATAAATATAAAATTATTCCTGTTGACATTATAAAACAAAATTTATATTTTGAATTAGCGAGACCTATACAATCAGGATTTAGATGGGAAAAGATATATAACAGATTGGATTTAGTAAATAAATTTTATCCGACAGATAAAAATAATAAAATATTAAAATGTATTCCCATCAAAGAGACTTATTTAATCGCTATCAAATATATTCTCGAATATATAAAATTAAATAAAATTCCAATTATCGATAGTTATTCTATTAAATTATATAAAAATCTGGCATTATGCTGTTATCGTTTAAGCAATACTTCTATATGTATAACGATATTAGTTAATAACATAAGTGAAGTTTATGAAAATGTTAAAAATATAATAATTTCATACATCAATACTAATAAATATAAAATTAAACTCATAAAAAAATCTATAAATTCAATTAATTTATACAAACAATATGATATAAGAGTATACGACGTTGATACTAAAGAAATATTCAATATAATTCGAATTATTGAAATTAAAAATCAGTGCTTTTCAACAACTGTTAAAAATGGATATGAAGTTGGTAGCATTGATACTTGTCTATATTTCTTATATTATAATTATGTAAATAATAAAATATTCTATAATAATAAAGCAGAAGCGTTAGAAAATATTTACTATATTAATCAATTTGAAAACAATATAATAAATGAAGAAATGAATAGAACTGTAAATAAACGTTTGCAAACAAATTGTTATGGAGAAATAAATTACGAGAGCGAATTAAAAGAATTATGGAATAAACGACTAACGCTAAAATATATTTAGATTATACATTTTTTTTATTTTCAATATCTAAAAACACATTTTCAATACTTTCATTGATATTGTAGCATTTTTTCTGTAGGATCTTCTATAGGATCTTCTGTAGGGTCTTCCGTAGGATCTTCTGTAGGATCTTCTGTAGGATCTTCTGTAGGATCTTCTGTAGGATCTTCTGTAGGTCCTATTGGTATATTTGGAATTTTAACTGTACTTGTATTAGATGGTTCATTGTCGTCGCTAGTATCGCTTTCTGTAGTTTTTTCTAAGTTTTTATTACAACTGTTATAAATGTCATATTCAATAATAATTATATCTTTTTCCTTATCCAATATAATTTTATCACTCTTATCTAAACTATCAATAAATTCTATCATTCTCATCCGCCTTATTTTTCGCATATCTAACGAGTTATGTTCTAAAAGTAGTTTTATAGAATGGATTTGCATACTTATAATAACATCGTCATAAAAAGGACATATACAATTTAAACATAAATAAAAATATACTAAGAAATTATAATAGCAGACTTTGCAACTATTGATTATATTCAAATTCATATATATATTTTGGTGTAATTATATTATAATCAATTATCCATATATATTTTTTTTGATAGTATATACACAAATTGTCATATTGAAGAATTCTCCTCCTTCAAGATTTAAAATATTAAAATCTTTATTTCTTATTATTATATTAAATCTTCTTGTATTATGTTCTATAGGATTTAATGTATAAAGTGTAGGGTCGGTCCAATTAGAACTTGTTAATCCATAAACAATTTTGAACTTACTCAAACTATCATTATGATAATCTGTGTGATTAAAGGGTATTGCATCAAAATATTTAAATGTTGATCCTTTAACATTTACAGATGTGCTTATTCGATGATAATCATTTAATTCAATATAATAAATATCATCATAATTCAAATCGTCTCTATTCAAAAAAATAGAAGCATCAATTATTTTAACACTTGATATATTTTTAATAGGGTCTTCAAAATTTATATAAAAATCAAAAGTCCCGGTTTTATTAAATGTTGCATTTTTAGAATTCAAATATATTATTTGTTTATCATATTCTGTAGTATTGTTTAAATCAACTATCATACTTATTAATATTATAATATTTTATTTACTACATAATAATTTTGAGTACATAATTAAAAAAAATTATAAAAGTTCAAAAAGTTTTAAAAAATTTAAAGAAAAATAAATTATGTACTCATTTTTGAAATTTTCATAAGTTTTGGTGAATTCTTATATATTATGATAACTTTATTATTTTTCTACATCTATATAATGTGGATAAAGAGAATATAAAAAATATATAAAGATTTTACACATATAGTATGTATAATAAAAAGATAACAGGTATAATGACAGATTGCAAAGACATCGCCGCTGGTTTTGACATCGGAACTACTACAAGTTGTGCGGCTATTTGGATTAACGACAGGGTAGAAATTATTCCAGATACTCAAACTGGATCGCGAATTATCCCATCATATGTATCTTTTAGCGATGAAGAAAAATTGGTAGGAGATGCTGCAAAAAATCAATCTACAATGAACCCTAAAAATACTGTATATGATACCAAACGCCTTATCGGTCGAAAATTTAGCGATGATGTAGTACAAGAGGATGTTAAACTATGGTCTTTTAATGTAACAGGAGACCCTAATAATAAACCCCTGATTAATGTAAAATACAAAAATGAGAATAAAAGTTTTCATCCTGAAGAAATTTCAGCGATGGTAATTCAGCGCCTAAAAGAGACTACCGAATCTTATCTAGGACATCCTCTTAAAAAGGTTGTAATTACTGTCCCTGCATATTTCAATGATTCTCAAAGACAAGCAACAAAGGATGCAGGAACAATCGCAGGTCTAGAAGTTCTTCGTATTATTAACGAACCTACAGCAGCAGCAATTGCATATGGTCTAGATAAAACTGGAGATAAGAAGGAGCGTAATATTCTTGTATTTGATTGCGGAGGTGGTACTCACGACGTTTCTATTTTGACTTTGGATGGTGGTATTTTCGAAGTTAAAGCTACTGGCGGTGATACTCATCTAGGTGGGTCTGATATTGATAATATTATTGTCGATTATCTTTGTGATGAAATTAATAAAAAATATAAGAAAAATGTAAGAGAAAATGCTCGTGCTCTAAAACGTCTAAATATTGCTGCAGAAAAAGCAAAGAAGAATTTGTCTTCATCTACTACAACAACTATTGAAGTAGACTCTCTTATTGACGGTGTTGACTATAATACAACTCTTACACGTGCTAAATTTGAAGCACTTGCTGACAAAGTATTTCAGCGAACTCTTGAACCTCTAGACCGTCTCCTAAAAGATGCTAAAATGAGCAAAGGTGATATCGATGAAATTGTTCTTGTAGGTGGCACTACACGTATTCCTCGTATTCAAGAATTATTGTCCGGTTATTTCCACGGAAAACAATTGAATAAATCTCTCAATCCAGATGAAGCAGTTGCATATGGTGCTGCTGTACAAGCATCAATTCTTACAGGACAGGGTAATAGTAAGACAAATGAACTACTACTTCTAGACGTTGCACCACTTTCTCTAGGTATTGAAACTGCAGGTGGTGTGATGACTAAAATTATTGAGCGTAATACTACAATTCCTACTAAAAAATCACAAGTTTTCTCAACATATTCTGATAATCAACCTGGTGTTGATATTAAAATTTATGAAGGAGAGCGTGGTTTTACTAAAGATAATAATCTACTAGGAAGTTTCCATCTAGATGGTATCCCTCCTATGCCAAGAGGTCAAGCTCAAATTGAAGTTGCTTTTGATATTGATGCAAATGGTATTATGAATATTAGTGCTGAAGAAAAATCAACTAAGAAAACTAATAACATTACTATTACAAATGATAAGGGACGTCTTTCAAAAGAACAAATCGAAGAAATGATTAAAAAAGCAGAGGAATATAAGAATGAAGATAATAAACAAAAAGAGCTTATTGAGGCAAAGAACGGTCTAGAAAACTATCTTTACAATCTTAGAAACTCTATGACAAAAAGAGAAGGTTCTCCTCCTACACTCGATGAAATCAAGAAAGAGGTCGACCCTATCGTAGAAGAAGGTCTAAAATGGTTTGAAGAAAACAAATCAACTGATACTGAAGTTTATAAAAGCAAACAAAAAGAAATTGAAGAAAAGGTTAATCCTCTAATGCAAAAACTATATAGTCAAGGCACTCCTGGTGGTATGCCCGACTTTTCTGGAATGGCCGGAGGAATGCCAGATGGTATGTCTGGTGGAATGCCTGGTATGCCAGAAGAAGGAGAAGACGATGATGATAGTGAAGAAATTCCTACAAAAAACAAACCTGGAGATGAACTAGACTAGATAAAATTATTTAGAACTCATTACATACATAATTCCATTGAATATGAAAGATAAAATTATAATAGAAAACATAATACATATAAGAGATGCCATAACTATATTATATATCCAATAAACTTCTCTTCTAATATCTTCGCTACATTCACAATTTAATTCTTTTAATTTATTGATAAATATTATAGCAATAACTATATTAATTAGAGCATATAATACAAATATTACATTTACTATATTTAAAACCAGTAATGTAGTTTTAGAAAAATATTTATTAATACCTGAAGCATCCATATTATTAAAATACAAATATAAGTTCATTACTATGTTAAATATCGATATGGGAATTAAAATATATAAGAAGTATTTAATATAACTACGCATATAACTATCGCTACAGGCACATTTTATTTTTTCTAGTTTATTAATCCACATACTAGCATTTATATTAATCATAAGGATAACAATATGTATAACTATTATTATAGAGAATAAGATGTCTGTTATAGGATTTTTGTTATATTCTTTATTAATATTTTTTTTATTATCAGCATCCGATAATATTTTTAGAACATCCGATATCTCTTTCTTAGGTAATTTATTAGATTGGAATTTTTTACGCATTGAATTTTTTTTCATTTACTTCTTATAATTCTTCTAATAGATATAAGATATAAATAATTCAATATATATAAATGCAAGGACTTGCAAATTTAGGATTTACATGTGCTATAAATAGTTTAGTTCAAATTATATGCAGAAATGATGTATTGAGAAATATTATATTGACTTATGATGATTTACATGATAATTCTTTAATTTCAAATTTGAGAGAGTTAATAATTCTAATGCACATTGAAAATAAATCTATAATGCCCAAAAAATTTGTAGCAAATATATATAGTAATTTTGGAAATATATTTAATTACGGAGAACAAATTGATATTACAGAATTATGGATATTTATGAATGAAAAAATAATATCAGAATTGAATAACAATACAAAATATCATAATTCGTTACTTGATTTTGATAATATAGAAGGTAAATATAAGATAATTAATAATATATCATATGATAAATACGATGATTATATTATTGCATTAAAGAATAGTAAATATCTTAAAGAAAAATACATTTATCATTATGTTACTAATTGTCATAATAAAATATCTTTATGGCAAAATACAACAAATGGTTCACTGCTTAATATAACAAAGTGTAAAAAATGCGAACATACATTATATAATTTTGAACTTATCAGTTCTCTTCATTTAAATATTCCTGAAAATATTGAAACTCCTAATATCATTAATATGTTGCAAGATTTTTTAGAAGATAACAATTATAGTAATGATTGGAAATGTGATAATTGTAATGAAAAAACAGAATATATTAAATCTTCTAAATTATGGAGTTTACCAAATGTTCTATTCATCATAATTAATAGATTTATAAATCCTGATATAAAAAATATAAAACCTATAAATATTAACGACGCACTATGTTTTAGTAAAGGTACTATTTTATCTAATACAGATATTGACAAAAATTATAAATTATCTTCTATTGCTCTACATACAGGTAATACAGGGGGTGGACACTATACATCAATATGCTCTACTAAATTAAACGATGAAAATACATTTTTATTATATAATGATGATAATATATCAAAACCAGAAAATTTTTTACATAATAACAGAGAGGCATATATGTTAGTATATAATTTATCATAAGTCGCCATTTATTTTATTAGGAATACTATGACCAAATATTATCATATATATTAGGATAAAGGCGCTTATTAAAATACTTCTATTTTCTGCTACTTTATCATTTTGTTTAAACACAAATACCATTACAATATATAATATTAAACCTATTATAATTGAATGCAATAACATCAATAATCCTCTTTCCATTTATAAACTTATATTATCTATTTATATAAATCAAAATAAAATACTAAAATAAAATATCAAAACATATAATGAGAATATAAAAGTTATTATAATGTCCTTCAAATAAATTCCACGTTTTACAAAATATTTTTTACGTACATCGGGATATAATTCACATCCCAATGATATACTATTTGATATTGCACTTTCTATACTATTAAATGGAATATAACTTCTACCATTATGAGTACCTAATGTATATAAGTTATCTATAGTTTTACTCTTAAATTCTATATACCTTTCATTTAAAGTATTGTAATATGCATTATCTTTACACTTCCATATTTTTTTGTCATTATCGTAATAATTATTTGGATTTATAACAGCAAAGTAGTCATATACCATATTATTTTCACAATTAATATAGTATATCTTTAATTGTCTATAAACTTCAAATATTAATTCATCTGAACTGCATTCATTTGCTGTTTTATTATTGTAAGTGCTCTTTGCATCACATAGTGTTATCATAATACTTAGTACAGGATATTCATTATTCTCTACCTTTTCGCAATATTCTGATAAATTTATAACAGTAATTCCCCAATCAGTATTTAATGTTAAACCATTACTATCAAAAAAATCTATATTATTTTTAAAATGATAAGTTATAGATATGTAATTACGATACTTTGTATTTTGAACCCATAATTTTAATTCATCGTAATCACCAAATGAATTTTTTAATATATCATTATCTTTAATAATATTTATCAAAGATATAGGAGGTACCGCTAATACTAAATTAACACATCCATAATTTTCTCCATTTACCAACTTAATACACGATACTGTATCATCTATTGTATTAATATCTTCAATTTCCTTTTCCAAAATAAATTCAACACCTTTATTTTCTAAAAATCTTTTCCACGAGTTAAAAAGATAGCAATCTAGCGATTTGGATGGAACTAATATTTTACTATAAAATAGAACATCATACAATTTAATAAATTTATTCAAACTATATGTGCGAATATTCCCTTCATCTATATATACACATATACTATCTATAACATTTATAGAATTAGTTTTAAACTTATAAAACTGAATGTAATCATATAAACAAGTATTTTTTCCATAGTTATCATTAAATAGATAGCGTAAATATGCACAAAGTAATATATATTTTTCGTAAAATGTTAAACTGTTTCTAAATAATAAATTTGATATAAAATTATATTTATAACGTTTGAATAAAATATTATAATCTAATCCTATTTCTCTAATAATATCAATAAAATTATAAAATATCGACATATATATTCTAGGACCATATTCAGTATATATTCCATAAAAATCCCTTTTAACACGGTGAATTCCACCTATAGTATATTCTTTATCTATAACCAATATCTTTCTATATATATTAGAACATACATGTGCTAGAGCAAGTCCAGAAGGACCAGCACCTACTATAATTAAATCATAATATTGCATTATAAATCATATAATATATATCTATTTATATGTATAAATATAAATATAAATAAATATAAATAAATATAAATAAATATAAATAAATATAAATAAATATAAATAAATATAAATAAATATACATAAATATATATAAATATAAATAAATATAAATAATATATATCTATATATTAAAATGGAATACTTAAACAACGAAATAGATTTAATAGTTATAAAAGACAATATTATGAAAATTACATATGATAATGAAGTTTGTGAAGAGATAGAAATATGCGATAAATTCTTTGTAGATATGCGAACTACATGGTTAATTTCACAACCCCCTTTTATATCAGACCGTTATAAAAACATTATGAATGATATAATATTAGCGTGCATTCATAAAAATAAAAAATGTATCTGTGAATTAAACAATTTTTTTACTCCTGGAAACGAAGAAGCAGTTAAAGAGTTTTTGACATATATGCGCAAAAGAGATTTAACAGAAGAAAAGAAAAAATGGAAAATAATATCATAGTATATTAAGATTATTAAGGTTTTATGAACATCTTACGAAAACTGTATTATTTTATTATATTATTAAATAATATGTATATGTCAAGGGCTTATGTTAATATAAATATATTTGGTACAGGATTATATTTACCATATAGCATGGGTGTAATGGGATATATAAAAAAAAATATACCTATTAAAGATTATAATATAACAGGCATTTCAGGAGGCGCATGGTGTGCACTATTATATACACAAGAACCTGATTTGTCAAATCACGATGAATTATGGGATTTTTCAGTAGGAAAAAATATAAATAGGATATATTTTCATCACGACATAAGAACATTTCAAAATAATGTAGAAAAAAATTTAAAATTAAGATATTCTAATGTAGATACACGGGAACTAAGTAAAATATCTATAATTGCATCAAATGTCGTCTCTATATTTAATATTAAAAATGAAAAAAAAAGTAATTTTGATGATATAAATGATTTAATAGATTATTGCTTATGTAGTTCTTATATCCCATATATATCTGGTAATACATTTTCTAGAAAATATAAGGATAAATATTATATTGATGGTGAAATTAAAAATGACAATGTAATAGAAAACAAAATAATAGAAAATAATATAGATATACATCGTTTTATGTGGGGTAGAAAATTCTCAAAAAATGCACTTATGTATTTAGATAAAGAAAAATCTAAAAAATTATTTATGGAAGGTTGGGAAGATACGGAAAAAAATAGAGATACAGTATTATTACAATTAAAAGAATTGAAAGACCCTTGAGATATATATAATTATTTTTAATTCCTTTATTTTTAATTATTTTAGAAATAGTCTATTTGCTTTTTCATATGATAATTCAATTCTACTATCGTATTTTTTTAATCTTTCTAATCTCATCTGTTCTTCTTTTTCTTCCTTTAATCTCTTAATTTCTTGCATTTTTAATTCCTTCGCAGATAATTCTTTTTTAGCAGTATTATCTCTATATATCTCATATTCTTCCACACTTTTAAATTCTTTTTTGCCTTTGATAACGGATGTATCTATTAATCTAGTTCCATCGTGTGCCTTCATATAATCTGTATATGATAAAGAATTTTGTTTTCTCGAACTACTACTACTATAATCATCCGGGCGCTTATTGTCTAATTCGGTAAATTGAAGATTTTTTGCTAGTAATAAGGGTTCGGGTTCTTTATATTTTACTAATTGCTTGTTTATTGGCACACGACTGTTAAATAATTCATTGAAACTTTTATTATCTATTTTGTTCTTTTTTATTAATTTATCTATTTTAATATCTTCACGTATATTTGTAGACTCTTCCATATTTCCACCATATCCAAATTCAACCTCATCGCTATATACTTTGCATTTTTCAAAATTTTTATTAAAGCGTTTTGCAAATGGTTCGTCGTCTTTATTATTAATTATACTAGGATGCGGTACTTGGTCTGATATAATTTTATTAAAATATTCAGAAGATTGTTTTTTTAACTCGATATGCGATAAATCTTGCTCTCTTTTTTTATATTCAAATGCTAACTTTTCAAAACAATGCGTTATTATATTGAAGATTTCTTTATTTCCCTCTGGTTTATCTGGATGAAAATGCATCGCCATCTTTCTATATGATTCTTTTAATTCTATCCAGGTAAAATCCTTTGATATATTAAATATCTCATAAGGGTCTATTGTATTTAAATCAATATTCTTCAAATCAATATCTTTATCCTTACCACTTTTTTTCATTGCTTCGTAATATTGTTGATAAGTGTATTGTCGTGAAGATTTTGCACCCATTGAATATATAATATTTAAATAATACTTTTATTTAATATATACTTTTTTATTATATTTTAGGCTACGCGCACTAATTATTAGTATATAAAATATATGTAAATATTAATTAATAATTATTAACAAAAATGAGTGATGCTGTAACAATTATAGGATGTAATTTTTCAGGTCTATATTCTGCAATTAGATGTATTGATTGTGGAATTAAAGTTACACTTATAGAAAAAAAAAATACATACGAAAATGACATAATTAATTATAAAATTTTCAATAAAAATCACACATTATATATCCAGTTATTAAACAGATTCTCTATAAAATATAATAAATATAATTTAAATTTTAATGAAAAAACTATGAGTATTATTAATAATGTTATTAATAAGGCTAAACTTATACCAAGTAAAATTTTAAATATTCAAACATTTGATAAATTATGTAATACGATATTAACTCAAAATGATTATTTGCACCTGCAAAATAATATTAATAATTATTCTAGTATATACTGTAATATATCTGGATTATTTGGTATTACATTATTTAATAATGAAATAAATAATAATATATTTTATATAGTTGAAGATGATTGTAGTTTACTTATAACAAAAATGTTATCATATGTGGTAAACAATAAAGGTACTATTATTTTCAATACAGAGGTAAATGATGTAAATGTTGATAGTGATAACAATATTATTACAACTACAAATAATATGTCAAATAAATATCAAATATCAAAGATAATTATTTTCACATTATCAAAAGATAATTTATTAAAAATAAAATATTTTGCAAAAGATAAAAGAAAAATATTAAACAATATTTCAAAATATAACGTAGATTCTTTGTGTATTTATAACGATGAATGTATATTAAACGAATATAACATACAGAATCATCTTATAAATAATATGAATATTGTATATCCTATTAAAAAACCTTCTTTGTATTTGTGGAACATAGGTGTTAATAGTATTATTATGCGTGAAAAAATAAAAAATCTCTATAATAATATATTTATATGCAGCGATTTTCATTCAAAAAATATATTTTTTGCTAATTATACTTTAGAAAATTACGACGAAATCCATAACAAAATTGTTAATAAGTATTCGCTTTTATAATAAATAATAGTAAAATTACATTAATATTACAATATATTTGAATAAAAAATGATAATTATATATATTTTTTATTATACATATTATGAACGCATTTATTAATGACGAACTTATTAATATTATCTGTTTAATTATTAATTATTACAATAATGATTTTATTAGAAATTTATGGTTTACGTATGTAGATTATTATAATATTAATAGTAATGTTTATATTCTATTTATTACAGTTGTTGTTATATCATCATTGTTGTTATATAGCGTTGTAAAAATATTGTATAATTTGAGATTTATTACCCCGTACTTCCAAATCCTCCTTCGCCACGCGAAGTATCTTGTATTTTAATTTCTGTATTATTAGTGTCATCTCTAATAATTATTTTTGGATATATCTGTTTTTTCATAATAATTTGACAGCATTTATAAGGAAATACTAAATCTTCACAATCTTTATTAATTTTTCTTAAGGCGACATATAAATTTCCTGTATAACCTTGGTCTATAATACCTATGTTATTTGCTAACATATATCCCGATTTACTAATAGAACTTCTAGGTACAATTTCTACATAATAACCATTAGGAATTTCTAATTTAATGCCTGTATCATATAATACTGTATCGCTATTAAGACGCTTACTCTCTTTAATAATAGTTAGGTCTAAACCCGCGTCAGAATAATTATTCTTCGAAGGTACTATTGCATCCTTATCTACTTTTACAATTTTTAGAAGAGGAATTTCATCATTATTATAATTTACAAAATTACGCATTAAAGTATTTACATATAAATCGTCAGTGTCATTATCATTAACATACACTTGTCCTAAGAAATCAATCATATTAGAATTTTTATATTCCAATACATAAAGGTCTTTTTCATTTACATCTGTTCCCAAATCCTCTTTTAAAATTTTATGAGGAGTTTTATATATTTCTATTAGTTGTCTCAAAATATTATAATTATATATTTTAATATGCACGCTATTATCGAGAAGTCTTGCATTTTTCTCAATATATGCTTTCATAACATTATTTAATAATTTTTTATCAGTATTATAAATTGTATTCATAAACAAAGATAAATCATAATATTTAGTGTTTACTAAATATAAATCCAAATGTTTTACAAAAATATCCTTGATAATATATATAGATGTAATTGTTAATTCAATTATATTATATTTATCATAATGAACATTCCCTATTTTACTAAGAATTTCAATTAACCTATCAATGTTTTTATAATAACTATAATTGTTTTTATCAATATCGCTTAATTTATTATACATAATATAAGGCAATGTAGAATTACCTTCTTTAATTTTTTGATTGTTTAATTCAATTTCTATAATTATTTTATCCGAACGGTTTTCTTTGATATTAAAGATAATTAAACCCAGTAAATATGCTTTCTCTTGTGTGTTAATTGATGTAAAATACGAATGTTCGATTGCCATAATGCAGTCAGTAATAATATATATTTATATAGTAAAATAACTTTATATAGTAAAATAACTTTATATATTTTACTGTCATTTTTTATTTTTAAAATATTATATAGAAGGTATGTTATGAGTTCTAATGAAAATGCTGTATCTCTAAATAAATTTTATACAAATGAAGAAGCAGTTAATATATGCTATAATGCAATAAAAAAATATTTAAAAATAAAAAAAAACGATTTGATAATTGAACCTAGTGCGGGCGCTGGTTCTTTTATAAATATAATAAAGCGTCTATCGAAAAATTATATATTTTACGATATAAAACCCGAACATATAGATGTAACAAAAGCGAATTTTTTAAAAATGTATAATAATTTGACTGATAGTAACAATATTGGTTGCAATTGCCATATAATAGGCAATCCGCCATTTGGAAGTAAATCTTCTATGGCTATTAAATTCATAAAGCATTCTGCAAACATACTAAAAGCAAAGAGTATATCATTTATATTACCAATTAGTTTTAAAAAAGCTAGTTTTCAAAAATCATTTCCATTAAATTACCATTTAATATATGAGGTTAGACTTCCATTAAACTCATTCACATATTTTGGAAAAAATAAAGAAATTAAAACAATCTTTCAAATATGGGTGAGAAAAGAAAATAAAAGAAGAAAACCTTTAAAATTAGTACCTGTAGAATGGTATAAATTTTCAAAAAAAGAAAATTCAAATATATCTATACGCCGTGTAGGGTCTAATGCGGGATTTGCAAAAATACGAACTGAAGATGATAATATAAATACACATTGGTTTATTAAAATAAACAATAATATTAAGTACAATGAATTATTAAATAAATTAAATAAAATTAAATATAATAAAACAAATAATATTGCAGCGATTAGTATTTCTAAACAAGATATAATTAAAAAATATAACAAAATAATATTGTAATTATCTCTTATTTTGCATCTATTATTCTAGTAGGTTCGTTAATTTTTTCATTTTTAGACTTATCTTTAATTATATTGTCTAATCTATCACTATCTATTTCAGGAACATAATTTAATATAAAATCTAAACCATCACTCTCTTTTTCCTTATCAATCTCTGGTTTACTATTTTTTTCTATTAATTCTGGATGTTTTTTTAAAATATCTCTTCGTATTTCATTATATAATTTAATAGATATCTCATCAATTTTATTCATTACATTTTGCTCTTTTTGCGACCATCCTGGAGATATATCTTTTTTATGAATATATATACATATTAATGCCAAAGAAAATATTATACCTTGTCGCTGTATTTTATATTTTTTCTTAAATTCATAATTATATAAAGAAAAAGCGTCATCTAATATCTTTTCCTTATATAATATACTGTAAACTCCCCATATAAACCATGAAATATCATCGTCTGTACTGTAGAATTTAGTTTCGAATTTTAACTTTTTCCTCAAGATATAATCTATTACTAAACGCAGATTATTTGATATATCTATCAATTTATCTCTGCTTTCGCAAGACAAATCATCTGTACTTTTAATAGTTTTAATTATAATTGCTATTATCTGAAGAGCAGTATTATAATTTTCATGATTGTGCGGTGGTAAAACTCCATCGAAACGCATTATACCATTTTGTGACAATTTCATATCATTTTCATTTAAAATATGTGCTATTTTATTTTTTAATATTGCAATAGACATATTGCCGCATTTTGCAACAGGATGTTTATTATATATGTCACATAAAATACACATTTTTGTTATTAGAGAGTAAATATTCTTAATTAATACCTTATCTGTATTTATCAAGATTAGTAAATTATCATATATATCTATTAATTTACTGATATCAGTTATATATATAAATGTTCCAATATATGAGCATACGTCTATATATATTAATTCTAATGCATCAAAAGAACCATCGATATAAAGAATATTAGTACTTAATAATATGCTATTTTGAATATCTCCATTACATATTGATGAAAATAATTCATCTTTTGTCATATCATTTACATTATTAAAGGATTAAATATAATCTAATATTTACGAGAATATTTTACTTTTGTGTGTAATTATAAAATTATGAAATATATTGATAATTTTATAGCATTTTATAATAGTTACTTCTGAAACATTACACGCCTTTGCAAAGTTTTTTTTAGAGTATCCAAGACCTTTAACGGTAGAATAATAGTATAATATTCCTGCTGCAGAAGATGTAGGAGAATTATCATTCATTATTTCATTTTCTTCTATTAATTTTACTAATTCTTTACATTTATTAATATCGTGAATAGACATATTCAAATTATTTCCATATTGTGAAATAAAATCAATTGGATCCGGTGATGATACATTAATTTGCAAAAGTGTTTGAAACCGCGTGTTTCCCTTATTTAGGGTTACATGTGATATGTTGAACATTAATGCAATGTCTTTTGAACTTTTTGGAATTTTATTGAGCAGACATGCATGATATATACAAGATGCTATAAGTCCATCTTTATTATCTCCGCGCGAAATTTTTTTTTCAGATGCCTTTTTATATAAAACTTTTGCATCGTCTATTACTTTTTGCGGTATTCCATTATTTATAGTGTTTGCAGTCATTTTATCAAAAACATTCCATAATGTTCTTTCATCATAAGGCATACTATTCCACATTTGAAATTTGCGAATTATCCGCATATCTATACTATCTTTATATCCACTACCTATCATAGAACCAATGGACGATTTAGGAAGAAGATTATTAGTTGGCATTCCGCATCTAGAAGGGTCTCCATCGCGATTGTCTTCGTTCCCGTAATATCTCCATTCTGCTGTATTTTCTATAACTTTTGATACAATTGAACTGCATTTTTTGCATATATGCATATTATCTTCAATAATAAATTTAGAACACCCGCAATTACACTTTATTTCATCTTCATTATTAATATCTATACCTTCGCTAATTTTTAATTGTTTATCTTCTTCATTTTTTATCTCATTAAATAAGTTCCACATATCATCATCCATTAGTAATGTTTTGGTGATAGTAGTAATATATAAGGATTATCAATTTTTATATAATTTTATATAGAAAATTTAATTTATTATAAAAATTGATATTGGATTATTATATACAATCTATCAACATAATGAAGTGCGCTGTAGGTTTACTGATATTATCATTTACTTTTATAGAATGCTACCTATTTAGTATGGTAAATTCGCCTAAAAATAACATAGTTAAAAATAAAAAAGGCATTGAATATCGTAAATATTCTAACGACAATGAGAAATATTTATATGCTAATTATTTGGTATCCCTTAGAAAATTTAGAAATGCACAAAAATCCCTTAATTATAATATATTTACTAATATTGTAAACAATAATATTAGCGGTTCTAGCGATGTAGATAATAAAACTGTATTAAATAATAATGAAAAAATAGCTAAAACATTGGTATTGGCAAATATTAAAATTGATGTTTCTAATGTTAAATATATTCAAATTTCTACAAAGAATGATACTATATTAATAGAATTAGATAAAAATAATCAAGAACCTGATAAGAGTTTCGTTAATTACGATTTGGGTAAAATAGATGTATTAATTAGTGCAATTTCTATTCTAATGAATGTTCTAAATATTCATTAGACACGCGCGCGGATATCGCGTAGTTCACTACGCAAATCTCTAACTTCTTGACGAAGAACATTTAGTTCATTGCGGATATCATTGTTAATATTACGAGACTCATTTTGCATATACGGTTTTCCATCTTCCTTATTATATCTAGGTTGGCGTTTACGAGCGTTTACTTTAGTAAAATATTCGTCACGTTTAGATTTGAATTCTTTTAGATCATCGGGATTAACATCGTATTTTGTTACAAGTTCATCTTCGTTTGCATTTTCGTTCTCTACAAGACGACAAATATATTGATAAATTCTAGTTTGAATACTGCGCGAAGTTCGCTTAAGTTCAGTTGCAATATCTTCATAAGATGATTTTTCTTGTCGCATAGAAAGAAGTTTTTCTTCCTCTCCTTCCTCCCATCCAAATCCTGCCCGCGATGTTAGCTCGTTCTTTCTCAGTTCGTCAAAGTGAGATTTCTTGTTATATCTTCGTGACATTATAATATAGTAGTTGTTTTGTTGTGGCGCCCTTAGCTATCTATATATAGCGTCTTCTTTTTATATGATTTTTTTGTAAGATTTATTGTAAAAATTTTTAAATAAAACAATCATACTAATATGATATAATAGTTCGAGAAACATATATTTTTTTGGTACAATATTTTCGTATAATAATACCATAAAGGAATGAATAATACAACTTGCAAACTGTGCTAATTGCATTTGTGTTATATATTTTTTCAGAGGATTTTTATAACCCATTGAAGTAATTAAGTAATGACTGTACATAATGAAATGAATAATACTATTTATAAAACAACCGAATGAAGCAGTTCCGTTTGCATCTCCATTAAATAATAAATAACCCCATACTACTCCAATTGTGCTATGATGATATACATGCAAAAAAGATAACTGTTCCTTATTTTTACATTTTAAAATGATGAAATATGTGTCAAAATAATCTAGATATTTGGACAAGTAATGAATATATGTATAATATTCTATATTTTTAGAGTACTCTTTATTAATACTAAATATATTAGGAAATGATATGAATTCTCTTAAACCATATATCATATATAAATTTATTATGATTTGAAATAAATTATATACATATAATATTTTATTTATTTCATAAGGAGTTTTTCTGTATTTCATATGCGCTGTTAACATATTTATTAATAAAAAATATTTACCTACACCACAAAATAGAAAAGTAGGAGATGTAGTAAATTTTATAAGAGAGTTCATTTATTGATTAATATATTTATCTATTTATATAATTAAAATACCATATAAAATGTTTAATAAATATATACCTCATATTATAGTATTATTTTTACTTATAATAATATCACTTATAACATATATAATACTCGGTGCAGATATTACTAATTTATTTAATACTAATGTTAGCAAAAATAGTAACTCGTCTAATACAAATAATGATAAAATTTGTTTAAGTCTAAATGAATATAATAAATTAATAACTGCGAATAAAACAATTGCTGAAAAAAATAATGAAGTTAATAATATCGTTGAAATAAGAGATCGTAAGGTTGTATCAGACCAATTATATCCTCCTTTAAACAGAACGGATAATAAAACACATGAGGAATTAGTTAAAAATATTAACACTAGAGGAATGTATATACAAACAAATGATATAAATGATAAATATCGTCTTGTTGCATATGTTACAAATAATTCAGAAGAACGCGATGCTGGAAATAATAATTGGAAACTATTTGCAAGGCAAAAAGATAGAAATATATCAGATTTTTATATGAAACCTACCGATAATAATAATGATATGAAGGTACCTATAACAGATGATATTGTTATCGGTGATAGATTACGCGATATTTATAATATTCCAAAACAATTAACATTAAACTCTCCCTTATTTAATAAAAATCCTTATAATGTCGTTGAAATTCCTAAAGCAGATTTAAGCAATTCTGGAGATTATATTTAATTTTTTATTAAATTATAATATTTACAAATTATATTATTTAGATTTTTTTTCTTCTTTTTACTATTTTTTACTTGTTTAATATCTTTAGAATAAATGTATTCTTGCAAATTTTTTACAGATAATAGATAATTATTAAATTTTACATATAAATGTTCCTTATATTTTAAATAAGTTGTTTTAGGATTAACTAATAATTTATAAAAATATTTTTTCGCCTTATCTTTTTTTTTTCCTCCTCCACCAACTGACTGAAGTTGAGGTTCGGGAGAATTTGCTCTAGTATTACCTCTAGTACGATATCCAGGATCTTCATATGGTGGATAAAAATATCCTATTTCTTCGTCATTATATACCTTCATTGGTTGTCTAGACTGTCATGGCATTGGTTGTCTAGGCATTTGTCGCATTTGTTGTCCTGTAATTTGCAGTCCCTGATGTATTTGTTGTCCATACATAGGTTGTATATTATGTATTTGCCCTCTATGTACTAGCAGTCCCTGATGCATTGGTAGTCCTTGTATATTTTGCATTTGTACTACTTGTTTTTCTGGTTGTAATGCTTGCGACGATACTCTTCTAGATACTAGTCGCATTGATCTTTTAGATACCCTATTGAAATTTTCATAACCCATATATATATATCATCATCCATATTTTTATGAATTTTCCAAAAATAATCTAGGGTAGGATTTAATTATGTAGTTGTTTTAACAATTGGGGTAACGTTTGTTACTTGAGGCAAACCTGTTTGTTCTAAAA
>Ga0315903_10000664_pt1 | contig 51930 bp, 37 predicted proteins | sample LakEriMetagenome_7_FD_203524 | JGI IMG/M metagenome (GOLD analysis project Ga0315903, IMG submission 203524) | Freshwater fungal communities from buoy surface, Lake Erie, Ohio, United States - Buoy 2 MA119 | ecosystem: Environmental > Aquatic > Freshwater > Lake | place: USA: Lake Erie, Ohio... | reverse complement strand
CCGGCAACACCTTCACCTACACGCTGGTGAGTGGCACAGGCGACGTCGACAACGCCCGTTTCTCGATCGAGGGAGGTTCGCTGAAGACGGCGGCGGCCTTCGACTTCGAGGCCCAGAACAGCTACTCGATTCGGGTCCGCACGACTGACCAGGGGGGGTTGACTTTTGAGAAAGTCTTCACGATCAGCGTGATCGATCAGAACGAGTCCCCCACCAATCTCGCGCTGTCAGCATCTTCAGTGGCGGAAAATGTGGCGGTGGGGACGGCTGTGGGCACGTTCAGTACGACCGATCCCGACGCCGGCAACACCTTCACCTACACGCTGGTCTCTGGGGCCGGCGACACCGGCAACGCCAGTTTCGCAATCGCTGGTACAACGCTGCAGACCACCGCGGGTTTCGACTTCGAGGCGCAGAGCACTTACTCAATCCGTGTGCGGACCACCGATCAGGGAGGTTTGTCTTACGACAAGGTCTTTGCCATCAGTGTCACCGATCTGCTCGAACTCGAAGCTGGGGCGAACCAGAACGCATTCGAGGGAGATCTCTTCTCCCTGGCGTCGTCCACCTACAACGGCCCGTGGTCCGTCGAGCAACTCACGCTGACGATCGCCTGGGGTGACGGAACCAGTGAATCCGGCGTGCTGGTCCCCGCGGCCGGCACCAACGGCGGGACGATCGCCAACACCCATCGCTATGCCGACAACGGCACCTACACCGTCACCCTCACCCTGACCGACGGCACCACCACGGTGACCGACAGCTTCACGGCCAGCGTCGCGAACGCCGCTCCCGCCGTGGGGATGATCAGCGGTCTTGCGGCGGCCGTGCGCGGCCAGGTGGTCACCACCAGTCTGCCATTCTCCGACGCCGGGAAGAATGACACACACACCGCCTCCATCACCTGGGGGGATGGCACGTCTTCGACGGGAACGCTCACCGCGGCGGCCGGCGTTGGAACCGTCTCGGGAGCACATGTCTACACAGCCTCCGGCACCTACACGGTCACCATCACGGTGACCGACGACGATGGCTCTTCGACCAGCCAGACGAAGAGTGTCTCCATCGTCGCCGCCAACCTGCAGGCGAGCGAACTCGATCCGACCCAGACCGACCTTTTCGTCGGTGGCACCACCGGCAATGACACGATCGCCCTCGCACTGTCGGGGACCAACACGACCGTCACGATCAACGCCGTCTCGGCGGGCTTCTTTGCCCCGACTGGACGGATCGTCGTGTTCGGGCAGGCCGGGAATGACAATGTCTCGGTCGCTTCCACCATCACCCGCAATGCCTGGTTGTATGGCGACGACGGCAATGACACCCTCACCGGAGGCGGTGGAAACGATGTGATCACCGGTGGGGCCGGGACCGATTCCCAGGTCGGCGGGGCGGGAAATGACCTGTACCTTTTCGATGCCGACTTGGCGTTGGGAATCGACACCGTCAATGACAGTGCCGGGATCGACACGCTCGACTTCTCGGCCACCAGTAGTCAGGCGATTGCGCTCAATCTCGCACTGAACACCACCCAGGTCGTGAATGCGAACCTCACGCTCACCCTGACCTCCGGCTCGGCGATCGAGACCCTCACCGGCGGCAGCCAGAACGATACGCTCACCGGAAACTCGCTGGCCAACCTGCTGGTCGGTGGCCCCGGCAATGACACGCTCACCGGCGCTGCCGGAAACGACGTCTATCGATTCGACCTTGATGACAACCTTGGGGCCGACACGCTGAACGAAGCGGGCGGCGGCACCGACGTGCTCGACTTCACACCAACCACCAGTCTCGGAGCCACGGTCGACCTGTCGCTCGCGACCGTGCAGACCGTCGCCCTCGGTCGCCTGACACTCGTGCTCGGCTCCGCCACCACGTTCGAGAACATCACCGGAGGTGGAGGGAATGACTCACTCACCGGCAATACGCTCGCGAATGTGCTGACTGGCGGAGCGGGTGACGACACGCTGGCAGGCAGTACCGGCAACGATACGTATCTGTTCGATGCCGACTCTCCACTAGGGATCGACACTCTGGTCGAAACGGCCACCGGTGGAACCGATCTGGTCGACTTCACCGGGACGTCAGCCGGGGTGACCCTCGACGTCTCCCTGGCCACCACGCAGGTCGTCAATGCGAATCTGTCGCTCAATCTGCAAACCGGAACGGTTTTCGAGAATGCCACCGGCGGCGACGGAGCCGACCTGCTCTTCGGGAACAGCCTGATCAACACCCTCACCGGCGGCAGTGGAAACGACAGTCTCAATGGAGCCGGAAACAACGATGTCCTGGTCGGTGGTCTGGGAGACGATACGCTGGCCGGTGGAGCCGGCAACGACAGCTATGTCTACAACGCGGGTTCAGCCCTGGGTAGTGACACCCTGGTCGAGTTGGCGGGCGAAGGGAGCGACCTGATCACCTTCGCGACGACCACCACCAAGGGGGTCGCCGTGAACCTCGGCCTGACCACGGTCCAGACCGCCGTCGTCGGCAATCTGAACCTCACTCTCAATGCGGCTGACACCTTCGAGAATGTCACCGGCGGTTCGCTGGCCGACACACTGACCGGCAATACCCTCGGCAACGTGCTGATCGGTGGCCCCGGCAACGACACCCTGGCGGGTGCCGCAGGCGATGACGTTTACAGCTACACGACCAGCAGCGCCCTCGGAACGGACTCGCTGTTCGAGTTGGTGGGAGAAGGAGCCGACACACTCGACTTCAGCCTGACCACCACGTTGGCGGTGACGGTCAATCTGGCGTTGGCCACGACCCAGGTCGTGAACGCCAACCTGAGCCTGGTGTTGAATGCCGGCGAGGCATTTGAGAATGCCACTGGCGGTTCTTTGAATGACACACTCACCGGCAATGCCCTCGCGAATCGCCTTGTGGGAAATGCCGGGCTCGACACACTGGCTGGCGGAGTCGGGAATGACACGCTCGACGGAGGCCTCGGCAACGACAATTTGCAGGGGGGGGCCGACAATGACACCTACCCGCTCGATGCCGACCTCGTGCTCGGCACGGAGGCGATCACGGAACTCGCCGGCGGCGGGATTGATACGCTCGACTTTTCACAGACGACCACGAAGACGATCGCCGTGAACCTGGGACTCACCTCCCCCCAGACCGTCACCGCCAGCAACCTGACCCTCATGCTGAATGCCGCCGACACGTTTGAAAACGTTCTGGGGGGGGCGTTGAACGACGTGCTCACGGGAAACAGCCTCGCCAACCGGCTCGTCGGTGCCGCTGGCCTCGACACGCTGCAGGGGCTGACGGGTGACGACACCCTCGTGGGGGGGGCCGGCAACGACAGCTTTGTCTTCAACACCGTCACGGCCCTGGGGACCGATACCCTCGATGAATCGGCCGGCGGTCTCGACACGCTCGACTTCTCGGCCAGCACGACTTGGGGAGTGACCGTCAACCTCGGCACCGCCACCACGCAGGTGGTGAATGCCAACCTGAGTCTGATCCTCGGGGCCGACAACACGTTCGAGAATGTGCTGGGGACAACACTCAACGACACCCTCATCGGAAATGCCCTGGCGAATACCCTCTCCGGGAATGCGGGCAGCGACACTCTGACCGGCGGCGTCGGCAACGACACTCTGATTGGGGGGCTGGGAGATGACACCTATCTCTTCGCCGCGAACAGCCCTCTGGGGACCGACACGCTGAATGAATCGGCCGGCGGCCTCGACACCCTCGACTTCTCAGGCACGACGTCGACGAACGTGACACTCAATCTGGGGACCACCACGAGTCAGGTGGTGAACGCGAATCTGTCGCTGGTCCTTGGTCTTGCCACCGCGTTCGAGAACTCGATCGGCGGCGGTGGGAACGACCTGCTGACGGGGAACACGCTGGGCAATCTCCTCGCCGGCGGTGCCGGGAACGACACCCTGGTCGGGCTGGCCGGGAATGACACGCTGCAGGGAGGCCAGGGAGACGACAGCTACGTCTTCGCCGCGAACGCGGCGTTGGGGGCCGACAGCGTGGTCGAACTGGCCGGCGAAGGGCTCGACCTGCTCGATCTGTCGACGACCACCCTCGCCGTCACGGTCAACCTCGGGCTGACGACCACGCAGGTGGTCAACGCGAATCTGTCTCTGACCCTGAACGCGGCCGACACCTTCGAAATGCTCATCGGCTCGTCGCTGAACGACACGCTGACGGGGAACTCCCTCGCCAACGTGATCTTCGGCGGAGCGGGGAATGACACGATGGTGGGGTTGGCGGGTCGGGACCTGCTGTTTGGCGGGAATGGCAACGACAGTCTCAACGGCGGCGATGACGAAGACGTTGTGAGCGGCGGGCTGACGACGTACTTCAGCGAGTCGACCAAGGTCCTCGACCGGACCGCCATCAAGGCGATCCGGGACGATTGGACGCGTCTCGATCTGGCCTACGCCAACCGGATCACCAACCTCAAGAATGGCGGTGGACTCAACGGGACCTACAGGCTCAGCACGCTGACGGTGCTGACCGACAGTGCGGCGATGGTCGACACCCTCACGGGTGGCCTGAGCCTCGACTGGTTCTGGCAGTTCACCGGCGATGTGGTGAGCGACCTGAACACCGGCGGGACCGAAACGGTGAATTGAGGCGGCCTGTGGTGACAGACCTCTCGGCCTGTCCGTCAAGAAACGCGGTGGACCAAGTGACGGCCCGGAGAACGCACCCAGGACGCTTCACACCACGGAAGGCTGGCTCGATGGCGCCTTTCCAAAGCGGCGTGGTCGACACTCTCCACTCCCGGGGCGAGCTGCTCAGGATCGTCATTTCTTTTGGCAGTTCTGATCAACAGGAAATTCGGATTGTCGTCGCCGGTCCTGCTCCTGATTGCTGCCAAGGCAGGACCCGCTCCTCGCGGGGACTTCCCCAGAAAACACTGTTGTCGACCCACCCCCGCCGTGGCCCACGTGGTCAAATTGCCAGACCCGCCCTGTTCGGGATAGAATCCGGGACGCCCGGACGGCGGCTGATGTGGGCCGCGGTCCCCGCTCAACCCACCCCGGAGAAACCCCTGGCTGCCCGGCCAGGTTTCGTTTCTCCCCCCTCCCCGCCGCCCACCCACTCATGCCGGCTGCATCGTCGCCCGTTCGCTCCGAGGCGCGTCCCGCGAATTCTGTTGGGCTGCCCCCCTTCGACTATCAGCCCCGCACCCGTGTGGTCTTCGCCCCCGGTGCCCTGCAGCGGTTGGGTGAGCTCGCGCGCGAACTGCAGGCGACCCGCGTGCTGCTGGTTTCGGACCAGGGGCTGGGATCGGCCGGACATCCGCAACGGGCCGTCGAGGTGCTGCAGCGGGCCGGTTTGCAGGTCACCCTCTTCGACGAGGTCCAGCCCAATCCCACCACCGACGATGTCGATCGCGGGTTGGCGGTCGCCCGGGCTGCCGCGATCGACCTCATCGTCGGTCTCGGGGGGGGCAGCAGCATGGACTGCGCCAAGGGAATCAACTTCCTGCTGACCAACGGCGGGGTGATGGCCGACTACAAGGGGACCGGCCGGGCCACCCGACCCATGCTGCCGATGATCGCCGTTCCGACCACTTCGGGAACCGGCAGCGAGGCGCAGTCGTACGCCCTGATCGCCGACTCCGCCACGCACATGAAGATGGCCTGCGGCGATCCCAAGGCGGCCTGTAAGATCGCCCTGCTCGATCCCGAGCTGACCCTCAGCATGCCCCCGGCGGTCACCGCCGCGACCGGGGTCGACGCCCTCAGCCATGCGGTCGAGTCGTACGTCTGTACCCGGCGGAACACCGTCTCGACACTCTTCGCGGAACAGGCGTTTCAATTGCTCGAACGGGGGTTGCCGCAGGTGCTGCGGGCTCCCCGGGATCTCGCCGCCCGGTCCGAAATGCTGCTGGGGGCGCACCTCGCGGGGGCCGCCATCGAGAATTCGATGCTGGGTGCCACCCACGCCCTCGCGAACCCCCTCTCGGCCCATTGCGGCCTGACGCACGGTGTGGCGATTGGGGTGATGCTGCCGCATGTGGTTCGGTACAACGCGCCGACCGTCAACGGGCTCTACGGACGGCTCGCCAACCTCGCGGGACTCTGCGAGGCGGGCGACCCGCGGGCGGGAGAGCGGCTCGCCGATCACCTGCGGCAACTGGTGACACTGTCGGGACTTCCCGGCCGGCTGGAGGAATGCGGTGTCGACCGGGGTCTGTTCCCCGTGATGGCCCGCGAGGCGACGCAGCAGTGGACCGGGACGTTCAATCCCCGTCCGCTGGCCGAGCCTGACTTTCAACTTCTTTACGAACACGCCTGGTGATGAACTCCACTCCCTCTCCATCGCTGTTCCTCGCGTCCCCCGCGACTCATCCTGAAGGACGCCTGTCGCGCCGGGCCGCTCTGGCCACTCTCGGATGGTTCGCCCTGGGGGCACCGGGTGTGCTGCGTGCCGCGCCCCCGGCCATCGCCCCCACCAGTTGGCCCAGTTTCCGGAATGGACCGTCGCAGCGGGGATTGGCCACCTGCCCTTTGCCCGCCCAGCTCGAGCAATTGTGGATGGTCGAGGCGGGACCGAAAGATGGCATGATCAGCTCGACCTGCGCGATCGTGGGAGAGCATGTGTACGCGGCCTCGCTGAACGGCCAGGTCTTCTGTCTGGACCGGGCGACCGGCCGCCGCCTGTGGACCTACCGCTCGCGCGACGAGGCGGACGAAAGCAAGTTCATCCCCGGCTTCAAGGCGGCTGTGGCGGTCTCGGGCGACCTGCTCTACATCGGCGATGAAGAAGGGCTGTTTCACGCCATCGACCGGGCCACCGGGAAGAAGGCCTGGACCTATTCCACCAATCCCGACGATCCCACCGGCGGTGGGGCCCCCATCATCAGCGGGGCCAGTTTCTTCGGAGACCGTGTCGTCTTCGGCTCGCACGACAACAACCTGTATTGCCTCAAGGCGGCCGACGGAACGCTGGTCTGGAAATTCGAAACGCAGGGAATGGTCAATTGCTCGCCGGCGATCGTCGACGGGCACACCTTCGTCACCGGCTGCGATTCGCATCTGCGGGTCATCAACGTCGCCACTGGCGAACAGGTGACCGACATGCCCCTGGGAATCTACCTCATCGCTTCCCCCGCGGTGGTCAACGAAATGCTCTACGTGGGGACCCATGGGGGAGAGGTCCTGGCGATTGACTGGAAGCAGTCGAAAAACGTCTGGACCTACAAAGCTGCACAGGGAGACGTGGCCTTTCATTCCTCCGCCGCCGTCAACGACAAGTACGTCGTGCTGGGGGGGCAAGACAAGAAGCTGCACTGCATCGACCGGGAGACCGGCAAAAATGTCTGGATCTTCAATGCCAAACGGCAGATCGACAGTTCGCCGGTGATCGTGCAGGACCGCGTGTTCGTCGGGTCGCACGACGGCCGCATTTACGGCCTCGAACTGGCGACCGGGAAAGAGGTGTGGAGCTTCGCCGACGGGAGGCCCTTCTCGGCCTCTCCCGCCGTCGGCGAGGGATGCCTGGTGATTGGTTCCGAGGCTCCCACCGGCAAGTTGTACTGCTTCGGGCAGAAGGGATGAGGGAGACATGGCACTCGAACCAGGGGCCGGTGCGGGGTTGGAGGTGGTTTCGGGAACACGGCCCGAGACAACCGAGGTCGGCAGCTACTTCATCTCGAACTACCCCCCGTTTTCGCAGTGGAAGCGGGAGTTTCTGCCCGAGATCGAGGCGGTCCTGGATCAGCGTCCGGTGCGTTCCGAGACGCCGCTGGGGCTGTACCTGCACATTCCGTTCTGCCGCAAGCGCTGCCGGTTCTGCTACTTCCGGGTCTACACCGACCAGAACGCCAAAGACATCGAGCGCTATGCCCAGGCCCTGGCGCACGAGGTGGAACTGCTGGCGCACAAGCCCAGTGTGGCGGGTCGGCCGTTGCGGTTCGTCTACTTTGGCGGGGGAACGCCGTCGTACCTCAGTGCGAAGCAGCTTCTGGCGCTGCGTACGCGGCTGCACGCTTCGGTCTCATGGGACTCGGCCGAAGAGGTGACGTTCGAGTGCGAGCCGGGCACCCTTAGCCTCGAAAAGGTCAAGACGCTGAAGGAGATTGGGGTCACCCGGATCTCGCTGGGAGTCGAGAACTTCGACGACACGATTCTCGAGACGAATGGCCGGGCGCATCTCTCTCCCGAGATCTTCCGGGCTTACGAGTGGATCCAGCAGGTCGGGTTTCCGCAGGTGAACATCGACCTGATTGCCGGGATGATTGGCGAGACCGACGAGAACTGGCATCGCTGCATCGACAAGGCCCGCGAGTTGGCTCCCGACAACATCACCATCTACCAGATGGAGCTTCCCTTCAACACGCTGATTGCCAAAGAAATGAAGGAGGCGGGCATCACTTCGCCGGTAGCCAACTGGCCCACGAAACGGCGGTGGGTCGATGAGGCGTTCGAGTTCCTGGGGAAGGGGGGTTATCACATCTCGAGCGCGCAGGAACTGGTGCGGAATCCCGAGCGTGATCACTTCGTCTACCGCGACCAGGTGTGGCGGGGAGCCGACCTGCTGGCGACGGGAGTGGCCTCGTTCGGGCACCTGCAGGGGGTGCACTACCAGAACCTCGACCAGTTGACTGACTACCTCGCGGCGCTCGAGGCGGGCCGGTTGCCCCTCAACCGCGCACTCCGGATCACCCCTCACCAGGCGTTGATCCGCGAGTTTGTGCTGCAGTTGAAGGAAGGGGCCGTGGCGGTCGGGCCGTTCCGGGTGAAATTCGGTGTCGATCTGCGGGAGGAGTTCCGCGAGGCGCTGGGACGGCAAGCGCAGGCCGGCTACCTCACGGTCGAGGGGGAGACGATTCGCCTGACCCGCAAGGGCCTGCTGCAGGTCGACACGCTGCTGCCCGAGTACTTCGAGCCGACCCACCGGGCGGTGCGGTACACGTAGCGCGTTGCGTGGGCAGACCGGGCGACGTGCTCAGCCGCTTTGGCTCCAATCGCGGCGCCGGGATTCGACCGAAACACCTGGGAGTCGTTTCCCCAAATTCGCCGCCGGGCGTTCTGCAGGCCCGCCTCGGCGGGGACATGTGCTCGTCCGCCGCCCCACTCACTCACTCACTCACTCACTCCGCCGGCGGCGCGGTCTGGGGCAGCAGGCCCAGTTCCGGGGCGATGGTCTGCATCGCGGCAATGCAGAAGTTGATGTGCTCGTCGAGGTCGACCCCCAGGTCGGCGGCTCCGCGGGTGATGTCGTCGCGGTTCACCGCTGCGGCAAACGACAGTTGTTTGAGTTTCTTTTTGACACTCTTGGCGTCGAGCCCCTCCAGCCGGCCGGGGCGTACGAGGGCCGAGGCGGTGAGAAATCCACACAGCTCATCGCACGCGTAGAGGGTCTTGTCGAGCCGGGAGAGGCGGGGGCAGTCGGTCAGATAGTCGGCGTGCGACTTGATGGCGTAGATCAGGATCTCGGGGTAGCCCCGTTCAGCCAAAATCCGGCTTCCCTGCAGGGGGTGATCGGGAGGATTCGGCCAGCGTTCGTAGTCGAAGTCATGCAGCAGCCCCACCGCCCCCCAGAGGTCTTCATCCTCCCCCCACTTCCGGGCATAGGCCCGCACCGCCGACTCGACCGCCAGCATGTGCTTGATGAGACTTTCACTCTGCGTGTACTCACGCACCAGAGCAAGCTGTTCGGAGCGGGGAGGAAGCATGGGGATGTGAGGTCTGCTTGGGGTGAATGGGAACGGGAATGACTTCGGGATGGCGGAAGGAATGGGACGGGGCAAATTCTGGTCGCGGCTTTTCGGCTGCATGGCGGGCATGCAGGACACCACCTCATCGATCCGCGAATGCATCTCGCACCGCCGCCGGGCGTCTGTCTGGTCCGGAGGGGCGGCACTTTGGCCGGAACTCGGCCGGTTCGGAGCCTCCACCCGAGCCAACTGTGATTGTCCCCGGTGGGGATTCGTCCGGCAACCTCTGTGTCTGTGTGTGTCTGTGTGTGTCTGTGTGTGAGAGGGAACGAATCGATCGGGAAATCCAGCCCGACCGCGTTGTTGAGATTTCCGCGACAGGTGTCTTGGACGGCTGACGGGCGTTCGATGATCCGCCCAGTTCCCGGGTTCTCCTGCTGATCCCTGTTGGAGATTCACAGCGCTTCGAGTATTAAAACAGCACTTATCGTGAATGAGGGGGGCGAGGGAGGTTGTGGGTGTGGTTATTTCCAGTCAAGCGTAATCTGGGGATCAAGCCAGGCATCTTCATATCCGGGAGCAATCTGAAACCTCCATTTCGGCGGCAACAGGAGGAAGGGCCGCACCGCCGGGCACCAGTCGCGCAAATGCCCGACATGCAGCGGCACGAAAAAATCTGCGGCGTCCGAGTACTCACCCCTCCAGATAAACCACCCGGACTCCTCGCCGACAGGTGAGATTCGGATTCCATGGATCGGCAGAGCACCGTCTCGCACATTGCGCGAAATACCGACTCTCAGTTCGTTTCCGCAGGCCACGGGGTGAACGCCATATTGTTCGCAGAGAGTTTGTTGACGCTGCCTGGATTGGTCATTCACGTGGTCACCAGCCAAAGAGGTGCTTCCGTTGTTTGGGGAATGCAGAAGGTCACAAGGACAAAGGCTCGGCTTGGTGCCACGATTCCCGATATGCGGGCCTGACCTTTGCCTGTCCTCTCCTCGGTCGTTCGATGATCAGACTTTTGCGTCGTTGTGCCGCGGGAAATCCACAAAAACGGTTTGCTGTATCCGGGGATCGGGAGAGAGAGGAGATAACAGCCCACAAATGTGGTTATGATTGCTTCGTCTCAAATCGTCGGGGGCGATCGTCATCCAGTGAATCAGGCTGTGAACTCAATCTCGATCCAGTTGCGTCGGCACAGATCATCCAGGAGTGAAGTGTCCAGCTTTCCCTGAATAGCGGAAGGCAGATCAATTGCCAGATAGCCCGGTGAATACCATTCATGCAGTAGTCCGGTGGCAAGGACCCACCCATGAATGGCTTCGTGAATCTGGTGCGAGCTTGCGAACTCCGCAATCGCCACACGCAGCGTGTTGTGCCCGCCACTCTCCAGACGTTGCTTTAGCACCAACTCGGAGTTGCATTGCACCGTGTCACCCAGAGCCAGTCCATAAGCAAAAAAGGGAATGCAGCAGACTTCAAAAGTCAGATGCCCAATCCTCCGCGTCCATAATTGTTCCATTGTTTCCGGCAATCCAGAGTCGGCAATATCGACGCGAATCAGGAAGTTTGACTTCGCCCTCCAGGCGGGTGTCGAGTGGCTCACAATTGCAGTCATGATTCCTCGCTGTCGATTTGTCGCGCAGCAATCTTCTGCCTGGTGTGGCCATCATAAGTGGGTCGGCAATCCGTGGCCGGGATGTCTTATGGTCACTCTTGGTCTTGGCTGAGCTGGCACAGGGATTTCGTCAAGACGGCGGGGATGAGCGGTTCGGGTTCACTAACAGGCACGACATTCCAATGACGGGTTGTGCGGGTGGGAGACCGAGCTGACGAGCCCGAACCCCTCTCGGAGGGGCATCGTCTGACTCCAACGATTGCCCGGTCGTCGATCATGGGGCATGGCGACTGCACTGTCGTTTGAGGTCAGGCAGGACGCAGACCCCGTGCAACAGCTTTCTGATTGTCACCGGTGCGGACGCATCCGACAACCTAGGCGAGCGGTTGGGACAGCGGCGATGACGTTCTTGCATTCCGTGACACCGGGCGCGAGGCACGGAGTGAGCACCTGCGGTTTGCTCCACATTCGATTCGCGGCTGAAATGTGCGGGTGATGACTGCGACCCTCTCGAGTGAGGGAGCGCGGCTGTAACTCGACGACGGGGCACGGGGCCGCCCATTGCCGACGGGAGGGCACTTCTCGATTGTTGTTCATGGCTCTTCGAGGAGTCGCGATATCGTTTGGACCCAGCACGCGATTCATGCGAGAAAAACCGGTAGATTGAGTAGCCAATCCGCAAGGGAATCCCAATTGGCTTCAAATGCTGCCCTTTCATGGGCGTGGTAAAAGACCCGCGACTGCGGACATTCGGTCGACCTCAAACAGAAGTAATCTCCATTCCCAATCGCATAAAACGGGATCATCTCGGGATTCCATCGTCCGTTGGTCATTTCGCACTCATACGCAATCAGAATCGAGTCGTTGCCATTGGTTTTTCCTCGGGAGACATTCAGGATTTCCCCCGGAAACTGATACTTGCTCATCAGGACAATGAAAGCCTGAAAGTCCTCACCAAAACGGCACCCGAATCGTGTTTCCAGCACGCTCCAATCCGCCTCGGTCGGAGGATCGAGCGGGACAGGTTCCCGGCGCAGCAGCTTCCCCAGAAGGGTGTCAATTTGGATGCCAGTCATGGTCATCAATTCTCAATTCGCGGCCAGATGCACTCGCCTGAACGTCTTGTGCCCTGTGCAGGAACCACTTCTCTGTCGATTCCGCAAATGGAGTTTATTCATCGGTCGTCGATTGACCTGCGGGGGTTTGTTGCTGGGAGCTGAAATAAGGATCGTGTGCGACATCAGTGTGAGAAACGAGTCAGGACACCCGTTCAGAGATCGGTTGTGTTCACCGCCAACAACGGCCAATCCATTTCCCTGAAGTCGAACTGTTGATCGCACCTCTGAGCGGTGCGTGATCATCCAATGACCCCTGCTCGATGGATCCCTGGGGGGCATTCAACAGCCATCTGCGGCCATTCGCAAGTTGCTGAATGCCAGATACTCTGCGGATTGAGTCGGCAGCATCGCTTCAGGACCAGCGAGCCACTCATCAAGAGCGTCGTCAAAATTCAGGATCACCGCCTTGAGGTACTCAAGTTCCGCCGACGAAGCCTGGCGACGGGCCTCTTCCCTTAAAATGTCATCACTGATTCCCCATCTCTCCGCCAGCGGAATCAGTTTCCGCAGACCCTCTGGCACCTTGTCCGCACGCAAGGAGAGAATGGGCGCCGTCTCATGTCTCGGGTAGAAGCGCTTCCGCATTTCGTCCAGGGACAGCACCAAAAACGAATCGTCATCCATCAGTTACTCTCTGTTGTGAGAAAACAAAAGTCGCTGAAAACTCCCCATTCCGCGATGGCTTCTTGTCCCGAATCCTGCGCATTTGTGTTGCTTAGCGTTCGTGAGGCAGGGGGCTGGTCTCTGGATCAACCAGGCCGTCATCACCATTTCGAGAAAAGTGAATTGGGCTTCTTGTGGGCCTCAACATTCCTCCCACTTCACATTTGGGCACAGGGTGCCGGTCTGAACGAACACACGCATAACGTGACGGGCCAGGCTCACTGGAATCAGATGTCGCCGCAGGATTTCGGTGTGGGAGCCCATGAAGTCGAAGACCACCAGGTCGTGTTCCTCATGATTTCCAACACTGACCCAATAGGGCGGTTTACCTGACCCGGATACGAAATTCACCACGCTGTCTTCTTTCCCGAGCCCAATCGTCAGCGAATCACCCGACGCACTTGACTCAACCGTCACCAGAACTGGCGATGCCGTATGTTCTGATTGAAGCTGGTCCAGGAGACGGTCCAATTCTTCGACTGTGCCCAGGGCAAATTCCGACAACTCTCCCCAGCTTGCCTTGAGCATCTTGTCCTCCGGAATGGCCGTCAAACAGTCTACCGGTTCAAATCGGAGTCTCGCAGATTCAGGTCGGGGATCAATCCGGAAGTCGGGGCAGAGGTCGGTCTGGTGTCGTCGCCGCCATCCCCGAAATCCGGATCTGATCCCCCTGGCGTCACCTCCATGCGCAGCGGAACCCTGTGCCGCAATCATCACACGACACCCATTCTCGCCAACGCGTCTTCCAGCATGTCCTTCCGTGCCAGACCTGACCGCAGAGATTCGGGGATTCCCGTCTCACCCCAGCAGGCACCGGCCAGCTGACCACAGATGGCCCCCGTGGTGTCGGCGTCGTCACCCAGATTAACCCCCTTCAAGACTGCGGCCTCGAATGAATCCGCCGAGTGGAATGCCCACAATGCCGCTTCCAGGCTGTTGACGACCCAGCCCGTTCCGCGGATCGCCTCGGGCGGCTTGCGACGGAAACTACCCTCGGCGATTTCCTGGATCAACGGGTGCAACGGCTGGATGGCGTTCAGTTGCCGCAATCGTGGCCAATCGGGTGACAGGATATCGTCACGCGGTTCTCCCTGGATCAAGGCCGCCAGGACGGTCGCCAGGTACCGGCAGGCGGAAACGCATTGCTCGCTGGAGTGCGTTGGCCAACTCGATTCTTCGGCCAGCCTGGAATAGTCCGCGAGCTGATCGTGGTACAGATGGCCGAACCGGATTGGCACCGGTGCCAGGCGCATGATCGAGCCGTTGCCGCTGGCTCTTTCAGAGCGGTCGCCAGAGGTCAGTGCATTCCCTGTGGCGGCAAATCTCGCCAACGCGCTGCGGGTCGCGAGCCCAATGTCGAAACAGTGGCCATTCACGGAATACTTCCCGGTTTGCCACCACTCGGCGTAGCGGCTGGCCTGATCGTTCAGGTCCCAGCCAGCCGTGGCGATGCTGTCGGCAAGAGCCAACGCCATGCTGGTGTCATCGGTCCATTCTCCCTTTTCCAACCCATGCGGCCCTCCGTCGCGGTAGCCGGTCACGGGCTGGAAACTGCCTCGGGACTGGAATTCCACAGCGGCACCCAGGGCGTCGCCGACTGCGAGACCCAGCAGCGTGCCGCGCTGACGCATCTTCATAAATGTCTCCCGGAAGGACTGGCACAGAGTCTGTCTCGAAATGCCGGTCGATCTTTTGCCTGATGGACTGGGGAATGTTTCGGGAACATGGCGAAATCTCGGCGGTGTTTGGTGTGCTGACTGAATCGTTGCACAAATCCGTTGTCTGCTCTGGTAACTCTCCCCGATTGAGAGTGTAGCCGAGAGAACTCCGTGCGAGCCGGCCGCCGAGGGAGGAGTGTTCGAACACCGTCCCGATGGGCGGGCAATTCGTTTGGATCGCGGTTTGGCGTTGTCCTGACTCGGAAATGGGAAGGTGCTCTGTTGTGGATCCAGGCGGTTGAGCCGACCAAGCGAACGGTGTTGGGCGAATCCGGTGACATCGGACTCCTGGGGGGGGCGAAGATATCTCCCCACTGTCCCGCGGGGATCGCGCCGGTTGCCCCCCCGCTTGGCACACCTCGAAATCATCTGCTACCCTTTCCAGAACGTCGCGACTACACTGTCGCTGCACACTTGTCGATTTGCTCTCCCCTTGGGAAAACGCCGCGCGGCCATGTCACCCCTCATCAACCTTGTTCAGTCTCTCGGTTCGCTGCTCCAGTCGGTTCTCGATGTGGTTTGGGCGGTCCTTTCGCTGCTGGGCCCGTGGTTGCCGCTGGTGGGCTGGGTCGCCTTCTGGCTGTGTGCCGTCAATTGGCAGCGGCTGCGGGGAGTGCTGGCCCGCGGAGGCTGGATTGGCATTGTGCTGCTGGCCTCGATGGCCGTGCTGATCTGGGGAAATCTCTCCCCCACCCGCGACGGGGCCGACCTCTTCGGTCTGAAGATCAGCAATTTCGTTGAGAAGACCGTGTATGTCTCCGGACTGGTCTCGCTGATGTTCCTCGCCGGGGCTCTGCAATTGTCGGGCTTCTGTTCGCAGTGGTGTGAAGTGCCGGCCCCGCCCGCCGATGACCACCACCACAGCCACGACCATGGTCACGATCACGCCCACGGCGGTCACGACCACGATCATTCCCATGATCACGACCATTCACACGACCACAGCCACGATCAGGGCCATGCCCCGGCGTTGGCCCATCATTAGTTCGGGTGGCTCTCCCGGATAAATGTTCCGGGTGACCGGTTCTCGAGCCATTTTGCTGGCGGAATCTTCGGGGGGAGGGAACCAGTGGCTCGCAGCGGAATTGTGGGTTGTTGAACGGATTGGTTCTGGCGTCCCCGCCGGCTTTGTGACCGCGACGAAAGCTGTGTGCGATCGATCCTGTCCGTTGTGGCATGAGAGAACCAGAGACCGAGTGCCGGCCGAAGGACCCCGTTGGGGATGAGTGATGCCCAGCGATGAGTTGGATCGGTTGCTGGTGGCCCGCATCCGTCAAGGGGATCCGCAGGCCTGGAGCGACTGTATCGCCCGATTTGAGGGACGTCTGCTGGCGTTCGTCCACAGCCGGCTGCGCGATCGGGCCCAAAGCGAAGATGTCGTCCAGGAGACGTTCCTCGGCTTCGTTCTCGCCCTTCCGAATTATGATGATCAGACGCCGCTCGAAAGCTTTCTGTTCGCCATCGCGGCCCACAAGCTGACCGACACGCTGCGGCGGCTGGGGCGGCGGCCCACTCTACCGCTCGAGTTTCCCGACTCGCAACGCAGCGGTGTGGGGGAAATTCCCGCCTCGGTCCGCATGGCCTCGAGCCTCGCCCTCAGCCGGGAACGCCGGGGGCTGGAAGCCGAACTGCTGACCAACGCCCTGCGGCAACTGATTCTCCAGTGGCGCGAGCGACGTGAGTTCGAACGCCTGAAGGTGATCGAGCTGTTGTTTGTGCTTGGTTGGCCCAACAAACGGGTGGCGAGCGAACTGGGGATCTCCGAACAGGCAGTCGCGAATCACAAGCACTTCGTCGTGGGAAAACTCAAGGAGTTCATCCGGCAGGCGACACAGGGAGCCACTGATGGCAGCACACTGGGGCTGACGGACTGAACCGGCCCCGGTACCTGGCCGATTGTTATCGGAGTCCGTGTGGATCTCTGGTGGAGGAGGCTGTTGGGGGGAGATCTGCCGGGGTGAACCCCTGGTGGCAGATTTCGGAGCGCCAGCCGCTTGCGGGAACGGTTGTGACGCGTTTGAACGGCCTTGTAGAATCGGCTCAGCACTCCGGGAGAGTCCTGGAGGTCGAGCACTGTGTTGGCCTGTGACGGATCTGCGTGATGTTCAAACGGTTCGGAGTACTGCTGGGGCTGGCCGCGGGAGTGGCTGGCGGAATGCTCGAAGCCCGGGGGGCCGACACGGCACCGCTGATTCAGGCGATTCGGGCGGTGGATGCGGAAGGAAAGGGGGCTCCGACGGCCGCCCAGGCGTTCCAGACGCTGTCGAAAGAGGGCCCCCAGGCCATTCCGCCCCTGCTGACCGCGCTCGATGGAGCCAACCCCCTGGCGTCCAACTACCTGCGGAACGCCATCGAGAACATCGTCGCCCGCACCCGCAAGGCGAAGGGAACGCTGCCCTTGGCCGAGATCGAGGCCTTCCTCAATGACACTCGCCACGAGCCCCGCGCCCGACGGCTGGCGTTTGAGATCCTGGTGGCGGCCGACAAGGCCAACTACGACCGGCTGGTCCCCGGGATGCTGAATGACCCCAGCACCGAACTGCGGCGGGATGCCGTGATCCAGGTGATGGAGCAGGGGAACGCCCTCTTCGACGAAGACAAAAAGGACGAGGCGAAGGCCAAGTACCGTGCCGCGATGGCGGCCGCCCGCGATGACGACCAGGTCAAAACTCTCAAGAAGTATCTCGAAGAACTGGGTGACAAGGTCGACCTGCCGACCCATTTTGGCTTCCTGATGACCTGGAGGCTGATTGCCCCATTCGACAACACCGCCGGCAAGGGGTTCGCGGTGGCGTATCCCCCCGAGAAGGAACTCGACTTCGCCAAGGAGTACGAGGGAAAAGAGGGGGTCAAGGCGGCCTGGGTCGAGACCACCACCGACGATGAATACGGCATCGTCGATCTCGCCAAGGCTTTGACCCCGTTCAAGGGGGCGGTGGCCTATGCCGTCGCCGAGTTCGACAGCGATGCGGAGAAAGCAGTCGACCTGCGTCTGGGGACACCCAATTCGTGGAAGGTCTGGCTGAACGGCAAGTTGCTGTTCGCCCGCGAGGAATATCATCGCGGCATGAACCTCGACCAGTACCGCATGCGGGGGACCCTGAAGAAGGGGAAGAACACGATTCTGGTGAAGGTGTGCCAGAACGAGCAGACTGAAGAGTGGGCCCAGCGCTGGCAGATCCAGTTGCGGATCTGCGACGGGACGGGGACCGCCGTGCTGTCGGCCGATCGCAAGGCGGTCCCGGCCACCGGGGGGAGCGACTGAGCCCGCACGCCAGTCCGCCCCCTTCTTCCCTCTCTGCCTTCGCTGACTGAAAGCCACTCTGCCATGAAAACACTTCGTTCGCTCTGCCTCGCCAGCCTGTTGTTGTCGACCCAGATGGGGGCCGACTGGACCCAGTTTCGCGGGACCGACACCACCGGGGTCTCGGCCGACAAGGTTCCCACCCGCCTCGCCGAGAGCATCGCCTGGACGGCCGACCTGCCGGGCCGGGGGTTGTCTGGCCCGATTGTCGTGGGGGATCAGGTGATCCTGACCGCCAGCAGCGGGTTCAACCAGGACCGGCTGCACGTGCTGAGTTTCTCGGCCAAGACGGGCGAGCTGAACTGGGAACGCCAGTTCTGGGCGACCGGCCGAACCAACTGCCATCCCAAGATGTGCAACGCGACGCCGACCGCCGCCAGCGATGGCCGGCGGATTTTCGCGTTCTTCTCGAGCAACGATCTGGCCTGCCTCGACCTCGAGGGGAACCTGCAGTGGTTCCGCGGGCTGACCCACGACTATCCCAACGCCAGCAACACCCTGGGGATGTCGTCCTCACCCGTGGTGGTGGGGGACACCCTCGTGGTGCAGGTGGAGAATGACAGCGAATCGCTGGCGGTGGGAATCGACACCGCCACTGGCGAAAACCGCTGGAAGCTCGACCGGCCCGTGGCCGCGAACTGGACTTCGCCGCTGGTGCTGCCGGGTGCCAAGCCAGCCGACACGCTGGTGGTCTTGCAGTCGAGCAAGGGGCTGGTCGCCCTCGAACCGAAGACTGGCAAGGAGAAGTGGAAGTATGCCGAGAATTGCTCGACCATACCTTCCGCCGCGGTCTCGAACGGCGTGCTGTTCGTCCCCTCGAAGGGGCTGACCGCGCTCGATGTGCGGGCGGCCGGTGAAGGACCGGTCAGTGTCTGGAATTCGGGCAAGCTCGGGCCTTCGACTCCCAGTCCGATCGCGATTGCCGACAAGGTCTATACCGTGGGGGGGGCGGGGGTGCTCTCGGCGGCCGACGCGAAAGATGGCAAGGCATTGTGGCAACTGCGGCTGCAGGTGAAGCTCGAAGACCGCACCAGTGGGGGCCAGTTCAGCGCCACTCCAGTGGCGGCCGACGGGCACATCTACCTCTTCAATGAAGAGGGGGTGGGGCTGGTCATCAACACCAGCGGCGAAAAGGGGGAAGTGGTTGCGTCCCACGATTTTAAAGAGCAGATCCTGGGGACCCCGGCGATCTCGAATGGGGCGTTGTTTGTGCGCAGTGACCGGCACCTGTGGAAGATCGGCAAGTAAACTGTCTGCCGTCCGCGGACCCGGGGGAGAGCGTGTCCCCCCGGGAGCTGCGTGGAACGGTGGAATGGCTGACCCCAGCCGGGCGGGGTGCGGTCGCCACTGTGCGGCTCATCGGACCTTTGGGCACGCTCGACGCCCCGCCGCGGCCGTTCTTTTGTGCTGCCTCGGGTCGACCTCTGGCGGACCTCCCTCTCGGCCGGATTGCGTTTGGCACGGTGGGGCGTGATCCCGCGGAAGAGGTGGTGGTCTGCCGGGTTCAGCCCGACGTGGTCGAGTTGCACTGCCACGGGGGAGACGCCGCCGTGCGGCGGATTGTCGCCGAACTGGCCCGGCGCGGATTTGTCGAACTTCCGGCTGTCTGGCCGGGAGCGACGCTCTTTGATCGCGAGTGTTGCGAGGCGCTGGCGCGGGCGCAGACGCAACTCGCGGCGAACCTGCTGCTGTGTCAGCAGGGGGGGCTCTTGCGGCAGGCGCTTTTGCAGGTGGCCGGCGCTCGCCCCGATCGTTCCCTGGCGGCCGAACGGCTGGCGGCGGTCTGGCGTTGGCGGCGGGCGGGACTGCGGTTGACGCAGCCATTTCGCGTGGCCCTGGTGGGGCGCCCCAATGTGGGGAAGTCGAGCCTGATCAACGCCCTGGTAGGGTATGAGCGCAGCATTGTGTTCGATGCTCCCGGGACGACGCGCGACGTGGTGACTGCCGAAACGGCCCTCGCGGGCTGGGGGATCCAGTTGGCCGATACGGCTGGCTTTCGGACGGCAGCCGGGGAACTGGAAACCCTCGCCATGGAGCGGGCCCGCGACTGGCTGACCGACGCCGACCTGGTGTTGTTGGTCCTCGACCGCAGCCAGCCGCTGACGGCGGAAGATCGCGAGCTGACTCAGGCGTATCCCGAGGCGCTGTGCCTGGTGAACAAGGTCGATCTTCCATCGGCGTGGTCGGGCGAGCTCTGGCCTTCGGATGAGCCCGGATCACTGGTCCGGTCGGCCCCACTCATGGTGTCGGCGGTCACGGGGGAGGGAATGGAAGAGCTGCAGCGGCAGATCATGGCCCGGCTGCTCCCCGCACCGGTCACGGGCCCTGTGGCGCTTCCCTTCACCCCGCGCCAGGTGATGCACCTCGAGCAGGCCCGGTTGGCACTGGACGAGGGAGATTGGGAGCGGGTTGAAAGGGAATGCGTACGGGTTGTCGGAGATTGAGGTCGCGGTGATCGTTGAGGATGTTCGCCCGAATCAGGCATCGGCTTTTCAGGACATTCAATGCGTTCGTTCATCGAAACAGGGAACCGATTGATTCAGTGATTCGGGCGAGGGTTCTTACTGTTCGCCCTACCAAGCAACGCTCCCATCCAAAAACTTCTCCGTAGGGGATCCTTCCCTCAGCCTGGGGTTGTCGCGCATGCGACTACCCCAGGTGGCTATCCCCACCACGATCTCTATCCTGAAGGGATTGCTTTCCACACCCGTCAAGATGTTTGCGAATCCCTCGGCGTTCATAACCCCACAGCGAAAGGAACCACTTTCAGGGTTCAGGTTCTGGAAGGGAACGCTTTCCCCGGGTAGCCGCTGAGGCGGCAACCCGGGGCTGAGAGAAGTAACCTCTCCGAGGTAGAGCGGTGGGTTGCCGAAAGGTTTCTGGAGAAGGCCGATGGTCGTTGTCCCAAACCTCCCTCACTTCTTCGGATCGAGGTTGGCATTCAGTTCTTCCGGGGTGACTTCCGAGGCGATTCCTTCGGGAGGGACCTCGGCACCCGCCAGCCAGACGAGGGTATTCAGCACGACTTTGCGGAACTGGTCGTTCCCCCAGTTGTCGTGAAAGTGACCACCGGTGAAGCCGAAGCCCCGGACGCCCTCCGGGCGTTCGACCGTCCAGAGCATCGCCTCGGTCCGCCCCTTGTTCGCCTGGATGTGCGGATAGGGTCCGGGGGGATAGACGTAGGGGCCGTTCCGGACCTGGTCGGACGGGGCGGCCACGAGGATTGGGGTGAACTGCACGTCGTTCACCTTCGCGGCGACGTTGCCCGGGAGGTCGTCGAGGAATCGCATGTTGAAGTACCACTCATCCTTCACGCGGAACGGTTGGACACCGCGGGTGGTGGGATGTTTGGGGAAAGTATTGAACTCGGGTTCCCAGATCGGATTGCACGAGAACATGTGCTCGTAGTAGCCGCCGATCCAGCGCTTCATCTGCTGCCCCGCCTGGTCGGCCACTACTTCAACGCCGAAGTGCATCGCCCCCAGTCCAACGCCCTGCTTCACCCACTCTTCGGCCAGCTTCAGCCGGCGGCCGTTTTCCTTCACCAGCTCGTGCCCCGCTCCGCCATCCATGTAAAAGACGATCGCGTGGGCCCCCTGGAAGACCGACTCATCCTGGGGCCAGCCATTGAGCACGATGTGCGTTTCGACCAGCGGCGAGTCTTTGAGGCACTTCTGCAGCAACTGCACGCCGGCGTTGAATTCGTGCATGCGGGGCGGATGCGAAGGGCGGCCCGCCACCAGGACCAGTTTACGGCGTCCCTCGGCCGCGTCGCAGGATGAGTCGATCAGCCCCAGGCGGACCAACCCGGGCAACAGCAGCAGCACAGCAGCAAACAGGCGTGTCATCGAGCGACGATCCCGTAAAGACAGGGGCAGAAGAGGCCGCCGGGCTGGCGACTTGGCAGCCGCCCGCGGTGGCCTGTGGGTCGGCCAAGGGTTAGCAAGCATCAAGAGGGACGGAGCCAAGAGCCCGCCCAGGTGACTGAAATTCTCGATCGGACCTCAACACAGCGTCAAGCAACCGTACGACCCGGCAGTTGAACAGGCACGGGAGAAATGAGTCGCCGGGGATCGCCGAGACTACTGCGGAAGGTCGGGTTGTCCATCGCCGTCGGCATCCAGTGTCCGCAGATCGACGAAGACATACGGCTGCTGGTACGCCTCACGGTCCCCCTTCGCATACGAGACCCAGAACCGCAGAGCGGTGGCGTCGTACACCACGTTCACGACATTTCCTCCCTTGATGGGAATCTGGTTCGCCAGCTTCACGAGGGTGGGGCCGTCGAGCTGACCATGTTGTCCCTTGAGCGTGGGGAAGGCCCCGCGTCCTTCGTCGTTGTAAACCACGCACGAGAGGACGTTGGGGGCGAATTCATCCTGTGGATCGTCATCCTTCCAGATCAGGAGCCGCCGGGCGATGGGCTCGGGAGAATGGGCCCGGATCTTCACCGCACGGCGGTCGTGCCGGCCATCACCAAACACGTAGTGATACCGCTTGGTCTGGGGTTGCTGGCCGAACATGGCGAGGGCCGCCTCCAGTGAGTCGGCATCATACAGCAGCGTGCGGAACAGGGCGGTGAAATGCGGGGCATGTACCGGGTAGGGGGCCTCGCTCTGTTTCGAGTCTCCCATTTCGGACAGCACGATTCCCCGGGCATTCAGTCCGGTGTGGGCCCCGACCATGCCGCAGAAGGAGGGAACCACGTGGGGTGACCCTTTCTCGGGAAGGTAGACCACGATCACTGGCACCTCATGCGCCTTGATCTCCATGTTCCAGTCGAGATTGCGGGTCTGGTAGAGGTGCCCGTCACGAGTCGCCTTTCCCCATGCGGCGATGCTGCTGCAGGAATAGGGCATTAACAGGGGAATGGCATGCATCGCCTGCAATGTGGCCAGGGGGACCCCCGAGCCATCGGCCACCCCCGCCAGTTCCTGCTCGACCCGGTCGTCGCCATAGGCCATCGAACGCGACCAGGCCTCTTGCAGTTCTCCCGTCGAGACACCCAGTTCGTGCTGCATCCCCGCCACCACCTGCGGGACAAACCCCTGGATTTCTTCCCGCATCAGGCGGCCGTAATGATGACCCATGTCGTACGGAGAGCCGCGCAGCACAATCACCGGCAGACGCACCTCACCCTCGGGCGAACTCACCGAGGTGCGGTATCCCGAGCCCCCCGGGGTGGGAAGCAAAAACCGACGGGGGGTGGTCGCGGCGGGAGACTGGGTGATCTGTTTGGACTTGTCGTCGGCCCCCAATGGACCGACCGCCATCAGCACCCACAGCAGTCCGAGGGAGACGCAGGAACGTGGACGAGATGACATGCCGGGAACTCCAAAGGGGCGAAGGGAGTGGGGTGGATCAGCCGAAATCCAACAAAATCCTGGGGGCTGCTTTGGGTCGGTCAGGACGGAAACTCACTTGCCGCCGGCCCGTGCCCGTTCGATCGCAAACTCGATCAGCGGCTCGCAGCGGAAGAACCCTTCCCAGAAATTGTGTCCCTGTCCGGGGACGACGTTGAGCGTGACGAGGTCTTTGTGACCCGCGTCAGCATAGATTTTCTGGAATGCGGCGGAATTCGTCTCCAGCGGCACCACCACATCCTGGTCGCCGTGGATCAGATAGACCGGAATCTTCGCCTTGGCGAGCCGCGAGACCTTGGCGATGGGGTTGTGCTGGTCGAGCTGCTTCGCCAGTTCGTCGGCCGTCAGCTTGTAGGCGGGGGCGGCCGCTTCGAGTTTGGGATAGCTCCGCAGATCGAAGACCGGGTAGATCCCCGCGAAGCCGGCGACCTTGTCGGTGTTGTCGGCGGCCCAGGCGGCGTTCCACAAGCCACCCCGGCTGCGCCCCAGAAGCACCATCCGTTTCGCGAACCCCCGCCGTTCGGTCAGTTCCTCATACAAATTCGAGAACAGGGCCCGCGCCTCGGGGCTGCCGTGTCCTTCCCCCACGTCGATTCCCGCCACGGCAATTCCCGCGGCCAGAAACTTCTCGTGCATCCACTTTTCGTGCTGGTCAGGGAGACCCGGCAGGGTTGGGGAATAGCAGACCCACGGTTGGGGCTTCTGACGCTTGTCTTCCGCTGGCCAAAGGATGAACGCAGGACGCTTCTCGACCAGGAATGACTCTCCTGGAAGGATCAGCTCCTTCACCGGCGGAGACTCCTGCGCCTCGGCCGAGACCCGCGTCAACAACAGTAGCGTCGCCGCCACCAGAACCATCAATCGGGACATGTCACACTCACGAATAAAAAAGGGGGTCGCAGCTCGTTTTCAGACCGTGGGGAGTTCGAAACCCTTGCGGTGTTCGCGTCCCACGAACTGGTTGGCCGCGGGATCGTCGAAGGTCTCGGTCTGGGGATTGAACTGCAGTTTCTTCCCGGTCCGCCAGGCGATGTTTCCCATGTGACACATCGCACTGCTGACATGTCCAGAGGAGATCTCCTGGGTCAGGTCGGCGGCCTTGCGGCTGCGTACGGCGTCGAGGAAGTTGCGGATGTGCGCCTGCTGGATTTCTCCCTGGCTGCTGTCGACCTGCTTGACCAGTTTCCCGGCGGCGTCGTACGCCTTCCAGTTGGTGTTTGACATCAGCAGCCAGCCATTCTCGCCGTACACCGCCGCCCCTTCCGTCAACTGAAACAGCCGGGGGCGCGACCAGAGCCGCATCTCGTACTGCAGCACGTGCCGGGGGTAGTCAAAGCTGATCAGCATGGTGTCGGGCCACTGCTGATCGTCTTCGAAGAAGAACTTTCCCCCCGAACATGAGACCGACTGCGGCATCGCGTCGAGTCCCATGAGGTACCGGCAGTAGTCGATGCGGTGGACGCCATCGTTCCCGAGGTCGCCAGTGCCATATTCGAACAGCCACCGCCAGTGCCCCCCCACGATGGAGGCGTTGAAGGGGCGTTCGGGAGCGGGGCCCTGCCAGAGGTGATAGTCGAATCCTTCAGGGGGATCGCTGTTCGGGGCGAGTTGGACCGCGCCGTTGCGGTCGGTCTCCCACGCCTTGCCGTAGACCACCTGCCCGAGGGCTCCGCTGCGGATGTAGTCGCGGGCTTCGGCCAGAATCTTCGCACTCCGCATCTGGGTGCCGACCTGCACGATGCGCTGGTGCTTGCGGGCGGCGGCGACGGCGACTTTTCCTTCGAGAATGTTGTGGCTGGCGGGCTTCTCGACGTAGACATCCTTCCCGGCGAGACAGCCGTGGATGGTCTGCAGGGCGTGCCAGTGGTCGGGGGTGGCGATCATCAGCGCGTCGATGTTCGGATTGTCGAGCAGTTCGCGATAATCATTGACGAGTTTCGTCTTGTTCGAGGTTTTCTCGAGGACCTCTGCACCACGCTGCTCGCGGATGGAGCGGTTGACGTCGCAGATGTGCGTGACGACGCAATCCGGCTCGGCCAGGAAGCTCTGCATCACCGAATTCCCCCGGCCCCGCACACCGATGCAGGCGACCCGAATCTGGGAGTTGGCCGGGGCCGCGGCCGGCGACAGTCCCTCCGTCAGGGCGGACCAGCCCACCCCGACCGCCAGAGAGTTTCGTACGAACTGCCGACGTGAGGCCGCGGTCATAAGGCACCCTGGGAGGGGGAAAGGATGAAGGTGAAGGGCTGAAGGAGATTTCGACGGGGGTTGATGGCCGGTGGGTGAAGGCGGCGGCGGAGGTTAGTCGACAGTCGCGGTCCAGGGATGGGCGAAATCATCCCAGAGGGCGTCGAGTTGACGGGGGGCGATTTCTCCATCGAAGAAGACGAAGCGGTAGTGCGATGTCTGGGGTTGGCCCGGCTCGAACGCGAAGTCTCCCAGTTGAGCCGGGGTGTAGACGAGGTACGGCATGTCGGGATGAATGCGCACCGGCTCGGGAAAGCGGAAGTTGTCGGGATGGGTCAGCAGGGCCAGACCGGCGGTCTTGTCTTGCACGGGCCCGTGCAGCGCCGCCCAGTGGGGGCGGGAGTGATTTCCCGCGATCCGGTCTTTCCCCTCGGCCGTGCGGATCTGTGTCACCTTGGGGTTCCAGCCCCGCGCTCCCCGCAGGGCCATGCCTCCGTAGTGATACTGCAGGATTTTGAGTGCGGTCTCGGTGGCCGCCTGGCGCGTGGTAGTGATGTCGCAGACCCAGTATCCAGTACCGGGGCCTCCCAGCGTCCAGGCCCGCACCCGCCATTCTTCGGTGAGGGGAATCTTCTCTGTCGGTCCCGAGGTGTCGACGTGCTGGTGTACGGTGGTAAATTCCCCCCACACCGGGCCGCTGGAGGTCCCCTTCAACGCCTGGAACCGGACCCGCCCGGTCCCTCCCAGCAGGTCCCAGAAGTTGGGCGAGCGACCTTCGAACTCGGTCCGGGTGTAGGCCAGAAACAGCCCGCTCTGATGCAGGTGATCGGGAGGGAACTCGTCGGTCACCACCTGCCCCGAGGGGGTGTGGACCGGATGGATGTGGGCGCTGCGGCCGTATTTGGGATCGACGTCCGTCGCGGGAGCCACATGGGCGGCGTTGTACCTCAACATCGGGCGGCCTCCGATTTCGACCCCCACAAACGAGCGGTTGCGGGTCACCTCCACCCGGGCGGGGGCCGGTTTGTCGGCCGCTTCGAGGCGGTAGGTGCGTTTTCCGTCCGCTGGCAGACCTCCATCGACAATCCACCACAGCCGGTGGGGTTGATTCGACACCCCGGCCGATTCGACCTGCACGGCAATCACCCGTTCACTCCCGCCGGTGGTCTCACGCAGTTGCAGGGAACCGGGTGGGAGTTCGGGATCGAGCGCCACACAGGCGCGGCCCAGGGGACGCGGCATCGCGGCAGCGGGAAGGGTGATGAGGCTGCCGATGCGGGCCCGTTTGAGTGGAGGCATCCCCTCCTGGGCCCACGCCCCCCGGCCAGCCCCCTCGGGCAGACCCACGACAGAACAGCCCCACAGGCCCAAAACCAGGGCACAGCGCCCGAAAAAAGTGCGGCGGGAGAATGCCGAAGCGCGGTGCATGGCCGACTCTCTGAGAGAAACGGTGGGGCTCATCGACGGAATCATCATTCGTGGTTGATGCGAGTGTCAACTGTGGGGAGGAGGCGGCTGGTTCCCCCCTCCGGCAATCTGCCGGCACGGGGACTGCGCCGACGGTCCCGATCGCCTATACTTCCCGCACGTGCTGACTTCCCCACCGTCGACCTCGCCCTCCTTGCAGCAGCGGGGTCGCACCCGTGCGTTGCCCGGGGCCATTGAGCCATGCCCGCTTCACAACTGCCCGTCATTTCCCTCCAGCGCTGCACCGTGTGCGGCGACTGCGTGGAGTGTTGCCCGGTCGACTGCCTGTGGCTGCATCAGAAGTCGCAGGTGGTGGTCGTGCCGCACGCCTGCGTCGGGTGTGCGGTGTGTGCCGCGGTGTGCCCCGTTAACGCAATTGCGATGCGTGTTCAGGACTGGTAAAAACCGGTCGCGGCGGAGGGCTGCTCGGGCGGCACCGCTGGATGAGCCGACCCGAGACACTGCAACCAGACTCTTCCGATCCATGACTTCCCCGTTGAGTGAAACAACCCTCCGCGAAACGCTCCGCCGTGTGCTGGCCCCCGGGATCGGGCGGTCGGTGGTTGACCTGGACATGATCCAGTCGATCCAGACCCCCAGCGGTGGCGGGGTCGAACTGGGGGTCCGCCTGCCCACCCCCGCCTATCCCCTCAAGGACGAACTGTCAGCCGCCCTGTCCGCGGCAATCACCCAGGCGTTTCCCCAGGCGGGTCCGGTTTCGGTCGATTACACCTGGGAAGTGGCCGGAAGTGAGACCGGCGGAGCCATCGGCCTGCGGGTCAAGAACGTGATCGCCGTCGGCAGCGGCAAGGGGGGGGTTGGCAAGAGTACGATGTCGGCCTCGCTGGCGGTCGGGCTCAAGCTGGCGGGGGCCCGGGTCGGGGTGATGGATGCCGACATTTACGGCCCCAGCATTCCCCACCTGTTTGGTGTCACCGGCCGTCCCGCCATCGTGGAAGAGGCCGGCCCGGATGGAAAGGTCATCCAGCGGATGGATCCCATCGTGGCCAACGGCGTGAAGATCATGTCGATGGGCTTTCTGGTGGGGGCGGACGACCCGGTCATTGTCCGCGGTCCCATCCTGCACCGCACCATCGAGCAGTTCCTGCGGATGACCGCCTGGGGCGAACTCGATTACCTCATCATCGATCTCCCCCCCGGCACCGGAGACATCGCCCTCACACTGTCGCAGTTGCTGGGCCTGACCGGGGCGATCGTGGTCTGTACGCCGCAGCAACTGGCACTGCTCGACGCCGTCAAGGCGATCAACATGTTCCGCAAGGTGAAGATTCCCGTGCTGGGACTGATCGAGAACATGTCGGGCGAAATCTTCGGCCGGGGCGGGGCCCAGAAGAAAGCGGCCGAAATGGGCGTCCCCTTTCTAGGGGAAGTGCCCATCGAGGCGAAGATTCGCGAATACGGCGATGCCGGCAACATCTTTGGGGCGTTCGCCGCCGGCAGCCCGGCCCGCGAGTCGCTGCGACATGTCTGCGGACAGGCGGCGCTGCAGATCGCCAAGAGCCTGCTCGAAACCCCCAAGATGCCCTCGCTGGAAATCCTGTAGTGGGCTGATGTCTGTGGGCCCCGGTGGCCCGAGTTCATGGATGTTCTCCGGAAGCGAGGTTGCTGCATGCCCCCCCAGACTCAACGTTGGTCCCCTCCGTCGCAACCGCTTTTGGATGGGCGTCCCGCGGCGACTGCGCACGGGGGGCACTGGCTGATCCGGCTGGTGCTGTTCGCCTGCCTGGGGATTTCCCCGGGAACCGCCTGGTCCCAGACAAAAGAGAAGGACAAGTACGCCCCGCTCCGCGACAAGATGGTGACTGTCTGTCTCGAACGGGAGGGAATTCAGAACCAGCGGGTGCTCGACTGGATGCGGCAGGTCCCCCGGCACCTGTTTGTGCCCGCCAACCTGCGCCACGCCGCCTACTTCGACCAGGCTCTGCCCATCGGACAGAAGCAGACGATCTCTCCCCCGTACATCGTCGCCTACATGACCGAATCGCTCGATCCCCAGCCTGAGGATCGGGTACTGGAGATTGGCACGGGCAGCGGCTATCAGGCCGCCGTCCTCTCGGGCCTCGTGAAAGATGTCTACACGATCGAGATCGTCGAGCCGCTGGGAAAGACCGCCGCGAAGGTGCTGACCGATCTCAAGTATGAGAACGTCCACACCAGAATCGGCGACGGCTATCTCGGCTGGCCCGAGGCCGCCCCCTTCGACAAGATCATCGTCACCTGCTCACCCGAAGACATTCCCCAGCCGCTGGTCGAGCAGTTGCGTGAAGGGGGCCGCATGATCATTCCCATCGGCGAACGCTACGACCAGGCGTTTTACCTGCTGGAGAAAAAGGGGGGGCAGCTCGAACGGCGGAAACTGCTTCCTGTGCTGTTCGTTCCGATGACGGGTGATTCCGAAGCGCAGCGCAAGATCCAGCCCGACCCCGCCAGGCCCCAGCTGCGCAACGGCGGCTTCGAACTGGCCAACGAGGGGATCGCAGAGAACTGGTACTACCAGCGTGGCCTGACCCGCCAGACCGAGGGGGCGGTCGAGGGAGAGGCGTACGTGGTCTTCGAGAACGACGAGCCTGGCCGAGGGACCCAGATGCTGCAGGGGATGGCGGTCGATGGGGCGAAGATCTCGGGGCTGAACTTCAGCCTGCGCATCCGGGGCCGCGACCTTCGCTCGGGTACCCATCCCGACGAACGCCCCGCGCTGCGGATTCACTTCTACGATGCCGACCGCAAAGAGCTTCCCATCGATGGCGTTGGCCCCTGGGAGGGCACGTTCGACTGGAAACGGGTCAGCAAGCTGGTCCCCGTTCCTCCCCGCGCCCGTGAGGCGATTCTCCGGATCGGCCTCAATGGCGGCCTGGGCGAACTGGCGGTCGACGATGTCCAGATGAAGGTGCTCCCCCGGCAGTAGCTTTCCGCCGCCTGATCATCCGTTCCGATTCGTACCCGCGATTTCCCGCGTTCTGAACTCTGCGTTTCCTGCGACCACGGCAATCCTCCATGACCGACCAGTCTGCTTCCCCTGTCCCGTTGGTTCCCGGCGCGAATGAGGCCCGGGCGGCCCGCGAGTCGGCCGTCTGGTTTGAGTTGCCGGGACGAACGCATCTGGAGATCACCGGAGCCGACCGGGCGAAATTCCTCCACAACTTCTGCACCAACGATATCAAGGGGCTGGCCCCCGGCGCGGGATGCGAGGCCTTCATCACCTCGGTGCAGGGGAAGATCCTCGGGCATGTGCTGGTGTTTGCCGAGGACGACCGTTTGATTGTTTCGGCCGTCCCCGGCTGTGCCGAGCGGCTCATGCGCCACCTCTCGAAATACCAGATCAACGAAGAGGTCACCTTCACCGACCAGACCGCCGCCTGGCGCACCGGCTTTATCGTGGGCCCGAACGCCCCCCGCGTGGTCGAACGGGTGGTGGGGGGGCCGTTGCCGCGCGAAGACCTGCGGCATGTCTCGTTTGGGGTCGGTCCCGCGCGGGTTCGCGTGCGGCGGTACGACCTGCTGGGCTTCCCCGGCTATGAACTGGTGGTCGAAAACGCCGGTTGGCAGCGGCTGCGGGAAGCCTTGCCGGAACTGGCGGTCGCGGGGAGCGGGGCCCTGCTGCAGTATCTGCGGATCGCCGCCGGAGTTCCCTGGTACGGCATCGACCTGACCGATGCCAATCTCGCGCAGGAAGCATCGCGTACCAGCCGGGCCATCCACTTCGCCAAGGGATGCTACCTGGGTCAGGAACCGATCGCCCGCATCGACGCCATGGGGCATGTCAACCAGCAATTGCGCAGCGTGAAGATCGAGGGGGGAGAGATTCCCCCGGCGGGAACCGAACTGTTCCACCCGCAAGACCCCGCGAAGAACGTGGGGAAAATCACCTCGGCGGTGGGCCTGCCCGATACCCCCGGTGCCATGTGTCTGGCGTTTCTCAAGCGGGGCTGCGAAACACCGGGGCAGCGCGTGCTGGTGGGAGAGAGCCGGCGGCCGGCGGAGGTCTTCTGGAACGGCCCGGCATGAACGGGCTTCCCCGGGGGGCGATCGACGTCCGGCAGGTCTCGAAAGACTTCCGCCTCGGAGAGCCGCGCAGCATCTTTTCGTGGCGCGTGCTCCCCGCGCTGCTGCGGCGTCCCGACCCGGGCCGCACCCTGCGGGCCCTCGACCAGATCTCGTTCTCGATCGCCCCCGGCGAAACCGTCGGGTTGATTGGCCCCAATGGCACCGGCAAGAGCACGCTGCTGCGCATTCTGACCGGAATCACCGCGCCGACCGAGGGGGAAGTGCGGCATGGGGGTCGAATTGCCGGTGTGCTCGATCTGGGAAGCGGCTTCTACGAGGAACTGACCGCCTGGGACAACGCCCAGCTCAATGCCCAGCTCTTGGGCATGTCGCGGGAAGAGGCCGAGGGGCGGATGGAATCGATCTTCGACTTCGCCGAGCTGCGCGACTTCCGACACGCGCCGATGGGACAGTACTCGTTCGGCATGCGGCTGCGGCTGGCGTTTTCGATCGCGATGGCGCTCGAGCCCGACGTGTTGCTGCTGGATGAGGTGATGGGGGTGGGAGACCTGCAGTTCCAGCGGCGGAGTGCCGCCCGCATCCGGGAACTGGCCGAGCGCGGGGTGACGCTGCTGGTGGTCTCGCATCACCTGTCCGACCTCACGCGGGTCTGCCAGCGGGGGCTGCTCTTGCATGGAGGGCGGCTGGTGCATGACGGACCGATCCAGCAGACGATCGACGCTTACCTGCGGCAGTCGCGCGAGCCGACGGGGGGCACGGTCGGCGGCCGGGGGGCGGCGGCGGCGTTGCAGGGCATCCGCGGAGAGGCGGCCGGTCCCGAATGGCCGGCGGTCGAGATTGTGGGGGTCGACGTGCTGGGGGACTCGGGGCGGGGGCAGCGGGAGTTCCGCCCGGGGGAAACGGTCACATTCCAGTTGCGGTTCACGACAGCCGGCCCGCTGGACCGGCCGGTGCTGGGGTTTGGCATCTACCGCGAAGACGGCCTGTATGTGGCCCAGATTTCGACCGAGACCTCGGGACACCATACGGGAGTCTGTGACGGCGAGACGCTGGCGAAGTTCCAGTGGGACTGCCCCTTCGCGTCGGGAGGCTACCGCGTCTCGGCCTCGATCGACGACCCCTCCGGCCGCATCCAGCTCGCCCAGGCCCACTCCGCCGCTGCGTTCGAGGTGCTGCCCCGCCCCGGCTTCGACTCGGCCGTGGTGCGGGTGGAAGGGCGGTGGGAGGTGGGGTGAGGGGAAGCGGTTGAGAGCGACGAAGGTAGGGTGACCGGCACGAAGCCGGGGGAAGATTCTTTGTGCAATTCCTCGGCGGAGAAATTCGAAAACGAAAATGCAACTGGTGACTGTTTTCAGTCTTCGAAGTCATAGTTGTGTCTATCCAAATCCGGCAAGGTTGTTTGTATGCTCTAAATAGTTCGTCTCACATCCACTCAAGCGGAATCTCCCATGGCAAAATCGGAAGCGAGTGTTGAAGAATTGGTGGACATGATCCGTCGTGGTGAATTGCGGATGCCTGAGATGCAGCGCAGATATGTATGGCGCTCGACCCGGGTTCGGGATCTGCTCGATTCTCTCTATCGAGGCTATCCGTCGGGAGCGATTCTACTCTGGGATTCGGACGAAGCTGTTCCTCAACAGCCGTTTGCGGTCGAGCAACAGCACAACCCCTACCAGAGCACCCGATTGCTGCTGGATGGCCAGCAGCGCCTGACGTCGCTGTCGGCCGTTATTCGGGGCGAACCGGTGATGGTACGCGGACGGAAACGTCCCATTGAGATCCTGTTCAATCTGGAGCATCCCGACGAACTGTCCGTTGTGACCGAGGTCTATGAAAACGAGGATGAGGATGAAGAAGAGGATGATCTCATCCCCGCCGACGATGACGCCGACTCCACGGAAGATGAATTGCAACAGCGATTCAACAAGATGACCTTTGTTGTGGGCACCCGCAAACTGGAACAGTTGCCGCAATGGGTCAAGGTCACTGAGGTATTCAAGACCGATGAAGACGCACCCTTTCTCGAACGGGCTGGTATCGAGCGGGTGAACGATCCAAGATACAAGAAGTACAGCCAGCGGCTTGCCCGGCTGCGCGGCATTCGGAAATATGTCTACCGAATGGATGTCCTCGAACGTTCGCTGTCTTATGACGAGGTCACCGAGATCTTCGTGCGGGTCAATTCCTTGGGGGCGAAACTGCGCAGCTCCGATCTCGCGCTCGCCCAGATTACGGCCAAGTGGAAAGGGGCTCTGAGAAGGTTTCAGGAATATGAAGAACGATGTACGAAAGACCGGGGCTTTGACCTGGATCTGGGTTTGCATCTCAAGAATCTGGTGGCCTTCAGCACCGGCCAGTCGCGCTTTCAGACCGTCCACACCCTGCCTGTCACGGTGTTGCAGCGTGGTTGGGACGAATGTGTGGAAGGCATGGACTTCGCCATCAATTTCATCAAGAACAACTGCGGTATCGAGAGTCCCGCCTTGTTGTCTTCTCCGTTTCTGCTGGTCGCACTCAGCTATTTTGGTCACAAGCGCGGCTACCAGATTTCCGCACAGGAAGCGGACGTCTTGCGGCATTGGGTTTTGCTGGCGAACGCCAAGGGGAGGTATTCCCGGGGGTCAACGGAGACTTTGCTGGACCAGGATCTCGCCACGGTGCGGGGCGGTGGCGGGGCAGGCGAATTGATCGATCGGTTGCGGTTACAGGTGGGGGTGTTGGAAGTCTCGCCCGAGGAATTGGCGGGGCGAAACCAGCGGAGTGCACTGTTCAAAACGATGTTTCTGGCTTTCCGGGCAAGTGACGCCAAAGATTGGAACAGCAACCTGCGAATCGCCCTCGATCACTCCGGAACGCAGCATAAGCTCCAGTTCCATCATGTGTTTCCCAAGGCGCAACTGAAGCACGATTACACGTCCCGGGAAGCGGACGACATTGCGAATCTGGCATTCATCGGCGGCAAGACCAACCGCCGGATCAGCGACAAATCTCCAGCGGATTACTTCCCGCCACTGCTGCAAAATGGTGCCGCGCCGGCACTTGCTGCGCAGTGTATTCCCACTGATCCCGAATTGTTACAACCGGCCCGATACAAAGACTTTCTGGTTGAACGCCGTAAGCTGATTGCGGCTCGATTGAATGAGTTCCTCAACCTTCGTTCGCCCGATGTCAAAACTCAGTGAGGGACGTGACAACGTGTGGCTTTGCGTGGCGGCAGCGACGGGAATCCAGCGTTTGGAGAACGGTTGGTGACGGTGATTTGTGTACAGTTCCGGACTCATAAGCCAACGGAAGTCGTTTCCCCGCGGGGCGGACAAAATCGCCAGTTCTGACAGCTCGCCCCACCAACCAGCTAAGCCAATCCAAAAACTTCCCCGTAGGGGATACTTCCCTCAGCCTGGGGTTGTCGCGCACGCGACTACCCCAGGTAGCGTCTGTAAGGATTGCTTTGCACATCCGGTCTGATCCGTGCGGATTGATTAATGGGCGAACCCATGGTGAAAGGAACCACTTTCAGGGTTCTGGTCCTGTTGGGGCTCACGTACCCCGGGTAGCCGCTGAGGCGGCAACCCGGGGCTGAGAGAAGTAACCTCTGCGAGGTAGGCTGTTGGTGGGCGAGAGGTTTGTCGCGAAGGCGGAAGGTCGTTGCCCCAGTGGTCCCGGCCCAATCACCATGGCCCGCCACATCGGCTGGGGCCGCTCGCCAGGATCATGCACAGGGTTTTCAGGACATTGAGCGCGACTGCTCATCGGATCACCACATCGATCGCTCAACTTATTCAGACGCGGGTCCTTACTGTCGTCGTGATTCCACTGTCAGATTGCGTAATCCCGTAACGGCGATCTGCCACATCACCCCCGCCGTACCTCCACCATCCATCCCGTGCAGCGCAGATGCCGTAACAACCCCGTCTGGGTCAGCGACTCCGGGGCGGGCGGCGTTGGCTTGTCCGCAGGTTGAGTACCGGGGGGCCAGATCGGGGTGAATTGCTCCAGTGGTGCCAGGGGGATTTCGCGGGTGATTTCGAAGCCGGTGTCGCGCAGCAGCCGGTGTAGTTCCCGCCGGCTGAAGACGTGGTGGTAGATGCGCGGGATGCCGCGATAGTCACGATGGGTGTCCCCGGCGGTCGGGGAACCAGCCAGCCGTTTGGCGAGGTCCCGCAGCAGCCAGCTCCGGCCCCCCATCTGAAACAAGTGCGGCCAGAGACTGTGGACGTGCAGCGCGAGACGCCCCCCCGGCACCAGCAGCCGGCGGGCATGGGTCAGCACCTGCCGCCGACTCTCGCTCCCCGAGACCATCCCCAGCGTTCCAAACAAAAGCAGGGCGTAGTCGAACTGGCCGTCCGGTAGAAACTCCAGTTCGCAGAGATTCCCCCGCAGCAGCCTGGCCGAGAGCCCCGCTGTGCGCAGCCGCTCTTGGGCGATCCGCAACGACGGTTGCGAGAGATCGACCCCTGTGCAGTCAAACCCGCGCTGTGCGAACAGCGCCACGCTCCGCCCGGTGCCGCACCCGAGGTCAATCAACCGCCCCGGCCGCTCAAACCACTGCTCCACCAGGGCGTGGTCGAACCGCAAGAGGGGGGTTTGCCCCAGGTGCTGCTCTTCGGTCTGCGGCAGTTGTTCATCGGCGGCAAACTCCCACAGCGAGCGTGAGACTCCCGGGGGCAATTGCCAGTCGGCAGGCATGACGAAACTGGGGGCGAGAGAAACGAGGCAGGAGAACAAAGCAGGATACCAAGACGGAAAGGCGGAACGAGATTATCGGCCCGGAGGATCGGGAAGTCGATTCGGTCGCACCCGGGGACCACCCGACGACATCTCCCAACGTCTGGGGAGCAGCCGGACCGACTTGGTGTTCCCGGGGAGTCGTGATCCGCCAAATGACTGCTGCCGCTTGGGGTTTCCGCCGTGGGGAATCTGATATGCTAGACGCATGGGGCGCGATTCACTGGGCCCCCGTTTTCCCCGCTGCTGGCGACCACGATGCAGACCGACTTCAAGATGATCCCCGGGCAGACCGACCTCGACACCCTCGAGCGCGATCTGCGATTCCATCCCACCGTCAATCCCCGGCCAAACGCCCTCTCGGCCAGCCAGATCGAGCAGTTCAACCGCGACGGCTACATCCGCGGCATCCGGATTTTCGACGAGGCCCAGATCACCTCCATCCGGTCGTACTTTGACGCGCTGTTGGCGAAAGTGCTGGCGGCGGGGGGAGACAGCTATTCCATTAGCACCGCCCACGCCCGCTACGGCCGCGTCTACGACCTGCTGACCGAGCCCCGCATCGTCGCCTGCGTGAAAGACCTGCTGGGAGAGAACGTGGTCGCCTGGGGCTCGCACTTCTTCTGCAAGATGCCCCACGACGGCAAGGCGGTCGCCTGGCACCAGGATGCCAGCTACTGGCCCCTCACCCCCTCCAAGGCGGTCACCGTCTGGCTGGCGATTGACGATGCCGACGTCGAGAACGCCTGCATGCGGTTTATCAGCGGCTCGCATCACCACGGCCACCTTACGTATCGGCCCAGCAACCCGGGCGAGCACAATGTGCTCAACCAGTCGATTGACAATCCCGAGCAATACGGAACCCCCGTGGATGACATCCTGCGGGCGGGGGAAATCTCGATCCACAGCGACCTGCTGCTGCATGGCTCGGAAGCGAACAACAGCGATCGCCGCCGGTGCGGTCTGACACTGCGCTACTGTGCCGCCGACGTCCGCGCCCACATGGACTGGAACCAAAAGGGGGTCATCGTCTCGGGCAGCGACCCCAGCGGTCACTGGTCCAATCGCCAGCGCCCCGCCACCGAGTAACTCACCGGCTTCTACATCGCGTCGCGCGGCGGTGTATTCCGGGTCTTTCGTTTTTCCGTGTCGTCGAAACAGCCCCCGCGGGGGCTGCCTCAGGAGCAGCAGAGCGTTATGTCGGGTTCCAGGCGGGTGTTGAGCGTGGGTCAGTGTGGATTTGACCATTCGTCGATTTCCGGGTTTCTGGCCACGGAATTCTCGGCCACGGTCGACGCGGCCGATTCCCGGTTCGAGGCGCTGCAGGCGCTCGAACGGCAGCCGTACCACCTCGTGCTGGTCAACCGCGTGCTCGATGCCGACGGCAGCCCGGGCCAACTGGTCATCGAGGCGATTCTCGGGCTCGACAACGCCCCCCCGGTGATGCTGGTCTCGAATTACGCCGACGCCCAGCAGCAGGCCGAGACCGCCGGGGCCCTCCCCGGTTTCGGCAAAAGCTCGCTGCGCTCCCCCGAAACCCGCGAACGCCTGCGGGCCGTGCTGGGCTGACCCCCCGGCCAGTCCCGGCCCGTTCCCCCCAGACATCCGGCCCACCGCTCCCCCCGCGCGAAGTCGCTCCCGAGGGCTTGCCCGCAGTGGCTTTTTGACGGGGCGCAGCTCTAGACTGTGGACATTCATCGGGGAATGCCTGAGGCCTCGCCTGCGGCCTGCTCCCGATCGGCTCCCGGGGAATCATGGGGCCAAACGCTGCTGCCCCCGGTGGTCGCTGGCTGTTCGTTCTGCGACAGGAACTGTGACATGAAGACCAGATCGATGCGCACGCTGGTGCTGCTGCTGACGGTGGGAGTCGGAGCACTCGGGCTGATGGGGCCCCGGAGGGTCTCCCTGTGTCATGCCCAGGAAGCGACTCCCGCCGACGTTGCCCAGGCACTGCAGACCGCGCGCGACAATCGCCCCCAGCTCGACCGGGCCCTGGCCGAGACCTCGGGAGACGAACGTCGGGGGATGGAATTTCTCATCGCCAATATGCCCGAGAGTGACCTGCAGTCTCTGTCGGCCGACTTCCTGCTCGAAAACTCCCGCCTCGCCTGGCAGGCCCGCCGTGAGTTGCCCTGGGGCAAGCAGATTCCCGAGGCGATCTTCTTCAACAATGTGCTGCCCTACGCCAACGTCGACGAGAAACGGGACCCGTGGCGCAAAGAGCTGCTCGAACTTTGCCTCCCCATCGCCAAAGAGTGCCAGACCCCGTCCGAGGCGGCCAACCGGTTGAATACCGAGGTCTTTCCCAAGCTGAAGCTCGGCTATTCGACCCAGCGCAAGGCCCCCAACCAGAGCCCCAAAGAGTCGATCGAGCAGGGGAAGGCGTCGTGCACCGGCCTGTCGATTGTGCTCAGCGACGCCTGCCGTTCGGTCTGTATCCCCGCCCGCCTCGTGGGAACTCCCCTCTGGGCGAACAAACGGGGCAATCACACCTGGGTCGAAATCTGGGACGGAGACTGGCACTTCACCGGAGCCTGCGAGCCCGACAAAAACGGCCTCAACCGCGGCTGGTTCATCGGCGATGCCGCCCAGGCGAAGAAAGACTCGTTCGAACACGCGATCTACGCCGCCAGCTTCGCCAAGACCAGGCAGCATTTCCCCCTCGTCTGGGCGATGCGGAACAAGAGCGTCCCCGCCGAAAACGTGACCGATCGCTACGCCCGTCCCGATGAGTCCAACAAGTCCACCGTGCGGCTGCTGGTGCGGGTGCTCAATGGCGAACGCCAGCGCGTCGTGCAGCCCGTGCAGGTCATCGCGCAAACCGATGGGAAAGCCGAACTGTCGGGAGACTCCCGCGGTGAAACCGCCGACCTCAACGACATCCTCCGGTTCGAAGTCCAGCCCGGGGCCGACTACGTCGTGAAAGTCGGCAAGATCGAACGCAAAGTCCGCGTGGTGACCGACACCGGCGAATTTCTCGTCGAGATGGTTCTCCCCTGACGAATCCCCACCCGGCCGGTTCATACTCTGTGGCACTGTGGCCCCCGTCATGACAACGTCTTGCCGTGTTTCAGAACGGCGCCCATCGTTCAAGAGACCTCATCGTTCAGAGACAGGATTGGAAATGAAGCGCCTGGTTGCGTGGCTGGTGTTGGTGGTGGCGTTCTCGGGACAAGCTGCGTCGATTCCCAGGGCGTGGGGACAGGCACCCGAGCCGCAGGCTTCGGCCCAGACGCTGGCCGCCCTGAATCAGGCGCTGCAGGCCGAGACCCCCAACTGGCAGGCGTTGACCGAGGGAGCCTTCGCCGGGGTCCCCCTCACCAAAGCCGACGCCGCCGCGGCCCGCGACGCCCTCTGGCAGGCGCATGTCGCCCGCATTCGCCAGGAACGGGCCGAGGAAGTGCAGAGCCGCGTGCTGAAAGACGGGGAGCTGTCGATGCCCTTTGCCTACACCGTGACGGGAGACAAGCCCGCCACGGGACGCAGCCTGTGGATCTCGCTGCATGGCGGCGGTGGGGCTCCTCCCCGGGTGAATGACCAGCAGTGGGAAAACCAGAAACGCCTCTACAAGGTGAAGGAAGGGCTCTACCTCGCCCCCCGCGCCCCCACCAACACCTGGAACCTCTGGCACGAGGGACACATCGATCGACTGTTCACCCGGCTCATCGAAGACCTGGTCGTGTTCGAAGAGGTCGATCCCAACAAGGTCTACGTACTGGGCTACTCGGCGGGGGGGGATGGGGTCTATCAGATCGGTCCCCGGCTCGCCGATCGCTGGGCGGCCGCCGCCATGATGGCCGGTCACCCCAACGACGCCTCTCCGCTGTCGCTCCGCAACGTCCCCTTCGCCCTGCAGGTGGGCGGGAACGACTCGGCCTACAACCGCAACACGGTGGCCCGTAGTTGGGGAGACCAGCTGCTCAAGCTGCATGAAGAAGACCCCAAGGGTTACGAGACCTACATCAAGATCCATGAGGGGAAAGGGCACTGGATGGATCTCGCTGATGCCGCCGCGCTCCCCTGGATGGCCGGCTTCACCCGCAATCCCATCCCCGAACGGGTCGTCTGGAAACAGACTGGGCAGCCCCACGAGCGGATGTACTGGCTGGCGGTCCCCAAAGACCAGGCCAAGGTCGGCTCGCTGGTCACCGCCCGCCGCGATCGGCAATCGATCGAGATCGAAACCGCAGAACAGATCGACACACTTCTCGTCCGCCTCGACGACCGCATGGCCAACCTCGATGAAGAGGTGGTCATTCGCCGGGGGGAAAAGCTGCTGCTGCAGGCTCGCCCCCGCCGAACCGTCGCCACCCTCGTCCGCACCCTCGTGGGACGGGGTGACAAAGACCTGATGTTTCCGGCCGAGCTGGCGGTCGATCTGACCCCCGCTCCCTGATCGATCCGCGCGCGAGACCGATCCGCACGAGGCTGGTCGCACCGTCATCTTCGCCGTCCACTCCGTCGAGGTTCGACCATGCCGCCGTACTCCCACATCCCGCGCCGTCGTCACTCCGGCACCGGCCCCCACGTCACCGGCCCGCTCTCTGCCGAGGCCTGTGGTGGCTGGCTCCGTCGCGGATCCCGCCACTGGCTGAGGTTCACTGCGGCGCTGGCCTGCGTTCTGTGTGGTCTCTGCACCGGGTGCGGCCGTTCGGATCCCTCCGCCACTTCGGCCGACTCGGCCACCACTCCGGCTGCGGTCCCCGCCGGTGGCCTCCCGTCCATTCGGATCGCTCCGCTCCCGCCGCAGCCGGTGGTGTCCGAAGCCCCGCCGGAGCTGTGGCACATCGAAGTGCGGCTCACCGCCGAGGCCTACCGGCAACTCGAGCCGACCCGCGGTGGATTGTTCTTTCAGGGGGGCAACGCCCCGGCTGCCCCCCCGCACACCCCCGAGGCCCGCGCCCGGGGAGAACGTCCGCAACCCGCCGTCGGCTTCTTCAACTTCGGGGAAGACAGCGGCGCGGGGACCTTCGGTTTCGACTTCCCCATGGTGAAAGCCGACGTGCAGTTGGGACCGACCCTGCTCCGCGATGTCGGCGTCCGCTACAAGGGGAACGGCTCGTACCAGACCGCCCGCTCCGGACGCAAACGGTCGTTCAAGCTCGAGTTCGATCATTTCGTCCCCAAACAGAAGTTCGAGGGGGCGTCGAAGCTCAACCTCAACGGCAACGGTCTCGATCCCACCCAGTTGCGCGACGCCTTGGGCTACCGCCTGTTCGCCGCTGCCGGGCTGCCCGCCCCCCAGACCCGGTTCGCCGAGGTCTTTGTGCAGCTCGACTCACAGCCCCCCGACCTGCTCGGCCTCTACACGGTGGTCGAGCAGGTCGACCGCCGGTTCCTTCGCCAGCACCTCGGCTCCACCAGCGGTCTGCTGCTCAAACCCGAAGGGATCAAGGGAATTCCCTGGTTCGGCACCGATATCTACCGCTACGAACAGCCCTACAACGCCAAGTGGCGGGGGACCGACCGGCAGTGGGAACGGGTCATCGAGTTCGCCCGCGTGGTCAACCGCACGGAAGATGCCGAGTTTGAACTGGCGATCGACACCATTCTCGATGTCGACCGGTTTCTGCGGTTCCTCGCCTGCCACGCGCTGCTGGGGAACCTCGACAGCTTCCTGGGGACCGGGCACAACTACTACCTCTACCTCGACGACGCCACCGACCGCTTCGTCTTCCTGCCGTGGGATCTCGACCTCTCGTTCGGCGGCTTCTTCATGGCGGGCTCGGTGGAGGAGCAGGCCGACCTCTCGCTGCAACATCCCCACCAGGGGAACAACCGGCTGATCGACCGGCTGCTGCAGAACCCCGCCCGGCGCGAGGTGTACCTCAACCATGTGCGCGATCTCGTGTCGCAGGTCTTTCACCCCGCAGGCCTGGGCGCCCTCGCCGCCGCCTGGGAAGAGTTCGTTACTCCGGCGAAGCAGCGCGAGAACGCCGCCCGCGATCAGCGGGGCGAGTCGGCGGAGGGAGTCTTCGGCATGTGGGGCCGGTCGGGCATGCCTCCCGCGCAGTTCATCGAACTGCGGACTGCGTCGGTGCTGGACCAGTTCTCGGGAACCTCCGCCGGCTTCGTTCCGCAGCCGGGCTGGGGAGGCCGGGGGGGTGGCCGCAGACGGGGTGGACGGATGGGGTTCTAGTCGTACTGGGCCCGACTGCCGTCCAGACGCAGTTTGTGCCAGATTGCCCCCCCGCATCATTTTCCCGGATTGCCCCGGTTTGCTAATTTATGCCCGCCACGGACGTGGCGCTGTCGCGACGTTGTTCCCAGATTGATTGGCTTCCATGGCCCGTACGCCTGCTTCCGGATCCCGTTCTTCCCGATCGAAAAAGAAAACGTCGACCCCCCGTGCGACCCCGGCGGCCCGCCGGCTGCGCGGCCGGCATGCGGCGGCCAACAAGCGGGCCCAACTGCGGGCTGCGTACCGCCAGCGGGCCGATCTGTTCGAGATCGACTACACCGGCGACAAGGTGCACTTGGCCCTCTCTGCCGCCGGGACGGCGGTGCTGGCGGGGGACTGGCAGACCCGGCTGATCCTGGCCGATGGACGCGAGCTGCCGGTGGCGGGTGCCTGGGATCCCGCCGTCTGGCTGGCCGACTCGGACGGCGACTACCTCGAACTGCAACTGCACCTCACCGACGAACTGCGCATTGACCGCAGCCTGTTTCTGGCGCGCGACGCGGGCCTGGTGTTTCTCTCCGAGACGGTCATCTCGTTGCCGGGAGCCCCCGATGTGGTGGCCCTCGAGAGCACGATCCCGCTCAATCCCAAGTTGCAGCCCAGTGCCGTGGCGGGGGGGCGGGAATGGCAGTTGAAGACCCGCGGCTTCCAGGCCCGGGTGCACTCCCTCTCGGCCACCGCAACCACGGCCGAAGGGGTGGTCTTCTCGGTGACCGACGGCACGTTGCGCGTCCGGCAGCCCTGCAGCGAGGGGAATGGGTTTGCCCCGCTGTTGATTGACTGGCATCCGCTGCGGGCGAAGAAGCCGGCGGTGACCAAACCGGTGACGGTGTCGGAGCAGCGGAAGATCGTCTCTCCGGCGACGGCGGTGGCAGCGCGGTGGCAGTGCGGCTCAGAGCACCTGCTCTGCTACCGCTCGCTGCGCGCCCCCGACCTGGCCCGGGCGGTGCTGGGGATGCACACCTGGTTCGAACTGGTCCTTGCCCGCATCACCAAGCCGGGCACCTATCCCCCGCTCATCCAGATCGAAGCCCCCGAGTCGTAGGATCAGTTTTCGACCTGTCCCCGCTGGATGCTCCCGGGAACCCCCCCCTGGACAGCCGGAGCGGCCAGCGACCGCCGCTGCACACCCAACCCAAAGACACCGTCCGCAGGGCTCACTCACCGGGTGGCGGGGGGGCGGACCTCCGTGTCCGCTCCGCTGGGCCTGCATCGGCCCCACACCGTGCGCAGGGCCCGCCCGCCAGGCCCGAACAAATTCCCTACAGGTCCCTCCGCCCACCACACCCGTCCCTGAAACGGAAAATCCGGGAGAGCGAGGCTCCGTCCGAGCCACCGCTGGATGTGCATCGGTCGAACACCATCCGCAGGGCTCACTCACCGGGTGGCGGGGGGGCGGACCTCCTTGTCCGCTCCGCTGGGCCTGCATCGGCCAGAGACCATGCGCAGGGCCCACTCACCCGCCCGGCCCAAACGAAATCCCCACACACCCCTCCCGATGTCACCCTGCGTCCCTCCGCGTCCGATTCGCTGGAGAACACCCCGCGGACCTCGTTTCACCCGGTCGAATCTATTGGGCTGTGGCCGCCATTGCCTCCAGGCAAGGTTCGCGATCCCGCCACAATCGCTGACGCGAAGCCTTCGTTGCAACAAATCCCTGTCCAAACCCATGTCGATTGCAGAGCACATGCCACTGTAAGCTGCGGCACCGACCTGTCCTTGCACGAAAATGGACCTGTCCCCTTTTCTGTCACGCCTTTCTGTCACGGACACGATGTTGATCTCCGCTTGCTGTTTTATCGCTGGAGTTCTGCTGGTGGGGGTGGTTGTTCAATGACCGCGACAAATTCGCCCACCACACGCAGATCCTGAGCGTCGTTCGCTGCAAGTGAGATCGCTGAATAAGCCCGATTGAGTGGCTGGAGCTCGATGGTCTCGTGTTGCCAACCATCCTCCGTTGGAGTTTTTGTTGAGTGGTATCGCTTGACGGTGTAGAGTCCGCCCCCCTCAGCCTCAATTCCGGTATTCAACTGAACCAACAACAGCCGCCCCTCGCGGGAACCGGGAGGGCACGGGCGGAAGAGACACCAGGAACCATGGGGAATCCTCGGCTCCATCGAATGACCAATGACCTGCGCCGCGTACATCCCCGGGTTCAATCGCTGAGAATTGACCGCCATCCAACCGATGGTTGCCGGACTTCCTTCCGGACCCCACTGGCCGGCCGAGGCGGAAATGTCGTAGACGGGCACATGTGTGGTGTACTCGGCCGAGCGATTGACTTGAGGCAGAATTCGGATCGTTGCCTCGGGAGTTTTTGGCAAGGGTCGGGCCCTCCCGTCGTCGCTGACCTGCGATGGTGTTGCGTGCCAGATCCCGTTCATCATTGCAAACAGGACGGAGAAGTTCGTCCCGGGAAGTCCGGCATTCGGGCCGAACCAGTCTCGCAGGAGGTTGCTGAGCTGATTCTTCGTCTCCCCTTTGGGGGTCGCGACCTTGCAGGCAATCTGGACGAATTTGAATCTCCAGATGCTGCCATCGGGAAGTTCAACATCCGTGACTCCCAGAGGTCGGCCCGGCTGTTGGATCCTGTCGGGAAGAAACAGGATGGCACGCCCCTGGGCATGCGATACCTTCCCTTCGAATACCCAGCCTTCACGCGCCGCTGGATCAAGCCGACGACTCTGGGAATACGCCGCGAGGCGCCAGTCGACAATCTCTTCGGTCAATGCCTCCAGACTTGGCTTCCCATGTTCCGGACAGTCGATCCTGAGCTGAAACCTGTCTCCCTCCCGGGTGAACCAGCGTTTTCCGGCCTGTTCAGCGAGCCAGCGGTTGATTGGCCACTTGATCCACCACTTGGCCCATTCGGTCGGGTCGGCATGGATGTGATCGACGGCATGGTGCTCACCCTGCAGATCGCGGCGCAACACTTCATGGTTTTGCAGATACCGACGACAGGCCTGACACAGGCGGTTCAGATCCATTCCCCGGAAGAGCGCACCCTCGTCGAGCAGAACCCGCAAGACAACCATCTTGTACGACTTTGTCAGGCTGGTCGTTTCGAGCATGCGGAGCCAATCGGGGAATTGGTCAACAATGCTCCGCTCGCTGGAGGAGAGATCGCCCTCGTGTGCGGCGAATGCAAACCAGTGGCCCTGTTCGACGGCGATTGTTCTTGGCAGGTAACCTCTCCGAAACACCTCCGTCAGGGTTGGCCGTCGGCCAAGTTCGTCGCGCAGAGCGCGATAGCCCTCGATCCCCGCGTTCCGTCCCTGAGGCAGGAACTGCTTGAGCATGTCCTTCGCGGCGAGTTCCACATCGAGCAGACAGCCAACAGGCAGTTCGGGCACGCCACCCTGCAGCCAGTCTTTCAGTGTGTGCCATGTCGCCGAGGCCCCTCCGAGCGACAAGAGGTGGATCAGTCTTTGGGCGAACAGGCGGTGGTTGCCGACGAAATCGATGACGACCAACCGCGACTTCCCCTCGGCGGCCCGCAGGCCGCGGCCCAACTGCTGCAGGAAGATGACTTTGGATTCCGTCGGACGCAGCATCACCACGCCATCCACCGCAGGGATGTCGAGCCCTTCGTTGAACATGTCGACAACGCACAAGGCCTGGAGGGCCCCCGAGCGCAATTGCCGCAGCGATTCACTGTAATTGTCTCCTCCAGGGCCCGAAAAGACCGCGGCAGCGGTGATGCCCCGGGCCTTCAGCCAGTCGCGGGTGAAGACCGCGTGGCGACGCGAGCAGCAGAAAACCAGCCGGCGTTGCGCCGGATGTGCCTCCATCGCCGACCAGAGTCGGTCCATGCGCTCACTGCGAATGACCCGGGCTTCGAGTTCTCCGGGATCGAACCGGCCATTCCGCCAGGGAACCTGGTGAAAGTCGACGGTGTCCTTGATGCCGATGTATTGAAACGGAACCAGCGACTCGTCGGTAATGCCGTCGCCGATGGAGGCGTGATAGGCGAGATTGTCATCGAATATCGAGGCGACATCGATCCCATCCGTCCGTTCGGGCGTCGCCGTCAGGCCGAGGACGAAGTCACCGCGGATCCTGGCCAGAACCCGGCGATAACTCGGCGCATGAGCATGGTGGACCTCGTCCATGATCACATAGTCGAAGTGCTCTTGCGCCAGCCGTTCCAATCCCTCCGCACGGCAGAGTTTCTGAATCGAAGCGATGACCAGATCGCCACGGAACTCACTGCTTTGGGCCAAATACCACGCCGTGAGCCCCTCTCCAAACAGTCGGTCCAGGACCCTTGAAAGTGCGCTTTCCGCCTGGGCAAGGATGTGTGTGCGATGGGCGATGACCAGCACTCGCGGCCGTCGGCCCAGATTTCTTCCCACCTGGCTGGCGTCGAAGGCGGCCAGCCAGGTCTTGCCCATTCCTGTGGCCACGGCCACCAGCGCCCGGGAGTAACCAGCTGCCCTGAGTGTTTGCAATTCGGCCAGTGCCGCCGTCTGCCATGGCCGCGGTTCCAGCGGCGGTTCGCGTTCGTCCTGGACTTCCGGCTCGAAGTGGGTTTGCCGGTATATCCCAGCATTCCGCGCGTAAGTATCAATCAGTTCGGGCGTAAGTGGCGAGGCGATCCGCCAGAGCGAATCGAATCTCGCGGTGACCTGTGAATGGGTTTCCGGGGCGGAACTGCGGGTCGACAGCAAATTCCATTCGATTCCGGTCTGCAAGGCGGGTCGCGAGAGATTACTGCTGCCCACAGCGATGAAACCGTTCTGGTCATCCGCAATTCGCCACGCCTTGGGGTGAAACGATTCGGGCGCGGATGGAATTTCGGCGATTTCGATCAGCCGGACGTCCAGCAACGCCGCGGCGGACTCCTCAAGCGCCAGGTCACACCACCCGAGCAGTCGACGGAGTGCACGCGGGTCGGAGATGTAAAGGTAATCGCTGACCAGAATACGGATGCGTGCCTGATTGCGGATTGCTTCAAACAGGCTCTCTTCGATGACATCAAGACCTGAGAGTTGGATGAATGACGCCAGCAGATCCACAAACCGAGCCCCCACGATGCGCCACGACAGATGGTCCCACAAAGGGGAGTCGGGGTACCCGGTGCTCAGGGTTGGCTCGCAAGAGTCCATCGGAATGGCAGCGTCCCGGAGATAATTTCCCTTGGCGGGAATCACATGGCGCACACCTCCCCTGGGATCTGGCATGTCACCCTTGTACCGGGGAATGACATGAATGTGGACATGTGGAACGGTCTGTCCCGCAGCGTCCCCGGAATTGAATCCAACGTTGTAGCCATCGGGCTGGGGATCCAACTGCAGGTCGAGCTTCGATTTGACAGTATTGACGAGTGCCATCAATGCCTCCTGTTCCGCGGCCGAGGCGTCGAACCAGGTGGCGACCAGTCGTTTGGTAATGACGAGTGTATGCCCCCGGGTAACGGGGAACCGGTCGAAGATGGCGAACGCGAGCGAATTGGAGGCGATCCAGTCCTCAGGGTTCAATTGCAGGAACGGAGAGGACATTCGTAGAGAATCCCGTGAAGTAACCACTCAAGCAGACACACGGACTATCCCTTGTTCGGTTCCAAAGTACTGGCTCGACTCATCACACTCAATCCATTGAACAGGTCAACGGTTCTGTTCAGTTTGAGGACTGCCGAGCGGATTCTGCGGTTGCATCCCGGCTGGACAAGATGTCCTGAGACATTTCATGAGGCGATCACTCGGGATTGCAGTCTCGAAATTCTTGCGCTTGGGGACTGCTGCGCTGCGACCTCGTGTTGAATCCCTCGAAAACTCCGCACGAACTCGTGCCGCACGTGACCAGCCAGCTGTAATTCTGCTCCCGATACTGCTGACTTCGCCGCCCGAATGCGACATCTTGGCCGAGGAGACATCTTCCCGTCTCTTTGAGAAACTCCTGGGATTCGAATGGTGTGAAATAGCGATGGTTGTTATCTGCCCGGTGGCTTGCAGGTTTTTCGATCCCAGCCCAGCGGAGCGGACACGGAGGTCCGTCTCCCCGCGACGCTCGGAATGGGCCCGGGCGAGCGGATGGTTGTGGTTGGGGGCGTAGTGGACGCGGCCGTGGAACAGGCTTTCAGCCTGTTCGTGAAATGAGTGGGGCCAATGGCACGACGGATGGTGGTTTGGGTCGATCCGCAGAAGCCCGGTTTTTGACTGACAGACCTGGAGGTCTGTCACCACGATACCGGCTTTCTCCTGGAAAACTGGAATTTGCTGTCACAGAATTCGGGAATTTGCGCTACTGTCAGAAGACGACGCGTTCCCTCGGAGGCCCGGGCGGAGGCAAAAAGTCACAGAGCGGGAACGCTGAGGCCCACCGAGTGGTCGTGCGATGACGGATCGGTCGGCGAGACCAGGGTGGCCTTCGCCGGGGGAGGCAGCGTGAGGCGATTTTGAAGTTGGCGGTGAGTTGTCACTGATCCTTGTCCTGGAGAACTGCATTCCGCCCCTTGGGCGGGAGTCTGATCATGTTTGAGAAATGTGCCAGGTGCGGTCATCGAATCGTGGCGGGCGGCAAGACGTATCAAGAAAAACGTCTGTGCGGCGACGATTGCGAACGGCAGGTCAAACTGGATCTGGCCGACCAGCTGCTGGATGCCAGGTTGGTGGAGGAGCAGGTCGAAGAGGCGTTTGCGGGCCCCTGCCCCTTGTGTGAGGCCACCACCGGTAACGATCTCTATTCTGCGACCGTGCCTGCGGGGTTTGACCACTTTCACCCGTTCCAATTGAAAACGGTGCTGTGCTGCGTTTCGTGCGGCCGCAAGAACCTGTTGCTCGCCACCCTGAGTTGTCTGGTGCTCGGTTGGTGGCGTCGCGGTGCGCTGTTTTACAACCTGTTCGTGATCCCCGGCAACTTCTTCGGCGCGCTGTTGCTGCAGCAGGCCGAGTCTCCCACGATCGCCGTCTGGAACATGGTGAAACTCCGGATGCTTGACGAGTTGCAAGACGATCTCCCCAACACCCCGAAGAAGCCCCGTCGGTCGGCCCGGTCCGACCGCGACCGATGACTCCGCCGGGAATGCGCTCTCGAGGTCCCGCTGTATCCGCCGGTTGGCGGCTGTTCAGTTGGACGAGTCCGTGGAACGGGCTTTCAGCCTGTTCGTGAAAGACCTGGAGTCGCGCGGTGTTTGGCTGCCCAGCGGATGGGAAGTCATTGATCCGGGCCCAGCTGAGCTGACACGGAGGTCCGCCCTCCCGCGACGCTGGGAATGGGCCCGGGAGAGCGGTTGGTTGTGGTTGGTGGCGAAGTGGGACTCGGCCGTGGAATAGGCTTTCAGCCTGTCCGTGAAATCCGCGGGGATCAACGCCACGTCGAATGGGTTTGGATAGATTCACCCAGGCCCGGTTGTGAACTGACAAATCTGGAGATCTGTCACCACGGGCGGGACCGTCTTCGGCAAAACTCAGGCGGCACCGATGGGGTGGCACTCTTCCGGCGAGCGTGTGACGGTGGCGGGAGAGATGCTGGCTTCAGGAGTGGGGTGAGGGACGAGGTTTCTCAGGACCGCTTCGACCTCGGCGACGGTGTTGTCGAGCGTGGAGGTTCCCGCGGTCAGGCCGCAGGTCTCGACTCCCTGGAACCACCGCGGATCGAGTTCGGCCAAGTGTTCGATATGGAGGGTGCGGACGCCCCGTTCCTCGGCGAGGCGGGCCAGCTCGCGGGTGTTATTGGAGTTCTTTCCCCCAACGACCACCAGGGCGTCGATCTGGGGAAGCAGGTCGAGCACCGCCTGCTGCCTGTCGCGCGTCGGCTGGCAGATGGTGTCGACCACCTGCAGGTCGGCTTCGGGAAATCGCTCGCGGAGGGCTGCGACAACCTCGGCCGCGAGGCGGGGGGGCGTGGTCGACTGGCAGACGATCCCCAGAAACCGGCTGGGGAGGTCGGGGAGGGAATGGGGCCCGGCGAGGACTGTACTGTTCGGCAGATCTTCGACGATTCCCTGCACTTCGACATGGCCGGGCCGGCCGATAACGATGACGTGCCGTCCCTCCTGGGCCAGTTGCTGGGCGGCCCGATGGACTCGGGTGACGAGTGGGCAGGTGGTGTCGATCAGCTCTTTCCCGGCCGCCAGCAGCCGGTGCCGTTCTCGATCACTGATGCCGTGAGCAGTGATCATAACCTGCCGGGTGGTGGGGAAGCTGTGACGCTGCGTCTCGGGCTCGCGGTGGAACCCCCGATCGTCGAGCTGGTGCAGCACCAAGGGGTTATGGACCAGCTCTCCCCGAATGGTGACGTCGGCCGGATCGGCCACTTGGGCCACCACCTTGAGAGCATCGCGAACACCAAAGCAGAAACCGAGATGGGCAGCGCGCAGTACACGCATCGGAACATCCTGGGAAGCGGGGAGGCCGGGAGGGGGGCCCGACACTGAAGTGAGAACCGCAACGGAGGCAGGCCGTTCACGGTGACGGTGAAAATGCTTTGTGGTGCAAAGTTTTTGGTCGTAGGACAAACCCGGAGTGGGGTCGGTGCGCAGGGTCAAGAGGTCTGCGGGTCAGCCGGAGTGCCAGCGGGGGATGAGGCCCGGGTTGGCGGGGGAGCGGGCGATGGAGGCCGCGTCGGCAATGACCTTTTCGAGGGCGGCGAGGTATTCCTGGAAGCGTTCGCGGCCGGCGGCGGTCACGCGGCAGGTGGTTTGGGGGCGGTTCCCCTGGGTCATCTTTTCGATGGCGACGAGGCCCGCCTCGACCAGCACCTTGAGATGCCGGTTGAGATTACCGTCGGTCAGGCTGCAAAGCTCGCGCAGTTCAGTGAAGGCGAGCCCGGCGGGGTGGGCCAGCAGCGAGGTGAGGATCCCGAGCCGGGCTTTTTCGTGGATGACCCGTTCGAGCCCTTCGTAAGCGAAGCGGCCGGTGGGGGCGTCGGATCCGGAGGGAGCAGAACCGGGAGGGGGGACGGGAGTGTCAGTCATGACCACGCTCCAGGGTGAAGTAAAGCACCAGCGAGGCGAGCAGTTGGCCTCCACCGAAGGTGATCGCCATCGACCAGGGAGAGAACGCCCAGGGTCCGCGGAAGATCACCAGGCAGCCAATGCCACAGAGGAAGTAATAGAACGCGACCAACGAAATGGCGCGGGGGAGCACGGGGAGCGATGCGAAGATGCCGAGGCTGAGCAGCAGCGACCAGAGCCCAGGCAAGAGCCAGAGCGACTCGGGGGAGACGCAGACCAGGGCGAGGGTGAGGCAGGCCCCGGCCACCACGCAGGGGACCAGCAGTTCGAGAGCCCGCACGGTGAGGCGGGTGGTGACCTGGCGACCTTCGCGCCAGGCCCGCACCACGATCTCGAGCAGTTGCAGAAAGCCGCAGACCACCGCCACCGACACCCACAGCAGCACAAACTGCAGGGGGTTCTGGGGGGCGGTCGGCAGCCAGAGGGTCTGGGCGGTGGCGGCCAGCAGGGCGATTCCCGAGAAGAGCGCAGCGGGGAGCGAGCGGTAACCCCGAAACGTGGCCGAATGAGCCAGTTGCTTCTGGATATGGTCAAGCTGAGAGAGTGCGTCGTGCAGATCCATCAGGAGACGTCTCGGAAAGTGCGGTGGCAGTCGGGTACGGGCCGAATGGTCGGTGGCGGTGCAACCGGAGGCTGCACTTCACGGGAAAGTATCACCCCCGGGTCGGTGAGGTTGCGGCAGAAGCCACGCCGGGCGAAAGTCGTAGTGACTTTGTAAAACAAAGCTACAATCCGGAGGAGGGTTTGGCAAGACCAATCGGCGCAGGAGTCGGTTCCAATTGGGAAAGGGGCGGGGAGTGTGCGGTGGAGCTGCCGGTCGCAGGGAGGGGCTGGTGGGAGGCTGGGAGAAGCGGGGTGGCGGGGGGGGCCGAGGCAGGGGACCTAGAGGATTGGCACGCTGCTTGCATCCACTTGAGGTCTGTTTTGGAGGACTTCTGCCAAAACCACGAGCCGC